>OWID01000546.1_pt1 | contig 13464 bp, 8 predicted proteins | sample 1732661 | NCBI WGS metagenome assembly OWID01 (sample SAMN05065739, study PRJEB22554) | human gut metagenome | biome: ENVO:2100002; feature: ENVO:00000062; material: ENVO:00002003 | host: Homo sapiens | place: USA
GAATCATGTTCCCTACTTTGGCATCTGCCTTGGCATGCAGATCATGGTGATGGAGTTTGCCCGGGGCGTTTTGGGCTACAAGGATGCAAATTCCAGCGAATTCACCCCGGATGGCAAGCATAATGTGATCGCCCTGATGGCCGACCAGCAGGGCAACATTCCCAAGGGCGGCACCATGCGTCTGGGTAAATACCCCTGCAAGGTGATGCCCGGCACCAAGATGGCCGAGTGCTACGGCGAGGCTGAGATCTGGGAGCGCCACCGCCACCGCTACGAGTTCAACAACGAGTTCCGTCAGGAGATGCAGGACGCCGGTCTTGTCATTTCCGGCACCAGCCCCGACGGTCGTCTGGTAGAGACTGTAGAGCTGCCCGGCCGTGACTTCCATTTGGGCGCACAGTTCCACCCGGAGTTCAAGAGCCGTCCGAACCGTGCTCACCCGCTGTTCAAGGCATTCATTGCTGCGGCACTCAAGTTCCGCGCCAGCGAGCAGCGCAGCCTGCTGCACATGTAAACCATAAAAATAAGGTGCTGTCTGTGCGGACAGCACCTTATTTTTTACCCATATAATCCATGATCCTGCAAGGCATTATTCATAGTGGTCATTTTCCAGATCACACACCACAAACCGGTCCACGATGTGGGCCATCCCGTGGAACATCTGTTCCGTAAGTTTCTTGCGGCGCTGTAGCTCCATCCGTTCCGCTTCCGCTTTTTGCAGAGAACTCCCGGCGGCTTTGTTCTATCCTTGATTTCCGATCAGCACCACGGCCACATCGTTGACATTCGTGCCGGTCGCGCCGGTGATGATGAGCCCATCCACCGCCTTGAGAGCATGGTAGGCATCGTTGTTCTGCAACACATCGTACACGTTCAGCTGGTTCTGCGCCAGTGCCGCGGCCGTGCTGCCGTCCACATAGCCGCCCGCAGCATCGGTTGGGCCGTCGGTGCCATCGCTGCCCACCGAAAAGACCGCTGCATCCAGCCCGGCGATCACCGGTGCTGCAGCAAGGGCCAGCTCCTGATTGCGCCCGCCCAGACCTGTTCCGGTCAGGTGGACGACCGTCTCACCGCCTGCAAGAAAGGCCAGCTTTTTTCCCTGCCCCGCGTGGGTGCGGGCTATGGAACCAAGGAAGCTGCCAGCCTCCCGCGCTTCACAGCAGAGCCTGTCGGTCAAGATCACCGGCTCATAGCCCAGCTCCCGGCAGGCGTTGGCTGCTGCGCTGCACAGCTCCCGCACGCTGCCGGTGATCTGCGTGGCAACACGGTCCAGCACCTTTGGAGTCTCCTGTGCCAGCAGAGCCTTGGCCTGTGCCGAAAGCTGCAGGTGATATTTTTCCGCAATGGCAAGGGCCTGTGCACAGGTGGAGGTATCCGGCACCGCCGGGCCGCTGGCGATCATATCCAGCGGGTCCCCCAGAATATCGCTGAGCACGATGCTGAACACCTGCGCAGGCGCACAGCTCTGTGCAAACCGCCCGCCCTTGACCCCGGACAGGCGCTTGCGAATGGTGTTCATCTCCACGATATCGGCACCGCTGGCAAGCAGCTGGCCCGTGATCTGCTGCAGCTCTGCGCCGGGGATCAGCGGCTTCTCAAACAGTGCACTGCCGCCGCCGGACAGCAGAAACAGCACCGTATCCTCTGCCGTTAAGCCCTGCACCAGTTCCAGCGCTTTCCGGGTGGCGGCAAAGCCATTCTCATCCGGCACGGGGTGCCCGGCTTCGCAGCAGTCCACGCCGGGGATCGTGCCCTTCACATGGCCGTATTTGGTCACGACCACACCGCCATCCACCCGGCCAAGAAATTTTACCGCAGCATGGGCCATCTGCCATGCTGCCTTACCGGCAGCCACCAGCAGCACCCTGCCGCCCTGCGGCCGGAATTTTTTCAGCGCGCGGCGCACCGCTTCGTCCGGCAGAACAGCGTTCAGGCTGGCACGGATGATGGCATCTGCATCTCTGCGCAGTGTTTCGTTTTTCAGCATGTCGTTCTCCCCTTTTCCATCGCTTCTTGTCCGCGGACAAAAAACACCTGTACAGTCTCTTCCCATGCAGGAAAACGCAGTACAGGTGTTCTGATCTTTTTTGCTTACTTTGTGCTTGCCGGAGCAACCTCAAAGTCGATCTTGCCCAGGTTCACATCCGCACGCACAATGGTGATCATCATGGTGTCGCCCAGGCTCCAGTTCTTGCCGGAGACGGGGTCGGACAGGCGGATGCCCTCGGTGAGCATGGTACCGGAGGGGGTCAGGCTGGAAGCCGGCACAAAGCCCTCCACGCCGTTCTCCAACTCGATGAACAGGCCGCGCTGGGTCACGCCGGAAATGCGGCCCTCGTAGCACTCGCCCAAATGGCGGCGGGCATACTCGGCCTTGTAGCAGTCCTCAGCCTTGCGCTCGATCTGCATTGCAATGATCTCGCGCTCACTGGACTGCTTGCTTGCCTTCTCGGCAAAGTCGCTGTAGCGCAGCACCATGGTATCCTTATCCATGCCCTTGAGCTGGGCGGTCATGATGCGATGGATGGCCAGATCCGGGTAGCGGCGGATGGGACTGGTGAAGTGAGCGTAGTCCTTCAGCACCAGACCGTAGTGGCCCTTGGGTTTTTCCTCATACACAGCCTTGGACATGCAACGCAGCATACCGGTATTGATGATCTGCTCATACGGGCCGCCGCGCACACCTTCCAGAATGGCGCTCAGCTCCTTGGGGGTGGGCACATCCTTGGCAAAGTGATCGTTGATGCCGCAGGCCTGCAGCAGAGTGTGCAGACGCTCCAGCTTTTCAGCATTGGGTTCCTCGTGCACACGGTACACGAAGGGGATCTGCTTCACGCGGGCAAAGTGGGCAGCGCACTGGTTGGCCAGCAGCATGAACTCTTCGATCATAGCTTCGCTCTCGCCGGAGGTGCGCTTTTTCACATCGATGCAGTGGCCGTCCTCGTCGAGGATCAGCTTCACCTCGCCGCTCTCGATATCCATGCAGCCGCGCTCCTTGCGCAGGCGGGCGCGGTGGCCGTACAGCTCCTTCATGGCGGGCAGCTGGCTGAGCACTTCATGGTACTTGCCCTTCAGCTCGTCGTCAGCACTGCCGGCCAGCAAGGCGTTGATCTCGGAGTAAACGCCCTTGACGCGGCTGCGGATGATCGACTTGACAAAGCGGTAATCGATCAGGTTGCCATCCTTATCCAGATGCATCAGGCAGGAGAAGGCCAGACGCAGCACGCCCTCATTCAGGCTGCAGATGCCGTTGGAAAGCTGCTTGGGCAGCATGGGCACCACCTGATCGGCATAGTAGACGCTGGTTGCGCGGTTAAACGCTTCGTTGTCCAGTTCGCTGCCGGGCTTGACATAGTTGGAAACATCTGCAATGTGGACACCCAGCTCAAAGCCGCCCTCCGGGGTCTTGGTCAGGCTGATGGCATCATCGATGTCCTTGGTCTCAGCACTGTCAATGGTGAAGATGGGCAGGGCGCGCAGATCCATGCGGCCCTCGGTGTCCTTTTCAGAGACCTCAGCGTTCTCCAGCTTCTTGGCTTCCTCACGAACCTTATCCGGGAAGCGGCTGTGGATATCCTGCGCATAGAGCAGAGCCTTTGCGCAGCGCTTTGCTTCGTCCGAGCTGCCAAACCGCATGGCAACGCCCACGCGGTGATCTTCCTGCCGATTGCCGCGCTGCAGGATCTCCACGGCCACCTTGTCGCCGTCCTTTGCACCGCCCTCGCAATCACGCATCATCTGCATGGAGATGGCCGGGCAGTCGTCCGGCACGAACTTCAGGCGGCCCTCAATGCGGCGAGCAGTGCCCACCAGATCGTTCTTTTCTTCCAGAATGGCCAGGATCTCGCCTTCATCGCTGCCCTCCACACGGGGGTGCTCAAACTTTTCCACAAGCACCATGTCGCCGGGCATGGCACCGCGGGTAAAACGGCCCGGGATAAAGATATCGCTGGTGCCGTCCTCCAGCATGACAAAGGCAAAATTCTTGCCCAGTTTTACCACCTTGCACAGCAGAGCCTTGTCTGCACGGCCGGAGCGCACCGTAAAGAACACGCCCTGACGCTGGCAGATGACCGCCTCGTGCACCAGCTGATCCACAGCCTCCATCACCTTGCGGTCCGAGCCGCGGTCCCCGCCGAATTTGGATTTGAGGTCTTTGACGGTGCACGGCTGATTCTGGATCGCGTGCTCAATTTTATCGCGCATTGCCATAATATTTTTCTCCTTGCTCTTCCATGGCCGCAGCCTCCAACGTGCCGCAGCGCTGCCAATCGTGGGCCAGCTGCCCCACCCTGCCCAGCGGTCAGACTGCCGCCGACATCCTATCATAACACAGAAAAACAGCCCCGTCCTTTACACGGGGCTGCACGAACCTTGTCAACCTGCCAGACGGCCTGCAAACAGACATGCCAGAATGGCAACCACAAAGAAAACAATGCCTGCAATGCGGGTGGTCTTGGCCAGCATCTGATCAGCCGGGGTCAAACGGGCATTGTTTGCGCCGCCCATACTGCCGTTGATGGCACCGGAAAGGCCCTGACCGTGGGTGTGCTGCATGAGAGTGAGGAAAACGATGACGAGCGAAGCGATCAGCAGGATCACACCGCCAACAATTTCGATAACAGACATGGATTGAAACGCTCCTTTATTTTAATTCAACAAAAACTACGCAGAAATACAAATATATAGTAGCATAACAAGCGCAAAAAAGCAAGCAGAAACCGTGCATTTTTATGCCAGAAGGTCCAGCATTGCGCACAGCCGGGCAAAGATGGCGGCGCTGGAATGTTCCGTGCTCACCTGCCCGTCCTGCAGCACCACAATGGTGTAGCGCGGCTGCTGCGCCGGGTAAAACCCTGCGAACCACAAGTTTTTGCGTTCCGTGCCATCCGGTGTGAACTGCCCGGTCTGCGCGGTACCGGTCTTGCCGCCAGCCCCTTCTTCCAGCCAGGCAGCATCCTGTGCGGTGCCCTCTTCCACCACCTGCTGCAGCATTTTACGCAGGAACGCTGCATTTTCCGCACTCATCACCCGCCTTGACTGCGGATGTGCAAGCGTTTCCAGCGGCGTACCGTCAGTTTCATCCACCGAGCCACACACAAAGAAAGGCGTGCGGTACACCCCGCCGGAAGCAATGGTGTTCATCATGGCGGCGATCTGTACCGGTGATGCCAGCAGACCGCCCTGCCCAAAGCTGAAATTTGCCAGCTGGCCGCTCTGGGCAAGCTCCCCGGCAGACGGCAGCTTTCCGGCATCGGCGTGCAGCGCACCTGCCACCGGCACCTCCTGCCCGAAGCCAAGCTGCCGAGACATCTGCAAAAGCGTCTCTGCCCCCAGCTGCTGCCCCAGCCGGATAAAATAGCCGTTGCAGCTTTTTTCCAGAGCCGCAGTCATGTCCACCGTTCCGTGCGGAACACCGCCTGCGCAGCGGAAGATCTGTCCATCCACCACCACCGCACCGGTGCATTCGTACTCCGGCAGGATGCCCTGCTCCAGCGCTGCCGCAGCCAGCACCGGCTTGAACACTGAACCCACAGCATAGCTTTCCAGTGCGCGGTTCAGGAACGGACTGTCCGGTGCATCCAGACTTGCGGCAAGGTCATCCGGATCATAGCCCGGCACGCTGACGCTGGCGCGAACCGCAGCAGTGGCCGTGTCCAGAACCAGAATGCAGCCGCTGGTCATGGTGTCTGCGGCCACCGCTTCGGCGGCACGCTGCACCGGGCGGGAGATCGTCAGCTGCACACCCACCGCACTGCTGTCCTGCCGGGTGAGCTGCGGTGTTTCCCCGGCCCGCAGCCGTCCTTGTGCTGTGACCGCGCACACCAGCGTGTCATGCTCCTTTGTCCCGGCCAGCTGGCTGTCCAGCGCCTTTTCCAGCCCGGCAGTGCCGCGGCCTTCTGCATCCAGATAGCCGATCAGATGCTGGCACAGCGGAACTTCTGCGCAGCGCCGTGCCGTTGCAAAACAGCGTATGCCGCGCCCGGAAAGGTCGCGGTCCACTTCCAGCAGAAACGGTGCGGAGCGGTTGCGGTTCCGGTACAAAAGTGCCTGCCCGGCACTGTCCGTAAATGCATACAGGCGTGTGTAGTTGTTTTCGCCCGGGAAGCAGAGGGCAAGATACCGCGTTTCCAGCCCGGTGAGAAGCAGGCCGCTGTGGTCGTAGAAGCTGCCCCGCCGGGCAGGCAGCGAGAGCCGGACCGTGCTCTGTGCTTCGGCCCGGGCAGCATAGGTATGGTTCTCTGCCAGAAAATACAGGCGACACAAAACTACCGCAAACCCCAGCAGAACAGCTGCATACAACGCCAATACCCGTTTGCCGGACATCTGCTCACCCCTTTTTGATAGAGTGGGCTGCATCTGTGGTTTCTATACAAAAAGAGACGGGGTCTCCGAAGAGATCCCGTCTCCATAAGGTACTTATTGAGTAAGCAATTCCGCTTCATACGTCGAAAATCACAGGTTGCCGGCGATCTGTTCAAAGGCTCTTTCAACCGATTCAAAGCTGCTGTGCGTGTAGACATCCAGCGTCACACTGGCATTGGAGTGTCCCATCAGGTATTGCAGGCTTTTTACATCCAGCCCGGCCTGCTGAACATTGGTGCAGAAGGTGTGTCGCAGCACATGAGGTGTAATGCGCGGAACAGGTTTGCCGTACGCCTTCTCAAACTTTCCCTGTACGCCACGCATGCTACAATAAACAAACAGCGGCCCCGCAGACCTTTTTCAAAGTCTGCGGGGCCTTGTGCTGTGGGGCTATTTTACCTGCACGGTCATGGTTCGGTCACTGCCCGGTAGCCGCGGATGACGCGCCACTTGGCGACACCCTTGTCCGGCTTAAAGCTGCCGTCGGCGCGGGCTTTCAGGTAGCCCTGCTCGATGGCCCACTGGGCGGCTTGGGCCAGCTCCGGGTCGGCTACGTCCGCAAAGGCGGGCAGAGTGGCCGGGGCCGGGCGGCCTGCGGTGTTCCAGAGGAGCATTGCCAGCTCGGCGCGGGTATGGGGCACGGCCACCCCTGCGGGCAGGAGCTGGTCAAGGATGAGCTCCGTGCCCACCTGATAGGCCACGACGCCCGCCACGCCCACGACTGCGCCGACCGCCAGAAGGGTGCCGAAGCCGTCTCCGCCGTCTGGGCTGCCCTCGCCGCTCTCGGCGGTGCGCCAATGGCCATAGAAGGTCACGTCCCGGTCGAGGTTGCCCACATGGTTCGCGCCCGGGCCCATGTAGTAGGGGCTATCCTCCAAACGGGTGCCGTCTTCGAGGAACCAGCCCTCAAAGAGGCGGGCTTCCTCCTCGCTGCCGGTGATCGCACCGGGGAACTGCATTCCTCCATTCACCGGTTCGTCCCCCGGATGGACGACCCAGTAGACCTTAAAGTCCGTGGGGGCCTGCTCCGGCTGGGCGATCTTCGCCTTCTTACTCTCGTTCATTTTGCCTTCCACCAGATCAAGGCCGTGAGACATGATCAGGCGTCCCAGTTCGAGGGCATAATACTCCTGTTCCTCCGATGCATCCGTTTCCGCCGTGATGACGGTGCCTGCGCCGGAAACTTCCATCTCATCTGCTGCCACGATGGCCGAGCCGTCGGCTTTCACATCCAGCGTGCTGTTCGCCACGGTAAGCTTGCCGCACCGAATGCCAAACTGGAAGAAGTTGCCTTCCGAGTTCGTGCCTGCAATGGTCACGGTGCTGTTTTGGATGGTGATGTTCTCGTCAGAGCGGCCTGCCCGGATTGCGTCATCACCAACATCCTCATTGATATTGCCCGTAAGGGTGAGGGTTGCGTTATCCAGCGTCAGCGGGCCTTCCGTAAGGATTCCATCGGCGTTGGAAAGGGTGGCTGTGCCGGTAATGGTCAGCTCTTCCGCCAATTGGGAATCGATGCAGCAGTAACCGCCCGCGGCCCCATCCAGCGTGAGATCGGCATCGTTCAGGGTCAGCGTGTTGGTCGTCGGGTCAAACTTCACAGACCCGCCATCCTCCAGCACGTCGTTCTGGTTGCTCTTTGTGACCTGCGTGCCTGCCACCCAGAGGGCGTAGCTTTCGCTTTCCTGCTGGTCCGGGTCCACATCCGTCAGTTCCAGATAGGCGTGGTTTGTCTTTTTGACTTCATTAAAGCTATCAAGTTTTTCCTGCACGCTGGTGTCGATTTCCGTATAATTTTCGTCATCGCCAGTGCGATACCAGAACTTTGTTACGTTCTCTCCGATGCCCAGCTCACTCAGGCCGAAGTCCATACCGATAGTCGTCACATTCAGGAGCAGGTGGCCGCCGTTGTATGTCAGAAGACAATCCTTCCCGATGTACCGATCCGCATGGATCTCCAGCTCGCTGCCCGGGTTCACGGTAGTGGAATTGGCGATGCCGTAGGTTGCTCCCTGGAACTGTGCTCCTGTGATGTTCACGGTGCCATCGATCTGGACGTTTCCTCCGCCGATGCCCGTATGAAAATCTTTCAGCGTGATTTCGGTCCCGGCTGTAATCGTTGTTCCTGTGTCTCCGCCCAAAATTCCTATCGGCTTAGTAACCGAATATTTCCCCAGATCGGCATAGGTGAGATCGTATTCTCCCCCGGCGATCTCTTTTGCTTTCTCAATGCCGTTGCCTTTCGTCCTGCCCGTCACCTTGCCATTTGCCACCAGCCTCAGATTTTTTTCGCCAAGGGCTTCGACCAGCGAGATCGTCCCCGTATCCGCAGGCCCAACTGTGGTCAGCGTCACGTCTCCGTCAAAGGTCAAAACGCCCTGGTTATAGGATACCTCACCCTGAATGCAGTTCACATTCACACTATTGACCCGGCCGACATGATCCGGATACACAAACACCTTTGTCACCCTGCAAGCTACACCGTCCGCCAGTGCCAGCGGGGCCGCAAGGTTCAGCGCGAGGGCTGCGGAAAGCACCCCGGCGAGGAATTTCTTCCATCTTCGCTTCATTGCAAAAGCCTCCTTTTTTCTACCAATTTTATTGCAGGAAAAAAGCTCCACGGTTCACTTTTAGGATACCGTGGAGCTTTGGTTTTTGCTATTAACCCGGGGTTAGTTTTTGGTTAATTCCGGGGGGCGTTTTTCTGATACCACTCGGCCAGGCGGGCGCGGCGGGTGCGGGGGTCGCCGCCCATATCCAGCTTTGCGTAGAGCTGGTTGATGTACTGCTTCACCGTGCCTTCGGAGAGGTAGAGGGCGGCGGCGATCTCCTTGTTGGTGCACCGCCCGGCCACCAGACGGGCCAACTCCCGGTCGCGGTCGGTCAGGGGCAGCTCCGGCGCGGGGGCGGGCAGGCCCAGCCGGGCGGCAAAGGCCCGGCCTGCGGGCAGGATGCGGGCCACGAAGGGCCCCAGACGCGGCTCGCAGGCGGCCCAGTCCTCCCCTTCCAGCAGGGGGGCCAGAGCGGGATACTGCTCCACAAAGAGCACCCAGAAATCGTCCTGCACAGCGTCCAGCAAAGCCGCTGCCAGCGCGGCCCGGGCCTCGGCCCGCTGGCCAAAGCGCAGCTGCGCCGCCGCCAGCTGGATGCGGGTCTGCAGGCCCACCAGACCGTAGTGCATGGCCTCGCACCGGCGCAGCAGGCCCTCGCTGTGGGCGATCACCTTCACGTACTCCCCCTGCGCCAGCCAGACCTGCTGCTCGATGAGGGACATCATGGGGCGGCAGGGCCCAAAGAAGCTCACCTCGGCCAGCTTGTGCTCCCGGAACAGCTCCGGGGCCTGCTCCGGCCTGCCCTGCAAAGCGTAGAAATAAGCGGCGATGCTCTCCAGCAGATGCACCTGCACCCCGTCGTGCTTTTGCAGCAGGGCGGCGCGCTTGGCGGCAAAATCGTACTCCTCTTTCCCCTTGCCGCACAGGGCCAGCCGCAGGGCCAAAAAGTCGCAGCAGAGGGTCATGTTCTCCTGCCCGGCGGCGTCGGCCCGGGCCCGCTCCAGCAGCACGGCGGCTTTCTCCCACGCCCCCTGCAGGTAGGCGGCCTCTGTGTCCATCAAAAGCTCGGCCCCCCGGCCGTGGCCGTTGGTGATTTTATAGTAATGGGGCATACACTCGTACATTTCGGCCAGTTCTTTGCCCAGCTCCCCGGGGGCGCGGTAGTACATCATCAGCACCGAGGGGGAGCCGAAGGTCCAGCTGCCGCTGTTGCGCAGGGTGACGGCGGGGCGGCTCATCTGGCGGCTGGCGCTGCGGTGGAGGCGGCTCATCTGGGTGATGTCGTTGTAGAACAAGAAGCTCTGGATGAGGTCGCACTCCCCCAGCAGGTTGCCCCGCTCGGCGGCGGGCCACTCGGGGTGTTGGGCCACGGCGGCTTCCAGCAGGGCTTTCAGCTCCATCATTTTGGGGATCTGCTGCCAGGTGAACATCCGGCGCATCAGCACCAGAATGGCCAGCGGGTGGCGCTGCAGCGCTTCCACCGGGCAGCGGTCCAGCCGCTGCAGCAGCTCGGCGGGGCTGAGGGAGGCAAGCAGATCCCCCGCGTCCGCCTCGATGACGGCAAGGGCTGCGTCGCGGTCGCCGCAGTGCTCAAAGGCCTGCAAAGCGTGGAGGTACTGGGCTTTTTGGGCATACCAGCGGCCATACCGCTGCCAGACCTCCGTTTGCCGGGCGGCGGGCAGCTGGGCAAAGAGCCGCTCGGCGCACTCTTTCATCATGTGGTGGAAGCGGAAGCTCACCCCGTCCGGCAGGCGGGTGACAAAGGCGTTTTGCTGGGTGAGGGCCCGCAGCACCTCCTCCGCGTCGGGCAGGGCGGTGACAGCCCGGGCCATCTCCACCGTGAACTCATCGGCCAGCCCCATCACAGCGAGGAAGCCCCGGGTCTTCTCAGGCAGGGACTCCAGCATGGCGGCGGTGAACATGGCGTAGATGTCCGGCCCCGGCTGCAGCAGGCTCCCCCGCTCGGCCAGGGCATGGAGGTTCAGGTAGACGGCGGAGAACCACCCCTCGCAGGAGCGCAGCAGGCTCTCGGCCTGGGCGGCGGTGATCTCCACGCCGCAGCGGTGGGTGTAGGCCAGCAGCTCCTCCCGGTTCAGGCGGAGGCCGTCGGCCTCGATGCGGTGGAGCCGCCGCCCCAGCCGCACCACCTGCTCCCCGGGCAGAAAGCGGTTGCGGCTGGCCACGATAAGGTGGACGTTCTCGGGCAGGCGGTAGGCCAGCCGACACAAAAACTGCGCCACCCGCTCGTCCCCCAGCAGGTGGAAATCGTCCAGAAAAAGATAGTAGGGCGTTTTGCCGCCCAGCGCGGCACACAGGTCCTCCAGCAGCAAAGCCGCGCCGCTGGCGTCGGCGGGGCAGTCGTAGCCCTCCAGCACCGTCAGCCCGGCGGCGGCAAAGGCCTTCTGCACGCTTTTCCAGAAGATGGAGCGGTTATCCGAGTAGATGCTGGCTTGCAGCACCACGGCCCCCGCCTTGGCCTGCTCTGCCAAGAACCAGCGCACCGCCGTCGTTTTACCGTAGCCCATGGGGGCCACCACCGCCGTGAGCGCACAGGACGCTATGGGCCGCAGCGTCTCCCGCATTCGGTCCGAGATGTAGATGATGTTCAGGTTCTGCCTGTTTCTGGCCATGCGCGTTCCCCTTTTCCTTATGCTAAGGCTATTGTAGCACATTTGCGGCGAAGAGAAAAGTGCGGCAGGGGTGCAAAAAAGCAGGCAGAGCCTTCGCCTTTGCGAAAAGTTCTGCCTGCGTTCTTTTTATAAATTGGGATTCTTGGGAGCAGCGGTTTTGGCTTAGTACATGCCGCCCATACCGCCCATGTCACCGCCTGCAGCAGCGGGTGCAGCAGGGGGTTCCGGCAGATCAGCGACCAGGCTTTCGGTGGTCAGCACCATCTCAGCGACGGAGGCTGCGTTCTCCAGAGCGGAACGGGTGACCTTGGTGGGGTCAACGATGCCAGCAGCGATCATATCGTCCACAAAGACCTCGTTCTGAGCATCAAAGCCGTAGTTGGGCTTGTTGGCAGAGATGATCTTGTCGATGATGACACTGCCTTCCAGACCGGCATTCTTAGCGATCTGGCGCAGAGGAGCTTCCAGAGCCTTCAGAACGATCTTGGCACCGGTGCGCTCGTCGCCTTCCAGCGTGTCGCACAGCTCGCGCACAGCGGGGATCGCATTGATAGGAGCAGTGCCGCCGCCGGCAACAACGCCTTCCTGAACAGCAGCCTTGGTTGCGTTCAGAGCATCCTCGATGCGCAGCTTCTTGTCCTTCATCTCAACTTCGGTAGCAGCGCCGACCTTGATGACGGCCACGCCGCCAGCCAGCTTTGCCAGACGCTCCTGCAGCTTTTCACGGTCGAAATCGCTGGTAGCGGCCTCGATCTGGCTGCGGATCTGAGCGATGCGGGCTGCGATGGCATCCTTATCGCCTGCACCGCCAACGATGGTGGTGTTCTCCTTGGAGACCTTCACCTGACGGGCATGGCCCAGCATCTGGACGGTAGCATCCTTCAGCTCATAGCCCAGATCGGAGGAGATCACGGTGCCGCCGGTCAGGGTTGCGATATCCTGCAGCATTTCCTTGCGGCGGTCGCCAAAGCCGGGAGCCTTGACAGCGCAGACGTTCAGGGTGCCGCGCAGGCGGTTGACGATCAGAGTGGACAGAGCCTCGCCCTCGATATCCTCAGCCACGATCAGCAGCTTCATACCATTCTGCATGACCTGCTCCAGCAGGGGAACCAGATCCTGAATCACGCTGATCTTCTTATCGGTGATCAGGATAGCGGCGTTGTCCAAATCAGCCACCATCTTGTCAGTATCGGTGACCATATACGGGGTGAGGTAGCCGCGGTCGAACTGCATGCCTTCCACGATCTCGTTGTAGGTCTCAGCGGTAGTCTTATTCTCCTCAATGGTGATAACGCCATCGGAGGTGACCTTCTCCATAGCCTCGGCGATCAGACGGCCGATCTCGGGGTCGCCTGCAGAAATAGTGCCGACGCGGGCGATATCGTTGCTGTCCTTCACCTTCTGGCTGTGAGCCTTGATGGTCTCAACAGCCTTGGCAACAGCCTTGCTCATGCCGCGGCGGATATCCATGGGGTTTGCACCGGCGGTGACATTCTTCATGCCCTCGGTGACCATGGCCTGTGCCAGAACGGTTGCGGTGGTGGTGCCGTCGCCTGCTGCGTCGTTGGTCTTGGTAGCGACTTCACGCACCAGCTGTGCGCCCATGTTCTCGAACTCGTCCTTCAGCTCGATCTCCTTGGCAATGGTCACGCCATCGTTGGTGATGACCGGTGCACCGAACTTTTTGCTCAGCACCACATTGCGGCCCTTGGGGCCCAGGGTGATCTTAACGGTGTTTGCCAGGGTATCGATACCGGCACACAGTGCCTTGCGGGCATCCTCGCCCTGCTTGATCTGCTTAGCCATAATCAAATCGCTCCTTTAAAGCTCAATTTTCAAATATCAGAGGGGAAACCGCTCAGTCCTCAACGACTGCCAGGATATCGCCCTGACGGACGATGGTGCACTCTTCGCCG
>OWID01000548.1_pt1 | contig 13459 bp, 8 predicted proteins | sample 1732661 | NCBI WGS metagenome assembly OWID01 (sample SAMN05065739, study PRJEB22554) | human gut metagenome | biome: ENVO:2100002; feature: ENVO:00000062; material: ENVO:00002003 | host: Homo sapiens | place: USA
GCAAGTACACCGGCCCCAACCCCAACATCCTGGCCCTGCCCCGCACCTTCACCACCGCCGCCGTCCACCTCTGCATGAAGGACGGCGACCTGAGGGGCGTTTGAGCGGAGAGAAGACGAACAGAAGCCCCTCTGGAGACCGGACAGCGGCCGGGCTCCAGAGGGGCCTTTATCGCTGACAAATCCCTGTTGAGAGTTCCCGGCGGAACGGCTCCGGCCAACTGGGCGTGTGCCGCAGCTTAGCTGCGGCACACGCCCTTTTTGCATTCTGGAGAACTGATATGCGTCCAATGGTTTCCATGCAAAAGGTACGCAAATAAAGGATAACCTTCTGGAATGGGGCGGTGAAAACTGTGAATTTGTTTCTGAGAGTCATGTCGTTTATGATAAGTACAGAAATAGGGCTGTTCAGCGCTGTAAAACTGGAGAATTTAGACAGTATGGCAGCCACATAGGAGGGACGTTCTATGAGTGCAAACGCACACACCGCCGTAATGACCGACTTGGAGCAGCGGATTCAGGATGGCCGGCAGCTCTCCGCTCCGCGGCCGCGCATCAACAGGATCATGGAGGACCGCTTTTACGGCCGGAAGCCCCGGGTGGATATCCAGCGAGCGGTGCTCTTTACGCAGTCCATGATGCAGACGGAGGCCTATCCCCAGGTGCTCCGCACCGCGCTGGCCATCCAGTACATGATGGAGCACATAGAAGTGGTGATCCAGCCCCATGAGCTCATTGTCGGCACGGCCGGCGGTCCGGGCCGCTACTGTGTGCTATATCCTGAGACCCGGGGCGGCCAGTTCCCGCGTGATCTGCCCAAGATCCTCAAGGCGGAGGGCAAGGCGGGCTACGCCATGACCCAGGCGGAGGTGGATACCGTTCTCAACGAGGTGGTTCCGTACTGGAAGGGCAAGACCTCCCATGAGCTCTATCTGAACATGCTCCCCAGGGAGACCCGCAGGGTGATCTACGGCGACGAGGAGTATGCCACCCAAGGCCTCATCTTTGACGAGGCCAACAACGCCCACACACTGAGCTGGACCGGCTCCTATGAAAAGGTAATCAGGGAGGGCCTGGAGAGCATCATCCGCGAGCTGGAGGAGAGGAAGGCGGGCATCGAGGGCAACCTGCTGCACAACCAGATGGACAAGATCTACTATCTGGACGCCGCGATTCTCTCCTGCAAGGCCATGATTACATATGCCCACCGCTATGCGGACAGGGCCGAGGCGATGGCCGCGGAGGAGAGCGACCCGGTACGCCGGGCCGAGCTGGAGACCATCGCGGAGATCTGCCGCCATGTGCCCGAGCACCCCGCCCGGAACTTCTATGAGGCGGTGCAGGCCCAGTGGTTCCTTCAGGTGGGCTACCGGCTGGAGAACATGAACGGCGGCGGCGTGGGTCTGGGCCGACTGGACCAGTATCTCTACCCCCTCTACAAGGCGGGCCTGGAGGACGGCACCCTCACGGAGGAGCGGGCCATGGAGATTCTGGAATGCATGTTCATCAAGGTGGGCGAGGTGGTTCCCTACCAGGGCAAGAGCACGGCGGGCGGCCACGAGGGCTACACCCACTTTGAGGCCCTTTCCCTGGGCGGCCTGACCCCCGACGGCCGGGACGCCACCAATCCACTGACCTACCTCATCCTCCGCTCCAAGAAGGAGTTCCCCTTCCAGTATCCCGATGTCAGCCTGCGGGTTCACGCCAATACCCCGGATAAGCTGCTCCGGGCCGCCGCCGAGGTGGTGAAGGTGGGATACGGCTGCCCCAAGTTCTTCAACGACGAGGAGTTTATCACCCACTACATCGCCGCCGGCGTGCCGCTGCACATTGCCCGCGACTATGCCGCCTGTGGCTGCTGCGGGGGCCGCCTGCCCGACTATGAGACTTACCTGGCCGCGGTGTGCAACCTGAACATCACCGCCGTCCTGGAGATGGCCATGAGCGACGGCTGGGTTCACTTCGGGGACGGGAAGTACGAGAAATTCCTGGATACGCCCATCCCCGCCGGACAGATTCAGAACATGGACGATCTGATGGTCAACCTGGAGGCGGCGTTTGCCTTCTTTGTGCGCCACATCATGAAGCGCACCGGCACCCTGGAGCAGAGCAACGCCCTGAAGCTGGCCTGCCCGTTTACCTCCGCCCTCAGCGAGGCGGGGCGGATCAACATGAAGGATCTGCACCAGCCCTGTGACAGGGACTACGGCCTGTATATCGACAACGGTGCGGTGAATGTCATTGGCATCGGCACCCTGATCGAATCGCTCTCCGCCCTGGATGAGTTCGTATTCCGGGGCAGGGAATTCACCCTGGAGCAGGTCCGCCAGGCGGTAAACGCCAACTTTGAGGGCTATGAGCCCATGCGCCAGAAGCTGCTCAGGGCACCCAAGTTTGCCAACGGCGACCAGCACGCCCTGGAGCTGGCCCGGCGGTTTGACGCCATGATGCAGAACGTCATTGTCCGCCACCGCACCATGCACGGCGGACAGAAGCACCTGAAGTTCGTGCCGGTGGCCTCCCACGTGGCCCTGGGCGGCAAGACCATTGCCACACCCAACGGACGCAGGGCGGGCGTGGCCCTGTCCGAGGGAATCTCCCCCACCCAGGGCACCGATGAGAACGGCCCCATCACCACGCTTAACGCCGTGGCGGCCATCAACAGCCATGCCCACGACCTGACGATGCAGCGCCTGCTGAACATCAAGCTGTCTCCCGCATTCCTGGAGGGGGAGAGCGGTATTCAGAACTTTATCCAGATTATCCGTACCTTTGTGGATCGGAAGCTGTGGCACATTCAGTTCAACGTCGTCAACCGGGAGACCCTGCTGGCCGCGCAGAAGGACCCGGACAAATACCGCAACCTGGTGGTGCGTGTGGCAGGCTACTGCGCCTACTTCACCGACTTGAGCGAGAAGCTGCAGACGGAGATTATCAACCGCACCGAGCACACCAGCATGTGCACCGAATAAACCATCCGCAGAAGGGAGGTGGGGCGGCATGAGCCGATCCGCAGTGGGAACCATCTTCAATGTGCAGCGCTTCAGCCTCCACGACGGCCCCGGCATGCGGGACCTGATTTTTCTAAAGGGCTGCCCGCTCCGGTGCGAGTGGTGCGCCAACCCGGAGTCACAGCATGCGGAGCCTGAGTTGAGCTGCCGCCCTTCCAAATGCATCGGCTGCCGGGCCTGCACGGCTGCGTGCCCCACCGGGGCCGCCGCCGTGGCGGCAGGCGGCCGGATTCAGGTGGACCGCGCCGCCTGCCGGAGCTGCTTTGCCTGTGCCCGGGCCTGCTGCTCCGGCGCGCTGAGCCGGATCGGTGAAGCGCTTGACGCCAGGACCCTGGTGGAGCGGGTGATGGCCCAGCACATGAGCTGGCGCGCCGAAGGCGGCGTGACGCTCAGCGGAGGTGAGCCTCTGGCTCAGCCCGATTTTGCTGCCGAGCTGCTGCAACGGTTCCGGGAGGAGGGGGTGGGAACGGCCCTGGAGACCTGTGGATACGTGCCCTTTGAGGCGTTCCAGAAGGCCGCGCCCTTTTGCCAGCTTATCTTTTTTGATCTCAAATGTATGGCTCCGGAGGTACACAGGCGGTACACCGGGGTGGACAACCGGCGGATTCTGGACAACCTGATGGCGCTCTCCCGGGAATTCCCTGATTTGCCCCTCCGGGTGCGCACCCCTCTGATCCCCGGCGTCAACGACGGCCGGGAACAGTTGTCCGAAATCGTGCAGTTCCTGCGGAGGCTCCCATCGCTGGCCGACTACGAGCTGCTCCCCTATCACAACTGGGGGGAGGGAAAGTACCGCCAGCTGGGCCGGAGCTATCCCCTGGCCGGACTGGAGCCGCCGGACAGGGGGGCGGTAAGGCGCCTCAACGACGAGCTGCGGGCTGAGTTGGGCCTGCAGCCGGGACAGGAGTGATTTTCATGGATATCATTGATTTTCGTTACCGTCCGCCCTATGGCAGCTACCGGGAGACCATCATGTACCGGGATCTGGAGCGGGCAAAGCGCTGTTCCGAGGCGTTCGGTATGAACCAGTCCCCGGCTGTGGCTGCCAGGGATATGGAGGCATCTTTAACGGAAATGGACCGGGCGGGCATCGGCATGGCGGTGCTGGCCGGGCGCAAGGTGCTCCCTCACATCGGCGTTGTGGACAATCAGGATATCGTGGACCTGATCCACGCCTACCCCGGGCGGTTTACCGGCATGGCGGGGGTGGATCCCAGCGACGGACCGGAGGCCATGGAGGAGCTGGAGCGGTACGTCGTAGGCGAGGGCCTGCGGGGCATCGTCATGGAACCGGGACTGACCAAGACCCCCATGTTCGTGGAGGATGAACGGATTTTTCCGCTCTATGAGCGCTGCCAGGCGCTGGGTGTCCCCGTCATGCTCATGGTGGGCTCCAACTGCGGCCCGGACATCGAGTACTCCAAGCCGGAGCACGCCGAGCGGGTGGCCAAGGCGTTTCCCAAATTGAACATCATCCTCTCCCACGGAGGCTGGCCCTGGGTGACGGAGGCCATTCACGTGGCGTATCGCTATAAAAATGTCTATCTGCTGCCGGATTTGTACCAGTTCAACGGCCCGGGAAGCGGAGAGTACCTGGCTGCGGCGAACTATATCCTGCGGGATCAGATGCTCTTTGGTTCCGCCTACCCCTATGTCTCCCTGCGGGAGGCGGTGGACTACTTCCTGGAGGGGCGCCTGAGACCCGAGGCCCAGCCCGCTTTCCTGGCCGGCAACGCCCGCAGAATCTTGGAGCTGGAGCGTGTGTGAGTCCAGCCTGAGATAAATACAACTTTCAAGGGAGGTCTCAAATGTGAGTACGCAACTAAAAGCACAGCAAGGATTGACCAATCTCACTCCGATCAAGGTGATCCACATCCTGATATCCCTGGCAATCATGGTCTGTTTCAAGTTTGTCCCCGCCGCGGAGCCGCTGACCCCTCTCGGGGTGGAGGTGATCGGTATCTTCCTGGGGATGCTCTATGGCTGGCTGATCGCCAACGACTCCTTCTGGCCCAGCATTTTCGGCCTGCTTTTCCTGGGCCTGAGCAGCTACTCCACCGTACCCGCCGTCCTGAGGGATGGCTTCGGCAATTCCACTGTTCTGCTGCTGTTCTTCTTCGCCTTTACCAACATCATCAGCGCCGCCGGTATCACTGAGTATATCGCGCGCTGGATCGTCAGCCGCAAGGTTGTGCAGGGCAGGCCATATCTGCTGACCCTGATGATCTTCTTAGCCATGTGCGCGCTGGTCATCATGGTTTCCTGCGCTGCGGCCACCATGGTAATTTTCCCCCTGATCAAGGAGATCTGCCGCCTCTACGGCGTTAAGCCCGGCAGCAAGTGGGCCTCTATCACCCTGGTGGGCACAATCTGTGTGGGCTGCTCCTTCTACATGCTGCTGCCGTTCAAGTCTCTGCCCGCCGTGGTGTTCTCCAGCTATACCCAGATGTCCGGTGGCGACTCCATCGCACTTGTCCCCTATCTGGCGATCGTGGTCGTCATCACCGCTATTACCATGGCCCTGCTGCTGGTGCTGATGAAATTTGTCCTCCGGTGCGATGTCAGCGTAATTACCTCCAGCAACAAATCCATGGAAGAGCTGCCCAAGCTGAGCCGGTATCAGAAATTTATCATGGTCTTCTTTGTGACCGTGATCGTCCTGCTGCTGTTCCCCTCCTTCGTGCCCAAGACCTTTATTGTCAGTACGGTGCTGAACAATGTGGGCGCCACCGGCATCCTGCTGGGCGCTGTCGGCGTCTATATCATGGTCAGTCTGAAGGAGGGCATGCCTGCCGTCCAACTGTTCTCCAAGAATATTGGCTGGTCCATCATCTTCATCCTGGCCGCCGCTCTGAGTATCGCCGATGCCATGGCCGCCGAGTCCACCGGAATCTCGGCCTGGCTGGTGGAGCTGATCACGCCGGTGGTCCAGGGCAAGAGCCCTCTCGTCCTCACCGCAGTAATGTGTGTCGTCGGTATGGCCCTCACCAACGTGGCTAATAACATCGCCACCGCAGCCATGCTGACGCCCATCGCCTACAGTGTGGGCATCGCCTGCGGCGCCAATCCGGCGGCACTGGCGGTCTGTGTGCTGCTGGCCACCAATATGGGTATGGCAACCCCGCCCGCCAGTGCTCCTGCGGCCATTGTCCACGGCGAAAAGGAGTGGATTCCCGGAAGTGACGCCGTGAAATACGGCCTTGTCTGCTGCGGCATCACCCTGGTTCTTATTCTGGCCGTGATCTTCCCCATGGCAAACGTCATGTTCTGATGCAGCAGGGTCTGGAGCATACGTGAAAAGCCCCGCCGGTATCCCAATAGGATACCGGCGGGGCTTTTCAACCTTTTTATTTGCAGGTGCAATCCTTGAAGTATCGCTTCAGCGCACACACCACCGACTGTTCCTCCCGAAGCAGGGACTTTCCTGATTGGTGGACCAGCAGGAAGGTGGCATGTCCGAAATCCAGCCCATGAACCATGACGGGCTGCACCGCTCCCTGGCTGACAAAATACTCGTACTGGGAGGTAAACCTGGGAAAGATAGCGGCGCACCTGTTCTGCGCCACATACTGCAAGATGGCGTCCTTGCTGTGGCAGCGGAATCCGGCCTCTCCACTGAAATAGTGTCCGAACAGAAGCCAGTTGTCGTCGTTTACGTGGGAATAGGTGCCAAGGGGCACCTGCGCAAGCATCTGAGGCGTGATTTCCCCTGTCAGAGCCAGGGGATGGCCGGAGCCGAGAAACAGGTATTCCGGGTCTTCAATCACCTCGCAGCAGTCCCAGCCGTTTTTGCGGATCCGCTCCAGGGTGGCGGTCGAGTCCGCCTGATTTTCCTTGCGGATCGGGAGCAGGCCGATGTGGACCCCGTTCTCCTCCATTTTGTGAATGATCTCGCTGCGCCGGCATTCGTGGAGCAGCAGATTGATGTCGGGGTGCCGGTCCTTCAGGCAGGGGATAAACCCCGCGGAGAGAAAATTGCACATGGTGGTGGTGCTCTGTATGTGTACCTCCCGGGGGACCTCCTCCAGAGGGGTGGATTCCTGCCAGCCGTTCACCATTTGAAGAATGATCTTTACGTCCCCGTAAACCCACTTGCCATAGGCGGTGAGCTCGATGCCGCGGCTCGTCCGCCGCAGCAGCTGGTGCCCCAGCTCGTCCTCCAGGGCGTCGATCATCTTACTGACAGAGGGCTGGGTGGTGTAGAGCTCGTTAGCCGCTTTTGTGAAGGAGCTGTGCTGCACTACTTTATCGAATGCGATAAGCTGTTCGATGCGCATAGCGGAACCTCCCTTTTTCAGGCCGCACCGGGGCCCACAGTCAGATCGCCTCGGATATGGCATCCCCCATGTCGCTGCAGGAGAGCCGCTTGCCTCCCGGAGTCATAATGTCGCCGGTGCGGTATCCGTCGTCCAAAACCTTGACAATGGCCGCCTCAATCGCGTCGGCCTCAACGGTCATATGGAAGGAGAGGCGGAGCATCAGTGCCGCAGAGAGGATCTCGGCAATGGGATTGGCAATGTTCTGGCCGGCAATGTCCGGCGCTGAGCCGCCGGCGCACTCGTATAATCCCTTGCCCTCGCTCCCAATGTCGCCGGAGCCGGCAATACCCATGGAGCCGGCGGCACTGTTGGCCAGGTCGGACAGGATATCGCCGAACATATTTTCTGCCGCGATTACGTCAAAATACCCCGGCCTGCTCACCAGGCGGGCGGCGCAGCCGTCAATCAGCATGGTCTCATAGTGAACCTCAGGGTATTCATCGGCCACCTTTTCATATACCGTCTGCCACAGCACGCCGGTCTCCATGGCGTTGGGCTTGTTTACCATCGTGACGTGCTTTTTGCGGCCCATGGCCAGGTCAAACGCGCAGCGGGCGTGCCGCTCGATTTGTGACCAGGTGTAGACGCACTCATCGCAGGCGGTCAGTTCGCCGCCGATCTCCTTCCTATACTTGCCCGCATAGAAGATACCCGCAGTATTCTCCCGCAGAACAATGAGATCCAGTTCCCGGGCCACCGTATCCTTGAGCGGAGAGGCCTGGATCAGTTGGGGATAGACCTTGGCCGGACGGATATTGGCAAAGAGCTCCATGCCGCGCCGGAACGAAGCCAGGGCCTTCACCGCGGCCTCCTTACGGCTTGGGTATTTTTTGGTGCCGTTGGCGCCGGTGAAGGTGTATTTGCGGGGATCACCCACCGAGCCGAACAGGATGCTGTCGCAGGAACGCCCCAGCTCATAATCCTGCGGACGCAGGGCATCGCCGTAGGCCTCCAGACCGGCGACGCCGCCGATTATATCATAATAATGGAACGTGTGCCCAAACTTCTGCGCGACACGCTCCAATACCTTGATACTTTCGTTGACGACTTCCGGACCAATTCCATCCCCGCGCAGAACGGCAATTCTCTTTTCCATGGCAGGCACACTCCCAATCTTTATAAGAATATATACGATTTGTTTTGTGCAATTTCATTATACCAAAGCTTATCGTATGAGAGAAATTCCAAAACAAAAGGGCTACCTTCGGAAAAGTTATGGAGGGCTTTCGCTCGGGCATATGCCCGAGCGAAAGCCAGGCCCCCGGAGCAAAATGCTCCGGGGGCCTGGCTTAAGAGATGTAAAAACCGTATGCTTATTAGCAGTATAAAAGGGCCGCCCGTTCCCGCCGGTCGATTTTCGCCTAAAAGCGCGCCATACATTCAGCGGGGAATCCTGGGGCCGATGAGTAAGACGACATCATTGCTCGCGGAGCAATCAATAGCTCATCTGCGGCATCAGGCTCTGCTGGGGCTGCACAGGTGAGGGTCCGGGCAGCGGACCCTTATCGGGGGGATGACGATGGCTGCGCCGGAAGCTGGCGGCCGGTGTGGTCGATGGTGTAGTCCACGTTGTATTCCCCGGGGAGAATCAACTCGGAGATGGGGACGAAGGTGTAGCCCTCCTGTAGCAGGGTTTCGAGGATGGCGGGCAGGGCCTCGGGGGTATGGAGGGCGGCGTTGTGGAAGAGAACGATGGACCCGGGCTGGACCCGGCTCACCACCCGCTCCGTGATTTCCCCGGCGGGGAGATCCTTCCAGTCCAGACTGTCCACGTCCCACTGGATGGGCTCCATCCCGATGGAGCGGATGGACGTAATTACATTGTTGTCGTATTCTCCGTAGGGCGGGCGGATCAGGGTGGGGCGCACGCCGGTGACGGCCTCAATTTTGTCGTTGCAGGCCTCCACATCGGCGACGATCGCCTCGCTGGAGAGCTGAGACATGTGGGCGTGGGAGTTGGAGTGGTTCATCACCTCGTGGCCGGCGTCGTGGAGGGCCTTGACGGACTCCGGGTATTTGTCCACCCAGTCCCCCACCACGAAGAAGGTGGCCTTTACGTTGTATTTTCCAAGGATGTCGATGAGCTGCTGGGTGTCCTCGTTGCCCCAGGCGGCGTCAAAGGAGATGGCCAGCATCTTCTGGTCCCGCTGAACGCAGTAGATGGGAAGCTGCCGGTCGGTGGCGGAGGCCTCCGCCACTGCCGGGGCGTTGACCAGGGCAAACATGGCCGCCGCCAGCAGGGCGCACGCCAGCACGGTCAGGGTCCGGCGCCGCAGGATCAAACACTTCATACAAAAATCCGCTCCCTTCTCAAATAGGCCGTTTTTTCATTTATATGTAAAGGAGCGTGAGCGCATGCCCTGGCGAAATCTTAACGCAATCTTTATATGAAAGTGAAAAAGGCAGCGAAATTCCAACAAAAGCTGTGATATAATATAATGTAAAATTTTATGCAGGGGAGGCGGGAACCATGACGGACCAGCGGCTGGATCCGGACGCACTGCTGCGGGAGCTCAAGCTGAAAGAGGAGACCAGGACGGGAAAGCTGAAGATATTCTTCGGTTATGCGGCGGGCGTGGGCAAGACCTACGCCATGCTGGAGGCCGCCCACCACGCCAAGGAGATGGGCGTGGACGTGGTGGCCGGGTACATCGAGCCGCACGTCCGGCCGGAAACCCTGGCGCTGCTGGACGGGCTGGAGCAGCTCCCCAACAAGGAGATCCCCTATAAGAATATCACGCTGCGGGAGTTTGATCTGGACGGGGCCCTGGCGCGGAAGCCCCAGCTCATCCTGGTGGATGAGCTGGCCCACACCAACGCCGCCGGGAGCCGGCACCGCAAGCGCTACCAGGATATCGAGGAGCTGCTGCGGGCAGGTATCAGCGTCTACACCACCGTCAACGTGCAGCACCTGGAGAGCCTCAATGACGTGGTGGCCTCCATCACCGGCATTGCGGTGGCGGAGCGGCTGCCCGACCGGATCTTTGACCGCGCCGACCAGGTTGAGGTAGTGGACATCGAGCCGGCGGATCTGCTGGAGCGGCTCAAGGAGGGCAAGATCTACCGGCCCAACCAGGCGGCCCGGGCCATGGACCACTTCTTCACCCTGAAAAATCTGGCCGCCCTGCGCGAGATCGCCCTGCGGTGCACCGCAGACCGGCTCAACCGGGCGGCGGACACCGGGGTGGGCACCAAGGCCAAGAGCAGCGAGCACATCCTGGTCTGCCTGTCCGGCGCGCCGTCCAACGCCAATGTCATCCGCACGGCGGCCCGCATGGCGGAGGCCTTCCGCAGCAGCTTCACCGCCCTGTTCGTGGAGACCTCCGACTTCAAGGACATGAGCGACGACAACCGCAGCCGCCTGCGGGCCAACCTGCGCCTGGCGGAGGAGCTGGGGGCCCGCATCGCCACGGTGTACGGCGACGACACCCCCCTCCAGATCGCCGAGTACGCCCGGGCCAGCGGCGTGACTAAAATCGTCCTGGGCCGGAGCAATAACAAGCGCTTCTTTTGGGAGCGGAGCAAAAACCTGGTGGACCGGCTCAACGCCCTGGCCCCCGATCTGGACATCCACATCATCCCGGACACCTACCCCGCCTACCGGGCGCCGCGGAAGAGCTGGAACCTCAGTGAGCGGTTCACCGTCAAGGACGCGCTGCGCACCCTGGTGATCCTGGCGGTGTGCACGATGGTGGGCCTGGCCTTCGCCTATCTGGACTTCAGCGAGGCCAACATCATCATGATCTACCAGTTGGGCGTGCTGGTGGTGGCCATGGTCACCAGCGGGCGGCTCTATAGCCTGGCGGCCTCCATCCTGTCCATTCTTATCTTCAATTTCTTCTTTACCGTCCCGCTGTTCACCTTCCACTTCAACGACAAGAGCTATCTGGCCACCTTCCTGGTGATGTTCCTGGTGGCCTTCCTGAGCAGCTCGCTGACCACCCGCATCAAGCGGCAGGCGCGGCTGGCCTCCCGGCAGGCCTACCGCACCCAGGTGCTTCTGGAGGCCAGCCAGACCCTCCAGAAGGCGGAGGGCCAGGAGGCCATTCTGGAGGCCATGGCGGTACAACTGCGCAAGCTGCTGGAGCGGACGGCCCTGTACTACCCGGTGCTGCCCGACGGCACCCTGGGCCAGCCCCGGTTCTTCCCTGTGGAGCCCACTGTGGACACAGGAGCATACCTGGGCCCTGACGAGACGGCGGTGGCCTCCTGGGTGCAGAAGAACAACAAGCACGCCGGCGCCACCACCAACACCCTGCCTAACGCCAAGTGCCTCTATCTGGCGGTGCGGGGGGAGGGCAGCGCCCTGGCGGTGGCGGGTATTGCCATCGAGGAGGGCCGGGAGCCTGACGCCTTTGAGAAAAACCTGATGCTGGCCATCGTGGACGAGTGCGGCCTGGTGCTGGAGAAGGAGCTGCTGGGCCAGGAGAAGCACCGGGTGGAGGAGCAGGCCCAGCAGGAGGCTCTGCGGGCCAATCTGCTGCGGGCCATCTCCCACGATCTGCGCACCCCGCTGACCGCCATTTCGGGCAACGCGGGCATCCTCATGGAGAACGCCTCCGTGCTGGACGCGGCCAAGCGGCGGCAGCTCTACACCTCTATCTACGACGACTCCATGTGGCTGGCCAACCTGGTGGAGAACCTGCTCTCCGTCTCCCGCATTGAGAACGGCACCATCCGTCTGAAGATGGAGCCGGAGCTGCTGGAGGAGGTGTTCCAGGAGGCCCTGACCCACCTGGACCGGAAGGCCAAGGAGCACACCATTACCGTGGAGCTGCCTGACGACATGCTTATGGCCAAAATGGACGCCCGCCTGATCGTGCAGGTGGTCATCAACATCGTCAACAACGCCATCAAATACACGCCCCCCGGCTCCCATGTCCAGGTGTCCGCCCGGAAGCGGGGAGAGAGCGTGGAGGTGCGCATCGCCGACGACGGCCCCGGCATCTCGGATGAGGCCAAGGCCAAGCTGTTCGACATGTTTTACACAGCCAACAACGCCCGGGGCGACGGGCGGCGGGGCCTGGGCCTGGGCCTGTCCCTGTGCCGCTCCATCGTGCAGGCCCACGGCGGCTCCATCACCGTGGAAAACAACTATCCCAAGGGCGCTATCTTCAGCTTTACACTACCACTTGCGGAGGTGAACACCGATGAACAAACCTCAAATCTTGATCATTGAAGACGACAACGCCATCGGCAACCTGATTTCCACCACCCTGGAGACCCAGCACTACCAGTACCGGCGGGCCAAGAACGGCGCCTCCGGCGTGCTGGAGGCGGCCTCCTGCCGGCCCGACGTGATCCTGCTGGATCTGGGCCTGCCCGACATGGACGGCGTGGACATCATCAAGAAGGTGCGCACCTGGAGCAACACCCCCATCATTGTCATCTCTGCCCGCAGCGAGGATCACGACAAGGTGGAGGCCCTGGATGCCGGGGCGGACGACTATCTGACCAAGCCCTTCTCGGTGGAGGAGCTGCTGGCCCGGCTGCGGGTGTCCCTGCGCCGGGTGCGCTACGACAGCGAGAAGGTGGACGAGGCGGCCAGCATCTACCAGAACGGCGGGCTGAAAATCGACTACGCCGCCGGCTGCACCTACCAGAACGGGAAGGAGATCCACCTGACCCCCATCGAGTACAAGCTGCTGTGCCTGCTGGCCCAGAACACCGGCAAGGTGCTCACCCACAACTACATTCTCAACAAGATCTGGAGCAGCGCCCTGCCCTCCGACACCCCCTCCCTGCGGGTGTTTATGGCCACGCTGCGCAAGAAGATCGAGCCCGATCCCAGCCACCCCCGGTACATCCAGACCCACATCGGCGTGGGCTACCGGATGATCCGCCAGCCCGACGAGGAGGCCGGGGCGGAGAGTGAAGCATGAGCGGGGGAGGAGAGGCCATGCTGTATCCCTACCGCCCCGCCGGGGAGCACCGGCTCCCCGGACTGCGGCCTGGGTGCGCGGCAGGCCCTGGGGCGCTGCTGGGCCTGATGCGGGATGTGGGACAGCTCTTTGACTGTGAGCCTGTGGTGCTCCAGCGGCCGGACAGCCCGGCGCTGCTGCTGTTCTACCCGGACACAGTGTTCCCGTGGCGGGATCTGGCGGAGGTGTGCGGCGGGGGGCTGGCGGGG
>OWID01000552.1_pt1 | contig 13393 bp, 20 predicted proteins | sample 1732661 | NCBI WGS metagenome assembly OWID01 (sample SAMN05065739, study PRJEB22554) | human gut metagenome | biome: ENVO:2100002; feature: ENVO:00000062; material: ENVO:00002003 | host: Homo sapiens | place: USA
CTAGTCGTCGGCAGCGTCAGATGTGTATAAGAGACAGCCTGTAATAGGCCGTCCGATCCATGGCGGGAGGAGGCAGGGTAAAGTCGATGCCGTTGTAAATGGCAAAGAGCTTGTCCGGATCAAATCCCCGTGAGATCAGCAGGTCCACCATGGCATCGGAGACGCCGATGCGGTAATCCAGAAAGCGCAGGGCGATGGTATTTACCGTGCCGTAGCTGATACGGGAGAAGGGGCGGCCCAAATAGTCCAGCCGGTAATCGGAGTGGACGGTGGTGACCACAGGGAGACCGGTGGAGCGGCGGAGCATGGCGCCCATCATATTGCCGCGGGCACCGTGGCAGTGGATGAGATCGTATCCCTCAGTCCTGATTTTTTTTTGGAGCAGGCGCAGGGTGTGCAGGACGTTCCGCCCGGGGTAGACCTCGGTGCGAATGTCCAGTTCCCGAGCCTCTTGGGCAAAGGGGCCCTCCAAAAAACAGACCATCGTCACGTCAATGGTCCGGGAGAGATTTTGCAGCAGGGAGAGCACGTGGGTTTTCGCGCCGCCGCTGTCACCGCCGCTGATGAGATGGATGACTTTCATGATGGCCTCCAAAAAGTACTTGAATCATAACTGAAAATATTATACAATGCTTGCATGGTCCGGTCAACGGAAATGCCGGACGCTGCCAAAGAAAAGAAATACGGAGGCGCGACATGAAAGTGGTGGACGAGAAGGGGAAGCTCTTCGGGAAGCTGAATATCATTGACCTGTTGGTCATTGTGCTGCTGCTGGTGGCGGTTGTTTTAGTGGTGTTCAAGGTCTTGTCCAAGGACGGCGCGGTAGGTGCGCAGCACACGGTCCTCACCTATACCGTAGAGGTCAAGGGGGTGGACCCCGAGGTCTATGAGGGCATCAAGGCCTATGTCCCCGGCGAGAACGGCACCGGCGACCAGCTCATGGCCAATGGCTCCATGGTGGACGCCTGGGTGATGAGCGTAACGGACGCGCCCCATGACGACGGGCTCACCATGACGGATGTGAACGGAAACAAGCTAACCTTCCCGGTAAACGACGACACGTTGGACCTCACCTTCACCATCAAGGCCAACGTGGTGAACAATGTCATCAATGAGGTGGGTACCCAGGAGGTCCGGATCGGCAAGACCCACATTGTCAAAACGGTCCACTTTGAGCTCAACAACGGTGTGATCACCACTTGCACGGCGGAGACGCCGGCGGCATGATTGCCGAAGTGAGAAGGGCGGGGGCCTGCCCCCGCCCTTCTCTTGTTTGGAGAACAAAAAGGAAATCGACGGATATGGAGGGAACTCATGCTGGAAATGATCCAAGCCTTGGATGAGGCGGCCCTGCTCTGGATACAGGAATGGCTACGGTGTCCCGTATTGGACACCTTTTTTTCTGCATTTACACAACTGGGGAATGCGGGACTCGTGTGGCTGGTGGTCTCCGGGGGAATGCTCCTTTTCCCCAAGACGAGGCGGGCCGGGTTCTGGGCCCTAGTGGCCATGCTGTTCGGGCTGCTGTGCACCAACATTGTGCTCAAGCACTTGGTGGGGCGCGTGCGGCCCTGGCTGGTGGTAGAGGGGCTCACACGTCTGGTAGCGGAGCATGATCCCAACTCCTTCCCCTCAGGCCATACCTGCGCCGCTTTTGCGGCCGGAGCGACCTGGGCCCGTTATGCGAAAAAGCGGTGGTTGAAGGGACTCTGCATTGCCCAGGCGGTATTGATGGGCTTTTCGAGGCTCTATGTGGGCGTCCACTTTCCCAGTGATGTGCTGGTGGGCTGTGCGGTGGGCCTTTCCTGTGCGTGGCTGTCTTTGCAGGGGAGCCAGTGGGTGGACCGAAAGAGAGAGGAGAGATCGCAATGAGCGGGCCGGTCCTGATCCAGGGGGCCATGGAAGTGGAGACGGACTGGCTCGTCTCCCGCCTGGAGCACCCGGAGGCCTTTTCCTGGGGAGGGTTCCAATTTTGGAGGGGAGACTTCCAGGGGCTGGACTTGACCGTGAGCCGGACGGGGATCGGCACTATATACGCCGCGGGGGCCACAGCGGTGGGCATTGAGAAGTTTCATCCCCGGGTGGTGATCAATCAGGGGATTGCCGGCTCCCACTGTGAGAGCCTCCACGTGGGGGATATCGTGGTGGGGGAGAGCTGCATCCACATCCACAATTTGAAAACCCCTCCGCGCGGGCGGGGGGAGGGATATGATGCGTCGGAATGGGAGTTCCATGATCCCTACGACGGGGCGGAGCCGCTGGTCTATGCCTCGGACCCGGTATGGCTGGCCCGGTTTGAGGCCGCAGCCTATACCGGAGGGGGAAAAGCATCCGGCCGTCTGGGCGGCGGGGATATATTCAACCGGGAGCATGACCGCATCCTCTGGCTGCGGGAGCACGCGGGAGAGCGGTGTGAGGATATGGAGAGCATTGCCTCATACCAGCTTTGTCATCGCTTTGGGACACCCTGTATAGGGCTGCGGATCATCTCCAACAATGAGCTCACCGGGGAGCCCTATCAGAGAGAGGTGGGCGTGCGCCTTCAGTCATTCATATTGGACGCGCTGACAAGCGAAAAGGTCCTTTGAGAAAGAAACGGGCCGCGTACCGATCAGGTACGCGGCCCGTTTTCCAATGAGAAAAAAGCTTACTTCAGCTCCACCTTGGCGCCGGCCTCTTCCAGCTTCTTCTTCAGCTCCTCGGCCTCGTCCTTGGAGACACCCTCCTTGATGGCCTTGGGGGCAGCCTCGACGGCAGCCTTGGCCTCGGCCAGGCCCAGACCGGTGATCTCGCGGACGGCCTTGATGACCTTGATCTTCTCGGCGCCGATCTCAGCCAGCACCACGTCAAACTCGGTCTTCTCCTCCGCGGCGGGAGCGGCAGCGCCGCCGGCAGCGGGAGCGGCCATAGCGGCAGCGGGCACGCCGAACTCCTCCGCCAGAGCGTGAACCAGCTCGGAGAGCTCCAGAACGGTCAGACCCTTAACCTCTTCGATGAGGGCAGTGATTTTCTCAGAAGCCATGATATGTTACCTCCTAAAATTACATTTCAAATCAGTAAAATGGGTGCGGAGCTTACTCCGCGGCGGGGGCCTCGACAGAGCCGCCCTTCTGCTCGCAGATGGCCTTCACGACGATGGCCAGGCTGGTGATGGGAGCCAGCATAGTGCCCAGGACCTGAGCCTGCAGGACCTCCTTGCTGGGCAGTTCAGCCAGAGCGTTGATCTCCTCCAGGGACAGAACCTTGCCGTCCATGAAGCCGGCCTTGATGGCGAACTTGGAGCCGTTGAACTGCTTGGCAAACTTGTTGATGACGCGCATGGGAGCGATGGGATCTTCATGGCTGACGGCCAGGGACGTGGTGCCGTTGAGGGCGCCGTCCATCTCCTCCATACCGACACTGTTGATGGCGAAGCGGACCAGGGTGTTCTTCACAACGGCATAGTCCACCTCATTCTTGCGGCACTCGGCGCGCAGGGCGGTGTCTTCAGCCACGGTGATACCCTTGTAGTCCACCAGAACGCCGCTGGCGGCGCTCTTGAGCTTCTCGGTCAGCTCGGCCACGACGGCCTGCTTCTCACTGAGAATCTTTGCGTTAGGCATGTGGAATTCACCTCCAGAAAAAATCTACAGCAGGTAGATGCCCGTTCTTTCCGCACCGGCGGAAAAAACAAAACAAAATGCTGCTTTGCATCCAAAGACACAAAACAGCATAAGCAAACACATATACTGCATTCTCGGCAGGAATTATGGCGCAAAGCCACCTGCTGTCTCTGAATACAAAAAACATTATATCAGTCCGGACAGGCTTTGTCAAGCAAAACCTGTCCGGGACCGATTTTTTGTCGTCCTGCGCGGGGATGTTCCCCAAAAGGGTTACATCAGCTTGGCGCCGTTGACCTTTACGCCGGGGCCCATGGTGGAGGCGACGACGCAACTCTTGACATACTGGCCCTTGGCGGCGGCGGGCTTGGCTTTGATGATAGCGCCCATCAAAGCGGTAAAGTTCTCGGTGAGCTTTTCCGCACCAAAAGAGACCTTGCCGATGGGGCAGTGGATGATGTTGGTCTTGTCCAGACGATACTCGACCTTACCGGCCTTGATCTCGGTGATGGCCTTGGCCACATCGGGGGTCACGGTGCCGGCCTTGGGGGAGGGCATCAGGCCCTTGGGGCCCAGGATCTTACCCAGACGGCCAACCACGCCCATCATATCGGGGGTGGCGACCACGACGTCATAGTCGAACCAGTTCTCGGACTGGATCTTCTGGACCAAATCCATCTCGCCGACAAAATCGGCGCCTGCGGCCTTGGCGGCCTCGGCCTTGTCGCCCTTGGCAAAGACCAGCACGCGCTGCGTCTTGCCGGTGCCGTGGGGCAGCACGATGGCGCCACGGACCTGTTGGTCGGCATGACGGGAGTCAACGCCCAGCTTCACATGGAGTTCCACGGTCTCGTCGAACTTGGCCGGAGCGGTCTTTACGATCAGCTCCATGGCGTCGGCGGTATCATACAGCATGGATTTGTCGATCTGCTTGGCAGAATCGGTATACTTCTTGCCTCTAAACATCGTTTCTACCTCCTTCCCTTACTCTTCCACGGTCACGCCCATGGAGCGGGCGGTACCGGCGACCATGCTCATGGCCGCCTCGATGGTGGCGGCATTCAGGTCGGGCATCTTGGTCTCGGCGATCTTGCGCAGATCGTCCTTCTTCAGAACGGCGACCTTAGTCTTGTTGGGTACGCCGGAGCCGGACTCGATACCGCAGGCCTTCTTGATGAGGACGGCAGCGGGAGGGGTCTTGGTGACGAAGGTGAAGGAACGGTCGGCGTAGACGGTGATGATGACGGGGATGATGAGGCCCGCATCGTTCTTGGTCCGCTCGTTGAATTCCTTGGTGAAGGCGGCGATATTGACGCCGTGCTGTCCCAGAGCGGGGCCAACGGGAGGAGCGGGAGTCGCCTTGCCGGCCGGGATCTGCAGTTTTACGTAACCAGTTACTTTCTGTGCCACAATGAGCACCTCCTACGAATGAATGTGGTTGGACGGGACCCTGTTTCAGATCCCTCCCACGTGCTGGGGGAGCGACCGGCCCGGGGCCGGCCATACAGATTCGGGGGAGTAGCGCGGCGGCACTTTGGCCGCCCGGAACTTACTGCTGGATCAGCTCCACCTGATCGAGCTCCAGCTCCACCGGGGTCTCCCGGCCGAACATGGACACGACCACGCGGACCTTGCTGTGATCCAGATCGATCTCTTCGACCGTGCCCAGGAAGGACTCCAAGGCGCCGTCGGTGATCTTTACGGTGTCGCCCACCTGATAGGAGACCACGACCTCGCGCTTCTCCACGCCGAGGGCGGCGATCTCCTCCTCGGTGAGGGGGATAGCCTTGTTACCGGAGCCCACGAAACCGGTGGCGCCCCGCACATTGCGTACTAGGTGCCACGTCTCGTCCGTCATCACCATTTTTACCAGCACATAGCCGGGGAACACCTTGCGCTCCACGGTCTTAGGACCGTTGTCGGTGATTTCGGTGACAGTCTCCAGAGGGATTTTGACCTCATGGATCAGGTCGTGCATGTTGCGGTTTTCCACGTGCTTTTCGATGGTGGCTTTTACGGTGTTCTCATACCCGGAATAGGTGTGGACCACATACCACTTCGCGCTATCAGCCATGATCCGCGCCCCTTAAACCTTTCCAAACAGGCGGAGCAGGGCTCTGACGATCTCACCGGCCAGCCAGTCGAAGACCCAAATGCAGATACCGACGACAATGACACAAATGATGACGATCACGGTGTTGTTGACAGTCTGCTTGGGCGTGGGCCACACGACCTTCTTTAGTTCGCTCTTCATCTCGCGGAACCACCGGGCGATACGCTGGAAGAAGCCGGGCTTGGCGTCCTTCTTGTCAGCCTTGGCAGCTTTCTTATCCGCAGCCTTGGCGGGCTTTGCGGGGGCCTGAGCAGCCTCCAAGTCCGCGCCGGTCTTCTCGATCTTCTCGTTCTCAGACATACAGTTTCACCCTTCTTTCTTGTGACACTTCCGCAATGATCATCACTTGGTCTCGGTGTGGAGCGTGTGCTTCCTGCAGAAGGGGCAGTATTTGTTTCTTTCCAGACGGTCGGGAGTGTTCTTCTTGTTCTTATTGGTGACGTAGTTGCGCTGTTTGCACTCGGAGCATCTGAGGGTGATCTTCACCCGCGCACCGGCTTTTGCCATGTTTCGGCACCTCCTTCAATCGTTCGGACCCACAAAAATGCCGGGGTCCGGCTATACCGAATCCCAGCAGCGTTTTCCCCAAGACGCGCGTCTGCGCGCCCAATCTAAAAACACGGTAGGTTTCGGCATCGTCTGCCTCCCTATGTCCTCCTGAGGAGGGGAAGGGTTTGTGCCCATTACACCGTAAAAATGCGCACAAAAAAAGAGCCCTTTTTCATAGGTATAAATAGATTATCACAGGCTTTTCAGAAAGTCAAGCGGGAAATTGGAGATTGACAGGGAAACGGGAAAGACGCTATAGTGATATAGGGAAAGGACGTGTGATCAGATGCGGATCATGGCGATTGACTACGGAGATGCCAGAACAGGCGTGGCCGTTTCAGACCCTACGGGGCTGTTGGCGGGATATACCACCGTCATCCAGAGCCGGAAGCCGGACCTTGTGGCGACGGAGGTGGCACGGCTGGCGGGCGAGTATGGGGTGGAAGAGCTGGTTATGGGGTTCCCCCGGAACATGGACGGCACAGAGGGGCCGCGGGCGGAGCGCTATCGCGGCTTTGCCGAGCGACTCCGGGAAGCAACGGGGCTGGAGCCGGTGCTGTGGGATGAGCGGCGGACCACCATCGAGGCCCACGATATCCTCCATACAGCGGGGAAAAAAATGAAGAACCATAAGAAAACCGTGGATGCGGTGGCGGCGTCGCTGATCTTAGAGGGATATCTGACGAGGAAGCGGACGCAGGGCTGACGGAAAGCGCGCGCACCCTGCTGAGGCATACAGAGCCTGAGAAATAAAATAAAGGAGCAATCAGAAATGGAAAAGGGAAGCATCGTAAACAATGTGACGTACACCATGAAACCGGGTAAGCGGGCGGACTTTCTCAGGGAGATGCGGGAGAGCGGACTGCTGGAGGCCGTGCGAAGCGAAGAGGGCTGTCTCCTGTATGCTTATTTCATTCCTGAGGAGGACGATGGGAATCTCTTTCTGCTGGAAAAGTGGCGGGATAAAGAGTGCCTGAGCGGCCACGTGGCCAATCCCAACATGGCAAAGGTGAAAGCGGTCAAGGCGAAATACATCGAAGAGACCGTTGTGGAGAAGTTTTTCGTCTGATTGCAGGCGATTCTAAGCTCTGGGGCGGCGGAACAGCTCTCGTACTCCGATATAGATCAGAAAGGCGCCGAAAAAGCGCCGCAGCAAATGAACGTCCAGGGTGGTTGCCACCCAGGCCGCAGCGGCGGTGCCAGCCAGTCCGGCGAGGATGGCGGGCATCGCCGTTTTCTTGTCCACATAGCCGTTTTTGATGTGGGCGGGCAGGGCCGTGGCGGCGGTGGGGAGAAAATAGAGCAGATTGATCCCCTGTGCCTGGTGCTGCTCCACACCGGCAAAGGCGGTCATATAGATCAGCAGCAGTGTGCCGCCGCCCACGCCGAAGCCGGAGAGCACGCCGGTCACGGCTCCGGCCAGGGCGGACATCAACCAGCTCACAGGCCGAAGAGCGACTTGAAGCCGCCGTAGAGAATGAGTAGGGCAAAGGCGCGGCGCAGCCAGTCCATATTCAGCTTTTGAAACAGCCGTCCGCCCAGAAAGCCACCGGCCAGCCCGCCGGCCAGATAGGGGAGGGCCACCGCCAGGTCGAGGCCGCCGCGAAAGAGATAGATCACCGATGAGAGGGCGCATAAGGGCAGAATGATGGCCACTGAGGTGGCAAAGGCCCTGCGCTGGTCCAGACCGCACCGCGCGGTGAGCAGAGGCACCAGGACCATTCCTCCTCCTCCGCCGAAAAAGCCGTTGGCAATCCCCGCCAGCCCACCGGCTACGGCAGGGGCAAGCCAGACCTGTCTCCTAGACATAAAAAACATCCCTCCGTTGGCTTTAGTTTGCCAGTGAAGGGATGTTTTTATGCCTGTGTCCGCATTTCACGAGGCTCTGGCAGTGATACGGCGCCAAGCGCCCTGCGGCTCGGGGCCGCGGATGGGGTACAGAGACAGCCGAGGGGGGGAGTGTATGGTCCGCTATACGAGAAACAGGGACATGAGGCGGGACAGCCCGCCGCGATCCACGGGATTTTTCCTTTTATCGGATTCCGGTCAGGTCCATGACCACCTCGCCGGCGAGCAGAAGCCCCGCCGTGGCGGGGACCCACACCGCGCTGGCCGGGACGCTGCGGCGGCCCGGAGGGGGCGCCTCGGGCTGATCTGGCTTGCGGGCCTCCTCAGGAGACCAGACCACCTTGTGGTGGTGAATCCCGCGGGCACGCAGCTCTTTGCGGATCACCCTGGCCAAGGGGCAGCCCTCGGTCTTGGAGATGTCGGACACCCGCAGAAGGGAGGCGTCCAGCTTATTTCCGGTCCCCAGGGCGGAGATGATGGGGAAGTTTCGGGCTAGTGCGGTTTCGATCAGGTCCAGCTTACAGGAGACCAAATCGATGGCGTCCACCACATAGTCGTACCTGACGGAGAAAAAGGCCTCGCGGGAAGCGGATTCGTACCGCCCGCGGATGGGTCTGACCCGGCAGTGGGGATTTACATCCAGCACGCGGGCGGCCATCGCCTCAGCTTTGGGCATACCTAGGGTGGACTCAAGCGCCTCGGCCTGGCGGTTCAGATTGGAGCGGTCCACGGTATCCTGATCCACCAGGGTAAGCGCTCCGACGCCGGAGCGGGCCAGCGCCTCGGCGCACCAGCTCCCCACGCCGCCGAGGCCCAAGACGCAGACATGGACCTCGGCGAGCCGCTCCATGGCAGGGCTGCCCAGAAGCATTTGGATACGAAGAAAGCGGTCGTCCATAGAAAGCCTCCTAAAGAAAGCTTCGCGCGCATCCATGCGCGACAGAAGCAGATGAAATCTACGTGTTCGCGGGCCGGCTGCCCGGCCGTGCACGCCGCGGGCCCGCGGCTGTGCCGCCGCAAGGCGGTCCGAGCGCCTCCCGTCCGGCCCCGCAGAATAAAACTTTCCCCGGAGACGGAGGCCTCCGGGGAAAAAGCGATGTTCTCAGCCCACCAGAGCCGCGTTGGCGTCGTTGGTGGTCATGGCGTAGGTCGCTTGCAGCTCCTCCAGCCAAGCGCTCAGGTCATTGCTCTTCAGCGTGCTGTTGGCGGTGGCGGCCCAGGCCACGGTGTGATCCTGCAAATACATGACGTGCCAGCCGCTCTGGCCCTCCTGTGTGTTCTCCACCAGACCGGTGTCTCCGATCTGACGGCCGTCGGCAAAGATCCAGTCGAGGAAGCCGGTAAAGAAGGAGGTGGTGGGTGTCACGCCGGCGTAGAGACCGCCGTTATCCTTGGAACCGGGGTCCTCGGAGTACTGTTTTGCCAGCTCGCCAAAGGTCTCGGGCGTCTGCTCGCCGGCGGCGAATTCATCTAGGATGCGCTGTGCCTCCGCCTTGGCGGCGTCCATAGCCTCCTGCGTGGGTGTGGTCTCGCCGTCGGCCACGTCGGCAAGCACCAGAATGTGGCGGATATCCGCACTGCCGTAGCTGTCCTCATTCAGGAAGCGGTCCACGAACTTCACCACCCAGTAGCCGCTATCGGCAACCTCGATGGTGGTGATGTCCCCGCTCTCGCGGGCGGCGTCGGTGAGCCAAGCGGTACAGTCGGCATTGAGCGCGCTGGTCAAGGCGGAGCCGAGGGCGGTCGTCTCCGCCTTGAAGGAGGACTTGTCGTCCCGACCGGCAAACTCCTCCGCCAACGCGTCGAAATCGCCGCCGGCCTCTGCCTGCTGGGCAAGATCTTCCGCTGTGGCCTTGGCCACGGACATGGCGGTGGCCTTCTCGGCGTCGGTGGGATCGACGGTGTTACCGTCGGCATCGGTAGAGGAGACGGCCTCTCCATTGATGAAGGCGGCGGAATAGGTGAAGCTGTCCAGCTCGTCCTTGTGCTCGTCGTAATAGCTCTCAAGCTGGGCCTTGTCATAGGTGAGGGAGTCTGCGTGGTCGCTGTAATAGGCGTTGGCCACGGCCTGTTGGGTCAGACATTCCCGCAGGACCTTCTCCGTCATATAAGGGCCGTAAGAGCTGCGGAGATAGACTGAGAAAGTGGTGCCGTTCTGGGCGGCATAGTTGCGGATCTGCTCCACAGAGCCGTCCACCTGAGCCTGGATATTGTCGTCGACGGTGTAGCCGTCCTTCAGCGCAGCGGTGTACAGCGCGGCGTACTGATGGAGGGAGTCGAGGGCCTGCTGGCGGATGGAGGCGGCGGTATCCGCGTCCACAGTGCCGCCGAACAGATTGGCCATATAGTTATAGCTGGGGTAGAAATAGAAGCCCAGTTCGGTGACGGTGTAATCCTGGTCCCCCACGGTGGCGACGACCTTGTTCTTTTCAAAGATGCCGGAGTTCCACACCAGGAGGGCGATGACCAGCACTGCGATGACGATGCCCACCACCGTATAGAGGATGGTCTTGCTGCGGACCTTCTGCGCCTCCTCCATTTCACGGCGCTGCTTGTCGCTGGGGCCGTTGGCAGTGGAGACTTGGCGCTGTTTCTTTTCTCTGGAAGCGCTCATTTCAATATTCAGTCCTCTCATTAAATGCTTGTGACTCAATGTTGCATTATACAGGAAAGCGCCGCGGCTTGCAAGTCCCAATCTGGTGTCTACAGGCGGAAAACAGGCAAATCAGGTGGTTTTCGCACACCTGCGCGTCACATCAAAAATGGGCCTTTGCAGCCTTTTGGAATCCTGAAAAGGGTGCCCCTTCCCCACGGAAGGCCAGAGAGAACATGAAAACGGGGGCCGTTCTCCACCGCTTACATGGATTTCCCCTCTTTTACTTGGGACACACGGCACGGTCTTCGACCCGCGCACTTTTTACAGTTTGTTCACGGTTATTCTGCGCCGTCCGGACAATAAAAATCCGCCCTTCCCGATGAGAAGGGCGGACAGTCATTTATGAAAATCTCCCGCTCTGGCCGTGTGGCCCTGATTAAAACCTGCACGAAATGGCAGGTGGGTCGCCTCCGCGCCGCTTTACTGCTTCCAACTTCCGGCGGCGCCCCAAAAGGGCGCGCCGGGAGGCCTGCAATCCACGGCACGAGTGGGGGCGTCCCGTTTCAGAGATGTGGGTTTAAAAAGAAACCATCACGCACCGAGCAGGAGAAACTTGGGAATGCCCGTCTATTCCCCGTCCTCTTCCTCGAACAGGGACTCCATAAACTGTTGATAGACCTCCTCCAGCTCCTCTTCGCTGTCCAGTGTGGAGAGCTGTTCCTCGCCGTCCTGCATGACCACCTTCAGGATGATAAGACCGGCTTCCTCATCCTCATCCTGGGGAGCCTCGCCCTCCTCGTCGGCCTCTTCCACGGGGAAAAAGGCCATGTAGACCGAGCCGTTGTACTCAATGGTATCCAGGTGCTCAAGCTCGATTTCGTTGCCGTCCTCATCGGTCAGGCTGACGAAATTGCCGCCGAATTCTTCACTCATGGATTGGACACCGTCCTTCCTTTTGTCTGGCCTTATTGTACCCTCCGCGCAGGAAAAATGCAAGAGAGGGACACGCCAAATTTTTATCAATGCCTGAAAGACCAAAAAATGTAAAATATTAGGGTGGACAAATGACGAAAATTCTACTATAATGATAATCGTCATGCCCTTGGAGCGCCGCTTCGCGCCAAGGGCAGGTTCGTATGATCCCCAGCCGCTGTGGCGTGGCGGGGGGAGCGATGGACGGAGAAGACATACAGATGACCGTGCGGCCCGCGGGCCGGGAACGGAGGTTTTTCATTTGGCAGAAACGACGAATCACAACAGCAGCGCGGGCGGGGAGACGCCCCGGCGGGGGGAGCTGCTGCGGCAGTTCGACGCACTGAGTACGGAACTGTTGTTTTTGGGGATGACCGCCCAGGAGCTGGCACAGAGAGTCAACCGGGCGGAGGAGAACAGAGAGGGGGGAGCGGAATGATCGAGGTCCAGAATGTGGTCAAGAGCTTTGACGGATTCTGTGCGCTGGACGGGCTGACCATGACGGTGCCGGACGGGGCCATTTACGGCCTGGTGGGCCCCAACGGGGCGGGAAAGTCCACCATTTTGCGGCATATCACCGGCGTCTACCAGCAGGACAGCGGCCTGGTGCTGGTGGATGGGCAGCCGGTGTATGAAAACCCGGCGGTGAAAGAGAAGATGGTGGATATTCCCGACGAGCCCTACTATTTCGGCTCGGCTTCCACCCGGGACATGGCCCGATTCTACCGCGGCTTTTATCCCCGGTTCGACCAGAAGCGGTACGAGGCGCTGAAGGAAGTCTTTCGGAGCGTGGACGAGACCCGGCCCATCCGCCGTCTGTCCAAGGGAATGCAGAAGCAGACCGCTTTCTGGCTGGCCCTGTGCGCCCGGCCGGAGGTCCTGGTGCTGGATGAGCCGGTGGACGGACTGGATCCGGTGATGCGCCGCCAGGTCTGGTCGCTGCTGATGTCCGATGTGGCGCAGGACGGGACCACGGTTCTGGTCTCCTCCCACAATCTTCGGGAGCTGGAGGATGTGTGCGACCACGTGGGGATCCTCTCCCGGGGAAAGGTGCTCATCGAGCGGAGCCTGTCCGACCTCCAGGAAAACCTGGTGAAGATGCAGGTGGTGTTTCAGGAGAAGAAGCTGCCGGTGCTGCCCGACGACATGGAGGTGCTCAACGTTTCTCAGGTGGGGCGCATCCACACGCTGATCGTCCGGGGAAAGGCCGACGAGGTGACCAACCGGCTGGCGGCCTACGCCCCCATCCTGATGGACGCCCTTCCTCTGACGCTGGAGGAGATCTTTATTTATGAGCTGGGAGGTGAGGACTATGCCGTCCGGGACGTTATCCTCTAAGGGCAAGGGGTGGTTCAACCTCACGCTGTTCCAAAAAAACCTGACCAGATTCTGGCCCATCTGGGCAGTATATACCGCCGTCCTGTTTTTCCTGCTGCCCATGGAGATCATTCTGGACGGGGGAAGGGAATACACCCGGAGCCGGCTGATCTCCGCGGTGACCGGACAGGTCTTTAGCGCCACCAGCGCCTCCATACCAGTGGGGGTGATTTTTGGACTTCTGACGGCTATGGCCCTCTTCTCCTATCTGATGAACAGTCGCTCCGCGGGGATGCTCCATGCGCTGCCCATCCGGAGGGAGGGGCTGTTCCTCACCAACTGGGTATCCTGTCTCTTATACACATCTCCGAGCCCACGAGACCGGAGCCTATCTCG
>OWID01000569.1_pt1 | contig 13153 bp, 8 predicted proteins | sample 1732661 | NCBI WGS metagenome assembly OWID01 (sample SAMN05065739, study PRJEB22554) | human gut metagenome | biome: ENVO:2100002; feature: ENVO:00000062; material: ENVO:00002003 | host: Homo sapiens | place: USA
GGGCTCGGAGATGTGTATAAGAGACAGGGACAAGCCGATCTCGGAACGGACGGTTGCCTTTGGCGAAGTTGGACTGGGCGGCGAAGTGCGTGGCATTTCCCACATTCGGCGGCGGGTGCAGGAGGCGGAACGCATGGGCTTTACGCGGTGCATTGTGCCGCATCAGTGCCTGCACGAACTGAAAGGCGGCTCCTATCAGATTCGCATTGCCGGCGTGCGGAATCTCCGGCAGGCGTTTTCGGTGCTGGAGAAAGATGCGAGAGAAACAACAGGACAAGGAGAATGACATGAAAATTTGGAAAAAACCGCTGGCAGCAGTGCTTGCCGGAATGCTCTGTGTTATCAGTATGCCGCAGGTGCAGCCGCTTCTGCCGGCATTTTCGGCAGCGGCAGCAGAGGAAACGGGAACTGTTGGGGCGTTGACGTATATCTTGGAATCTGACGGGGCAGTTATCACGAAATGTGAGGAAACGGCGGAAAAAGTGGTAATACCGGAAAAAATTGCCGGAAAACCAGTGACGGAAATTGCAGAAGATGCGTTTCAATTTTGTGAAAATTTGACCAGTGTGGAGATACCGGACACGGTACAGACGATCGGAAAGAATGCGTTTTGGAGTTGTCATAAGTTACAGCATGTGACGCTGCCGAAAAATCTGGCTGCTGTAGGAGATAATTGCTTTCGTTCCTGTGGCTTGCTGGCGGAATTGGAAATTCCGGTGACCTTACAGAAAATCGGATTAGATGCGTTTTGCGATACGGCGTGGCTGAAAAATCAGCAGACGGAGAATCCACTGGTACAGGTGAACCATATTTTGATTGACGCGACAACGTGCTCTGGTACAGCGGTAGAAGTGCCGGACGGTGTGACGGAAATCGGGAACTTTGCCTTTTACAACTGCGGAAATTTGCAGAAGATCATGCTGCCGGCAAGTGTGACGAAAATTGATTGGGGTGCTTTCTGGCAGTGTTCTGGTCTGGAAACGCTGACAGTACAGGGCAATCTGGCAAAAATCGGGGAATCTGCCTTTTCCGACTGTACGAAACTGTCGGCAGTGTACACTGTCATGTCGGAAGACGAGTGGAGCAATGTCCAGATCGAATCAGGGAATGAACTGCTGGAGCAGGCGACAATACATTATAATAGTATCCTTGAAGAACTGCTTCTTGCCGACTTGGACAACAACGGAAGCGTGGATTCTACGGACGTGTTTTACATCCTGCTGGGCGTTGCACAGAATGCAGTGGGCATGGATTCCGGCTGGACACCGGCACAGGAAAAAGCGGCGGACATTGACGGCAGCGGTGCAGTCGATTCTACGGACGTGTTCTATGTGCTGTTGTATATTGCACGGAACAGTGCGGGGATTCCCACCACGTGGGAGATGCTGGTGGCGTAACAGAAGAACAACACGCAGACCGCTTTACAATCATGAATTTTTGAACGGACAGAAAAAAGCCGTATCGGAATGGAATTACCGATACGGCTTTTTGTATGTGGTTTGTTAGGCAATACCGCACAAAGATTGTGCGACAGATGCGTCGTCAAATTTTTCGCCAGATGAAACAAAAAGCGGAGTGAATACTTGATGTATTCACGAGCATTTTTGTGAAATATGACGGGAAATTTGCAAGCAGATGGCGTGCAAAGTCGCCAGACGCTCTTTGTGCGGTATTGCCTTTACTTTGCCTGCACTTCTGCTTTTGGCTCATTGGCAGGGGTGCTGTTCTTATCCGAGAGCATTTTCAAGCCCTGCATGCCCAGAATCACTACGCCGCCGATGAGGAAGAACACAATGCTGAACGTGTGCAGTCCCATTGCCGGCTGCGGATTTTCCAGCGTGGTAGGTCCCATAAAGACGGAGTACAGGGAACCCAGCATCATGCCGATGATCAGATATACCGTAGCCCCGCGGTGTTTGGTCAGGGCGTTCTGGATCAGCTTGATAATGCTGATGATGCCGGTAATGACACCCAGCCCAAAGACGATCAGAATGGGCAGCATGTGGAAATTCAAGTGGAGCAGGTCGTGAATGCCGTTAATGATCGGAATGTACAGCCCGAAGATCAGCAGCAGCGTGGAACCGGAAATGCCCGGCAGAACCATGGCACAGATCGCAACGGCTCCCACGAAGAATGCGTAGATGTACATGCCGATGTCGGGATTACTCAGATCTTTTCCGCCGCCTACAAAAGTGTTTGCATAGGTGATCGCCACCACGAATGCCATGCCGATGAGGACGAAGAAGCTCATTTTCCAGCGGTCTTTCAGTACCTTTTTTTCCTCGTAGATCACGACCGGAATCGCGAAGATGATGAATCCGATGAACAGGGAGGATACCCGATAGATATGGGATTCAAAGACATTTGCCAGCACCAGCACCGAGGAGCAGAAGCCGATCACCCAGCCGATGCCCAGCTTGATGAGGTACTTGACAGCCTGGATGCGTTCTTGCTTGCTGCCGGAGATCAGGGCGTTCAGGGAACCGATAAAGTTGTCATAGAAGCCCATGAGGAATGCGATCGTGCCGCCGGAAACGCCGGGGACACTGTCTGCCAGTGCCATACAGAAACCGTGCAGAAGTGTAATTAGTTTTTTCATGTGTGTTTGCTTGTCCTTTCTTGTTTTTCGTTTTTTGTTTACAACTTATTTTATTATACACTTTTTCTGTGTGGTGATGTAAAAAGATTGTGGGTACAATTTAAAAACATCTAAAGAATATTCTGGGCAATATTGCAAAATATGCTTTTCGTACAGTTCGTCCCAGTCTGTCGGAATGCCGGCTCCCTGATAGGCAACGTAGCGGAGTATAAAATAGACATCGATAGTGTCAATGGAGCCGTCTCCGTTGACGTCCAGCTTGGTCAGCAGAGCGGCTTCGATCTCCGGATATTCCGTGAAGGTGTAATCGTGATAGCCGGCACCGTGATATGCACAATACAGCATTACCATGTAAACATCTGTGGAGTCCACCCGACCATTGCGGTCTGCATCGCCTGTGATCTGCGGGAAATTTTCGTCAGGGGGTATGGTGGTTGTGGTGGAAGTTGTGGTTGTTGAAGTCGTTGTGCTTGTGGTGGTGGAAGTAGTCGTTGTTGAAGCCGCTGTGCTTGTAGTTGTGGAAGTAGTCGTTGTTGAAGCAGTTGTGCTTGTGGTGGTGGAAGTAGTCGTTGTCGAAGTGGTCGTGCTTGTGGTGAAAGTAGTCGTTGTTGAAGTGGTCGTACTTGTAGTAGCGGAAGTCGTGGTTTTCGAAGTGGTCGTGCTTGTGGTAGTGGAAGTTGCGGTTGTTGAAGTGGTCGTGCTTGTAGTAGCGGAAGTCGTGGTTGTCGAAGTAGTCGCACTTGTAGTAGCGGAAGTTGTGGTTGTCGAAGTGATTGTGCTTGTAGTAGCAGAAGTCGTGGTTGTTGAAGTGGTCGCACTTGTAGTAGCGGAAGTTGTGGTTGTCGAAGTTGTCGTGCTTGTAGTAGCAGAAGTCGTGGTTGTTGAAGTGGTTGTGCTTGTAGTAGTGGAAGTCGTGGCTGTCGAAGCAGCTGTACTTGTAGTAGCGGAAGTCGTGGTTGTTGAAGTGGTTGTGCTTGTAGTTGTGGAAGTTGCGGTTGTTGAAGTGGTCGTGCTTGTAGTTGTGGAAGTCACGATTGTTGAAGTGGTCGTGCTTGTAGTTGTGGAAGTCGTGGTTGTCGAAGTGGTCGTGCTTGTGGTGATGAAAGTTGTAGTTGTCGAAGTGGTTGTACTTGTAGTAGTGGAAGTCGTGGTTTTCGAAGCGGTCGTGCTTGTAGTTGTGGAAGTCGTGGTTGTCGAAGCAGCTGTACTTGTAGTAGTGGAAGTTGCGGTTGTTGAAGTGGTCGTGCTTGTGGCAGTGGAAGTCGTGGTTTTTAAAGTGGTCGTGCTTGTGGTAGTGGAAGTTGTCGTTGCCGAAGCAGTTGTGCTTGTTGTGGTGGAAGTTGTCGTTGTCGAAGCGGTTGTGCTTGTAGTAGCGGAAGTTGTGGTTGCCGAAGTGGTTGTGCTTGTGGTGGTGGAAGTAGTGGTTTTTAAAGTTGTTGTGCTTGTGGTGGTGGAAGTTGCGGTAGTCGAAGCAGTTGTGCTTGTTGTGGTGGAAATTGTCGTTGTTGAAGCAGTTGTACTTGTAGTAGCGGAAGTCGCGGTTGTTGAAGCAGTCGTGCTTGTAGTAGCGGAAGTTGTCGTTGTTGAAGCAGTTGTACTTGTAGTAGCGGAAGTTGTCGTTGTCGAAGCAGTCGTGCTCGTTGTATCAGAAGTTGTAGTTCTCTCCGTTGTGGTGGTAGCTGCTGAAGTATTGTTCGTGAATTCTTTCAGTACAGTTTTCCCCTCGCGGACACACCACATATCGCCGCCGGTATTCATCAGTTCGGCAACAATGCCGTTCTGGAAATTCTCCTCTGCCTGTTGCATGCCCTCTGGTTCTTTGTAGTTGCTTCCCACAGCAGTGTAACCGCCTGCTGTGACTGTGTAGAAACAATTCTGCAATTGCGTTTCTGACATATCTCCCAGTCTGCCCACCAGCATGCCGGCAGAATCTTCGGAAGCAGCGTCTGTTTTTGCAACTGTTCCGATATGGTAGCAGTTTTGCAACGGTGCATCGCTTCGTCCGGCAAGACCGCCGACTGTGCCCTTTGCGGTAACTGTGCCGATGTGGTAGGCGTTTTGCACAACGGCTCCCGCTTGAAATTGCCCTGCCAGACCGCCGGCAAAGTCGCGGCTGGCAGTAATATCACCCTCACAAAACGAATCTGTGATCGTCCCGCTGCATAGAGCCGCAATTCCGCCGACAGTATTTTTCCCTTGGATATGTACGTTGGTCAGCCCCAGTTTCTGTACCGTTCCGGACAGCTTTGCAAACATGCCCAAGTTGCTGCCGCCGCTGCACTGCAAATTCGAAATGCAGTGATAATTGCCGTCAAAAGTGCCGGCATAGGAGCCAATCGGTGTCCAAGTTTCTCCTTCCAGCGAAATATCCGCCGTCAGCATTGCACAAATGTTGGGATCAGCCGCTGCCTTTTCCGCAAACTCCAGCAGTTCTGCGGCGGTTGAGAGCAAGTAAGGATTGTCCGCCTTGCCGGTACCCTCCAGTTCCAGAGCCGCTGCCCGACTGCTGCTGAAAACGGCACCGGTGCATGCAGTCAGCAGCAACACCAGTGCCGTCAGGATACTATATGCCTTTTTTTGGAATGCGGTTTTCATGGTGGATTCTCCTTTTTTCGACACGATTCGACAAATTCCAGGGAAAGAAAAAGCAGAACACAGCTGCCCATGTTCTGCGGGTTTCCGGCAGAATTTTCCTGCTTTTATTATATTACGTCATTGAAAACGATGCAATATATTTGTAATGATTTCTCTGTTTTTGACAATGCAGGTTTGATTTAAAGCTGACTTTTTGTATATTTGTTGGAATTTTGGAAGAATTCGAAGTGGGAAATTCGCGGAAGACATGGAAAAATCACTTGGACAATAGCAGAATGTTCCACAAAACTGGAAATTTATGAAAAGGCATTTGACTTTTTTAAGTTGACATGCTATAATAAAAACAGACAATTTGCAACAAAAGAAAAAACGGAGGAATGAAGATGAAGCTGTGGAAAAAAGTGCTTGCAGCTGTGACTGCCGGCGTGCTCTGTCTGGGTAGTGTTGGCGTGTCTGGGGTGCAGAACATGTTGGAGAGCGTGGAGACAGTATTCACCGCAAGTGCATATGTGATAAATTCTTATGACGGCACCTACGGGGACTTGTACTATAGCGTGACAGATACCGATGAAGTAAAGATTTCCGGCTGCAATGAAACTGTAGAATCAGTAGAAATTCCGGCAAGAATTGACGGAAAACGCGTAACAAGTATTGCAAAAAATGCTTTTTATGGGTGCAGTGATTTGACTGCGATTACTATACCGGATAGTGTGACAAGCTTTGAAGGAAATGCATTTTCAAATCTTGAGAATCTGACTGCAATCACCATACCAGACAGCGTAACAAGCATTGGTGAAAGTGCTTTTTCCGGCTGTACCAGTCTGACAAAGATCGCTATACCGAACAGTGTCACAGATATTGGCGGTTTTGTTTTTTCGAATTGTACCAACTTGGAAAGCATTACACTATCCGATCACTTGACCAGTGTTGGAGGATATACTTTTTCGGGCTGCACCAGTTTGTCTGCAATTACCATACCGGACAGCGTAACGAGCATTGGACAAGCTGCCTTTTCTGGTTGTACCAGTTTGACAGAGATCACGATTCCAAACAGTGTGACAAGCATGGAGGAAATCATTTTTTCAGATTGTACAAATTTGGCTGATGTTACCCTATCCAACAGTATGACAAGTATTGGAGAATATACTTTTTCTAACTGTACCAGTTTGGCGGAAATCACTATACCGGATAGCGTAACAAACATTGGACGTTATGCGTTTAAGGCATGCACAAAATTAGAAAAGATTACCATGCCAAACAGCCTGACCAGTATAGATGAGTATGCTTTTGTGGACTGTGCAGGTCTGACTGAAGTTGTGCTGCCGGACGGCATGACAAGTGTCGGAACTAGTGCCTTTTTGAATTGTACTGGACTGAAGAAAATCACAATACCGGATAGCGTTACTGCAATAGCAGGGTTGGCTTTTGAAAATTGCACTGGTCTGACTGCTGTAACTCTCCCGAGTGGCATGACTACAATTGCACATAACACCTTTGAAAACTGTACCAATTTGTCTGAAATTACGATACCAGACAGCGTGACTAGTATAGAGAACAAAGCTTTTTACGGCACTGCTTGGCTGGCAGCAAGACAGAAAGAAAATCCATTGGTAATTATCAATCATCTTTTGATTGACGGAAGTACTTGTGCTGGTGATGTTGTAATTCCTGAAGATGTTGTGACGATCAATATAGGTGCTTTCAACAATTGTACTGCCTTGACAAGTGTTGTCGTGCCGGATAGTGTGACAAGTATTCATGGCAATGCGTTCTATGGCTGTACCAATCTGACGACAATTATTCTGCCAGACAGCATAACCAATATCGGCATGCTTGCTTTTGGCGATTGCACACATTTGACCAAGATCACGATTCCAAATGGCATGACGAGCATTGATGCTATGACTTTTGACAATTGCGTTAGCCTGACTGAAATCATCATACCAGACAGTGTGACAAAAATCGATTATAACGTTTTTAAAAGCTGTAGCGATCTGACCATTTACGGCTATACCGGTTCATATGCGGAAACTTATGCGGCAGAAAAAGAGATTCCCTTTGTGTCCTTGAACAGTATTGTTACCACGACAACCACAGACACAACTACAGAAACTACCACTACTGCAAAACAAACTACCACCGAACAAACAACGACTACCACACCAGAACAAACCACAACCACTGCAAAGCAGACTGAAACTACCGTAACAAAGCAAACTACCGCAACTACGACAAAACAAAGCACAACCACCACGGCAGAGCAAACCACTGCCACTACTGCAAAACAAACCGAAACTACCACAGCAAAACAGACCACTGCAACTACCAACCAAACCACCACATCTTCCGCCCAAACCGAACCCACCGCCCTCTACGGCGACCTCAACCTCGACGGACGAGTGGACATCACCGATGCAGTCCTGCTGAACAAAGCCTGTGCTGGTGCGGTTATGCTGGACGATGCCGCTAAGAAAAATGCCGACTGCAACGGCGACAGCGAAGTTGGCAGCGATGATGCCGTTGTGCTGATGCAATTTTTGGTGTGTATTGTTGACAAATTGCCTTACCAAAACTGATTTCCTCTTATCGATAAGCCTCCTCCCTTGCGAAATGACAGATATTCGCAAGGGAGGAGGCTTTTTTCAAGGCATCTCCTCTCAAACATTCCCCGCGAACCCCACGATTCCTGTTGCTTTTTATGTCCTGTTGCCATTTATTCATCTTATACACAAAGCTGATATGAAGGTTTCAAAAAACATAACGATATTATTTCCACTTCACTAAACCATCATTTTCGGTGGCATGGTATAATAAGAGTAGAAAAAATGGGAAAAATCATAGCAATTTGATATACAACCAAAAATGTTGTTCCGTTGTGCACAGGGCACACGGCAAAAATTGTGAAGAATGAAAGGGAACACTGCATAAAGCTTGTGCGTAAGATGTGTATTCAGATTTTTCGGCAGATTACACAGAAATTCCGCAGGCAGACTGTATGGTCGCAATCAATCTTAGTGCGACACGCCTTTGTTCTCGAGCAGAATCCTGCCTCGAACGCAGTTGTCTGGCAAGGGATTTCTGGGCAATATGACGGAAAATCTGTACGTAGATTGCGTGCAAAGCCGTCAGGCGGGCTTTATGCAGTGTTCCCTGAAAGGAAATGCCGCGGAGAAGGGCGTTTCCGTTTGAGATGACGCTTGAGGGGAGCGTAATAACATATGAAATTACAAAATCTGGAGAAGCCTTCTGCTGCCGTTTCGGATACGGTGGACGTGATTGCAGATTCCAACTACAGCAATGTTTCGGAAGCATATAATCATGCATTCCGTGCATGGCGGAACAAAGAAGATAACCCATATGCCTTTCGCTGCAAGAAACAGAAAAAAGAAGCGGTTTACATCGAGGGAAAAGGGTTTCATGAACCAGACCCGGCTGCGGAAGAACGGCGGTCGCTCATACAGATCACCATGGTGATCGGCATGGCGATATTTGCCTATCTGCTGATCGAAAACCTGCTGACAGCGATCCTGATGGGCATCGCTCAGATAGCCGGAATGGACGTAGGCTATTGCTACAGTGACGGCACTGTTTACGGCAACCAGACGGCGGTTCTGGTCATTCTGATGTGCAAGACGGTGCTGAAATTCATGGTGCCTGTGCTGATCCTCCGGTGCTGTTTCCGCATGCCGCGGCGTGTGGCGTATCACTGGAAGCTGGATTCACCGCGGGAGTTTCCGGCTGCTATTGCGGTGACACTGATCGTTTTTGCGGTCGCTAATGTGTGGCTGCTGTTTTCGCCGGTGAATTTTCTGAGCAGCAGTACGCTGGGGGAAGCGTATTACACCGTTTCGTATATGCGGCGTTCTTACCAGATCGTTTATCTGGTTTTTGAAGTGCTGGCGATCAGCATCTGCAAAGAACTGCTTCTGCATGGGGATATGCTTCATGTGCTGCGGCAGTTCGGGGACTGGGATGCGGTGATCCTGACAGCAGTTGTTGCAGTTTGTCTGTCCCATAGCTGCACCACGATATTGATGGAACTGACTTTTTCGCTGGTTTCCGGTGTCGCCGTTCTGCGGAGTGGTTCTGTGGTACCGGCTATATTCTGCCGGCTGCTGTACCATGTGATGCTGTTCGGGTTGTTTGCAATGGAGATCTGGCAGTCGTCGTTTTGGCAGTCGTATTGCTTGCTGTTTCTGTTTCTCGTGCTGATAGCGGGAATTCTGCTCTGCCTGCTGTCCATTCGTCCCACCCGTAAAAATCCCGCCCTGCTGACACAGAAGCATTACCTGACCCTGCGGGAACGGCTCTATACGGTGATGCATGTGGGACCGCTGAGCATTGTGCTGATCCTCTGTGTGATTCTGATGGTGATCGAGGTGATTTTTTGACGGAAACCGGATTTGTCCCCAAGGCACGGTACATGATGCGTGCTCTGGAACTGGCAGCACAGGCTGCGGCAATGGGCGAAGTTCCTGTGGGGGCAGTGGTGGTGCAGAAATCCACCGGACGGATCATCGGCGAGGGATATAACCGGCGGGAAGCAGACCGTTCGCCTCTTGCTCATGCAGAAATCATGGCGATCGATGCGGCGAGCCGGACACTGGGCGGCTGGCGGCTGCTGGACAGTGCTCTGTACGTGACGTTGGAACCTTGCCCCATGTGTGCGGGAGCGATTCTGCATGCCCGTCTGGAACAGGTGGTCTATGGCACAGCCGACCCCAAGGGCGGGGCAGTGGATTCGGTGGAACAGCTGTTCACTCTGCCCTACAACTGGACACCGGAGGTACATGCCGGTTTATTGCAGGCGGAATGTGCCCAGATCCTGCGGGATTTTTTTCGGGAACTTCGTCTAAAAAAGCAGGCGGAAAAGATTGCACGCAATGGAATATCCATGCTTTGAAGAAAGAAAAAAAAGACAGACCGTGGTCTGTCTTTTTTTGTTTTTGGGGAGGTATGAGAACTGTGGGAAAGGCGGAGCGTCATGTGTGGCTTTATGCAGTGTTTCCGTTAAGAGAGAATTCTCTTTTTCAAACAAGCCCAGGTATTGCCTCAACCCAGCTGAATCCGGTACACACTTGCCATGCCGGTGATTTCCAGCCGCAGGTCTGCCTGTCCGGTATAGGGCTTCAGCGGGATCGTGTACAGCTGGAAATCGTCCATGCTGCGAGAAGGCAGGATCTCCACACTGCCCAGCTGCTGTTCTCCTGCGTAGATGGCAACACCTGCCTGCGAACAAGGTGCTGCTGCCCACAGTTCTGCCTTGGTATAGCCGGCAAAATCTGCATCGGCAAAGGTAAAACTGCCGCCCCAGTCATTGGTGCAGCCGTACCAGTCGTTCTTTCGGTACGAGAATCGCAGAGTGATTTCTATGCCGTGCTTGCTGTCATAGTTCTTGATGCATATAGAATGGGAGAGATTTCGCGGTGGGATCACTTCACCGGAAACTGTGCATTCCAATTCTTGCCGAATGTCCGCGGAAGATGCCCCCGCAGAAAAGCGGTACTCGCCTTGTTCCACCAGCATTTTTTCCTGTGTCACGTCATAGTATTCCAAAGCGTACCACGGAACAAAAATTGTCACCGGCACCGCTGTATTTGCCGGCACTGGCACTCGCTGGAAGCCGCACAGCTGTCGGAGCGGACGCTTGACACGAGGGTGCAGTGCCCGATAGTAAAGCTGTACCACTTCATCCCCGTCCCGCTGAGAGGTATTTTCTACAGTCAGCCGGAACAGCATGCCTTCCGGCTTCTCCTCCGCAGTAAAATCACGGTAGACGAAACTGGAATAGGACAAACCATGCCCAAAGGGGAACAGCGGTTCAACCGTGTCATATAAATAGGTACGCTCTGCCGAAATGATGTCATATTCCATGATGTCCGGCAGATCTTGTGCGGAACGATACCATGTGATCGGACAGCGTGCCGCCGGATTGTTTTTCCCCAGCAGCGTATCCGCTACGGCGTTGCCCAGTTCCGGTCCGGCATGGGTGGTATAGAGAATCGCCGGCAGCAGTTCCATCGCTTCCCCCAGAGCATAGGGATAGCTGGAAACCACAGTCAGCACGGTGTTGGGATTGGCAGCCTGTACAGCACGCAGCAAGTTTTTCTGATGTGCCGGCAGTTCCAGATCGGGACGGTCATAGCACTCCCGTGCCACCTGCATGGGGTGGTTGCCCAGACAGAGAATGACCACGTCCGCCTGTTTCGCCAGAGCCGCCGCACGGGTGACGCCGTCCTCCACCGGCACCAGCCGGAACAGCCGGTCTGGTGTGGGCTTTCCGTGAGAAACTGCACGGAGCGTGCCGTCCGGCTGCAGTGCGATGTCCATAGGACAATCATGCCAGCTGCCAAACCGCATGGCATCTCCATACGGCTCCGGTTTGAGCCATTCCCGAATGAACCACTCATAGGGCGTATCGCTGACTGCCTGATAGGTGCCGTTTTCGGTGACGTACTTGCCGTTGCAGCAGGCACGGAGATTCATGCTGCCAAAATCCCAGTCGTGAAGCAAAAAGGTTTCCCGTTCGCCGATCTGTTCTGCTGCCGCACGGAGCGTACCGTCCGCAGAAACGGTGCAGTACTTTCCGGTTTCCACAGACTGAAGGGCGACCACAGAATAACCGTCATCAAACAGCACATTTTCTGCCCCCAGCTGCTGCCGCAGTCCCTCCAAAATCGGTACGGCATAGGAAGAAACGCCGGTGTACCAGTCCCGATAGTTCTCGTTTCCCAGCGGCCCGATCACAGCGACCCTGGCATCAGGCTGCAATTGCAGCGGCAGGATCCCGCGGTTATGGAGCAGGCACATCTGTTCCATGGCAGCACAGCGGTTCACTGCACGGTGCAGCAGCGTGTCCGTTTCCGCCGGCTCGGTGTTATAGGGACAGCTGTCCCCGTCAAATTCTCCCAGCCGGAACCGTCCGGAGAGAGAATTCCCCACAGCACGGTCAATATCGGCTTCTGTCAACAGCCCTCTGTCCAGTGCATCTCTGGCTGCTGCCGCCACCATGTCTGCTTCATCGGTCATCACATCATTGCCGTTTTTCAGGCAGGCGGCAAGAGCCTCTGCATGGGTGGCGTGAGAATGGTGTGCCAGCACATTCTGGGAAAAATCTGCTCCGTCTGTCACAATGAATTCCAGCCCCCACTGTTTTTTTACCAGCGTTTTCAGGTCGGGATTCATGCAGGCGGGAACGCCGTTTAGCTCATTATAAGCCGTCATTATAGAGCCTGTGCCGCCGCGGACGATAGAAGCTTCAAAGGCACGGTAATAGTATTCCCGCAGTGTTCGCGGGGTGACGTTGGAAGAACAGCTGTTCCGTTCTTTTTCGTTGTTGTTGGCACAAAAGTGTTTCAGTGTGGGGATCACACGGCGGTATGTCGGGTGGTCACCGGCCATGCCCTGCGTATAGGCGGTGGTCATTTCTCCGATCAGAAACGGGTCTTCGCCGTAGCCCTCTTCTGTGCGTCCCCAGCGGGGATCACGTTCCGGATCGACTGTAGGTCCCCAGAGCATCAGGTGTCCCTTGGGGTCTTTCCGGTGGTAATAGCGGGCTTCTTCGCCGGCAATTTCTCCCAGCTGTTCCATGAGGTTCGGGTCAAAGGTAGAAGCCAGCCCGATCGGCTGCGGGAACACGGTAGACGGCTCTGTCTTTTCGCGGGAAACATAGCCCCGTGCCACTTCCTGACCCACATACCATTCTCCGATGCCCAGCCGTTCCACAGGCAGCTGATGGGTGGAGAGCAGGTGGATCTTTTCTTCTATGGTCAGACGGGAAAGCAGGTCTTTCACCCGTTCAATAATAGGCAGGCTGGTGTCACGGAAACTTTCCGGTTGATTTGGCATAGTAAATTCTCCTTTATCTGCAGCATTATCATGCAAATGATTGATTTGAGGCAATACTGCACAAAGAGCGTCTGGCGACTTTGCACGCCATCTGCTTGCAAATTTCCCGTC
>OWID01000572.1_pt1 | contig 13133 bp, 9 predicted proteins | sample 1732661 | NCBI WGS metagenome assembly OWID01 (sample SAMN05065739, study PRJEB22554) | human gut metagenome | biome: ENVO:2100002; feature: ENVO:00000062; material: ENVO:00002003 | host: Homo sapiens | place: USA
ACGACGCCTTCTACGTGCGCATCGACAAGAACCGCAAGCTGCCCATCACCTGCCTGATCCGTGCGGTGGGCCCCAAGACCGACCCCGAGATCCTCGAGCTGTTCGGTGAGGATCCCCGCATCGTTGCCACCCTGGAGAAGGACGCCTGCAAAACCTATGAGGACGCGCTGCTGGAGATCTACCGCAAGCTGCGCCCCGGCGAGCCCCCCACGGTGGACTCCGCCGAGAGCCTGCTCAACGCCCTGTTCTTCGACCCCCGGCGCTACGACCTGTCCGCCGTGGGCCGCTACAAGTTCAACAAGAAGCTGTCGATCTGGACCCGCCTGGTGAATCAGACCCTGGCCGCCCCCGTGGCCGACCCCATGACCGGCGAGATCATCGCCGAGCCCGGCGAGGTGCTCACCCGTGAGCGGGCCCACGAGCTGGACGACAAGGGCGTCAACGAGGTTGTACTGGAGCTCGACGGCGTGCAGATCAAAGTATTCTCCAATCACATGGTGGATATGTCCAAGTTCGTGGACTTTGATCCGGAGGAGTGCGGCGTCAGTGAGAAGGTACGCTTCACCGTGCTCCAGGAGCTGCTCCAGAATTACACCGGCGAGGAGCTCAAGGAGGCCGTGAAGGAGCGCATCGACGACCTCATTCCCAAGCACATCATCGTGGACGACATCATGGCGTCCATCAACTACCTCAACTGCCTGGCCCACGGGGTGGGCTCCGCCGACGACATCGACCACCTGGGCAACCGCCGCCTGCGCTGCGTGGGCGAGCTGCTCCAGAACCAGTTCCGCATCGGCTTCTCCCGCATGGAGCGGGTGATCCGGGAGCGCATGACCATCCAGGATCTGGACATCGTCACCCCCCAGAGCCTCATCAACATCCGCCCCGTCACCGCCGCCATTAAGGAGTTCTTCGGCTCCTCCCCCCTGAGCCAGTTCATGGACCAGACCAACCCCCTGGCCGAGCTGACCCACAAGCGCCGTATGTCCGCCCTGGGCCCCGGCGGCCTGTCCCGTGACCGCGCCTCCTTCGACGTGCGCGACGTCCACTACTCCCACTACGGCCGCCTCTGCCCCATCGAGACTCCCGAAGGTCCCAACATCGGCCTGATCTCCTATCTGGCCTCCTATGCCCGCATCAACCGCTACGGCTTCATCGAGGCCCCCTACCGCAAGGTGGATAAAGCCACCGGCCACGTCACCGACCAGGTGGACTATATGACCGCCGACGTGGAGGACCAGTACACCATCGCCCAGGCCACCGAGCCGCTGGACGAGAACGGCTGCCTGGTGCACGACCGTATCACCTGCCGCCACCGCAACGAGATCATCGACGTGGACCGGGATCAGGTGGACTATATGGACATCTCCCCCAAGATGATGTTCTCCATCGCCACCGCCCAGATCCCCTTCCTGGAGAACGACGACGCCAACCGCGCCCTGATGGGCGCCAACATGCAGCGTCAGGCCGTGCCCCTGCTGACCACCCAGGCTCCCATCGTGGCCACCGGCCAGGAGCACAAGAACTGCATCGACTCCGAGGTGGCCATCCTGGCTGAGGACGACGGCGTGGTCACCAAGGTGGCCGCCGACTCCGTCTCCGTCCGCTACGACGACGGCCGCGTGGAGGACTACCGGCTCACCAAGTACCTGCGCTCCAACCACGGCACCTGCATCAACCAGCGCCCCATCGTGGACGCCGGCCAGCGGGTGGAGAAGGGCGAGGTCATTGTGGACGGCCCCTCCACCAACAACGGCGAGATCGCCCTGGGCAAGAACATCCTCATGGGCTTCATGACCTGGGAGGGCTACAACTACGAGGACGCCATCCTGCTCAACGAGCGCATGGTGAAGGAGGACGTGTTCACCTCCATCCACATCGAGGAGTACGAGACCGAGAGCCGCGACACCAAGCTGGGCCCCGAGGAGATCACCCGTGACATCCCCAACGTGGGCGAGGACGCCCTGAAGGATCTGGATGAGCGGGGCATCATCCGCGTGGGCGCCGAGGTGCGCGCCGGCGACATTCTGGTTGGCAAGGTCACCCCCAAGGGCGAAACCGACCTCACCGCCGAGGAGCGGCTGCTCCGCGCCATCTTCGGCGAGAAGGCCCGCGAGGTGCGCGACACCTCCCTGAAGGTGCCCCACGGCGAGAGCGGCATCATCGTGGACGTGAAGGTCTTCACCCGCGAGGCGGGCGATGAGCTCTCCCCCGGCGTGAACATGGTGGTGCGCGTCTACATCGCCCAGAAGCGCAAGATCTCCGTGGGCGACAAGATGGCCGGCCGCCACGGCAACAAGGGCGTCGTGTCCCGCATCCTGCCCCAGGAGGATATGCCCTTCCTGCCCGACGGCACCCCCCTGGACATCGTGCTGAACCCCCTGGGCGTGCCCTCCCGTATGAACATCGGCCAGGTGCTGGAGGTCCACCTGGGCTACGCGGCCAAGACCCTGGGCTGGAAGGTGGCCACCCCCGTCTTCAACGGCGCCGACGAGAAGGACATCGCCGAGACCCTGAAGATGGCCGGCCTGCGCCCCGACGGCAAGAGCTGGCTGTACGACGGCCGCACCGGCGAGCGGTTTGACAACCCCGTCACCGTGGGCTACGTCTACTTCCTCAAGCTCCACCACCTGGTGGACGACAAGATCCACGCCCGCTCCACCGGCCCCTACTCCCTGGTCACCCAGCAGCCCCTGGGCGGCAAGGCCCAGTTTGGCGGCCAGCGCTTCGGCGAGATGGAGGTGTGGGCCCTGGAGGCCTACGGCGCGGCCTACACCCTGCAGGAGATCCTCACCGTCAAGTCCGACGATGTCACCGGCCGCGTGCGCACCTACGAGTCCATCGTCAAGGGCCACAACGTGCCCAAGCCCGGCGTGCCCGAGTCCTTCAAGGTCCTGGTCAAGGAGCTGCAGTCTCTGTGCCTGGACATCAAGGTGCTGGACGACCAGGGCGCGGAGATCGAGCTGAAGGACGACGACGAGGACAACTACCAGCCCGGCAAGTTCCGCGACGAGGACGACGACTACTACGGCTACGACGCCGGCGGGGAGTCCGACTTCGCCGCCGCGGGCTACACCCTCAAGGAGGGCAGCGACGACGACGACCTGGCCGCCGCGGACGCAGAGGAGCTGGACGACAGCGACGACTTCTCGGATGACTATTCCGATGAGGATATGGACTAATTAAGGGAGGACGAGCAAAGATATGAGTTACGCTGAATTCGACGCCATCCAGATCGGCATCGCCTCCCCGGAGCAGATCCGCGAGTGGTCCTACGGCGAGGTCAAGAAGCCGGAGACCATCAACTACCGCACCCTCAAGCCGGAGCGGGACGGTCTGTTCTGCGAGCGGATCTTTGGCCCCACCAAGGACTGGGAGTGCCACTGCGGCAAGTACAAAAAGATCCGCTACAAGGGCAAGATCTGCGACCGCTGCGGCGTGGAGGTCACCCGTGCCAAGGTGCGCCGTGAGCGCATGGGCCACATCGAGCTGGCCGCCCCGGTGAGCCACATCTGGTATTTCAAGGGCATCCCCTCCCGCATGGGCCTGCTGCTGGACATCAGCCCCCGTATTCTGGAGAAGGTGCTCTACTTCGCCAGCTATATTGTCACTGACCCCGGCTTCTCCCCCCTGGCCAAGAACCAGATCCTCTCCGAGAAGGAGTACCGCGACATGCGGGAGAAGTACGAGGACGACTTCGAGGCCGGCATGGGCGCCGAGGCCGTGAAGAAGCTGCTCCAGGACATTGATCTGGAGGAGCTGTCCAACCAGCTCCGCGCCGAGCTGAAGGACGCCTCCGGCCAGAAGAAGGCCCGCATTGTCAAGCGCCTGGAGGTGGTGGACGCCTTCCGTATCTCCGGCAACAAGCCCGAGTGGATGATCATCGACGTGCTGCCGGTGATCCCCCCCGAGCTGCGCCCCATGGTGCAGCTGGACGGCGGCCGCTTCGCCACCTCCGATCTGAACGACCTGTACCGCAGGGTGATCAACCGCAACAACCGCCTGAAGCGTTTGATCCAGCTCAACGCCCCCGACATCATCGTGCGCAACGAGAAGCGGATGCTCCAGGAGGCGGTGGACGCCCTCATCGACAATGGCCGCCGGGGCCGCGCCGTCACCGGCGCCAACAACCGCGCCCTCAAGAGCCTGTCCGACATGCTCAAGGGCAAGCAGGGCCGCTTCCGCCAGAACCTGCTGGGCAAGCGCGTGGACTACTCCGGCCGTTCCGTCATCGTGGTCGGCCCCGAGCTGAAGATCTACCAGTGCGGCCTGCCCAAGGAGATGGCCATCGAGCTCTTCCGCCCCTTCGTGATGAAAAAGCTTGTGGAGGACGGCCTGGCCAACAACATTAAGTCCGCCAAGAAGATGGTGGACAAGGGCAAGGCCGAGGTGTGGGACGCCCTGGAGTTTGTCATCAAGGACCACCCCGTCATGCTCAACCGCGCCCCCACCCTGCACCGCCTGGGCATTCAGGCCTTCGAGCCCGTGCTCGTGGAGGGCCGCGCCATCAAGCTGCACCCCCTGGTGTGTACCGCCTTCAACGCCGACTTCGACGGCGACCAGATGGCTGTCCACGTGCCCCTGTCCGCCGAGGCCCAGACCGAGGCCCGGGTGCTCATGCTCTCGGCCAACAACCTGCTGCGGCCCCAGGACGGCGGCCCCGTCACCGTGCCCACCCAGGACATGGTGCTCGGCTCCTACTACCTGACCTATGAGAAGTATCCCGAGCACACCGCCGAGGAGACCTATGACGACGTGGCGGCGGTGAAGGCCGCCCTGGCCGCGGGCGCCATCACCCCCGACTCCTATGTCTGGGTGAAGAACCCCGGCTCCCTGGATGATATTCCCACCTATGCCGGCATCTGCGCCGAGACCGAGGACGGCGCGCTGCCCCGCGAGGTACTCCACGTCTTCTCCAACGACATCGAGGCCCGCCTGGCCTACGACGAGGGCGAGCTGGAGCTCCACGTGCCCATCCTGGTCCGCCGGGAGGCGGAGGTGGACGGCGTTGTCCGCCATAAGCTGGTGCGCACCACCGTGGGACGCCTGCTCTTCAACGAGGGCATCCCCCAGGATCTGGGCTTCGTGGACCGCAGCGATCCCGAGCAGATGTTCGACCCCGAGGTCAACTTCATCGTGGGCAAGAAGCAGCTTGGCAAGATCATCGACAAGTGCATCGTCAAGCACGGCTTCACCGTGTCTGCCCATGTGCTTGACACCATCAAGAACCGGGGCTACAAGTTCTCCACCCGCGGCTCCCTCACCGTCTCCATCTACGACATGACCATCCCCGAGAAGAAGTATGGCCTGATCGCCGATACCGAGAAGGAGATCGTCAAGATCGAGCGGCAGTACAAGCGCGGCTTCCTCACCAATGAGGAGCGTTACCGCCTGGTGGTCGAGGCCTGGGAAAAGACCACCAAGGACGTGACCGACGCCCTGATGGCCGGCCTGGACCGCTACAACCCCATCTGGATGATGGCGGACTCCGGCGCCCGTGGTTCCTCCGCCCAGATCCGCCAGTTGGCCGGCATGCGCGGCCTGATGGCCGACACCTCCGGCCGCACCATCGAGATCCCCATCAAGTCCAACTTCCGTGAGGGCCTGTCCGTGCTGGAGTACTTCATCTCCTCCAGAGGCGCCCGAAAGGGTATGGCCGACACGGCTCTGCGTACCGCCGACTCGGGTTACCTGACCCGCCGTCTGGTGGACGTGTCCCAGGAGGTCATCATCCGCGAGCACGACTGCGGCACCGACGACGGCATCACCGTCAGCGAGATCGTGGAGAACGGCCAGGTGATCGAGACCTTCGGCGAGCGGCTCAAGGGCCGTTACCCGGTGGAGGATATCTGCGATCCCCAGACCGGCGAGGTGCTCATCGACCACCACACCATGATGACCGCCGACCACGCCAAGCTGCTGGAGGACCACGGCATCCACTCCGTGAAGATCCGCAGCGTGCTCACCTGCCGCGCCCGCAGTGGCGTTTGTTCCAAGTGCTATGGCATCAACCTGGCCATTGGCGAGCCCGTGGGTGAGGGCGAGGCCGTGGGCATCATCGCCGCCCAGTCCATCGGCGAGCCGGGCACCCAGCTCACCATGCGTACCTTCCACACCGGCGGCGTCGCCGGCGGCGACATCACCCAGGGTCTTCCCCGTGTTGAGGAGCTGTTCGAGTCCCGCAAGCCCAAGAAGATGGCCCAGTTGGCCGAGATCAGCGGCCGGGTCACTCTGGAGGAGGCCAAGCGCAACGCCATCTGCAACGTCACCATCACCGCCAACGACGGCGAGGTGGTCTCCTACGCCCTGCCCTACGCGGGCCTGCGGGTGAAGGACGGCGACACTGTGGAGAAGGGCTTCGCCCTCACCGAGGGTGCCCTCTACCCCCAGGACGTCCTCCGGGTGCGCGGCGTCCACGCCGTGTACGACTACCTCATCCAGGAGGTTCAGAAGCCCTACCGCCAGCAGGGCGTTGACATCAACGACAAGCACATCGAGGTCATCTGCCGCCAGATGATGCGCAAGGTGCGGGTGGAGGACGCGGGCGATTCCGATCTGCTCAGCGGTTCCACCGTCGATCTCATCCGCTTTGAGGACGCCAAGGAGGCCGTGCAGAAGCGCATCGACGCCGGCGAGACCAACGACGGCCTTGAGCTCAAGCTGCCCACCTGCACCCGCCTGCTGATGGGCATCACCAAGGCCTCTCTGGCCACCGACTCCTTCCTGTCCGCCGCCTCCTTCCAGGAGACCACCAAGGTGCTCACCGAGGCCGCTATTCAGGGCAAGGTGGACCACCTGCTGGGCCTGAAGGAGAACGTCATCATCGGCAAGCTGATCCCCGCCGGCTCCGGCCTGTCCGTCTACCGCAAGTACGACAAGGTGGACAACGAGGGCACCGCCCAGAGCGGCGAGGAGGCGGTTCCCGAGGAAGAGGCCCCCGCCGAGGCGGCGGTCCTCTCCGAGTCCGCTGAAGTCTGATCCCACTGTGAAAGGCCCGGGGCACCCCATTGCCCCGGGCCTTTTTTCGACAGGAGGTGCCTATGAACGTCTTTTCCCTCTCCTGGGCCGCAGCGGGACTGGCCCTGCTGGGCCTGAGCCTGTTTCCCGCCGGCTCCCTTGCCCTGGGCGGAGCGCCCGCTCATCTGGCCGTCTTTCTGCTCCTGCTGGCCCTGGCCGCCCTGGCGCTGCGGCTGCTCCGCCGGGAGGGCCTGGACCGTCCCCGGCTGCTGGACGCCCTGCTGCCCATTGGGCTGGCCTTCTTCCTCCGGGCCCTGCTGCTGGACTACCAGTCCGCCGATTACCAGATGTTCCTCTCCCAATGGGCCGCGGCCTTCCGGGATGGGGGCGGCTTCGCGGCCGTGAAGCTGCCAATCGGCAACTATAACGCACCCTACCTCTATTTTCTTGCCGCCATCTCCTATCTGCCCATACCCGACCTGTACCTCATCAAGCTCTTCTCCATTCTGTTTGACGTGGTGCTGGCCTGGGGCGGCTTCCGGCTGGTGCGGCATTTCGCGCCGGAGAGCCCGAACCGCCCCCTGCTCTGCTTCTGCCTGCTTCTGCTGCTGCCTACGGTGATACTCAACGGCGCGTTCTGGGGGCAGTGCGACGCCCTGTACGGCGCCCTCACCCTCCACGCCCTGGCCTGCGCGCTGGAGAGGCGGAACCGAAGCTCTTTGCTCCTGCTGGGGATCGCCTTCTCCTTTAAACTACAGACCGTCTTTGTGCTCCCCCTGTGGGGCGGGCTGTGGCTGCTCCGGCGGGTGCGCTTCCGGGAGCTGTTGTGGTTTCCGGCGGCCTATGCCGCCACCTGTGTGCCCGCGCTGCTGCTGGGCAAGCCCCTGGGGGACATCCTGGGGGTCTATTTGGGGCAGGCCGCCGAGTACTCCGGCTATCTGAACCTGAACGCCCCCAATATGTACGCCCTGATTCCCCACGGCGCGGAGGTGAACACTGCCCCCGCCGCCCGCCTGGGCATCCTGGCCGCCTTCGCCCTCGCTGCGGCCGTGCTGGCCGCCCTGCTGGTTTTCCGCCGCCAGGCGGACGACCGGGCTCTTCTGGCCGCCGCGGTTGTCCTGGCCATCGGCGTGCCCTTCCTGCTGCCCCACATGCATGAGCGCTACTTCTTCCTGGCCGACGTGCTGGCTCTGGCCTGGGCCTGCGCGTTCCCCCGCTCCGCCCCCTGCGCCCTGCTGGTGGAGCTGGCCTCCCTGGGCGCCTATGTGGTGGTCCTGCGGGGGAAATTTACCCTGGCGGTCTCCCTGGATGGCCGCCTGTTCCCCATGCTGTGCGAGGCCCTGCTCATGCTGGCCGGCCTGGCCTTTGCGGTCCTCTCCCTCGCCCGCCGACTCGCCTTCCCTCAAAAATCCAGAGAGTAACAGCCTGTCCCCTACCATCCGGCATGCCGGTACAAATTTCCTGTGAAATCAGCAGGAAAGCAGTTGACGAGCTGGAAACAATGTGTTACAATTTGGTTACAGTTTTTAAGAATAGTTACAATCCTCAAAGGAGGTCAAAATGGCAGCTCAGAATATTCCCCTGACCTACAAGGGCCACCCCCTCCGCCGGAAGGACAGCCTGATCTACTACGGCAGCATGGCCCAGAAATATATCATCATGCTCCAGATTCTCTCCCAGAAGAAGGATCAGGACCTGGACGTGGCGACCAAGGTTTCCGTTCAGCTTCAGCTCACCGACCCGGATCTGAAGAGCCGGGACCGGGTGGTTAAGAAAACTGAGAAAGACAGCCTCTACGCCGCCATGGACGTGGCGTCTGTCTGGCTGGAGCGCGCGCTCGCCAACCCGTAACCCCGCCTTACACCCGAGAAGCCAAAGCCCCGCCCTCCGGGCGGGTATTACTTTGAAACTGGAGGAATCGACCCATGATACAGCCTGCCAAGCTCCTGCGCACCGCGCTTGTAACCGCCGTACTCTCCACCGTCTGCGTGGTGAGCGCCTCCGCCGCCAGTGTCGGCGTGGGCACCGTCAACACCGACGCTCTCCGCCTCCGCGACGAGGCCAGCACCTCCGCCACCGTACTGGGCACCGCCTCCAAGGGCGACACCGTGGTGGTTCTGGAGGACGCTGGCAACGGCTGGTATAAGGTGGACTACAAGTCCGTGGAGGGCTATATGTCCGGCGAGTACCTGAACGTGTCCGCCAAGGCGGATGTCACCATCGGTTACGGCCTGGTCCAGTCCCAGGGTTCTCCCCTGAATGTGCGCAGCGGCCCCGGCACCAGCTACGGTAAGGTCACCTCCCTCAACAACGGCGCGGTGGTCAACATCGTGGGCATCGACAACGGCTGGTACAAGATTTCTACCAACGGCGTCACCGGCTATGTCAGCAGCGATTACATGGTCACCTGCAAGGACTCCGCCGGTTCCCGCGGCGACGGCGCCACCGCTGTGGCCACCGCCTCCAGCAGCAGCCTGGGCCAGCAGGTGGTGGACTACGCCAAGCAGTATCTCGGCTGCCCCTATGTTTACGGCGGCAACGGCCCCAGCAGCTTTGACTGCTCCGGCTACACCAGCTATGTGTACCGCCACTTCGGCTACACCCTGAATCGCACCGCCTCCACTCAGCTCTCCAATGGCACCTCTGTTTCCAAGAGCGAGCTGCAGCCCGGCGACCTGGTGTTCTTCAAGTATAACACCAGCAAGGCCGCCTCTCATGTGGGCATCTATATCGGCGGCGGGCAGTTCATCCACGCCTCCACCAATACATACACCGTCAAGATTGACGATCTTACCCGCGGCCACTACGCCAACGTCTACGTGGGCGCCCGCCGCATCCTGTGATTTTGCCTGGCAGGCGAATCCGGTCTGAGTTGAAAACGAGCGTACACGGCTCTGCCGTGCACGCTCGTTTTATGTTTTCGTATACGATGCAGTTTTAGGAGGGATTTTCAAATGGATCTGGCCTTTCTGGAGGAGACCAAGTTCTGTCTCCCGGCGCGCCGGAGCTGCCGGAAGCCCTCGCCGGCCTTCCCATCGCCCTGCCCCACGCTCCCCGCCCTGTTCGGCACCTGGTGGAGAAATCCGTCCCCCCTCTCCGTGGGGAGGGTATGCGCCTTCTCCTTTGCCGCTCCCCGCGGCGGCCTCGCCCTGTGCAATATCAATGCCGTCACCCTTTCTTTGCAGGCAATCGCCGTATACTGCATTAGGGGTTGATGTTGTCCAGTCACAGGAACAGGGCCCGCCGGATGGCGGGCCCTGTCGGGTCAGATGCTTATTCCTGGGGCTTGTCGTCGTCGGAGAATACCTCCTCGGGAGCCACCTCGTGGTCGCAGCAGCCGCAGCCGCCGTCCACCGGCTCCTCAGGGGGCACGTCGGTCTCCACGTGGGGGATGTCCGCGTCGGACACATTGCCCTCGGCCTTCAGCTCGGCGATGCGGTTCTTGTTCTCCTCAATGTTGACCTTGGCGGCGGTGATGCGTTCGCACAGGGCCACGTAGGCCGCCTCAGGGGCCATGCCTCGCTCGGCATAGTACAGCTTGCCGATCTCCACATACGCCTTCTTGATGGCGTCCTCCTCGCTGGCGTTGTTCAGGGACAGCTTGGTGATCTCCGCAAGCTGCTTGGACTTGGCCACGCCGGCCCGGCCCAGATCCATTGCACGATCCTTCAGTTCATCCAAAAAAGCCATATTAAAAACCTCCTTACGGTGCGGCTTGTTGGGTTGCTGGCCTTATTCTACCCCGTTTTGCCCCGGTGCGCAAGGGGACGCGCCGGGATTTTAGCCAATTTTAACCGATCCTATAGCGGAGCTTAAATTTTGCGGCCTTTTCTTGCCCTTTGGCCCGCACTGTGATAAAATCATATCATTTCACTGGGGGAATTCTCCCCCGGAAAGGAGCACCCATGAAACTGTTGATGACGGACCGTCCCGTGTCCGCCGCTCTCCCCTAGGATGCCGCCGCCGTGGATCTCTCCGCCCTCCGCATCGCAAACTGCGTGGGCTGCTTCGGCTGCTGGACCAAAACGCCCGGCCGCTGCGTGATCCGGGACGACACGGCACGGGTATATCCCCTCATCGCCCGGAGCGAGCAGGTACTCTATGTCAGCCGGGTCAAATACGGCTCCTACGCGCCGGTGATGAAGACCATGCTGGAGCGGGCCATTCCGGTGCAGCAGGCCTTTCTCCGCATCCACAACGGCGAGACTCACCACGTTCAGCGCGCCGTGGTCCCCAAGGACGCGGTGATCCTGGCCTACGGAGCGGACCGGGCGGAGGAGCGCGCCCTGTTCACCTGGCTGGTGGAGCGCAACGCCCACAACATGTCCTTCCGCAGCCACCGCGTCCGCTTTGTGGCCGAGGGGGAGCTGGAGGCCGCCGTGGGAGAGGAGGTGGCCCGGTGGTGAAGCTTCTGATCGTAAACGGCAGCCCCCGCGCCCCCCGCTCCAATTCCAGGCGCTATGCCGAGCTGTTTCAGGCCCGCTGGAAGGGGGAGGCCCGCTATGCGGCCCTGACCGCAAAGAATCACGCCGAGCTGGCGGCGGCCGCGGCGGAGTGCACCGACCTGCTGCTGGTCTTCCCCCTCTATGCCGACGGCCTTCCCGCCCCTCTCCTGCGCTTTTTGGAGTTCCTGGAGGGGGCCGGGCCGGAGCACAGGCCGCGTATCAGCGTGCTGATCAACTGCGGCTTTCTGGAGCCACACCAGAACGATGTCGCGGTGGACATGGTGCGCCTCTTCTGCCTGGAGAACGGCTATCCCTTCGGCGCATGCCTCAAAATCGGCGGCGGGGAGGCCATTCTGGGCCCCCCCTTCGCCTTCCTGGTCAGGCGGAGCATCAGGGCGCTGCGCCAGGGCCGTCGCCGCCGGACGGTCCGCCGAGCTGTCGGTCACCATGCCCCTGTCCCCCCGCTCCTTTGTGCGGGCCTCCACACGCTACTGGACGCAGATGGGCGCCGCCAACGGCTGTACGCCGGAACAGATGGCGTCCATGGACATTGAGCCGCAGCCTTAGAAAAAGGTGAGCTGCCGCTCCCCGTAGCCGCGCTGATAGGCGGCGGTGATGTCCCGCATCCGGCACAGCAGGCCCAGGGCGCGGCACCGCTCCTCCAGGGCAGCCCACAGGGCCTTTGCCCGTGGGCTGGGGCACTCGTAGCGGGGTCCGTACTGCCGCCGGTAGCGCTCCGCCAGGCCGGGAAAGCCTTTTTCCAATGCCTGATAGTAATATTCCCGCTGCTGATCACGGAGCGTCATACCGAACGCGGGGTAGACAAACCGGGCCCCCGCCTCCGCCGCGGCCTCCGCCACCGCCCGCACGTTTTCCACATTGTCCTCCAAAAAGGGGAGAACCGGCATGAGCAACACGCCGGCAAACAGCCCCGCCTCCGCCAGCCGGGCCACCGCCTCCATCCGCCGGGCGGGGCTGGGGGCGTTCGGCTCCACCCGGGCGGCCAGGGCGGCATCGGTGGTGGTGACGGTCACCTTGCACAGCACCGGCACGTGCTCCCTCATGCAGCGCAGCACGTCTATGTCCCGGGTAATCCCGTCTCCCTTGGTGGCGATGGCCGCCCCGAAGCCGTAGGCGTCCAGCAGCTCCAGGGCGTGGCGGGTGAGCTGGAGCTCCCCCTCGAAGGGGTTGTAAGGGTCGCTCATGGAGCCCATGCCCACAATGCCGGGGCGCACCTTCCGCCGCAGCTCGTCCCGCAGGAGCGCCAGGGCGTTCTCCTTGGCCCGCACCCGGCCGAAATCCTCGATGCCGTAGCAGGCGCTGCGGCTGTCGCAGTAGATGCAGCCGTGGCAGCAGCCCCGGTACAGGTTCATGGTGTAGTCGGTGCCGAACCAGGCGGTGCTCCTGTTGCGGCTTAAGATCTGCTTGGCGGGAATGTACTCCATGGCCGTTCCTCCGTATGGTTTTCCCCCCGCCTCCATATCCTAGTGGGGAATGGAGGTGGAGCATGAGACGCAAGCTGCCCCTTTCGCTCCGGATCCTGCTGGGCCTGGGGCTGGGCGTGCTGGCCGGGCTGGCGCTCCAGGATGCCCCGGAGTTTTCCGCGGCCTGGATTCAGCCCTTCGGCACCCTGTTTCTCAATCTGGTAAAGATGCTGGTGGTTCCCCTGGTGTTCTGCTCCCTGACGGCGGGGGTGGGCGGTCTGGGGGCTGTCTCTTATACACATCTCCG
>OWID01000578.1_pt1 | contig 13070 bp, 6 predicted proteins | sample 1732661 | NCBI WGS metagenome assembly OWID01 (sample SAMN05065739, study PRJEB22554) | human gut metagenome | biome: ENVO:2100002; feature: ENVO:00000062; material: ENVO:00002003 | host: Homo sapiens | place: USA
CCACTTTGTCTACAATCTGAAACAAGGCTGCAGAGCCTTGTTTTTTTCTTGCAAAAAAAGTAAATATGAAAAATCACAGTCAAATTTGGTTACTTTTAGTCGAATCTTGCTACTACTGTTGAATTTAAGTAGGAAATTATGGTATATGAAAGACGAGGAGAACCTGGCTATGATAGTTAAATTTGTAAAATATCTTATTGACAAAGATGTTTTGGATAAACAATACGAAGAAGATTCTATATATGGGCTGACAATTATGCTGGAAAAGATAGTAGCATATGTTGTTTTGTTTTGTATTGCCTTTATAGTAAGAAAACCAATAGATGGAATCATCTTTACTGTTTCCTTTATGGCTGTAAGGCAGACTACAGGTGGTTTTCATGCAAAAAGTTTTTTGGGATGTCTGACAGGATCAGTATTAACATTATTAATGGCATTAGAAATAATTGCTCCGTTAATAGAAAAGTATGAAATGGTAAAAGGGATTATATTTATTCTGTCAACAGTTTGTATATGGTGTTTTGCTCCCGTGAATCATCCGAATCTGGCTTTGTCAAAATGCGAACAGCAGGAGTATAAAATGTGGAGCAGAAAGGTATTGGGGATGGAATTTGGAGTAATTGTAATTGCGTATTTGTTACATATGCGATGGCAACAGTACATGATGCTTGCAATTGTGTTTTGTGCTGTTTTCATATTGATAGCAAAAATAGTAAGGCAGGAGGTGAAGTGTGATGAAAAGTAAAAAAGAAAATCGTTTACTCAACTTGGCGGGAAAACTGGCAAAGGCTGAAGCTGCCAGAGCAAAGTCCGGCTGGCCGCCAGCATGTGCAGGAATTTTGCATCAGCCGAAACGTCCGACGAAAAAGTAATGCAACATGGGAAGTGACGAAACTAAAATTTGCCCATTGAATCATAGCATTGCTTAGCATGGAACAATGGGCAGAGAAGAAAATATATCAATTCGATTGATTTTATCTATAGATATAAATTGGTGTTATATTTGGAGCAATCGCAGAACATATGAGGGAGGTTTTTCATGAAGAAAACAGGAAAAGAAGGAATCCAAAAGGGCATTATCAGTGGTACATTAGCTGTGGTATTGGTACTCACTGCTGTCGTGGGAGTGGATTTTTCCACTAGGAAAGATGCAAAAGCAGGAACAGGTATGAATACGGGAACATCCCGGGCAGCCGTTACGGAAGAACTGACTGCCAAGCGGAGCAAATTTGTCAAACAGTTTGCCTTGTCTGATGGCAGTTTTATCGCTGCCACCTACTCCATGCCCATCCATTACAAAAAGAACGGAAGATGGAAAGAAATCAATACCACTCTGGTGAAATCCGGAAAATCCCAATATAAAACAAAAGCGACGGATTTATCCATCAGAGTCTCAAAAAAAGCAAATAAAAAATCCGTTGTATCTCTGAAACGAGGTAAAACCAGCTTATTCATCGCCTTAAAAGGCAAAAAACTCAAACAATCAAAAGTAAAGATCAGCAATCCAAAGAAGACGACATACACCGATGTTCTGAACCAGAACAAAGTAACATATAAAAAAGTTCTGAAGAATACAAATGTCTCTTATGACATTTTTCCGGAAAAAGTGCAGGAGATTGTTACGGTTTCCAAGAAACAGAAGAATAAATCCTTTTCTTTCAAACTAAATACAAAATTAAAAGTTAAGGTAAAGGGTAAAAAAGTCTATTTCAAGATGAAAAAAGGAAAAACCCAATTTACCCGGATGAGCACCAAGATTACCGATGCAAATGGCGTATCGACAACCAATGTAAAACTTTTCTATAACAAAAAGACAAAAACATTGAAAGTGACACCAAATAAAAAGTGGTGGAACAGCAAAAAAAGAAAATTCCCGGTGGAAATCCGGACAACCTATCTTACCGATAAACACCGCAGAGATGTAAAGGTGGGGGCTGCTTATGCCGGCGCACCAAACAGTAACTTCGGCTATGACAAATCCCTGCTTTTGCAGGCGAATAAATGTGTGGCATTTACCAAGATGAGTACCCTTTCCGAACTGAAAAACCAAGATGTGCAGATTCGGGATGCAGCATTACATATCAAAAATGAAAAGACAATCAAATTAGGGGCTGGAAAGACCTTTGACATCGGTGTCCACAAAGTGACACAGAACTGGAACGTCAATAAACTGACCTATAACAACCGTCCGGCTTATGAAGCGGGTGCCTCAGTAACCGTGGGAATCCAGAAGGCAGGGAAATACCAGTGCGATGTAACGGACATTGTAAGGGCATGGTATGCGGGAGAAGCCAACTACGGTGTGGCATTAGTGGCGGACAATTCCAACCGCTCTTACCAGGCAAAAATAGACCGGAATCCATACTTTACCGTGCATTATGAGGTGGTGGGATTTGACGGTGCTGTGGAATTAAAGGAAAACGCACCGGTTACCCGGTCAGTAATAAAAGCCGGACAGGAGAATTACTATTACTTTGACACCAAGCCGGGCATTGCATATGACATTTACACCGATTCCTCCATTGACACACAGGCAACCATGTACGACACAGCTAAAAATCAGGTTGCCTATGACGACAATTCCGGACTGGATAACAACTTCCTCTTTACCGGAGCCTATAACGGACGGAAATATCTGAAAGTCGGCGTCAAAAACAAAGGAACCGGGGATTACACCCTTACCCTGAAAAAGCGTTTTGCAATTCCGGAACCAACGGGAATCAAAGGACAGGATAAGTATACCATCACCTGGAATGCGGTAGAGAACGCCAAAGAATATCTCATCTGCGTTTATGACGGAGGAAAGAAAATCAGCGATGCCGTTGTGACGGGAACATCCTATGATTATATCTATAACAATGAAACCGCTGGAAAGACACTGGGATTCACCGTGACGGCAAGGGAAAATGCTTCCCTGGCCGGTGAAGCATCCCGGATGGTCTATAACACAGACAGCCGGTCGGAGTGGGTATATACGACACCAATGCAGGAAACCAGAAAAAATGCTTCTGCCGCTGCGTTGGATGGGAAAATCTATGTACTCGGCGGGGAAAATGCCACAGGTTCCCTGAAAACCTTTGCGGTATATGATACGGAAAAGAAAACATGGGAAAGTCTGCCGGAGTATCCCGGTACCGAAAGCGGAATCTGCCGGGCAGCCGTGTTTGCGTACAATAACGAAATCTATGTCATCGGCGGTCAGACCGATACGGGAGTGACGGCAAAACTTCTCAAATCTGTGTATGCTTATAACACAGAGACCAGACAATGGCAGAAAAAGGCAGACCTGGCAGAGGGAAGAACCAATCTGGCATATGCATGTAGCAAAGACAAACTCTATGTATGGTCAAAGGCAGGTACCACGGATCAAGCAGAAATTTATGACATCAAAACCGATACCTGGGAGACGGCAGTTCTGCCGGACACCAGTGCGGTCATTGCTGCAGCAAGTGTGGATAACCGTGTGTTTGTGTTAAAAGAGGACGGAGAGAAGATGTTCTGGCAGGAGTATCTCCCGGAGGACAATCTCTTTGAGGACGCCGGAACCGTGTGTCCGTTTGTTGCTTCGAATATCTATGGTACTCCTGTAGTAATCAGCGGAAAAATCTATATGGCAAAAACAGAGGAGACAAAAGAAGTTCTGGTGTATGATGCTTACTCTGATGAGTGGAGCAGGATTTCGGATATGAACCTGACCAAGAAGGATTCCATGCTGGCAGCTTCCGGCAATGACATTTACAGCATTGGCGGAGAGTTGGTTGGCTTTGGTGTTCTGGATACCGTAGAGCAGTATACGGTAAAAGTGCAGACCATCACAAAGCAGATGGCAGTGAATCAGGGAGAATCCTACGAATTACAGGTGAATGCCGGGAACTTAAAAAAGGGACAGGCAAAGATCGTCACGGTAAATGTCAACCCGGAGGAAATGAAAATCCAGAACGCGTCTTCCTTTGAAACAGAGGATACGCTGAAAGAAGGGGCAGACGGCGTTACCTTATTAAAATACCAGCCGAAAAAAGGCGTAATCGTGCTGAAACTGACCGGAAGTCTGGAGCGGGGAGAATCTTATGAGACTTACCAGTCCATCCCGGTGGAAGCAAAGATAACCGGGAAAACAACAGTAGAGATTACCTTGACAGAAGAAGGAAAGTAATAATGAGGGGATTCGTTCGTTAGGAAAAACATAACGGGCGGGTCCTGTTTGTCGTACAAAGAAAATATAGAATCCGGAATGGGGGAGTTATCATTGAGGAAACCAAAAAGAAAAAAAATCGGGATTGCAGCAGCCGTAGTGCTTGTCATGTGTTTGCTTGCGGGAACCAGCATAATCATAAGGAATCATCAAAATCAAAGGAAACCGGACGAAAAGAAAGAGGAAGTCTATCAATCCCTTTCGGCGACGGACCGTGAAACTGCTGATCTGTATGCGGAACTTTATGAAACGGACCGGGAACAGGTCGCAAAGATACAGGCGGAAACAAAGGACTGGGAGCAGACCGGCAGGAAATTGGAACAGGATTTTTTCACCATCCCGGAGAACACCAAGTACCAGATGGAACAGGAAGGCTACAGTTTGGATGATCTGGAACAGGCAGAGAAACTGTCCGTAAAAACCGGACGAAAAGCCATCGAGTTAGCAAAGGAAAAGGGAAAAACATCCGAAAACAGGCAATGGTCTGATGTGGTGAAGGATAGTGAGATTCTCAGCACGGAAGAACAGTTGGGATTGTCAAAGGAGCAGATACAGCAGTTAAAAGACAAATCCCTCAGTAAAGAGGAACGGATAGAAGTGGCGGTTCTGTTATTGAATGAGACTTATAGCTTTGGGGAAGTGCTGAAAGAACTGGATGCGGGGAAAACAGTGGAAGAATTAGAAAAATAAAATTCTGATTGATAGCTGATAGAGTAAGAAAGGAGTTTGAAATCTATGAGAAGATTAGGAAAGATGTTGTTTGGAGCAATAACCGTTGCTGTGATAGGTGGAACCGGTTTGTGCGCAAACAGTAGTATATGCCGGGCGGCAGGAGAAAACCTCACTGTTGGGGAGGTGTACAATACTGCATTGGAGGCATCCTATGGCGATACCTTCCGCGGTGTATATGAAAACTATCTTGCCGGCTCTCCGCTGGAAGCAGAGAAAGCCGATGGTGTAGACACAGCCACCGGGCATCTGATGCTTTCCCGGAATGACCTGTCACTGGAGGGGACAGGCGGCATGGATTTTGAACTCAACCGCTACTATGACAGCAATGAAGCCAATCTTGGTCATGCTACGGTAGAGTATTTAGACGAAATTTCTCTGGATACGGTATGGGTACATTATAAGGCAGAAGATGGAAGTGATCATAAAATAGTGGTAAATACTGCCTTGTTGGAAAAACACAAAAATGCATTGAAAAACCTTCTGGTTACCTACACTAAAGGAGAAGTGCGGAGAGATGAGGAAGTTTCTGAGGATACCCAGCGCACAAAGATTGTCAGCAACGAAGGACACAATGTCTATGGTCTGGCAAGCGGCTGGCGGTATGATTTTCCCTGGATAGAAACCGTCACACTGAAAGAGGAGGAAGGCTGGGGCAAAGAAGCCAAATACCTGCATTACGGAAGTGCGGGAGTGATGAATATCGAGACAGAAAAAGACAATGACAACAGTTGTTATCGTATCAGGGGGTTGAAGGGTTATAATTACGATGATATTAAACTGGAAGATTGGAATAAGACGGTAGACGGTATCGCCTGCAAGTACCTTCTTCGTGACAAAACGGGACTCCGTACCTATTTTAACGAAAATGGAGTGGTTGTGTTACAGAAAGATGCCCATGACAACAAGATTATTTATACATACACCGACGAAATTTACTTTAGTAAAATCACAGATTCTGTCGGGCGGGAGATTGTATTTCATTATCAAGAGGATGATGGGGAAAAGACGCTGGCATCAGTCACTGTCCAGGGGAAAACTGTCGAGGGAGGCGTGTCCCGGGAAACCATTACTTATGAAACGGAGGAGAAATCCTATACACCCCTGCATGGTGACCGGCTGCATGGTGTAATCCTTGTTGGTGCAACAGTGGACGGCAGTAAGGAAAAATACAGTTACAAGACTGTGGAGCGGCTGGTCAACACTTCCGGCGCCGGAGTAGCGTCACAGCGAGTTTCCACTAACCAGAGTTATCTGCTGACCAAAGTAACCGCAGACGGAAGCGAACAGCACTATGAATACCGTGCCTGCTCCCTGCGGGGAGAAAAGAAATCCGGAACCGACCAGAAACGAGACGTGGTAACGGAGCAGTTCTATGTCACCAGGGAGTATGAGAAGGATACGAAAACCGGAAAAAAATCAAACGGAATCAAATATGATTATTTCCAGAAGCAGGGGAACAGTCTGATTTCCTTTGCTGATTTTCAGGAATCACAGGATGAGGTTTGGCAGTATGGCAACAGCGGATTAAAGACGGTAACCGTAGTCAGTACTTTCAATCCCAACAAATATAAAACCAACGGAAAGTATTACGATTATAAGTATAAGAAATCAAAAATTAATTCGGAAAATCTTCATCTGAAAAGCAGCACAAAGAAAAATGTCAGTGTTTGTATCTACAATGAAAACAAGCTACTGGTTGACCAGGTGGATTATGGACCAGAAAAAGTGGAAAGCAGCTACACATATGACAGGGATGGGAATGGTTCTCTCGTTACATTAGAAACCAGCAAATGTTATGGTAAAAAGGGGAGTGGAAAAGTCACTTCAAAGCAGGGGTATACCTACGACAAATACCGGAATCTCCTGACAGAAAAATCGCCTAAGGCATACCTTGCGAAAAATAAGGGAAAAGAATATCTGCACACAGTAACATATGCTTACTACAATACGGATACTGGCTATCCGGCAGAGGACAAGCCTTTCTGTTTGTGTACTCTGATAAGGCAGGAATTCTATGATTCTGTAAAGACAAAAATCAAATTGGAAAGCAAGATAACTTCTAATGGCATTGACTATAGTAGCATCTCCGAGCAGAGAAGTGTTAATGGCACTGCCTATAAAACGATATCAAAAACAGATTTCCAATACGATGCGCAGGGAAATGAAACTCAGGGAAAAGTTTTTCCAACCTATGGCAGTGACGGGGAAAAGGAAATCATCCAGAATAATTATACATATAATGTGCTGGGACAGCAGACTAAAAAGAATGTTACGCTGAATTCTGAAAAAAATCCAGCGTCAAACCGAACATACACGGAAGAAGAGACAGTATACGATTCTTTTGGAAACTGCCTGTCTACCACAGACAAGGATGGTCTTGTCACAAAAACCTCCTACGACCCAGAAACTGGAGACAAAAAAGAAACTATAGAGGCAGTGGGGACGGAGTATGAATCCAAAGACAAGGGATATGTATCCACGGATGCCTTGAAAACCATGATGCTGGATGGGTATGGTCGCACCTCTATTGACATACAGGATGCTTTTGGCAATACAATCATCAGCAAGGATGAAGCATCCGGTACATGGACAGAAAGTGTTTATGAATATGGAACGGAAACTGGGGGACAGGAAGACGACCCGGACTTAGAGCAGGAAGAAAATGATCGTTTGCTGGAGGAACGGACGTATACATTCCAGCCCGATGAAAAGAAATTTATTGTCAATGAAGACGGCAAAACGATTCCTAATTTTTATATTACGGGCAGAGGAAACAAAGTCCTAAGTGGCAGTAAATATTTTTATGATGACCTAGGTGAACAGATAGGCAGTGCCAGTTTCAGCAATGGGGAACTGGATGCAAAACACTGTACTTCATGGAACTTTACTAAAGAGGACACAGAAGTCATTGGTGAGGAGGATGTCGCCCAGACGATTACTACCAGTTACAGCAAGGAACTAAATCCATCAGCATATCAGTCGGAGGTGGATACGGACAATTATTATGACCAGTTTAATGATGACGTGCTGAGCGAGAGTATTACAAAAACTGTGGCAGACGCAGAAGGAAACATCCTGTCCGAGACAAGAACAACCATCAGGGGAAAAAACCGTTCCGAGGTTGTTTCAACATATGAGACAGACAATTTTGGAAGAAATGTCAAGGAAAACATAGTTACGAAAAAACAGCAGGATGGTAAATGGCTCCCAATCTACGAGACACAGACTCTGTTTACTTATGATGATAACGGAAATATCAGCCGGACAGAGACAAAGAGCCGGAAAGAGGGTGAGGCAGATTGGCAGACACAGATTGTAAAAACAGACTATGACGACCAGGGAAATGTCACAAGGGAATATACTCCAAGGGGTGCGAAAGAAGGAGTTTCCTCAAACTACACTTATGATATTCTTGGCCAGATGATAAAGGCAGAATATCCATTGGAAAAGGAAGATGGAAACATCCATTACCAGACCACCATTACAGAGTATGATACCGCAGGAAATGTTATAGCACAGAATAACAAAATAGACGCTGACAGGACAGCAAGAACCGAGTATAGTTATGACAAACGGGGCAGTCTTGTTATGGTAAAAAACTGTATGGAAGATGGAAAAGCACAATATGTCCAGTATGTTTATGATATCATGGGAAACAAAGTGCGCCAGTTTGCCGGCATGACCAGCCCTTTAACCATATCCGTCTCCGAAATATCCGATAAAAACGGAGAAGCTTCTGGTAGCGGGACAGAAGTAGGAAATGCAGCGAAAGGAAGTGAATCCGGAGAAACGAGAGAGGAAGCAGATACCTTTTCCTATGCAGGAAAAATTTACCGCCTTACTGTCAATGGAAAGAAAAAGACGGACACTATTGCCGAGACAAAGTATGAGTATAATGAGAAAAATGAACTGGTGGCACTTATTGACCCGGAGGGGAGAAAAGAGAGTTATTCTTATGATGAAAACAGCAATCTCACAAAAACCGTAGATAAAAATGGCAATACCCTGAAAAACACCTATGACTATCAAAACCGCCTGACGGAGATGGTGGCAAAAGAGAAGAAGACAGGGAAAGAAACCGCTCACACTTATACTTACAATGCCTATGGGGATGTGGAAACCCGGGATGATACCAGATTTAGCTATGGTGATGTGTCTGGGCAGGTTACTAGAGAGACAACAAAACTTACCAAGAATAAGGACATTGTCAAAAGTTATGCCTACGACAGTGCCGACAATAAGTCTGCCTTTGATGTGACTATAGGCGGGGAAAATAAACTTTCTCTCCGCTATGCTTATGATGGGGAATCCAAACTGGCTTCCGTTACCGATGATAAAGGTAATCAGATAGTGGGATATGCCTATGACGACAATGGTAACCTGTCAGAGAGGAAAGTGTCGGGAAATAACCTGACCACCACTTACACCTGCGATTATCAGAACCGCCTGACAGGAATGAAGAACCAGACGGGCAGTGCCGGGGTGGTATCTGAGTACAGCTTGGAATACTTAGAAAACGGGCAGAAGTCCAAGGAAGTTTTTTCGGTTCTTGACAAAGATGGAAAGAAGCGAAGCAGCACAGCCGCCTATACCTATGATTTGCTGGGACGTATCAGGAAAGAGACCAGAACCGAAAGCGAGGACATCACCTATTCTTACGACAGTAATAACAACCGTAAGGAAATGAAGCTGGGAAATAAGATCACTGCTTACCGTTATAATAAAAATGACGAACTGCTCCGCACAGACACCTTAAATACGAATACGGAGGAGGATTCCGTTGTTATCTATAAAAATGATAAGAACGGAAACCAGCTTGCCACGGTCAACCGTTATGAAATCCCAAGCGACAAGAAAGACAGCACGTATATTGATATCGACGTAACGTTGGGAGATAATCGTCTTAATGAAAATGTAGTCAATTATTACAATGCGCTAAATCAGTTGACACAGACGCTTACGAAAAATTATAAGGTAAACTATACTTACGATGCCGAGGGACTGCGTACTAGCAAGACTGTGAATGGAGAAAAAACAGTTTTTGTCTGGGACGGGGATCAACTGGTAATGGAACTCTCTGACAGCGGCAAGGTGCAGAAGCGGTATATCTGTGGAAATGACCTTGTATATGCGGATCAGGGAGAAGGAACAGAGAAGCAGTATTATGTCAAAAATCCTCATGGCGATGTGGTACAGTTGACGGATGAAAGTGGCAAAGTCATCAAGACCTATGAGTATGATTCCTTCGGGAATGAAGTGAACCCGGATAGAAAGGATGAGAATCCTTTCCGCTATTGTGGTGAATACTACGATAAGGAGACGGATGCCATTTATCTCCGAGCCAGGTATTACCAGCCATACTTGGGAAGATTTCTAACAAGGGATACCTATACAGGTGATGAGGAAGATTCTCTGAGTTTACACTTGTATACTTACTGCGGAAATGATGGGGTAAATAGGGTAGATCCGAGTGGGAATATTTGGGAGACTATATTTGATATAGTGAGTCTGGGAGATAGTATTTACTCAATGTGTACAAATCCGTCATGGGAAAATGCGGGATATTTACTATGGGATGCAGCCTCTCTTATTCCGGGAGTACCGGGTTCTTATGTAGCGAAAGTACCTGCGAAAACAGCTAAAGTTGCGAAGACTGCAGCTAAAGTAAGCAAAGTGGGAAAAGGTACAAGGGCAGCTTCAAAGTCATTAAGAACAGCAAGCAAGGCGAAACGAGCAAAAGTTCTTTATAAGAATAAAAAATATATCAACAAGGCAAAAAAACTAAAAGTAAAGAAGATTGCCCATATAAAAAGGGCAACTGAAAAAATAACCAAAAAGGGAATAAAAAAAGCTATACCAAGCAAGATTGTAAATGCATTAAGAAACTATAAATCCAAGTTTTGGAGAGTTTCTAATCAGACATTATTATTGGATAAAAAGGGAATGAAACATATTTTGGAGAGGCATCATCCTTTATATTGGAATGGCACAGTAAAAGCGACGCAATCTTTTTTGGATAAAAAAATGACAGTAAAAGATATACAGGATGTTGTGGGAAAAATAATTGCACAAAATAGAAATAAGGTTATCACTAAGGGAACTAATTCATTATATCAAATTAGTGGAGTTGTGGATGGGAAAAAATATGTAGTTGGCATAAGCAAAGGAAGAATAGGGCAATTTTATCCTAAATAATATCTGGTTTATAATGTATAAAACAGTAGAAAGGACGGGCTTAGTATTATTCATTCCGCTGGATGATGGTAAATTCCGATTAATAATCGCATTTTTGTGTGTAATATACTGTTTTTCAGCGTTTTCATATGCTATTATATACAAAAAAGTTGGAATTTACAAAATAGATTTGTTTGACAATAGAGGATAGTGTCAAGTGACATATGAAAAAACGAGCCAAGAAAAAAGGCTCATATTGAACCTTGACAACTGTAGATATTTTACTTTTTGGATAGTGACGCCATCCTTGAGGGCACACAAAAGCAATGCTCTGATCGTTATAACGACGGCGAGAAACTCAGGAACAGTTCTAAATCTCTCCATCGATATCATAGCATTCTAGCATTGCCTTTGTGTGCCTTCAAGGACACAGCCGTAAGCGGAACTTACGGTGGCTGATATTTAACTCGGGCTCCAAATCTAGGAACAGTTCTCAGACTGCATCTGTTTTATCTGCTGTTGTCCGAGAAAGATGAGGAGCTGCCATTTGCCAGGCATGTTGTCAGCGTTGTCGATCATCTGTACATGATTTAGGACACGAAAACCGGTGTGTTTATGTGGCCGCAGGAAGTTGTAGTAATAAGCTACCCAGAGTGCAAGATCGTAGTTGGCACCGTCGATATTGTTAAAGCCGTTGGTCGGGCGGTAAGAGGCTTTATAGGTTCTGCTGAGATGTTCGATCATCTGCTTGTAAGGACGGTATTTCGTGGAAACCTTATCATCGTTGGTCAGCCCGATCACCTGTGTGATGCCAAACTTGAACTTTTCACCGTATTGTCTGAAAAACTGCTGTGCGGCGAGCGGATAAGCACTGTATCCGTCTGCAATGAATTTGAAATGTTCCGGAAGTTTTTCCAGATTTCGGAATGCCATGCGCATTGCAAGGATGCAGGAACCTACATCGCGATTGTCAGAGATCTGATATCCGATAATGGATCGTTTGGCAGCATCCATGATGAACCAGATGTATCCTTTGATCCCGCGGATCTTTATGTAGGTTTCATCGGCGGTAAAGACATTGCCGGTTTTGTAATCGAAGTGATCAACAAGGGGTTTTACGCACAGAGCTGCAGTTTTGCAGTAGTTAGCAACACTCTGATGAGATATTGAAATGTTGTGGATGTCCTTAAGTGCCTGAGAAGTTTTGCGGAGAGACAGTCCAAGATTGACACGATATGTCAGACAGAGCGGCATGACATGTGAGTCAAATTTAGTAAACCGTAATGATGATGCATTTTTTGGAAGGGAAGACAGATCCATCTTAAAGAAATCTATCGTAAATTCACGGTAGATGTAATGGAGTTTATTTCTGCTTTTTCCATGTTCCTCATCAAGATGATTTTTCTCTATTTTTTTGAGATTATAGAGATAGTAAGAGCATTTAGGGTTTACACATTTATGGATGATGAAATGCTTTCTGCTTTTGATGGGAACAAGACGGTGACAGCAATGAGGGCAGTTTAACCGATGATTTTTTGAAAAACGGTTATCTTTAGTGGGCGAAAAACGGGACTGACAGACTTTGCATAAGACTTGAGATTTCTTTTTCCCGTCATTCCACATCAGATAATCTACAGGAGCATCGCAAGCCGGGCAGCGGCAGGAGGAAGGGATATCGCAGGCAACCCGTCGGAATACCGGGCGAAGCGTTTTGTGGTAGCGTTTCTGATAGTATGGGATAAGATCTTTCCAGTTCCATTCCTGCTGAAAAGAAATGATGCGTGGAAGCTGGTCGAACTTATATTTCTGGTATTTTGGGGAATGTGAGTCGTCAAAGGACCACTGTTTGAGAGGTATGTATTGCAGATAAAGTTTAATAATTGACCAATAATTTTACGTTGGTAATTGATGTATTGAAGTAAATAAAGTATCTGTCTCTTATACACATCTCCGAGCCCACGAGACCGGAGCC
>OWID01000580.1_pt1 | contig 13035 bp, 14 predicted proteins | sample 1732661 | NCBI WGS metagenome assembly OWID01 (sample SAMN05065739, study PRJEB22554) | human gut metagenome | biome: ENVO:2100002; feature: ENVO:00000062; material: ENVO:00002003 | host: Homo sapiens | place: USA
GTGTATAAGAGACAGCCGTGCCTGGGAGCATTTTCGTCTGCAAAGGGGCTTCCTTTAAAGCGGAGTATCTGGCCGAGGCCGTCCGCCGGGGGGCCTTTGCCTACGTCAGCGAGACGTCCTATGAGGCGCCCGCCCCCTGTCTCCGGGTCACCGACATCCGGTTGGCCATGGGCCTGCTGGCCGACCGGGCCTGGGGCCACCCCTCCGGGGCGCTGAAGGCCGTGGGGATCACCGGCACCAAGGGAAAGACCACCACCGCCTACTTTTTGAAGTCCATTCTGGACGCGTGGCGGGAGGCGCAGGGGCTGCATCCCGTGGGGCTTCTGTCCACCATCGTCACCGACGACGGGGCCCAGCGCCGCCCGGCGGTGCTCACCACACCCGAGCCGCTGGACCTCCAGCGGCACCTGTGGAACGCCGTGAACGCCGGGTGCGGCTACGTGGTCATGGAGGAGTCCAGCCAGGCGCTGAAGTATGGGCGGGTCATCGGCGTGGATCTGGCTGCCGCCGTGTTTCTGAATATCGGGGAGGATCACATCAGCCCCCGGGAGCACCCCACGTTTCAGGACTATTTTGCCTCCAAGCTGAAGATTTTCAACCAGGCAGAGGCCGCCGTGGTGAACCTGGACAGCGACCGCTCCGAGGAGGTGCTGGCTGCCGCGGCCCGGTGCGGGCGGGTGGTCACCTACTCCATGCGGGATCCCGCCGCCGATCTCTTTGGCCGGGATCTGGCCCGAACGGAGGAGGGCCTTGCCTTCGCGGTGGGCTATGGGGAGGCGCCACTGCGCTGTGCCATCCCCATGACCGGAGACTTCAATGTCTCCAATGCTCTGGCGGCGCTGGCGGTGTGCCGGGTACTGGACGTGCCCGCGGACGCCGTTCAGGCCGGACTGGCCCGGGGCCGGGTGCCCGGGCGGATGGAGACCTATTCCGCCGGGGGCCGGACCGTCATTGTGGACTACGCCCACAACGGCATGAGCCTGTCGGCCCTGCTGCGCTCCGTGCACAGCGACTACCCCGGCGCGCCGGTCACGGTGGTGTTCGGCTGCACCGGCGGCAAGGGGCTGGACCGCCGGGCCGGCATGGGAGCCGCCGCGGGAGAATTTGCCGACCGCATCCTCCTTACCGAGGATGACCCCGGACCCGAGGAGGTGGAGGCCATCTGCGCTGAGATCGCGGAGGCCGCCGCCCCCTTCGGTAAGATTTGCACCGTCATCCCGGACCGGGAGGAGGCGGTCCGCACCGCCATTTTGGAGACCGCCGCCCCGGGGGTCGTGGTCCTGGCGGGCAAGGGCAGCGAAGGACAGCAGAAGCGGAAGAACGGCCCGGAGCCCTGTGTCCCGGACGGCCTGCTGGCCCGGAAGTACCTGGGGCTCCCTCTGGACGGCGGAAGATGACAGACGAAAACGCGGTCCCGGGGGCAGGTGCTGTCCTGCTCCCGGGGCCGCGCGGAAAGTGGTTTTATCCCAGCCTCTCCAGCAGAGCGGGGAGTTGGGAGAATGCGGAGATGGAAGGAACTTCCGGCGGCACCGTGCCGAAGCCGTAGGCCGCGTGGATGAAGGCCACTCCGGCCTCCCGGGCAGAGTGCCAGTCCAACTCGGTGTCCCCCACATAGACCGGTTTTTTCAGCCCATAGCGGGCCGCCGTCAGCGCGATATTTTGGCTTTTGGGCTTCCCGGTCCGGCCGGCGCACTCAAAGCCCTGAAAATAGCGCCCCAGCCCGGTCCCCTGAAAAAACGCCTGGATGTAGCCGTCCTGGCAGTTGCTCACCACGAGCAGCGGGCTGCGCCGGGAGAGGAGGGAGAGGGTCTCCTCCACCTCCGGATAGACCGCGGCGCCGTGCTCCGCCAGATATTCATTTTCCACCGCACAGCACTCTTCGATGATTTCCAGCTGCCTCTGTCTGTTCAATCCCGGAAGTCTGCGCGCGGCGATGTCCGCAATGCGCAGCCCCATACAGGAGCGGACTTCGTCCACTGTGAGGGGAGGACGCTCCACCTGATTGCGCGCCAGAGCAAGATTCCAGGAGATGGTGATTTCCGGGACTGCATCCCAGAGCGTACCGTCCAGATCGAACAAGATACCGTCAAACATGGGTAAACTCCTTTAAATGTCGATTTAAGCCATTATAAAACGAAAGCCGCAAGTTGTAAATGCCCGGCCGCCCTGGTTTGAGCAGGGACGTAATTTGGGGCGGCGGCGGAGGGAGAGAAATATTTTGCAGGTTTACTTCTGGTTTTTCATTGCGCTGGGCCTTTTGATTTTCCTCTTCTCTCAGGAGATCGACCGTGCGGCCCGAAAAAATCAGAGAACGCCCCGGGCGCGTCTGGTGGCGGCCATCCTTCTGGCGGCCGGATTGATTGGACTGATCGTTACCGCCTGTTTCCCCAGTTGACAGAACAGCATACTTGGGCTAAAATAAAAAAGCTCGGCACCCGGGGCTTAAGCCCCATATAAGGATAGCTCTACCGTTTTTTGGAACATTTGAAGGACCCAAATTGAATACGTCTCCGCAGCTCAGTTGGATAGTAGCGTTCGCCTCCTAAAAATCGAATCGTTCGAATCCTGGAGCCCTGCAAAATTGAATATTTTCTGTATAAGCCCCCGTAGCTCAGTTGGATAGAGCGGTCGCCTCCTAAGGTTGCGTTACAACGGCCACCTCAAAAAAAACTAAATAAGGGATTGCAGTTCGACTTTGATCGGGCTATAATCATATATCAGACACGTCCATATAGCTCAGCTGGATAGAGCACACGCCTCCTAAGCGTGGGGTCGGAGGTTCAAATCCTCTCTGGGACGCCAGAAAGCACCGCTGCAAGCCTTTTTTCGGGGTTTGCAGCGTTTTTTTGTTCCTCCTTCTCCCGGTAATTTCACTTCCGTTACCGGGAGATTTTTATGCGCCGCATGATGTATATTTGCTAATTGGACTCGAACGCTTTTCAGAAATTTGCTAAGAAAATTCTGCGTTTTGCTAATTCGATTTTTCGGATTACTTTGCCGGGGCTTGCGCCGCTATCAGGGCTGCGAGCGCACTTGCAAGCTCCGGCGACTTCTGAAGCTGCTCCACAAGACTTTCAAGGTTCAGGGTCGCAGGTTCCGATTTTGCCGGTTCCTCCGGCGGACGGACATTGCGAAGATCAGGCTTGGCATAGAAGGCTGTCTCAAATTTCTGAGCATTGACCTTTCTATCCTCGTCCAGAATGTGAGCATAGATACTGGTTATCATGTCGATCTCGGCATGACCCGTATCGCCCTGAGTGGCTTTCAGATCGCCGTGGTTCAGTTTCAGTTTGTAGGTGGTACTGGAATGACGGAGAGAATGAAAGACCACCTTCGGCAGCCCTGCGTCCTCACGGAGCTTTGCAAACTCTTTGAGGATGATCCGATCCTCGCAGGGCCGTCCATTGGGAAGTGCCACCACCAGATCGAAGTCCTGATACTCGTCGCCCAGGAAACCTTTCAGCTCGTCCTGGGATTTCTTCCACTCCCGCAGAATGTAGGCCAGCGTTTTCGGCAGCCACACCTTACGGATGCTGGAATCGGTTTTCGGCTTTTTCAGAATAATTCTTGTGCTGGTGTTCGGCATAAGCGGAGTGAAGATGTAATAGATATCCTTCTCACCCAGCGTTTCAATCGCCCGTTTGGAAGCCCTCGTCAGCTCCTTGTCGATGTAGACATAGGCATTATCCGCCGCAATATCTTCATCGGAAATATGGACGTTCTCCCAGGTCAGCCCCAGGATTTCACCCATGCGCAGAGAGCAGGCAAAGGAAAGGTTCATTGCTACATAGAGCTTGCTGTCCGTGCATTTGTCCAGGGCAAGACGGATCATATCCGCTGTCCAGATATCCCGTTTCGCATACTCCGTTTTCGGGAGGATCACATTGTCAAAGGGATTTCTTGCAATGATTTCCCAGCGTACCGCCTGCTTAAACGCACACCGCAGGAGCTTGATGATCTTTTCAATGGTCTTGTCGCTGACATAGGTGGTAACGGCCTTTCGGGTCTTGGTAGACACCGACTTGGTTTTCTGCAAGGTCTGGATATAACCGTCAACCGCACGGGGAGTAACCGCCTGTACCTCCATATCACCGATGATCGGATTGATATAGTTGGCAATCAGCGCCGTTTGGCTGTCATACATAGACACGCCCCATTTCTTTTCTCCGTAAAGAGATACAAAGTCATAAAGAAACTCGGTAATCGTCTGATTGCTTGGTGGGAGAAAAGTTCCCGTGTGCTGCTGATTTTCGATTTCCGCCTTGCGCTTTAAGGCCTCTTTGTGGGTATGCCAGGTTTCCCACTTCTGTTTGGTTTCTCCGTTTTCATCCACATAGTTGTAAACAACGGAATAGTTTTTCTTTCGCTTGATTATAGATGCCATATCGTTCTTCCTTTCTTGGATCACAGGTCGAGGGAGTCAAGCCACTCGTCAAATGACCGCTTGGAAATGCGTATGGCGTTACCAATTCGCACGATTTTGAAGTGCCCTTCTTTTACAAGGATATATGCGGAAGTTCTTCCGATGCCCAGAATTTGAGCAATATCGTCAACCGTATATGTCCTTCTTTCAGGGGTTTCTTTCTTCGTGCCGTTCCATGTTTGAGACATGAGAACCCCCTTTCAGTTATGAAAAGGAACAGCACGAATATGTGTGGATAATATAACTTCCACCATCATTTTACCGTGCTGCTCCGTGTTTGTCTGCTGCTAATTGAAAAGTTTACGATCTATCCATAAACTTTCAAAAAAGAAAAGTAGGCTTACGGACGGCTGCTGGCACAGCTCCACGGGAGTCTAACCCCGGCCCATGCTGATGGGTGCGGCGCACAATGCTTTGTGGGCGTTCAATGCGCGAGTATCTTTGACCCTGCCCGTGTGTCATCGCCCGCAAGCAGCCACGCTTACTTTGCGGTCTGGTGCTGTTCGCTCGCCCGTTACAGTGGTCCCGTCCTGCGGACTTGAAACGAGGTCATGGCGCACCGGCCGTATGGCTCGGCACAAACAGGAATGTATCCGTTTGCCTTATACTGCGGCGTTGGCCTCCCAACGGGCTTTCTTTGTCAAGGTGCTGCCTTCGGCCACGAAAGAGAGAAACAGGGAAAGGGTAAGCTGTTTCCGTTTTCGGACCGGGCTTGTCAGCTCATGCTGACAATGGAATGAATGAGCTTGATCTCCAATCGGCGCTTCATGTACTCGTCCACCCGAACATGGGGCTGACCGTCAGGATCGTAAAGCGTCCGGGTGCAGAGCTTATTGATATAGCCCTCATAATACCGGAGTACCTGATCCACAGCCTGAGCGTCCCCGTCACGGGCGGCGTCAATCACCGAAAGAGGAAGAAGCTCCTTGCCCTTGTAAGTGGGTTTCTTCATACCTTCAACCTCCCTTCGGCATGAGTGCGGCCAACTTGATCCGCAGCTCGGTCAATGATTTTGCCCTTCGCCGCTGCACGGCGCTGCGGGACATTCCCACAAGGCGGCCGACCTCCTGATCTGGCAGGTCCAGAACAAAATGCAGGATCAAAATACTCTGCTCCTGAACGGACAAACCGGCGAAGGCATCAGCCACAAGCTCATTTTCAATATGTAGGTCATACCCGTGGGACGAGAATGTAAATCTGTCACTGGGGTAATGATCTACAACGCAGAGCTTGTCCATCTCCATTTGCGGAAGGTCGCTGAATGACAGTTCCCTGTCACGGCGCCTTTGCATTTCCCGGAGGTAGTCGATTGCCTCATGGTAGAGTACCAGCTTGCAGTAAGCATCGAACTGGCACCGCTCGCCATAGTCATTGCGGGGGATCATATCCATCTTTTCACCCCCTTTCCTGGGGGAATGAGGTGGGTTTCTCCCTTTCCGCTAACAAGGCGAACGTGAAACCGCTCGCTGCCCGCTAAAAGTCTCCTTTTTGAAAATTTCTCAAAAAAATTTTTCGAGGCGGGCTTGTCCTCGGAAAACAGCAAAAAGCGCCCAGCAAGTCGCAACGGACCTGCAGGGCGCAGAAATGTTTTATGAAGAAGATTGCTTACATGGTATAGTTCATATCCAAAGCCGGACTGCTCCGATGGAGGGGCTATGCTTTTTTTAGCTGGTGCAGATCATGGATACTGCGAAAAAGAGAAAAGGACACGGCAAAATAACCTCCAATCGGCTACCGCGTCCCTGCAAGTCGTTATAGGTTTGTGTAAACGCAAAGAAACGGCGGCTCTGATTTCTCAAAGCCACCGTTACAAAGTGCATAACAATATAGTCGCTGTACGATGGCTTTTTTTCTTTTGCTATCGTGCGGCAACTTTTTCACTTTTCTTTTATCTTAACAGGCAATCCTCACAGAAATGTCACGGACATACGCCATTTCGACAAAATAACAAGCTGAAATCTCACCAATCTGTGAGATTTCAAATTTTTTGAGGAAAGCCGAGAGGAAATGCCTCCTCCCGGCTTTCAATAGGTTTATGATTATTTATTGTAGCAATCTCTGCCGTTACTCCGAAGTCCTCAGCCGTTCCACCACAGTTCCCTTGTTAAAGAAGTGGAGAACAATCAGCGGAATGACCGCAGCCAGCAGCAGATAAAGCACACCAATGACCAGAACAGGAACCAATGTAATGTTCAGGGTAAAGAACCACATGGAGGGGCCATTTAATGCGCTCTTTAGCACCGTGACTGCCAGGATCGCTGCGGCTGCTCCGCCAATAATGTCTGCGCCGGCGGCATAATAGATGCCCTCATAGACCATCAGGCGGCGAAGCTGCTTGCCGGTCATACCGATGCTTTGCATGGTAGCGAACTCATGGCGGCGGGTGATGATGTTGGTAATAATCATGTTGGTAAAGTTGATCAGTCCCGCAAAGGCCATGATGCAGCCAATCAAACCGCCGATAACCAGAATCATGCTGCGGACCGAATCAAGTTGCTCTTTCAACAGCTTGGTGGAAGTATAGGCAACCGAAGTATTTTCGCTCACATAGCTGCTCAGGAATTCTTCCATCTGCGGCTGCAAGGCTTCCTCCACATTGAATCCATAAGTCAGAAGCGTGGGAGCGTCATAGATTTCCTTGAATACAGTGTCCGGCAGATATACAAAAGGAGCATCACCGGCGATGTGTGCCTGAGCGGTAGTGCCTGTGGGCGTTTCTGTTTCTGTTCCCACGAGAATCGCTTTTGCAAGGATGGTGCTGGTTTTGACCAGTTCCCCATCCTTGTAGAAGGAAATGCTCTCCCCGACCTGTAACTGATCGGTCAGCGGAGTGTTATTTGGTTCCTCTGTCAATTTGTCGATGGGGCAACCAATAATGACATATTCTCCGGTAGCCATTTTCTGCGTTAAGGTTTCGGCATCTTTTTCGCCTTCAAAAATACGCATATCCGCCCAGAAATTCTCGGAGGCTCCCATCACATTACCAAAATAGCGCCTTTCGGTATCAGAACTTGTGTACAGGCTATATCCCTGATAGCTTTGATTTACGACGCCTTCTTCCTCATGGAATAGCTCTATGCCGCTTAAATCTTCAAACCCATAGTCAACCAACACATTTCTATCGTCTTTTGTATTTCGGTAAAGATAGCGTTCATCCTCAACTCCGGGCTGTCCGGCAATCAGATCCACCGCCTGCTGTGAGAGCGTATCTTCATGGTGCTGAACGCTTTCCATTACATTAAATGCGGCGGAGTTATAGACATTAAAATCTGTTCTGGTAACACGGTTTACCCACTTTTCTTCATCAAGACTTTGCGTCACAATGATGATAGAATTAAACAGGACGATGCACAGAAGCAGGGAAATAATGATAAACGCTGAACGCCTGCGGTTGCGCCCTAAGTTGGAAAAGGCCATACGGGACAGCTTTACCCCATTGGTTTGTTTGGCACTTCTCTTTTTATAGGCGTTCTGCTCGGTGTAGCGGATCGCCTTCAGAGGAGAAATCTTTGCCGCTTTTTTTGCAGGCTTCCGGGTGCTGATAAACACGGTCAGGATTGTAAAGAGGGCAGCGATAACAAAGATCAGAGGCGAAGTAGATACGGATGTACCCACCATAGAGTATTCAAGGTTAATGATCTCTGTCACGATAGGAAGCAGCACCCAACCGGCAAAGAAACCGGCAATCAGACCAATAGGCAGTCCGATCAGCGTGAGCCAGACCGCCTGACGGTTCACAATGCTCTTGATCTGCCGTGTGGAAGTTCCAATCGTCCGCAGCAGACCGTATTGACGAACATCCTGCATCACGGAAATATCAAAGATATTGTAGATCAGCAGGTATCCGCACACGACAAACATCAGGATAAATACAACAGCAGGCACGATGGACTCTGATGAAGTCAATCCCTGGGACATTTGATTTTCGGAGGCGAGAATGAAATTGTCTGCGCCCATATCCTCTGGATTGCCGCCAATGGAGTAAACGAACTCATTCAACTGCTGCTGAACATTTGCTTTATTCTTCAGCACGACATCGGAAAAAGTAACGCCGGACATTACATGGTCTACCGCATAAGTGTTCTGAACCACATCGGGATTTTCTTTTATAAACTGCTCTGAAACAGTCGCAACGCTCACAGAGTCATTGCTTGCTTCCCACCAGCCGGAAAGCACCATATCGTAATGATAAGTTTTCCCCCGCAGTTCAAATTCTAACGGAACCTCTGCGCCGATCTCAGGTTCTACACCCAGCGCCTTCAGCGCCAAATCCGTAGTAGCGATCTCATTCGCTTTCTCCGGTGCAGCTCCGTGGGTAGGCACACAGAAGGTCAGTTCCTGCTGCACACTATCTTCATAATTGATTTCAATGGAATGGCTGGAAGTGTTGCTTGCATAGCCAATGATACGCCGGTGTCCTGCCTGGTCCACAAAATCGCTGTTTACAAGCTGCTCGTACTGTTTCTCCGTCATATACCCCAAAGTGCCATCCGCCTTGCTGCCTTTCTGCATTTGCAGAGAGAGTTGGATGGAGGACGCCATATTGAACGCCAGGGAAGTGATAGAGGTAAACAGGAAAGCAGTCAGGATAATTGCCAGCAGTGCAGCCAGATTGCGTACCTTATTCTTCTTGAAATAGCGTTTGGATAGCTTGGTAATTACTTTGGAATTATTGTTGCCAAATAGAATGTCATTCATAGTCCCGCCCCCCTTTACTGCACGATCTTACCATCCTCGATCCGAATAATGCGGTCGGCAAGCTGGGCGATCTCACTGTTATGGGTAATCATTACGAGGGTCTGGTGGAATTTCTGGCTGGTAGTTTTCAGAAGCCCCAGCACATCGGCGCTGGTCTTGCTGTCCAGGTTGCCGGTGGGTTCATCAGCCAAGACAATAGCGGGCTTTGACACCAAGGCGCGGGCAATGGCTACGCGCTGCTGCTGGCCGCCGGAGAGGTTATTGGGCATATTGTTCAGCTTATCCTCAAGCCCCAGCATCTGCACTACTTCGTTCATAAACTTCTTGTCTACCTTGTTTCCGTCCAGCTCCACAGGCAACACAATATTTTCAAAGACATTCAGCACCGGTACCAGATTGTAGTTCTGGAAGATAAAGCCGATCTTTCTTCTGCGGAAAACGGTCAGTTCCTCGTCTTTGAGTTTGGACAGCTCCTTGCCATCCACGACCACCTGGCCGGAGGTGGGCACATCCAATCCGCCGATCATGTTCAGCAGCGTGGATTTACCACTGCCGGAGGTTCCTACGATAGCTACAAATTCTCCTTTTTCAATAGAGAGGGTCACACCATCCAAGGCTCTGGTAATGTTCGGCTCTGCGCCATAATATTTTTTCAGTTCAGTCGTTTGCAAAATGCTCATAGAGAACACCATCCTTTCTTTTTGATAAACCCATTGTAACGACCAAACCTCACAGAAATGTCACGAGCCACAAAAAATTTCCGCTAAATTCAGCCCCAAATGTCACGAATCTGTGACATTTCAATTTTCGGGGTGTGCTTACTCTACTTTCGGAGCAGGAAAACAGAAAAGGTTGAGCCTTTCCCAACCTCAGACGCTACCCGGATATAACCGCCCTGCAAGGTCACAATCTCACGGGCCAGATACAGACCGATTCCAATACCGTCCACATCATGCACCACATCTTCCCGATAAAACCGCTTGAAAATCGTCCCCTGGTGCTGCTCTGAAATGCCGATGCCGGTATCGGCAATGTCGATCTTCACATACATTTCCCAGCCTTCCACCGACACACGGATCTGCCCGCCTGCCGGGGTGTATTTCACAGCATTATCCAGAATGTTGAACAGGGCTTCGCTTGTCCATTTTCTATCATGGCGTGCATCCAAATGCTCCGGGCATTCCACCTGCACATCTATCTTTTTCTTTTCGGCATTGAGCAAAATCCCGCCTAGGGCAGCGGCAAGGGTATCGTAAATCGGCTGCTGTCTCTGCTCCAGCGAAATGACTCCCGTTTCCAGTCGGGAGGTTTTAATCATGGCTTGCATGAGGAAGTCCAGCTTATCAAGCTGGCTGGCCTGGGCTGTCAGAAATTCCTTTTGCTTCTGCGGAGGAACCTCATTTTCAAGCAGCGTGTTGTTGATCATTTTCAAGTTGGCAATCGGGGTCTTGACCTGATGAGAGATGTCAGAGATCAGCTCTTGCAGGTCAGTCCGTTCCTTTGCGATGCTGTTTTTATTTTCCTGCATGACTTCATATAGCCGCCCCAGCCGATAGTTGATTTTGTAGAACAGGCTTTCTTCGCAGGTCGTCTGCTTCGGCTGCATATTTTCGGAGAGCATATCATCCATCTGACCACAAAAGGCATCGGAGAACTGAACCAGCTTCCAGCGGATCAGCGCCACAAAGAAGATGACGCAGAGCAGCACAAAGAGGCTGAACAGGAACACACACCGGACAGCGATTATATTCCGGGTCAGTAGATAAACAGTGGTGCAGACTGCGCCCACTGCCAGCAGCAAAAGCGTTCCCAAAAGAACGCAGGCTTTATTGATGGAGAGTTTTCGCATATTCATTTGAGCGCCCCTCCGATCCACATATAGCCCATGCCGTACACCGTCTTGATGTACTGGCGTCCATCCGTTTCAATTTTATTCCGCACCCGGCTGATAGCCGCGGTCAGGGCGTGTTCATCCACAAAGTTCCCATCGGCATCCCACAGCTTTTCAAGCAGCACCTGCCTTGTCAAAACATTCTGCGGATTTTTGGTCAGGATTTTCAACAGCCGGTATTCCAGCGGAGTGAACACCAGCGCCTTACCGGACAGGGAAGCCGTCATCTCCGAGAAATTGATGGACAGCGCACCGTCCTCATAGCTATCACCGCCGCCAGACTGTTTCGCCAGCCGCCCCAGCACTACGGACAGCTTTTTTTGAAAGACGCTCATAGGAAATGGCTTGGTCACATAGTCCTCTGCGCCCAGCTCATAGCCTTTGAGCATATCGCTCTCCATATCATTTGCGGTCAGGAAGATTACCGCCGTATCCGGCCGGCGTTCTTTTACCTCACGGCAGAAATCAAAGCCGTTCCCATCCGGCAGGTTTACATCCAGCACGATCAGATCATAGTCCTGCTTGGTCAGAAAATCACTGGCTGCTGATTTTGTCAGGGCAGAGTCCACAACATAGCCCGCAGTATTCAAGTTATAGCATAAAGTATTATTCAAAAGCCGATCATCCTCGACTACTAAAATTCGCATGGTATCACACTCCTTCAATTTCAGTGTAGCACCCAAATGTCACAGAAACCTCACTGAGATTTGTTTTCTTTTCTCCGCCTGTCTACTGGCTTCTCTGCATTTTTAGGAATAAGCCAAATCGTCGCCATTTTTACAGCACCGGGGATGCGCCCAGATGTACACAAATAATTTATCTGGCGCGGCGTAACATTCCATTTTTGGCTTGCCTCTTTTAATGTTATATAGTCCATTTTGCACCTCCTAAAATATTATATTTCGTCTGCTCGAAGAATACAAGGTTAAAGATATGAATTATAAAATGTAGTCAGAATGGATATCACATCATTCCACGCGCAAACTATGAAATATAGAATGTATGTGGGTGATGTTGAATGGCAAAAGTGAAAGACTGCCCTGGCTTTGAAACCTTCGGTGCAGATGTAAAAGAAGCACGGAAGGCGAAGAACCTTGCACGAAAAGATTTAGCCGAAAAGGTGAATATTGATACCAGGTATCTTGCCAACATCGAAAACGAGGGCACGATCCCAAGCCTGCCGGTCATCATTCAGCTTGTAAAAATCTGCGGCCTGCCGATGGAGAGATATTTCAATCCAGAGGTCATGCGAGAGGAAAGCGAGCTGCGCCAGCGGGTCGGACAGAAGTTAAAGCTCTGCCCGGAACAGTATTTGCCTATCGTGGAAGGTGCCATTGACGGGGCCTTAAAAATTGAAAAGCCGAATGAAGAAACGGAGGGTGTCTGAACATCCTCTGTTTTTCTTATTTTGCGGGCATTTTGAGGTTTCCGCAACGCTTTATAAGTAGGGATAAGATACGGTAGCAAGCACAGCAAGCGAGTACCCGCTTGCGAATTTTGAGATTTTCAGGTCCCTTGCCCGAAAATCCAAAATTGCTTGTTGGGATAATCCCAAACCCTTATGAAGAACGGAGGCGGCGCATGGCAAACCGAAAGCGGAATATCCAAATGAAATTCTATGTCACGGAGGACGAAAAACGGCTCATAGATGAGAAAATGAGCCAGCTCCCCACACGCAGATATGGTGCCTACCTCCGCAAAATGGCGATTGACGGATATATCATCTATACGGACACCGCAGATATCAAGGCGTTCACCAAAGAGCTTTCCTCTATCGGTCGGAATATTAACCAGATCGCCAAGCGAATTAACGCCGGAGGCCCTGCGTATCAGGCTGACATAGACGAGATACGGGAAAGGCTGGATGAGATATGGCAGTTACAAAGACACATCCTATCAAGTCAACGCTGAAAGCGGCCATTGACTATATCTGCAACCCGGAAAAGACGGACGGAAAACTGCTTGTTTCTTCCTATGGCTGTGCCGCCGAAACTGCGGATATCGAATTTTCCTGGACCCGCCG
>OWID01000589.1_pt1 | contig 12940 bp, 9 predicted proteins | sample 1732661 | NCBI WGS metagenome assembly OWID01 (sample SAMN05065739, study PRJEB22554) | human gut metagenome | biome: ENVO:2100002; feature: ENVO:00000062; material: ENVO:00002003 | host: Homo sapiens | place: USA
ACACTCGACTAGTCGTCGGCAGCGTCAGATGTGTATAAGAGACAGCTATTATATGATTTCACACAAAAAGAGTTCTTCCCCTCTTTTGCCCCGCCACACTAAAAGACTGCCAGTTTTTCCTCGTCTACTTGCCTGATCTACATACATGGGTTACGGTTGCCTTGTGGACTTTCACCACAGACTGACGGCATGTCCGTCATACTTAGAAACGTGCGCCGCCAGGCGCACCATCAAAAAAGCCCCGGCATTACCCGGAGCTTCTTTGATCAATTTTTTTATTACCACGACATCACTTCATATCCGTCATTGGTTACAAGTACCATAATTTCCCACTGTGCTGACGGCTTTTCATCATCCGTATAGATTGTCCAGCCATTCTGTTCATCAATGTAAATCTCACTTGTTCCCATATTAATCATCGGTTCAATTGTAAATACCATGCCTGGTGCCATCACCATTCCGGTGCCTTTTTTTATCACATAGCTGACATATGGGGTTTCGTGGAATTCCAGTCCGATACCGTGACCACCGACCTGACGGACAACAGAATATCCGTTTTCCTTTGCATGGTCCTGAATTGCCTGTGCCACATCACCTAAATGTCCCCATGGTTTTACCTGCTGTAAGCCCAGCTCCACACACTCTTTTGCCACACGCACGAGCTTTTGGTTTTCTTCGGAAACATTTCCAATACAGAACATCCGGGATGAATCCGAAAAATATCCGTTATAAATGGTTGAGCAGTCCACATTGACAATATCGCCGTCAATTAACTGTACATTATTGGAAGGAATTCCATGGCACACCTGTTCATTAATGGAAGTACATACGCTCTTTGGAAACCCTTCGTAATTTAACGGTGCCGGAATACCGCCCATTGCCGTTGTCTTCTGATAAACCATCTGATCGATTTCTTCTGTCGTCATGCCTGCATGAATGTGTTCTGCCACATAATCAAGTACAGCAATATTAATCTTGCTGCTTTCACGCATTCCCTGTAACTGTGCTTCATTTTTGATAATTTCCCGTGGCGGAACCTTATGGAATTTTCTTCTGTACATTTCAATCTTTTTATCAAAATCCATATGGCATTCACCGTATAACTTTCCACTCTTGCACCAGCATGGCTGGTCCTTTGTCAGCTTTTTCAATTGCTTTTCCTCTTTTCCTTTTATTTTTTCTTTCTGCTTTTCTAAATTCCGTTACTGCTGTAACGCTTCCACAATTGCCGGAAAGAACTGTTTCTTTCTGGATACGACACCCTGCAGCTTTACACAATCATCCTTTACTTCTACGCCAAACGCCTGATAAATTACAGCATTGGCATTGTTACCCGCACAAAGTACCTCAGAGGATTCCGATACAATATCAGTGAGCAGAAAATAAACAATTCCCGCACTGTTATCCTGTACAACGCCCTGTATAAATTCTGCCAGACGCGGTTTTACTTTTTCTAACTCCTCCGCACTCATAGAATTAATCTGTCCGACACCAATTGCAACATTGTTAACGGAAAACTTTTTATAATCCTGATAAAAAATTTCTTTTGCAGATTTACCAGACAAATTGCTTCCGGCACGGAACATTTCCCGCCCATATGTTTCAATATCCAGCTCTGCCTTTTTTGCCAGCTGCATGCACGCTGCCACGTCATCCGACGTACACGTCGGTGATTTAAAAATCAATGTATCGGAAATGATTGCCGAACACAGCAACGCCGCTGTATTTTTATCAATTTCCACCTGATTTTCCTGATACATATGATAAATAATCGTTGCCGTACTGCCAAGCGGCTGGTTTCTAAAAAATACCGGTGATACCGTCTGAATTGCCCCCAGCCGGTGATGGTCAATAATTTCAAGAATTTCCGCTGTTTCAACGCCATTGACTGCCTGACCCCTTTCGTTGTGGTCAACAAGAATCAATTTTTTCTTTCCTGCTCCCAGTAAATTTCTTCTGGAAATCATCCCCACATAATTGCCCTGTGTATCCTCGACCGGAAAATCCCGGTGGCGAAGCTTTGCCATAACCGTCTGGATATCTTCAATAAAGTCTTCTGTTTGAAATTTGACAATTCCTTCTTTTTCTTTCATCAGAAAACGTATCGGCATACTCTGGTTAATCAGTCTTGCTACCGTATATGTATCAAATTTAGTTGTAATTAACAGACAGTTGTGTTCCTTTGCCACTTTTGTGATGGTCTTTGACACCTGTGCGCCTTCACAGATAATCAGGCATCCTGCCTCCATTTCAATTGCGCACAGCTGTGCCTCATAGCGGTTTCCCAAAATAACAATATCCCCTGTCCCGATATAATTTTCCATCATATCCGGGTTAGCCGCCGCAATCACAACTTTTCCTTCTTTAAAAATACCGTCTGCTTCCCCTGCAACAACCGTTCCTTCCAATGTATCCACAATATTCTGATACCGTGTCTGGGCTGTTGCAAGAATGGTGCTGTCATAAACCTGAAAATACGATTTTGCTATATCTCCAATCGTAATCAGTCCTTCCAGCACATTTTCTTTTGTTACCGGAAGTGTCACGACATTCTGCTCTTTCATCAGGGTCCACGCCGTTTTTACTGAAATCTCTTTAGAAACACCCGGTGTTTTTCGAATCTGGATATCCCGTACCTGTGGTCTGACATCCTTCATATATTCCGGCGGCTGTATCCCCAGTTTATCCATGACATACTGCGTTTCTTCATTTAAATGTCCTGCACGTTTTGCCACATAATGCTGTCCTGTTATTTTTTCTTTTAGTCTTGCATAACAAATTGCTGAGCATACAGAATCTGTATCCGGATTTTTATGTCCAATCACATAAACTGTTTCCTTTCCTTCCATATCCACCTCTCCACTTAAAAAACTGTTATAGCTGTACCGTTTCTACCTAACATACATACTATAACAGTTCTTTATGGTTTTCAACCGTTTTGCCTTTATTTTGTCTGTTTAATCTGTCTGTAAGCACGCTGCACTAATTTGTGAAAACAACAATATTGGTCTTATCTGTTTCTCCCAGACGTGCCAGCAGCTTTTGAAGATTTTCAACCGCTTTCTTATAAACATAATATGCGTCATATGTCTGCTGGAAGTAATCCATGGCCCCCTGAATATCATCGCGGTCTCTTGCTTCCCATGAAAGTGTTGCATATTTATGGATATTATTATGCGTTTCAATAACTTCTTTAAATTCTGCACTGCCTGTAATCTGTGGATTCGTCTGTGCCGCAATCCATTTACCGATTTTACAGGTCTTCGGATTATTCAGCTGTTCTTTTCTTAACCGTTCAAAATCAGCAGCATTATTATAAACTCTCCACATCAGAATAAAGTGGTCATTGATAAATACATCCAGCCAGTCCTGTTGTGTAATTTCAGCAAATCCACGTACCATATCACTTCTTGTCGTATCAATGTAACGTCCGATTTTATAGACATGCGTTCCCATTTCCGTACAGTCATCAGAAAGTTCTTTATAACTCTTGGAAATGCTTTCAATCTGCTTTGTAAAATCTTTTGTCACATCTGTCTGTGTATCAATATCTTCAAAGGCATTATCAACACGGTCCTTAATCTGATTCATCTGCTGATTCATCTGTCGGATTGATTCCAATGACTGTTCTACCTTTTCATTGCCCTCTGCAAGCTTGGAGGTTGTTTCATTCATGGAAAGTGCCAGTTCCCCGATATCCGTACGCAGTTCTGCCACATATTTAACAATGTCTTCTGCAGATTCCGCAGTATTACCGGATAACTGTCTTACCTGATCTGCTACAACGGCAAAGCCCTTTCCTGCTTCTCCTGCTCTTGCAGCTTCAATAGACGCATTTAACGCCAGCAGATTACTCTGGCTTGCAACCTTCTTTACCATATCGACAATTTCACCGATTTTATCAATCTTGCCCTGAAATTCCTGTACCTGTTCATTGATTGCCTGAATCTTTTCAGAAGACTCATTGACAACCTGTATGCTGTTGTTCATATTTTCCGTACTACTGTCAGCGGTTGCAATAACCTCATGTGTATTCTCACGGATATGTGACATTGCTTCCGAAATATTGTTAATAGATGTTTCCATGTCACGGCTTGCATTTTCCATATCCCGGATGGATTCTGTCTGGGACTGAACCTGATCTAATGTCTTTTTTACATAAGAGTTATCACCGATTGAGCCCATTGCCTGATTCAGACGCATTACAAAATTGTTATTGGAACGCTTATATGCATGAATCAGTTCATTAAACTTTTCTCCATATGCCGGATTCTGAAATGCGCTTGTATCAATATCCTCATAATTACCGCCAATCACACTATCCATTGCCTGCATAAGCAACTGCAAGTCCTTTTCTTCTGAATAACCATTTGCTGTCTTTTTTCCAAACATATCTATTACCTCTCTGATTCGCTGTTATCTTAGTCGTATTTTATCACATAATAACAAAAAATAATACTTATTTTTGCTTATTTTTTGCATATATTACAAAATCTTTTTTCTAATCCAGCGCAATTTCTTCCAGTTCCACAACGCTCCCAGTTTATTGTAAACCCAGTAGCCTGCATTTGCCGCCTTTTGCAGCAGAAAATTTGTCTCCTCTTCCATTTCTTTTAAAACACTGCCGCCCTGTGCCTGCACCCGTCCTTCTTTAATTGCCCGGATTAAATCATTGTTGTTTGCAATTTTTTGTGTGAATTCTGTATATGCTGCCCCGACTACGCGCATCTTATGTGCATCCGACCCTGCCACTTTCGGCTTATGCAGACAGCCTGCCAGATTATCAGCACAGGCATTTGCCCACGGTCTGATGCAGGCATTAAATGTTTCCACGAAATCAAATTTTTCCAGGAATTCATTGTGTTTTTTACCAAATCGCGTATTGGTAAATGCAAAAAATCCCGGCCCGTAAGGATGTGCAAGCCCTAAAATGCCCCCTCTTTCATGCACAATCTTTTCTAACTGCGCCAGTGTCATTCCACGGATTTCCATAAATGCATCATTTATACAGTCCGGCAGTACCGCAATCACATGACCGCCATCCCTTGTATCATACTCAATGCCCTTTAATACCGTAAACGGCTTTTCCAGATGCAGATTCTTTGCAATCTTTTCAAATTTGCGGTAGCCGTCATAGGAGTTGTGGTCTGTTACCAGCATTCCGTCAAAGCCTTCTTTTACCAGCTTCGTGATATATTCCTGAATCGGCACCTTTGCATCAATTGACCCCTCTTTTGTATGGCAATGCATATCCAGTTTCATCTTTATTCTCCATTCTGTATTTTATAACCAGCTACACTATAACACAGCGCCACCTTTTTTTCCATATTTTTTCACTTTCCGGTCCCTTATTTCATATATTAAAATAACTCTGCTATCAAAGGATTTTGTTTATGAATTATCGGAACTGTCTTAAAATTTTATGCAGTATTTCTGTTGTCTGCCTGTGCTGTACATGTATGGGCTGCAGCAAAACAAAAAGCACCAGCAGCACATCTATCACTTTAAATGAAGTTGCGCACTCCGTTTTTTATGCACCACAGTACGTGGCAATTGAATTGGGATATTTTAAGGAAGAAGGCATTGACCTTACACTTGTAACCGGATTCGGCGCTGACAACGTTATGACTTCCCTGATTTCAGATGATGCACAGATTGGCCTTATGGGTTCTGAATCTTCTATCTATGTATACGCACAGGGTGCATCGGATTACGCCGTCAATTTTGCCCAGTTGACACAGCGCGCCGGCAACTTTCTGGTATCCAGAACGGCAGAAGATGATTTTTCATGGGAAAACCTGCGCGGAAAAACGATTCTTGGCGGCAGGGCAGGTGGTATGCCACAGATGCTTTTGGAATATATTTTAGAAAAGAACGGACTGACTAAAGAAGACGTCAATATTATTCAAAACGTAGATTTCGGCTCAACTGCCGCGGCATTTTCGTCCGGCATTGCCGATTATACCGTGGAATTTGAACCGTCCGCAACACTTCTGGAACAGGAAAGCGCCGGATTTGTCGTGGCTTCTTTGGGCGTGGAAAGCGGCTATGTGCCGTATACTGCCTATTGTGCCAAAAAGAGCTTCCTTTCTAAAAACTCCGATGTGATTGCTGCCTTTACCAGAGCCATTCAAAAAGGGCTTGACTACTGTAATTCCCACTCCGCCGAAGAAATTGCTGCGGTAATTGCACCACAGTTTCCGGAAAATACCCAAAACGATATCGCCGTCATTGTTGCACGATATCAGAATCAGGACACATGGAAAACCGATACGGTATTTTCCAAAGAAAGTTTCACACTGCTGACTGATATTTTACGAAACTGCGGCGAGTCAGACACGGATGTTCCTTATGAAGACCTTGTCACCACAACATATTCCAAACAGGCAGCGGCCGAATCTGTTTCATATTAAGCCACATGTAAGATTTAACTCTGCCGCTTTTTCATTTCATGATTTAAAGTGCCGTCCGAGCCGTTCGCGGAATTTTTTGCTGTGCTTTGCATGCCTTTGAACCTGTAACAGCACCAGACGGCACATCACTGCAAAGACCGGAACTGCTGCTGCCATTAGAATCCCCGTAACCATTACCCATACCGGTGACAACGGATACAATGCAAACAGCGGCTTTAAAAACAGCACACTAAATACTGCCCCGGATGCCATCAGTATACAGATGCCTGTTCTGATTTTATCCAGCGGCATACAGATTCTTATAAGTGCCGCCATTCCGACAGCCAGCAATATCATGATACACATTGTAGAAAGCTGCTCATGTCCGATGCCGGCACAATTTCCTGCAACGTTAAGCACTGCCAGCAGTATAAAATCCGTCAGTGCCGCAGGCAGTGCCAAAAGCACGACATTGGTTAAAAAATGTCCTTCTATGCGGCTTTTATCCGGCTGCATTGCCAGTAAAAATGCCGGTGTACCGATGGTGAATGTTCCCAAAAAAGACAACTGTGTCGGATACAGCGGATATTTACTGACTGCCATAAATGTAAACAGTGTCATCAGCATAGAAAACAGATTTTTCACCAGAAACAGCGAAGCAGATCGCTGGATATTGTTGACCACGCGTCTGCCCTCTAATACCACGGACGGCATCCTTGCAAAATCAGAATCCAAAAGAACAATCTGTGCCGCATTGGATGCCGCTTCACTGCCGGATGCCATCGCAATACTGCAGTCCGCTTCTTTTAATGCCAGCACATCATTGACACCGTCCCCTGTCATTGCAACAACATTGCCTGCTTTTTTGAGTGCCAAAAGAAGTTTCTTTTTCTGTTCCGGCGATACTCTGCCAAATACCGTATAAACCGGTGCAGCTTTTTCCAGTTCTTCATCAGAAAGCTGTGAAACATCAATATATCTGTCTGCTTCTGCAATCCCTGCCTTTTTTGCAACTGCCGCCGCTGCTTTGGGATGATCGCCGGATATAACCTTAATACAGACGTCTTCTTTCTGAAAATATTCAAATGTTTCCCGCGCATCCCTTCGGATCGGATTACTCACTAAAATAAATGCAAGCGGTTCAAACAAATGCTGTTCTTCCCCATACCTGCCAAATGCAAGCACACGTACACCTTTGTCGATTTTATCCGAAATTTGCACGTCATATTTTCCGTAACGCTCTGCCAGAAGCCGCTCCGGCGCACCAATCAGATATAGTCCTTCTTCAAAACGTACACCGGAATATTTGCGCTGTGAAGAAAACGGAATGACTTTTTGTGCCTTTCGTTCACTTTTTCCGTCAAAATAGTCTTTTAATGCCTGCATCGTGATATTATCCGCATCCAGATTTGCTACAACATCTCCGATTAAGGCATGAAGCGAAGTCTCTTTCTCCTCTTTTTCCAGCGGAATAATTTCCCGGACAGACATTTTATTTTCCGTAATCGTTCCCGTCTTGTCCACACACAGGACATTGACCCGCGCCAGCGTTTCAACACATGCCATTTCATGAACCAGCACTTTTTTTCTGCCAAGGCGCATGACACTGACAACCAGTGCAATGCTCGCTAAAAGATACAGTCCTTCCGGTATCATACCGACCAGTGATGCAATCATGGATACGACACTTTCCTGTATGGTCGAACCAATGACAAAATGCTGCTGCAAAAACAGCAGGATTCCAATCGGTATAATAACAATGCCAATAATACGCACCAGACGGTCTAAGGAACGCATCATTTCCGTCTGTGTATTTTTACGCGATGCTTTTGCTTCTAACATCAGCTGTGCCGCAAAAGATGACAGTCCCACTTTTGTAAGTGTCGCATATCCTTTTCCTGAAACAACAAAACTGCCGGAATACAGTATATCACCCGGATTTTTTACCACTTCATCCGCTTCGCCTGTAATCAGTGCTTCATTGACACGCAGACTGCCTTTCTCAACGACTGCATCTGCACAAATCTGGTTTCCTGCCTGAAAAACGCAAAGGTCTCCAAGCACCAGCTGTTCTGAATCCACCTGCAGCATCTGCCCGCTGCGCACAACCTGCGTTTTAGGTTCATTCATCAGTGTCAGCCTGTCTAACACCCGTTTTGCCCGGATTTCCTGAACAATGCCAATCATTGTATTGCACACAATAATAGGCAAAAAGGTCATATTTACATATGACCTTACAAAAACTAACAATGCCGTAAACACTGCAAATATGAAGTTAAAATATGTAAAAATGTTACCGGCAATAATCTGTCCGACAGATTTGGACTGATTTTTCACCTGTACATTTCCATAACCGGCATACAGCCTTTTTTGTGCTTCTTCGCAGCTTAATCCACGGTTTTCATTAGTCATCTGAATATTCAATCTCCTTACCCGCAACGCGGAACGTATAATAAATAGTGACTGCAAAAATAACCAGCTTTACAGCAAAGCTTACCGCTATGCTTGCAACGGATTCCTGATTATAAAGCTGGAATGAAATCATCGCAAAAAATGTCACTGCCGCTGTAACGCCGTACCACCATTTTGCCAGATTTCCTTTAATAACACCAAAAATCACATTCATTAATGCGATATTTAAAACCATATCGAGAATACAGTTGACACCCAGTAACAGCCATAAAACGGATGGTGTTGTAAACAGTGCCGAAACCGTTTCATAGGTTGTTGTCACCTCTTCCGCCGCCAGCTGTGCCAGCATATCCTGTGCCTGTCCTGCCTGGATTGCGGTACACCACGTAATGTAGGAAATCGCTGTCATACCGTATAAAAGGCTGTCGCCGATTGAAAGACCGATTCCCGCAAGATAGACATCGCCTTTACGCTCAAAACGTTCATTTAACATATAGCCGGTAACAACTCTTGCTGCTGTAAATCCGGCTGTCGCAAACAGCGCATATACAATATTATACGTTGCCGGGTTGTTATAAAAAATATTGTCTATACTCGGTATCAGTGCCAGCGCCGATGTTGCCAGATTGGCAAAAATAAATACAAAAACGGCATAGGCAATCACACCTAAAATCCCCGGCATAACTCTTGCTTTCCATCTTTTCATAATGACAACTACAAGTACAATAATTGCCGAAAGCATAAGAATCCCACCCGCCGAGAGCATGGATGACGTTCCTGCCGGCAGGGTCTGTGTCAAATCAATTGTTTCCATAAAATCTCCATTCCGCCGTTTCCATCTGCCACGGCTTTTTATCTTTCTTAATCATATCATTTCTGTCTGTAAAAGCCAATAAAATATCTATTAAAGTTTGTTCTGTACAGACGAAAAGAGCAGCCACATAGCTGCGGCTGCTCCTCTCATAATCTTAATTGCATAACAATATATCTTTTTTAATAACGAAATGTATATTTAAAAAGGCACACTGTAAACCATTTGGATTATAATTTTGTTACATTAATAGCCTGAGGACCTTTAGCGCCTTCTGTTACGTCAAACTCTACTTCTGCGCCTTCGTCTAATGACTTGAATCCGCTCATGTTCAGACCTGAGTAATGTACGAACACATCCTTGCCTTCTTCATCGCTGATAAAGCCATAGCCCTTTTGGTTATTAAACCACTTTACTGTACCTTTCATTTCAAGTACCTCCAAAAAAATATATGGTGCCAAACACCTTCTTTATCTTAGCATTTGCGGCAATTGTTGTCAATGAAATCTCACTATTTGTTTTCGGACTCCCCAACCTGTAAATACACACGGCTAAGCTCAATTTTATCATCGCCCTGCTGAACTACCGACACGATATTTCCGGCTGTAACCTGTGCTTTTTCCACCCGCAGCAGATGGCTGTTGATAATCTCTGTCGGATAGGCTTTGTCATTAATATAGACCACACTGTAATCATTAAAATTACTGCCTTCCACGCATACATAATCCTTGTAATTATATGCATTGGTGATTGTAATATCATTCTGTCCCATAATCAGATTGGTTGCCTGAAATGGATTTTCCCCGCCATATAAATCACAGTTTCCATATAAAATGTCGTATTCAAGAATCTTTAAATCTTTTAAATAGTCCGGCGTGTCCTTACGTTTCTGATGAAACTTTGTCAGATAACCTTCCGACATGCCAAGCATCTGCTGTACATGCGCTGCCAACTGATAACTTTCCAGATTTTCTTTTTCGGACGGCAGTGAAAAATTGCTCCAGACAACGTACTGTGTCTGATAAATGTCGCCATTTTTAAGTACTTCGTCCGTAAATGAAAATCCCGGCAGGTGGTCGCCGTACATAACAAGCACTGTCTCTTCATCCCTGCTTTCGAGCATCGCCGTCAACTCCCGCAGGAAATTATCCATTTCATGAATCTGGTTGACATAGTAGGTAAATGCCTTTTCCTTTGCCGTATCAAAAAATCCCGTTACCGTAATTTCCGGCACAAAGCCCTCCGGATAATCTGACGGATAATCGCCATGTCCCTGTACGGAAATTGTATAAATGTAATCCGAACCATCTGTGGAATCCAGTATTTTTCCGATTTCCCCGGTCAGAATCTTATCCTTTGCCCAGCCCATCGGTGTCATTTCGATATTGTCCATATATTCAATTGATGTAAAATCTTCATATCCCAAATGAGAGAAGACCTTATATCTGTCATAAAACGTTCCGTCATTGTCATGCAGTGCATGGGTGGCATACCCTTTTTCTTTTAAGTCATATGCCATGGATTCACAGACCTTGGACTGTAAAACCGTCTTGTACGGATATTCACCCGGTCCGAAATCATCCATATTCATGCCGGTCTGCACTTCAAATTCCGTATTGGCTGTTCCCGCACCAAAGCACGGCACAGATAAGTAGCCTGACGGATAATCTGCCACAAGCTGTTCAAAATACGGAAGCGGATTTTCCGAAAAACTGATGCCTTTTACCAGATTCGGATCAAAAAAAGACTCCAGCTGCAAAAAAATGATATTCGGTGATTTTTCCGAATTTTCGACTTCTATTTCTTCAATATCCTCTTTCAGACTATTAACATACTCCGGTGTATATTCATCCGATTTGCTGATTCCTCTGTCCACAACACTGCACGTAAAACAGTAAGCAAATCCATATTGTTTATAGGCATTGGCAAGATTGCCGAAATAACTGCTGATTGTTCCGGTAAGAAGCAGCAAGTGGGTAACTCCCATACAGCATAACAACAGTAATCCAATTTTTACTGTTGTACGGATATAGTGTATTTTTTCCTGCTGTTTCGGACCTTTTATCCACAGCCATACCAGTCCCGCAATCCCTGCGGCAACTGCCAGTACAATCAGAATTATCTGAAAAGCATTCAGATAGACCGGAATGACTTTTATGGCATCTTCAATTAAATAAATATCCATTGCCGTAAATGGCGTTTTTCTGGAACAAAGCACCACAAAATTTGTAATTGCAAGCAATAACCACACTACACTCACCGTACAGTACACAAATACTTTTCTGTGAAACAGCAGTACGACAGACATCGTCACCAGAATAATCAGCGTATTATATAAAAACAGAACCGGATTGGTAAAAATCATTACCAATCCGATTAAACTTCTCCTGTTGAAACACTCAACCAGCATATTCAGCAATGCCGAATATACGGCAGCATGTACAATCTCATATTGCCAGCATTTTTGTAAAACTGCCTTTATTCGATTCATAATCCTCACCTGTTATCTGCATTTCATTTTTTTACTCATTTGTCGTTTCATGACGTGACTCACGGATAACTTCCATCAGTTCACGTGCCTTGTCTTTTGCTTTTGAAGATGCATTTCTTGAACCCATCACCATATAGGCAAACTTCTGTGCTGTATCGTCATCATTGCATTTATGCGCCAGCTGTGCAAGCAGGGAGTTGATCGTCACCTCGTCCATATTGCAGATTGGCGGATACTCTTTTAAAAGTGCCTCGGTAAAGCCTTTGTATGCTTTTTCGATATACTCCGCTTCCAGTTTGTTATACTTTGCAATCTGCCCCAGATTGGCTGTATCATCCTGCTGTAATTCTTCTGCTGCTCCTCTGTAAAGCCATGCAAGCTTTAAGCACAAATAAGCCTGTTCACTTCCTCTGGCCGGTTTTGTCATTGCGGTCAACAATGCCATCTTATACCGTTTAATCGCAATATCATACGTATAATAATCTGCTGAATCCTCCATTGCCGTATATTTGCTTCCAATCATTTCCTTTAACAGCGCTCTCTGCTTCGGCGTAACGTTGTTAAATTCACGCAGTGTTGATGCATATCCGCACTTCGGGCACAGACATACATCATATTTGATTGTATCAATTCCGGAATACAGCGGTCTTAAATCTGCCTCAGTCCCTAAAAATCTGGCCTTTCCTGTTTTTACCTGCTTTGTCTTAAAATCCGCATCACAGACCGGGCAGTTCATGGATTTATCAAATACATAGGTGCTTTCATCTTTTTTATTGCTGCTGTTTTCCATACTAATCTCCATTCCGCAGGCATTTTAATGCCGGAGGAATCGCG
>OWID01000590.1_pt1 | contig 12935 bp, 6 predicted proteins | sample 1732661 | NCBI WGS metagenome assembly OWID01 (sample SAMN05065739, study PRJEB22554) | human gut metagenome | biome: ENVO:2100002; feature: ENVO:00000062; material: ENVO:00002003 | host: Homo sapiens | place: USA
CGAGATAGGCTCCGGTCTCGTGGGCTCGGAGATGTGTATAAGAGACAGAGCTGGACGCCAGGCGGCCTGCCAATTGATCGCACAGGTAACCGGGCGCAGCGAACCGCAACAAATCATCATCCCCGCCACCCTGTCCTGATCGTTTCCTGAACGATAAATTGTGATCTTCGCTGCGTTTCGGGAACGTTCCCGTTTTTAAATTTTTCCGCGCAATATATTCTGCAGCCAACCAAAAATGTCATCTGCCATGGGGCTTTATGATGAGCAAAATAAACCAAACGGATATCGATCGGTTGATTGAACTGGTCGGCGGGCGCGGCAATATTGCGACGGTGAGCCACTGTATTACTCGCCTGCGCTTTGTCCTCAACCAACCGGCCAATGCCAGACCGAAAGAAATTGAGCAACTCCCCATGGTGAAAGGCTGTTTCACCAATGCCGGGCAATTTCAGGTGGTGATTGGCACCAACGTGGGTGATTACTATCAAGCACTAATAGCGTCAACCGGACAGGCGCAGGTTGATAAAGAGCAGGTAAAAAAAGCCGCCCGGCAGAATATGAAATGGCATGAGCAGTTGATCTCTCATTTCGCGGAGATCTTCTTCCCGTTGCTGCCCGCGTTGATTAGCGGCGGTTTGATCCTCGGTTTTCGTAATGTGATCGGCGATTTGCCCATGAGCAACGGTCAAACGCTGGCGCAAATGTACCCTTCCCTGCAAACGATCTACGATTTTCTGTGGTTGATCGGTGAAGCGATCTTCTTCTACCTACCGGTCGGGATTTGCTGGTCAGCGGTGAAAAAAATGGGCGGTACACCGATCCTCGGTATCGTGCTTGGCGTAACGCTGGTTTCTCCACAGCTGATGAACGCTTATCTGCTCGGACAGCAGCTGCCGGAAGTGTGGGACTTTGGCATGTTCAGCATCGCCAAAGTGGGCTATCAGGCGCAGGTGATCCCGGCACTGTTAGCCGGGCTGGCGCTGGGCGTTATTGAAACTCGCCTTAAACGCATCGTACCGGATTACCTCTATCTGGTGGTGGTGCCCGTCTGTTCGCTGATCCTCGCGGTGTTCCTCGCCCATGCGCTGATTGGTCCGTTTGGTCGCATGATTGGCGATGGCGTTGCCTTTGCGGTACGTCACCTGATGACCGGCAGCTTTGCTCCGATTGGTGCGGCATTGTTTGGCTTCCTGTACGCGCCGCTGGTGATCACCGGCGTACACCAGACCACCCTTGCTATTGATTTGCAGATGATTCAAAGCATGGGTGGCACGCCAGTGTGGCCGCTGATTGCGCTGTCGAATATCGCTCAGGGCTCCGCCGTGATAGGCATTATCATTTCCAGCCGCAAGCACAATGAACGCGAGATCTCCGTGCCTGCCGCTATCTCCGCCTGGCTTGGGGTCACTGAGCCTGCAATGTACGGCATCAACCTGAAATATCGCTTCCCGATGCTGTGCGCGATGATTGGTTCTGGTCTGGCAGGATTACTATGCGGCCTGAACGGCGTTATGGCGAATGGCATCGGCGTAGGCGGCCTGCCGGGAATTCTCTCGATTCAACCGAGCTACTGGCAGGTATTTGCGCTGGCAATGGTTATCGCCATCATCATCCCGATTGTACTCACCTCGTTTATCTATCAGCGGAAATACCGCCTGGGCACGCTGGACATTGTTTAATTTTCTTCGGGGCGCAATTGCGCCCCCTCGCATTTGCAGGAATAACGTAATGACTAATCTTCCCCACTGGTGGCAAAACGGCGTTATCTACCAGATTTATCCAAAGAGTTTTCAGGACACCACGGGTAGCGGCACCGGCGATTTACGTGGCGTTATCCAACGCCTGGACTATCTGCATAAACTGGGCGTTGATGCCATCTGGCTAACCCCCTTTTATATCTCTCCCCAGGTCGATAACGGTTACGACGTAGCGAACTATACGGCGATTGATCCCACCTACGGCACGCTGGACGATTTTGACGAACTGGTGACGCAGGCAAAATCGCGCGGGATTCGTATCATTCTTGATATGGTGTTTAACCATACCTCTACCCAACATGCCTGGTTTCGCGAGGCGCTGAACAAAGAAAGCCCTTACCGCCAGTTTTATATCTGGCGCGATGGCGAACCAGAAACGCCACCGAACAACTGGCGTTCAAAATTTGGCGGTAGTGCGTGGCGCTGGCATGCGGAAAGCGAACAGTACTATTTGCATCTCTTTGCACCAGAACAGGCGGATCTCAACTGGGAGAATCCAGCGGTACGCGCAGAGCTGAAAAAAGTCTGTGAGTTCTGGGCCGATCGTGGGGTCGACGGGTTGCGGCTGGATGTGGTGAATCTGATCTCCAAAGACCCGCGTTTCCCTGAAGACCTGGATGGCGACGGGCGTCGCTTTTACACCGACGGGCCACGAGCACACGAGTTTTTGCACGAGATGAACCGCGATGTGTTTACGCCACGCGGGTTAATGACCGTAGGTGAAATGTCCTCCACCAGCCTTGAGCATTGCCAGCGATACGCGGCACTGACAGGCAGTGAATTGTCGATGACCTTTAATTTTCATCACCTGAAGGTCGATTATCCCGGTGGTGAGAAATGGACGCTGGCTAAACCTGACTTTGTGGCGTTGAAAACATTGTTCCGCCACTGGCAACAAGGAATGCACAACGTGGCATGGAATGCCTTGTTCTGGTGTAACCACGATCAGCCGCGCATTATTTCTCGCTTTGGTGATGAAGGTGAATACCGCGTGCCTGCGGCAAAAATGCTGGCGATGGTGCTGCATGGCATGCAGGGAACGCCGTATATCTACCAGGGCGAAGAGATTGGCATGACCAACCCGCATTTCACGCGCATTACTGACTATCGCGACGTGGAGAGCCTCAATATGTTTGCCGAGCTGCGCAACGATGGTCGTGATGCCGACGAGTTATTGGCAATCCTCGCCAGTAAATCCCGTGACAACAGCCGCACGCCCATGCAATGGAGCAACGGCGATAATGCCGGGTTTACGGCTGGCGAACCGTGGATTGGCCTGGGCGATAACTATCAACAAATCAACGTAGAAGCCGCGCTGGCCGATGACTCCTCGGTGTTTTACACCTACCAAAAGTTAATCGCACTGCGTAAGCAAGAAGCCATCCTGACATGGGGCAATTACCAGGATCTGCTGCCAAACAGCCCTGTATTGTGGTGCTATCGCCGTGAATGGAAGGGGCAAACCTTGTTGGTCATTGCCAACCTTAGCCGTGAGATCCAACCCTGGCAGCCAGGGCAAATGCGCGGCAACTGGCAGCTTGTGATGCATAACTACGAAGAAGCCTCACCACAACCCTGCGCCATGACTTTACGGCCTTTTGAGGCTGTCTGGTGGTTACAGAAGTAAGTATCCGCTAAGCCCCGGGAATGCCTGTCATTCCGGGGTTTTGTCTGTCAGCATGTTGTTTTTGTTGATTTTTCAACCAGCAAATTCATTAAAAAATTTACATAACGCTGTAGCGCCCGTCATCCGTACGCTCTGCTTTTTACTTTGAGCTACATCAAAAAAAGTTCAAACATCCTTGATGCAAAGCACTATATATAGACTTTAAAATGCGTCCCAACCCAATATGTTGTATTAATCGACTATAATTGCTACTACAGCTCCCCACGAAAAAGGTGCGGCGTTGTGGATAAGCGGATGGCGATTGCGGAAAGCACCGGAAAACGAAACGAAAAAACCGGAAAACGCCTTTCCCAATTTCTGTGGATAACCTGTTCTTAAAAATATGGAGCGATCATGACACCGCATGTGATGAAACGAGACGGCTGCAAAGTGCCGTTTAAATCAGAGCGCATCAAAGAAGCGATTCTGCGTGCAGCTAAAGCAGCGGAAGTCGATGATGCCGATTATTGCGCCACTGTTGCCGCGGTTGTCAGCGAGCAGATGCAGGGCCGCAACCAGGTGGATATCAACGAGATCCAGACCGCAGTTGAAAACCAGCTGATGTCGGGTCCATACAAACAACTGGCTCGTGCTTACATCGAGTACCGTCACGATCGCGACATTGAACGTGAAAAACGCGGTCGCCTGAACCAGGAGATCCGTGGTCTGGTCGAGCAGACCAACGCCTCGTTACTCAACGAAAACGCCAACAAAGACAGCAAGGTGATTCCAACCCAGCGCGACCTGCTGGCCGGGATCGTGGCTAAACACTATGCACGCCAGCACCTGCTGCCGCGTGACGTGGTGCAGGCACATGAGCGTGGCGATATTCACTATCACGATCTCGATTACTCGCCGTTCTTCCCGATGTTCAACTGCATGTTGATCGACCTGAAAGGCATGCTGACCCAGGGCTTTAAAATGGGGAACGCCGAGATTGAACCGCCGAAGTCGATCTCTACGGCAACCGCGGTAACTGCGCAGATTATTGCTCAGGTCGCCAGCCATATTTATGGCGGCACCACCATTAACCGTATCGATGAAGTGCTGGCGCCGTTTGTTACCGCCAGCTACAACAAACATCGCAAGACCGCAGAAGAGTGGAACATCCCGGACGCCGAAGGCTACGCAAACTCTCGTACCATCAAAGAGTGCTACGATGCCTTCCAGTCGCTGGAGTACGAAGTAAACACCCTGCACACCGCCAACGGTCAGACGCCGTTTGTAACCTTTGGTTTTGGTCTGGGCACCAGCTGGGAATCGCGCCTGATTCAGGAATCTATCCTGCGTAACCGTATCGCAGGCCTTGGTAAAAACCGTAAAACTGCGGTGTTCCCGAAACTGGTGTTTGCGATTCGCGATGGCCTGAACCATAAAAAAGGCGATCCGAACTACGACATCAAACAGCTGGCGCTGGAGTGCGCAAGCAAGCGCATGTATCCGGATATCCTGAACTACGATCAGGTAGTGAAAGTCACCGGTTCGTTTAAAACCCCGATGGGCTGCCGCAGCTTCCTCGGCGTGTGGGAAAATGAAAACGGCGAGCAGATCCACGATGGTCGTAACAACCTCGGCGTGATCAGCCTGAACCTGCCGCGTATTGCTCTGGAAGCAAAAGGCGATGAAGCCACCTTCTGGAAGCTGCTGGATGAACGTCTGGTGCTGGCACGTAAGGCACTGATGACCCGTATCGCTCGTCTCGAAGGCGTGAAAGCGCGCGTCGCCCCGATCCTCTATATGGAAGGTGCTTGTGGCGTACGTCTGAATGCTGACGATGATGTTTCTGAAATCTTCAAAAACGGTCGTGCGTCTATTTCGCTGGGTTACATCGGCATCCACGAAACCATTAACGCGCTGTTCGGCGGCGAGCATGTTTACGACAACGAGCAGCTTCGCGCGAAAGGTATCGCCATTGTTGAACGTCTGCGCCAGGCAGTGGATCAGTGGAAAGAAGAAACGGGTTATGGTTTCAGTCTCTACAGCACGCCGAGTGAAAACCTGTGCGACCGCTTCTGCCGTCTCGATACTGCTGAGTTTGGCGTGGTGCCGGGCGTGACCGATAAAGGTTACTACACCAACAGTTTCCACCTCGATGTGGAGAAGAAGGTGAACCCGTACGACAAGATCGACTTTGAAGCGCCTTACCCGCCGCTAGCGAACGGTGGTTTCATTTGCTACGGCGAGTATCCAAACATTCAGCACAACCTGAAGGCGCTGGAAGATGTCTGGGATTACAGCTATCAGCATGTACCGTATTACGGCACCAATACACCGATTGATGAGTGCTACGAGTGTGGCTTTACCGGTGAGTTCGAGTGCACCAGCAAAGGCTTCACTTGCCCGAAATGTGGTAACCATGACGCCTCCCGTGTGTCGGTGACTCGCCGCGTGTGCGGATATTTAGGTAGCCCGGATGCACGTCCGTTTAACGCTGGTAAGCAGGAAGAAGTTAAGCGCCGCGTTAAACATTTGGGGAATGGGCAGATAGGTTAATCTTCACTCTGCGCTAAGCAAATGCCGGATGCGGCGTAAACGCCTTATCCGGCAATGCTATATCAGGCTGAAGCCGAATTACTGCGCAGCTTCCGCCTTCTTCGGCAGACCATCCAGCAGTTTCTGATGGATCCCACCAAAACCGCCGTTGCTCATCACCAGAATATGGTCGCCAGGCTGAGCGGTTTTCACCACCATATCTGCCAGCGTATCCACATCGCCACTCCAGTGTGCAGGCTGAACGCAGGCTTCTGCCACTTCTGCCACCTGCCACGGAATATGCGCCGGTTGCAGCAGGAAGACTTCATCGGCACGACCTAATGAAGGTGCCAGATCGTCTTTGCAGATCCCCATTTTCATGGTATTCGAGCGCGGCTCCAGCACAGCAATAATGCGCGCCGTACCACCAACTTTGCCACGCAGCGCCGCAAGCGTTGCCAGAATTGCCGTCGGGTGATGGGCAAAATCGTCATATACCGTCACGCCATTCGCTTCACCACGCAACTCCAGACGGCGACGAGCGTTAATAAACGAACCCAGCGCGTTAGCGGCATCTGCAGGCGCTACACCAACATGGCGAGCCGCCGCAATCGCCATCAGGCCATTGTGCATATTATGTTCGCCCACCAGCGACCATTTCACTTCGCCCACTTTTTCGCCATCCAGCAAGACTTCCCATTCAGAAGCGTCAGTGGTCAGCTTTTTCGCCTGCCAGTGACCCTGCTCACCCACCAGCTCCTGCTCGCTCCAGCAGCCCATCGCCATGGTCTGTTTCAGGTTGATGTCATTTTCCGGCCAGATAATACGGCCCTGCCCCGGAACGATACGCACCAGATGGTGGAACTGTTTCTGGATCGCTTTCAGGTCGTCAAAGATATCGGCGTGATCGAACTCAAGGTTGTTGAGGATCAGCGTACGCGGGCAGTAATGGACAAATTTAGAGCGTTTGTCGAAGAAGGCGCAGTCATACTCATCCGCTTCGATAACAAAGAAGTCGCTTTCGCCCAGACGCGCCGAAACCTCAAAGTTCCCCGGCACACCGCCGATCACAAATCCCGGTTTGTAACCGCACTGTTCCAGAATCCAGGTCGCCATTCCCGCGGTGGTAGTTTTGCCGTGTGTACCGGCAACGGCCAGCACCCAGCGGTCGCGCAGCACAAAATCGTGCAGCCACTGTGGACCTGACATATAAGGGATGTTTTTTTCCAGTACCGCTTCCACACACGGATTTCCACGGGTCATGGCGTTGCCAATAATCACCAGATCCGGCTGCGGATCGAGCTGGCTGGCATCGTAACCCTGAATCAGCTCAATGCCTTGCTTCTCAAGTAAGGTGCTCATCGGCGGATACACATTGGCGTCCGAACCCGTTACTTCATGGCCTAACTGGCGCGCCAGCATCGCCAGACCGCCCATAAATGTGCCACAAATTCCTAAAATATGAATGCGCATACGTCACTATCCTTTTTTAATCTGCCGCTCATTTTACGCATATGTCGGGCAAGTGAGAAACGCATTTCAGGATAATCCGCAATTTGCTGGCGCGATTCACCTGAGCGCAACATTGAGATTATTTGTTAAGATTGTTGCGGTCGCTTTACTCCATAAACATTGCAGGGAAAGTTTTATGAAAACGTTAGGTGAATTTATTGTCGAAAAGCAGCACGAGTTTTCTCATGCTACCGGTGAGCTCACTGCTTTGCTGTCGGCAATAAAACTGGGCGCCAAGATTATCCATCGCGATATCAACAAAGCAGGACTGGTTGATATCTTGGGTGCCAGCGGTGCTGAGAACGTGCAGGGCGAGGTTCAGCAGAAACTCGACTTGTTCGCTAATGAAAAACTGAAAGCCGCACTGAAAGCACGCGATATCGTTGCGGGCATTGCCTCTGAAGAAGAAGATGAGATTGTCGTCTTTGAAGGCTGTGAACACGCAAAATACGTGGTGCTGATGGACCCCCTGGATGGCTCGTCCAACATCGATGTTAACGTCTCTGTCGGTACCATTTTCTCCATCTACCGCCGCGTTACGCCTGTTGGCACGCCGGTAACGGAAGAAGATTTCCTCCAGCCTGGTAACAAACAGGTTGCGGCAGGTTACGTGGTATACGGCTCCTCTACCATGCTGGTTTACACCACCGGATGCGGTGTTCACGCCTTTACTTACGATCCTTCGCTGGGCGTTTTCTGCCTGTGCCAGGAACGGATGCGCTTCCCGGAGAAAGGCAAAACCTACTCCATCAACGAAGGAAACTACATTAAGTTTCCGAACGGGGTGAAGAAGTACATTAAATTCTGCCAGGAAGAAGATAAATCCACCAACCGCCCGTATACCTCACGTTATATCGGTTCACTGGTTGCGGATTTCCACCGTAACCTGCTGAAAGGCGGTATTTATCTCTACCCAAGCACCGCCAGCCACCCGGACGGTAAACTGCGTTTACTGTATGAGTGCAACCCGATGGCATTCCTGGCGGAACAAGCGGGCGGTAAAGCGAGCGATGGCAAAGAGCGTATTCTGGATATCATCCCGGAAACCCTGCACCAGCGCCGTTCATTCTTTGTCGGCAACGACCATATGGTTGAAGATGTCGAACGCTTTATCCGTGAGTTCCCGGACGCGTAATCTCCTGCGCCTCTCCACACGGAGAGGCGTTTTTATCGCTGCGCAATGTTGACTCTTGTCACTGGCGAACTCTGACGATTCTCCCACAGCACCGTTAATCCACGCTGTAAGGCAATAAAAATGAACAGCAAAATGCCGATGGCGATTTTCGTCCACCAGGAACTCAGCGTACCGTCAAAGTTGATATAAGTCTGAATTAGCCCCTGAATCGCCACGCCAAAAAGCGTCCCTAATACCGTTCCAACGCCACCGCTCAAAAGCGTACCGCCAATTACCACTGAGGCGATAGCATCCAGTTCCACACCTACGCCCGCCAGCGCATATCCGGCCTGGGTATAAATCGAGAAGACAATCCCCGCCAGCGTTGCCAGTCCGGTGGAGAGCATATAAATGCGAATAGTGGTGCTGCGGGTAGAAATCCCCATCAGGTTTGCCGACGTTGCGTTGCCGCCAATGGCGTATACCTGATTACCAAAACGGGTACGATGCGCGAGGAATATGCCGATAACCACCACCGCCAGCATCAGCAGTCCCATCGCACTTAAGCGACCGCCGCCAGGGATTTTCCACGCAAGGCTTGAGAGCGTGTCATAAATGGGATGGTTTATCGGGATCGACTCTTCTGAAACGAGATAGCTGACGCCGCGCAAAAAGAACATTCCTGCCAGGGTAATGATAAATGCCGGGATCTTCAGGGCGTCGATCAAAAGCCCCATAAATGCGCCAAAGGCACAGCCCATCACCAGCACTAGCGGAAACGCCAGCAGCGGCGAGAGGCCGAAATCGCCAATCACTTTTGCCAGAAACACGCCAGTAAAGGCGATCACCGAACCGACGGAGAGATCGATACCGCCAGAGAGGATCACAAAGGTCATGCCAACGGCGATTATCCCAAGAAAGGCGTTATCGGTCAGGATATTGCAGATCACTCTTGTGGAAGCAAAACCGGGAAACTGGGTCAGGCAGTAGAGATAGCCCAGCACAAAGACGCCGATGGTGATCATCAGCGGCAAGTTACGTTTTATCATGGCTACGTACTCCTTTAATCAGACTGATAAAGCGTTGCGACTGAACAATCAGCACACAAAGCACCACCACCGCTTTTACGACCTGGTTCATCTCCGGCGGAAAGCCAGAAAGTAAAATTCCGGTGTTCATCCCCTGAATAATCAGCGCCCCCACGACTGAGAGCAGCAGGTTAAAGCGCCCGCCCATCAGCGATCCGCCGCCAATCACCACCGCAAGAATGGCGTCCAGCTCCAGCCATAACCCGGCGTTATTGGCATCGGCACCGCGAATATCCGCCGCCACGATAATGCCCGCAATCGCCGCACACAGCCCGCTCAACACGTAGGTGAGCATGACGATGATCCGCGTGTTTACCCCGGCATTTTTTGCCGCCCGAATGTTGATACCAACGGCTTCGATAAACATCCCCAGCGCCGTTTTGCGGGTCAACAGCCAGAACAGGAGAAGCGTCAGCACCGCGATAATGACCGGCGTTGGCAGGAACAACAGCGATCCGCTGCCAAACCATGAGAGATCCGGCGAGTTAAACGTGACGATCTGCCCGGCGGTGATCAGTTGCGCCACGCCGCGCCCGGCGACCATCAGGATCAGGGTGGCGACAAACGGCTGAATTTTGAGGATCGCTACCAGTATGCCGTTCCACAATCCCGCCAGGATGCCGGTGCCCAGGGCGCTTAACAAAACAATCGGCAGGCTGAATCCCGCGACCGTCATCGCAGCCGTTGTGGCTCCGGCGATAGCCATCACCGCCCCTACGGAGAGATCAATCCCACCGGTGGCGATCACCAGCGTCATACCAATCGCCAGTAACGCAACGGGAGCTGCACGGTTAAGAATGTCGATAGGGCTACCGAACAAACGCCCATCCTGAAGCACCACCTGCCAGAAATGCGGGGCTACCAGGCTATCGACCAGCAGCACCAGCAATAGCGCCGCCAGCTGCGGCATTCCCGTTGGCCAGCGAAAGCGCCTTTTCGGCGGCGTAGTGTCCGGGAGAGATTGAGGCATCACACTATTCTCCTTACGCCGCAATGGCGTTCATGATCGCCGGAACGGAAAGCTCTGCCAGCGGGATCTCCGCCACCTGTTTGCGATCGCGCATGATGATCACCCGATCGGCATAGCCCACCAGCTCTTCCAGTTCGGAGGAGATCACCAGCAGCGCCAGACCATCGGCGCATAGCGTTTCAATCAGGCGGATGATCTCGGCGTGGGCACCAACATCAATGCCGCGGGTTGGCTCATCGAGGATCAGAAATTGCGGTCGGGTCAGTAGCCAACGTGAAAGCAACACTTTTTGCTGATTGCCGCCAGAGAGAAATTCAATCGGTTGTTCAGTTGAAGGTGTGCGAATGCCAAGCTGGCGGATAAAGCGTTCGGCAATCTCTTGCTGCTCTTTGCGGGAAATGGGTCGTAGCCAGCCGCGCTGGGCCTGGAGAGCGAGGATGATATTTTCCCGTACCGAGGCGGCGGCGATGATGCCATCGGTTTTCCTGTCTTCCGGGCAGAAGCCGATACCCAGTACCGAAGCCTGATGTGGCGATCGCAGGGTTTGCTGTTTGCCTTTGATCAACGCCGTGCCGCTGTCAGCAGGTTTGATACCGAAGATCACTTCGGCGGTTTCGGTACGTCCGGATCCCAGCAAGCCAGCCAGACCGACGATCTCGCCGGGGCGCACTTCGAGATCAAACGGTGCGATCGTTCCTTTTTTGCCGTAATTTTTGAACGCGGCAACGGGTTTGTCGCTCAACAATGTTCGCCCGGCACGCTGTAGCGCGTGGGTATCCAGCTCGCGCCCCAGCATCATTTTTACCAGTTCGATCTGCGGTAGCTCGCGCGTTTCCCGACAGCCTACGAAACTGCCGTTGCGTAAGACAGTGATCCGATCGCTGACCTGATAGACCTGATCGAGAAAGTGAGTGACAAAGATCAGGCTGACGCCGCGATCGCGCAACTGACGCATCAGGACAAATAATAGCTCCACTTCCTGGGTGTCGAGGCTGGCGGTGGGTTCATCGAGGATCAGCACTTTGGCGGAGAGATCGATAGCCCGGCAAATGGCGACGATTTGCTGCATCGCCACCGAAAAACGGTTAAGCGGTTCACGCACGTCGAGGGAGAAACCGTAAGATGTCATCAGTTCGGTGGCACGCTTTTCCATCTCTTTGCGGCGTAGAAAGCCGAAACGTTTGGGTTCGCGACCTATGAATAGATTATCAGCGACCGACATATTGGGTAGCAGGTTGACTTCCTGATAAACGGTTCCGATGCCGAGTTGTTGTGCATGGGCGGTATTTTTCGGTGAGATAGCCTGGCCTTCCAGCCAGATGGTGCCGCGATCGGCGTGGTATACACCGGTTAATGCTTTGATTAGCGTCGATTTTCCCGCCCCGTTTTCACCGAGCAGCGCCATGATTTCGCCACGGCGCAGGCTGAAATCAACGTTGTCTAACGCTTTGACGCCGGGGAAAAATTTACTTAATCCTTCGGTGCGGAGGATTTCCTGGTGTTGGTCGGTCGTCATGGTTTCCCCCTTAGCCACGCTCTAAAAGTCTGGGAATAGATCGTGCCTGATGTTAAGAGCTGCGCCGTTTGTCCCCCTCACCCTAACCCTCTCCCCGAAGGGGCGAGGGGACAGATTGTGCACGGTGTTAAGTCCGGTGTTGCACCACTGCCGGATGCGGCGTGAACGCCTTATCCGGCCTACACAGAGCACCGAACTCGTAGGCATGATAAGACGCGGTAAGCGTCGCATCAGGCTTCAGCGCACCACCGCCGGATGCGGCGCGAGCGCCTTATCCGGCCTACGAATCGGCATCAGGCATAGCAACCCTCAATACCCCATATTTTTCTTCTTCTCTAACTCTTCTTTTGCGGTATCAGGCAGATAAAGGGTGGATTTGGTCAGCGTCAGCTTTTCAGGCATGGTGCCGTCTTTTTTGTATTTCTCCAGCGCGTCGAAGGCGGGACCTGCCATATTCGGCGTCAGTTCAACACTGGCGTTCGCTTCGCCATCAATCATCGCTTTGTAGATATCGGGTACACCGTCAATGGAACCCGTGAGGATATCTTTGCCCGGTTTCAGGCCCGCTTCTTTAATTGCCTGAATTGCGCCAATCACCATGTCATCGTTATGGGCGTAAACCATGCAGATGTTTTTGCCGTTGTTTTCCGCTTTGATAAAGCTCTCCATAACTTCTTTGCCTTTACTGCGGGTGAAGTCACCTGACTGCGAGCGGATGATTTTGATATTTGGCGCATTCTTAATGGCTTCGGCAAAGCCTTTCTTACGGTCAATGGCGACGCTGGCCCCAACCTGTCTCTTATACACATCTCCGAGCCCACGAGACCGGAGCCTATCTCG
>OWID01000600.1_pt1 | contig 12769 bp, 7 predicted proteins | sample 1732661 | NCBI WGS metagenome assembly OWID01 (sample SAMN05065739, study PRJEB22554) | human gut metagenome | biome: ENVO:2100002; feature: ENVO:00000062; material: ENVO:00002003 | host: Homo sapiens | place: USA
CGAGATAGGCTCCGGTCTCGTGGGCTCGGAGATGTGTATAAGAGACAGCTATCAAAGAGCGAAGCAAACAGTGATTGAGAAATATAACCTTTATCGGCATATAATTTCCCAAATAAATCCTTCGTCAAATCGTTGAATACTTTTGGGTTACGGTCGTCTACATTGGCTCGGGTTAGAGCAAAATTGAGTAGTTCGCCTCTTTCATTACACAAAAGATGAAGTTTGAATCCATAGTACCATCCCATAGTACTTTTTCCTTTTTGAGCGTACCCTTTGAATACGCGATTACGGGATTGTCTCTTATTTTCACACACTGGAATACGTGTGGAATCGATAAAGGTTATTCCTGTACATTCTCCCATTAATCCCAGTTTGAGAAAGAGCAATAGGGGTATTGCAACACGAGGCATACGCTCAACAAAGCGTGTATATGAGAGTAGATTGGGAAACTCTTTTTTTAGTTCTCGGCAAACATAAAAGAGATAGAAATGTTTGAAATTCCGAAAAGTATTGCTGTGGAACAATATGAGAATTGTGATCATTTCGGCATCACTCATTCGCCCTTTTCTCTTGCGATGTTTTGGACTATCGGCAGAGGGATTTGAGAGAGAAAGAGAGGTTTTGTTCATTTCTGAATTATATTCTTTGCAGAAATCATCTGCAATACAATATATTTCCGTAACTTTGCTGACAAGTTTCATGAGGATTGTTATTTTGTTATATGATTGATTATCAACAGTAAATATACAAAAAACAATCCTCTTTTTAGGCTTTTATTGAAACTTTTTTGAGGAAAAAGAAGTATTGCTTATCCCGAATTGGGGTTTATAATTTATTAGTTATGTGCTATCGGGGAGCGCGTCTCTTCTTGGTGGACGCTCCCCCCGATAAGAAGAGAGACATTATTTCACGACTACCTTCCGTCCTCCTACGATGTAGACGCCTGCGGGCAGCTGGTGGCGTGCGTCGTCTAAGCGGTCGGCCACGCGGCGGCCTTGCAGGTCATATACCGGACCGTTCTTTCCGTCGGTCGCCTCGTTCGTCACGTCGCCGATGCCGGTGGTCTCGCCGTCGAGGATGACAGAGAACTGCTTGGCGCCTAACGTCTTCGGACAAGTGATATAGGCGCGATAAGCAGGAACGGTGGCTTCGGGATACTCCGTCGTTACCTTGTGGAACATACCATCGTCCTGCAGGATGTAGGCGTGATCGGAAGCTAGCCACCTGTTCACCACCTCTTGCACCGCACCACTGAAGGCGTATTCGCCGGAATAGAGGACGATGCTGCTACGGTCGGCCTTCACCTGCAGGTTCTCGCCGTCGAGCCGTGCGGGGGCGTCGGCCACGAGCAGGTAGGGCCTGTAGGCCCCGAGCGTGCCGTTCACCTCCTTGAAGTGCACCGCGGTGCGGCTTTCCTGTCTGTCGGCAAGGGTGTAGGCCCTGAAGCCCTGCACGGGCAGCTCGTAGGGCAGGCAGAGCGTGGCCTTGCCGGCGGCGAGGGTGCGGTCGTAGGTAGCCTTCGTGGCGGTGAAGTCGAGCCCGATGGGCAGAGACTGTCCGTCGGTGAGGCGGAAGTCGTCACACGTCCAGCCTTTCTTTGCCGCGTCGTAATACACGTAGTTCGCCTTGCTCTTGTCGGCTGCGTTGTAGAAGTCGGGCATTTCACCCAACTGCTGTGCCCAGTAGCACTTGTCGGTGCGGTTGTTCTGCAACTTCTTTGTCACCTCGCCGCTCTTGAGCTGCTCGGCGGTTATCTTCGTGCCCTGCGCCGTGCCGCAGGTGTTGAGGTAGTAGCAGTTGTTGAGGGTTGTGGTTGCGCCGTGGTAAGCGTCAACTACAAAGGTTCTTGAAAATGTATCCCCATTGCCGCTGCCAAGATATAGGCAGTTGTTCAGAGTACAGGTGCCTTCCTGATCTCTTACGAATCCCGCCATTCCATCCTTTCCTTTATCCGTCGTGGCAGTGATATTACCCTTTACAACGCAGTCATCGATGGTAACATTGGCACCGGGTTTTACAGAGCAAATCAAGCCCGCCGCGTTGCATGCGCTAATTAGAATGCTGCTCGTGATGTTCACATTGCTGACACAGTTAGTGAGGGTGGTGGTGCCATAGGCACTCATAAGCAATCCAGACAAAAACTTTTCGTTTGAGGTTATCTGCCCTTCGGTGCGCAGGTTTTTGATGGTGGCGCCTTCCACAACGCAGAAGGGAGCTATGTACCCGTTTGAACCGCTATCCCAGTTGAGCTTCAGCGTATATCCCTGCCCGTCGAACGTGCCGCCGTACTCTTTCGAATCATTTCCCACCATGTTGATTTCCGAGCCGAGGTCGACGTTGCGCATGAGCTTGGCGTCTACGGCGTTCTGTCCGCCGTTGACGATGTCGCAGAACTCTTTCCAGTTCTCCTTTGATGCGATTTCGTAGTAGTCTTTTTTGTTGAAGGTTACTGCCACGGTCCGGTCGGTGTTGACGGTGGTTGAGCCGTTGAAGCCGTCCTCAAAGGCGATTCCGGAGTAATAATGGTGCTCGTTGTAGTCGCTGCCAAGGAGGTCCTTTGGTGTAAAGGTGGGCATGGAGCCGTAGATGGCCTTGCCGTGGGTGGCGTAGCACGTGGCTTTTACCCGGTTGTTGTAGGTAAACTCTACCTTGCGGACCCGCTTCGCGCCGTCGGCGGTGAGCAGGGGCTCGTCGTTCGTGCCGAGCATTTGTCCCCAGACGGTGTTGTTTCTGCCGTTCTGCAAATTATAAGCTACTTCGCCATTCCGCAGCTGCTCTGCGGTTACTTTCGTGCCCTGCTTGTATTCGCTACCGCAGGCGTTGAGGTAGTAACAGTTGTTGAGGGTGGCGTTGGGGGCGAAGGTGTAGCTATATTCGTTGCTGCCGTTGTTCGTGCCGGCGTAGAGGCAGGTGTTCAGGGTGCAGGTGCCATACTGGTAACATACAAATCCGCCCATGCCTGTCCTGCCTGCACCGGTGGCGTTGATTGCGCCCTTGACGAGGCAGTCGGTGATGGTGACTTGGGTGTTGGTGTATATATAGGAAATCAAGCCTCCAGCCCCGCATCTGTCGCTGGTATAGCTGCTCGTGATGTTCACCGCGCTGACGCAGTTCGAGATGGTGTTGTTATCGCCGGATGCCTCGTCAATCAGCCCTGCCAGAAAGTGACCGCTCGATTTGATAGTCCCTGCGGTGCGCAGGTTCTTGATGGTTGCGCCGTCCACCCTGCGGAAGGGGGCGATGTCGCTTTCGCCGGTGTTCCAGTTGAGCGTGAGCGTATGGTTCTGTCCGTCGAACGTGCCGGCATACTTATGGTCATATCTGCCTATCATCGCGATATCTCCACCGAGATTGATGTCGGCTTCGAGCTTGGCGTTGAGATTAGTCATGCCCTTTTCATTGACGAGTTTGCAGAACAGCTTCCACTCGTTGGCGTCCTTGATGAGTATCGTGCCGTCCTGGTCACGGCGCATCACGATGATGGTATGCGAGAGGGAGGCCGCCTCGTAGAAATTGGTCTCTTTCTGCGTGAAGGTGATAGTCGCCTCGCCTGCCGTGCCGCCGAACTTGAGATAAGGCATATCGTAGCGGAGGACGGCGTTGTTGCTGCTGGTAACGCTGAAGGACTCATCGTTATAATCAAAATTCTCGCCGCTCTTTGTTTTGCTATTATTGAGATAGTCGCGTAAGTTGTGAGGGGTGTTACTGAAAAGCACATCGGGCAGGCCTACTGAGGTAAAGGTTACTCCGTCGCGCTTCGTGGTGACCGTCGTGCTGCACTGCGCTTTGGCACAGTTCTCACTGGCACTGCAAGTGGCGGTGAAGACTACCGTTCCGGGGCGCTTGAACTTTAGGAATCCGCCCGAGGTGACAGTCGCAATATCATTATTGTCCACCTTGAACTCGGCATTAACGTTGTGAGTATCATAGTTGAGGACGGGCTTAAAAAAACTTGATGGTATCGATGTGTAGTACATATCGTACCTGTCCCGCTCGAACCTCACCTTGGGTGCCCTGACGTAACCCACGATGATGTCGCGTACCTTGAACTGGTCCCAATTTTTATTGTGGTGGCTCCACATATAGACAATTTTTTCTGGAGCATCATAATTGTAGACAACGATGTTGTTGTCGTCGTCATTGAGTTGATTTTGATTGCCTCCGCTTATATGCGAATTCGAGATGGCATTCCTCTCGAAGTAATATTTATAGCCCGGTGTAACGCTGCTGATGCGCTTGATACCTTCAGGATCGCTATAGCGCTTTCCACCCTCCGTGTCGCGCAGGATGACCCAGCGGATAGCATAGCCTTCGTCAACCTCTATTTGGATTCGGGTTCCCTTTTGCAGCTCAAAGATGGCATCGCTGCCCGTTCCACCGGAGGTCTTGCAATGGCTAAACCAGACTTTCACAGGTCCTTTTCGGAGTGTTGTTACTGTCTGGTGCTTGCCTAATTCGCGTGAGCGGAATGTCTCATAGCCCTCACGATTATAATTTGTCGCCACTGCCGGCAGGGCCAGCATGAGGGCGAACAGGAAGAGGCAGAGCCTCTGAATGATGTTTGTTGTTTTCATATAAATTGAAATTAAAAAATAAATGTTCTTTTGGTTATTTTTTAGGGAGTGTAGTTACCACGTTTTCCGGAAGACTTCCTTGTATATTTCTGTCCGTTCCCGATTACGTCGTACGAGAAGGTTGATCGTATCTTTGGAAAGAGAATCCAAAAGATGTTTGTGTGCCAAGCCGTCGAACGGTTCTTCAAACGGACGGAGATAATACAGCTTTTCCTTTCGCGTGGAGATTTCGGTGAACTTTTCATCCATATCGACTGAAAAGCCGATGGTTATTTCTCCGCTTTCATTTCTTAAGATATATACCCAACAGTTCTTTTTCATCTTTGCTGCTCGTTGATTCTGTTGCAAAATTATTCCACGAAGACCAACAGGATGTTTCATATTTGAAAAAACTTGTATCATATTTGTAATTCACAAAGAATCTGCGAATTATAAGTATCCGGAACACCTATACCTCCTCACCGGATAAGCCCTTTTGCGTTTTCTTTTTTTCTTTGGAAACAGCTTTGTATTCTGAAGGAGACATCCCGAAGAAAGCTCGGAAACAACGGTTGAATGTGGCTCGGGAATTGAATCCTGACCTATATTCCACCTCGTTGATGTTCAAGTCGGGATTGTTGGTGAGCAGCGATGCCGCGTGTCGCAGCCGGTAGCCGTTGATAAATTCGTTGACCGTGGCTCCATCGGCATACTTGCGCACGGCATTGGTGATATAGACGGCATTTGTTCCAATCCGCTTTGAGAGAATGTCGCGGTTCAACTCCGTGTCTTTATAGATTTTCTCATTCTGCATCAGCTCGCACAACCGGCGGTAGATTTTTCCTTCACGGTCGAGCTCTTCCTCGGGAACGAGCCTTGCGGCGGTCTCCATGTCGCTTTCCGCCTTGCGGTATAATAGAATGGAGTCGTACAAAGCCCTGTTTTTGCGGCGCAAGCGGCGGGTATAGATGATGTAAAGTACGACGGTGGCAAGCAGCAATGCCACGATGATGAGTGAGAGATAGAGCCGTGTTGTGATGACCTCGTTCCGGAGTGTGAGCTTGTCAACCTCGAAGATGGTGCGCAATTCGTCGAGCTGCTTGGCAAGTTCGGTGTTGCGCAGCTTGTCTTTGTGTGGGATGACAAGGCTGTACAATTCTGCGGCTTCCTTGTATCGTCCGGCTTGCGTGTAGAGGTCGGCTTGCTGCATCTGCACGGTGAGCAAGCTGACGGAGTCGCCGGCGGCAGTCATGATGCCTATGTTCTCGTTATTGCAGGCAATGGCCCGGTCGTACTGTTTTGTGGCTGCATAGTAGCGGGCTTTCACTTGAAGGAGCTTGAATCGGGCGACGGCTTTGCGTCCCTCGGCATATTTATCGGCGAGCTGCAGCAATTCCTTGGCGCGGTCGTAATGGCCTGTTTCCAATTCAGCGACGGCAGTTGCCAGCGTGCAGTAGAGATAGCGTCCGTTGAGCGAGGGTGTGTAGCCTTTTCGCAGGGCTTCGTTCTTGTATTTGTCGATGACCGCTTTCCATTCCGTGCATTTCGCTCTTAGCTTTTCATATTTCCGCAGCCCGTCGAGCGTTTCGCCCAAGACGTTGTAGGCAGAGAGCAATTGTGAGATTTCATCGGCCTTGGAAAGGGCGGCGATGCTCTCCTCGATGGTCTTCTCGGCTTCGCGGAAGCGTCCCATTGTCTGATAGATACATGCCATGCCGTAGGTGGAAGTGCCTAATCCATAGTTGCTCTTTCTTTTTCGCGCGTCGGCATACATCTTTTGCGCTTCAAACAATGCGGTCTGCACCTTGTCTTCGTAGAGATAACTCTCAATCAGCACATTCCACGCATTGTAGTAATAATCCCATGTGCCGTTCTTTTTCATTGCACTGAGGACTTCGGGCAAATAGTAGCTGATGCTGTCGGTCATCTCGTAGTTGTAATAGCAATACAACTGGGTGACGCGCGCCTGGGCTTCCGCCTCCTTGTCTTTTTGGCGTAAGGATTCGGCAAGATATTCACGGATGCAGCGTAATTCATAGCCCATATTATCTTCGGCAGCTGCCAACCGGCAAAGATTATGGTAGGCCTGCAAAAGTTTTTCTCCTTTGAGGTGCTTTATCTCTTTGCGGATGGAGTCTGCCGGAGTGGCGGCATACATTTCTCCTGCGGAGAGTGTAATTACAAACAGTAATGTGATAAAATGTTTCATTTCCGGTATATATTCAGTTTTACGGTTTCATAGACATAACAGGTTTCTTGTCCTTCCTCCCCCTAAAGTATATCCCGCAGGTTATGGCAACGACTGCTCTGTTTGAGCTATTTTCTATTCCTGCCGTGCCACCAGTATCAGGACGAGGAGGTAGGTGTTGAGCCTGATCCTCTGAAAGATGTCTATTGTTTTCATTTGCCATAATCTCATTCTCTTTATGAATAACTCTTTTTGCTAATTATGAATTAAATATATTTCTACGTTCTCATTTTCTCATTTCGCATTCCTTTCTGCTGAATTTCGCATGCAGGACAGTTCATTTCTTGGCTGTTCTGCAAAGAATATTTCTGCGAGAACAGCAAAAGACTATACAAAAATAACAAACAGAATGTTATAAATCAGAGGTTCTTAGCAGAAAGACCATTTAAAAGCTTTCATTACACCCCTAAAAACCTTAATTACCCCTTAAAAACACTTAATAAAAAGCTTGGTAAAGAGAAAATAAAAACGTATCTTTGCAGTCGTTATAAAAAGTAAGAACGGCAACAATGATCATTCATTTTCTCACAGAAAAGGTATCGGCATTCCTACGGTCGCGCACTACAAACACCATTGAGCGGCACCGCGTCATCGTGTATTTGCTCCACTCTGTACTCGTTGTTACCGTCATCTCCTTGCAGTTCATGGGGCTTGGAGGTTCGCAGGAAGCGTTGCCCCAGACGATGAGCGGCATCCATCTGGCGATGTGCCTCCTTTCGCTGTCGCTCTACCTCACGCGGCGGCTGACGCTTTCCAAGGCTTTTTCACTCGTGGCGCTCGTGGCACAGTGTACCATCGCCGTGCGCTTCTTTTATTTCGCTACGGTGCGCCCCGACCATTTTCTGCAGCTCATCCTTATCAATCAGATAACATCCCTGCTGGCGATCTTCTTCCTTGTGTTGAGCTTTGTCCGGCTCACCCCCTTTATCGTCTCTGCTATCAGTGTGGTTAGCTACGGTTGTGTGGCAGCCTATCTTCAAGAGCCTTCGCTTTGGCGCCTGTTCGGTTTCTTCCTCTTCGTGCAGTTTTTCCTCTGCACGCTGGGCGAACTGCTGCGATATAATGTGATGAGTGTAACGAAGGAAAATACCGATTTGCATCACCGTGAGACGACACTGATGCGCGCCGTCAGACTGAATAAACGGGAAATAGAGGTCTACCTGCGCATGAGCAGCAACGACCACCCATCGCCCGAGGACACCGACTGCCTGTTTTCCATGCTCAAGCCGAAATCGCAACGGAACCTCGTCAACGCCGTGCGCCTGCATCTGAAAAAACACTTGATGGATGACTGCGATCTGGGGCACCACTTTCTTTGTCTGACTAAATCAGAAACAGATGTCTGCCGCCTCATTCTCGCGGGAAAGAAGCGGAGCGAAATCGGCCTACTACTCGACAAAACCGAAAACAACGTCGACGTGACGCGTAACCACATCCGCAAGAAACTCAATGTACCCACTGACCAAGACTTGCAGAAATTTCTCATCAATTTATTGATAGAAAAAGAATATTCGAAAAAGGAGGAAATAAATAAATAAGTTCCTCTACCGGAAACGTTCATATTTATTTATAACATGCCATTATCCGCTTTCCATACAGATTCGGATAATGGTTTCTTGTTTTTCCCCTGTATTTCCCGCTTTTCCCAAAAGTTTTCCAATCTCTTCATATACCTATAATTTAGCCGCTTGATAACAGTATTCATCATTAAAATTATCAAGCAATGGAATCAAACAACAATGACAACTATGTGCTGGTCTTGGAAGACCGCACGGAAGTGAAGAATGAGCAGGAAGTGGGTAAATTGTCCGTCGTATCCGGTGTTGACGACAAGGGAAATCTCAAGACCACCGAGGCTGTCGCTGCCAATCAGGCAGCGTTCTTGAAGTTCAACAACAAGGACGGACTTCTGAAGAACTTCATGACCAACTTCCTCAAACAGTTCAATAACCCGACTCGCTTCGGGCTGTACAAGGTCGTGGCAGACAATGTGGAGCAAGGCGTGGACAATCTCCGTACCATGCTCCAAACCCGAGAAAAACCCGAAAGCAAACAACAACTGGAAGAGATGGGCGTTCCCTTTGGGGACTATCTGCCCCAGCAGAAGAATGCCACCACCATCAACCCCGAAAAGGTGGATTGGAAGATGCTCGACAATCTCGGTCTTTCCCGTGAGCGATTGGAGCAGAGTGGAGAATTGGAAAAGATGCTCAATTGGCAGAAGAGCAATCTCATCACAATTGCTGTTCCTATCGGCGACACCACCATCTACACTGAAGCACGCCTTGCGTTCCGTACGGACGATAACGGCAATATCGGTTTGGCAATTCATCCTCTGAGAAAAGAGCCACAGCTTGACTTTCCCTATATGGGCTACAAGTTCTCTCCCGAAGAAAAGGAGCAACTCCTCACTACGGGTAATCTGGGCAAGACCATCGAGGTAACACCCAAGAACGCCGAACCTTTCTCTGCATACGTTTCTATTGACCCGCAAACGAATGAAATCATCGCCCTGCGTGCCGACCGTGTGAACATCCCTAAGGAGATCAAGGGCGTAACGCTCTCTGATGCCCAGTACAAAGAACTTGTGGAAGGCAAAGCCGTGAAGGTGGAAGGCATGACTGCCAAGAGTGGTAAGTCCTTCAATGCCACCCTGCAGATCAATGCCGAACGAAAGGGCATTGAGTTTATCTTTGGTGAGAATAAGAGTCTGCAAGAACGACAGCATCAAAGACAGACACAGCAGCAAGGCGCACCCCGTAAGCTCTGTGGATTGGAACTTTCCGACAAGCAGCGTGAAGCATTGGATAGCGGTCGTACACTATATCTAAAGAATATGGTGGATAAACAAGGGCAACCTTTCAACGCATACGTTCGCATGGACAAGGAACAGAACCGCCCACGTTTTTACAAGTGGAATCCTGACAAGAAGCAGGAAACCGGCAAAGAAAAGGTGGTTGCCGTAGCCGAAGAACACAAAACGCAGGTAGCCGTGAACAACCACGGCAAGACGAATGAAGCTACCAAGAATGTGAAAGAGCCCTTGAAGACGGGACAGACACAGCCTACTGCCGAGCAGAAGCAAAAGCAGGACGAAAACAAACAAAAGAAGTCCCGTGGACGTAAGATGTAACCCTTAATTCTATTATCGACTATGACAACTTGTATTATTGCCGAGAAACCCTCGGTAGCCAGAGACATTGCCCGCATTGTCGGAGCAAACAGCAGACAGGACGGATATATGGAGGGTAACGGGTATCTCGTTACTTGGGCAATGGGACACCTCATCGCCCTTGCCATGCCCGAAACCTACGGTTTTTCTGCCTACAAAGCTGAAGATCTACCCATCCGTCCCAATCCTTTTCAGTTAGTGGTACGACAAGTACGTAAGGACAAGGAGTATATATCAGACCCTGCAGCATTGAAGCAACTCAAAATCATCCGAAGTTGCTTCGACAGAGCTGACCGTATCATCGTAGCCACCGATGCAGGCAGGGAGGGTGAACTGATATTCAGATGGATTTATGCACATCTAGGTTGCCGAAAGCCTTTCTACCGCCTTTGGATTTCCTCGCTCACGGACAAAGCTATCCGTGAGGGCATGGCAAATCTCAAGTCAGGGAACCATTACGACAGTCTCTATTATTCCGCCAAGGCAAGAAGCGAAGCCGACTGGCTCGTGGGAATCAATGCGAGCCGTGCCCTTTCCATTGCCCGCAGGGGAGGCTATTCGTTGGGACGGGTACAGACTCCAACCCTCGCTATGGTCTGCCGTCGATACATAGAGAACCGTGATTTTTCTTCCGTGCCTTATTGGAAACTCTCCGCCCTGATGGAGAAAGAGGGCGTGTCGCTGAAAGCCATTGGCATTACCGACTATGAGAGTGAAGCATCGGCACAGACTGCCCTCGCTACGCTTCGCAGTCAGAGCCGGCTTAAAGTTGAATCGGTCGCAAGAAAGGTAACGCATACATCGCCACCACTCTTGTACGACCTTACAGCCTTGCAGAAGGATGCCAATAGACGCCACGGCTTTTCAGCGGACAAGACCCTCTCGATTGCCCAGAGCCTCTATGAGAAGAAAATCACGACCTATCCCCGTACTGGCAGCCGATACATCAGCGAGGATGTCTTTGAGGAAGTACCCGCCCTGCTGCGCAAGATAGGCAAGACACTATCCAATCCGCTTAACCGCCACTCGGTGGACAATACCAAAGTTACCGACCACCACGCCATCATCCCGACTGGTGAACCACCATCAGGATTGTCGGCAGATGAAGCGACCGTCTACCAGATGGTGAGCAATCGCTTTGTCGAAGCCTTTTCTCCCGATTCCGAGGAAGAGCGTATGCAGGTACGGTTCACGGATGGCACCAACACCTTTACTTGGAAGGCATACCGACAAATCTCTTTGGGTTGGAAAGCCGTACAAAAAGGTAAAAAAGTAGAAGCAGAGATGAAAGAATATGATGACGAACAGGTTTTGTCTTCATTGCCTGGTCTAACGGAGGGAGAGGTTTTGCCACTTGTTTCTGCTGAAATAACCGAGCATAAGACTAAACCTAAACCGCTCTACACAGAAGCGACACTGCTTTCTGCGATGGAGAACGCCGGAAAAGAGGTCGAAAATGCAGAGAGTAAGAAAGCGATGGCAGAGTGTGGTATCGGAACACCTGCCACCCGTGCCAACATCATCGAGACGCTTATTCTCCGTGATTATATCCGAAGGGATAAGAAAGCCATCATACCTACCGAGAAAGGCCTGGCAGTCTATGAGATTGTCAAGGATAAGAGAATCGCCAATGCAGAGATGACAGGTAGTTGGGAACTTGCCCTTGCCGCTATTGAAGCAGGAAAGATGCCATCTGAAAGGTTCGCACAGGGCATTAATTCATACGTGGGGACTATTTGCGAGGAACTCCTCTCGCTTTCTTCAGAGCAGAAGTCCTATCCTGTCTACCGCTGTCCAAAGTGCGGACAGCAGAGTGTCGGCATCTATGCCAAGGTAGCCAAGTGCAGAAACAAGGACTGCAACTTCCATATCTTCCGTGAGGTCTGTGGCACGCTGCTCTCCGAGGACAATATACGGGACTTGCTGACCACAGGTCGGACACCCATTCTCAATGGCTTGACCAGCAAGGTTGGTAAGAAGTTCAATGCCCGTCTGATTCTGAATGAAGACTATACCACATCCTTTGAATTTGAAAGCAGGAAAGGAAAACAACGAGGGAGATAATCCCGACAGAAACAAAGAGGAACAGAATTGGTCGGGAGGTAGCACGAGTATCTTCCGACCTTTTTCACTTTTCTTTAATTAAAGCATATTACTATGGCATACAATAAGAAAGCAGTCTTGGCGGCCAACACGGAAGCCATCCGTGTCGTGCTGCGCTTGGAGAAAGAACGCCGTGAAGCCACCGAAGCAGAGAAAGGCATATTGCGCGACTATCAGGGCTTCGGTGGCTTGAAATGCGTACTGAATCGATGCGACAGTCCCGATGACATTCGCTATTGGAGCAAGTCGGAGCAACACCTCTTCGAGCCTACCCAAAGGCTCAAACAGATGATTTACCGTGATGCCGTCGATGCCAATACCGCCAAACGTTATTGGGAGAGCATCAAGGCAAGCGTGCTCACGTCCTTCTATACCGATACCCGAATCGTTGCTGCCATTGCAGACACATTCTCTTCGGTAGATGTACCCATCCGTCGATGCTTGGACCCGTCGGCAGGTATGGGAGCTTTTACTGAAATCTTTGCGACAAAAGCCGGTACGGTCGATGCAATGGAGAAAGACCTGCTCACTGCCCGTATCTCACAAGCCATTCATCCTTATGGACAAGGCAACATCATAGTCCGCCAAGCCCCCTTTGAAGCCATCGGAGAGTTGGAGGACAAGGACAAGTACGACCTTATAACTGTCTCTTATACCCAGCTCCGAGCCCACGAGACCGGAGCCTATCTCGTA
>OWID01000604.1_pt1 | contig 12691 bp, 9 predicted proteins | sample 1732661 | NCBI WGS metagenome assembly OWID01 (sample SAMN05065739, study PRJEB22554) | human gut metagenome | biome: ENVO:2100002; feature: ENVO:00000062; material: ENVO:00002003 | host: Homo sapiens | place: USA
TTCCTCGCGATAGGAAATGGACCCCGGGGTGCAGGGGCGGGGAGCCTCCCTGCAAATAGGTCTTGCAGGGACTATCCTGCAACAGAAGGGGAAAGTCCCTTGGAGGAGGAGGAGATCTCCCCGCCTTCTCCGTATAAGCGCTGCCGCAACCTCCCATACTGAGGGAAACCTCTGCCGGTAAAAAGATGCGGCTTGACAGATAGAGTGGGGAAAGGTACAATAAAAAAGAATACATTATGATGGGAATTTTGCGCAGTCGCACTTTCGGCGACATGCTCCCTTTCTTAAATTTTTCTATTTTTTGCTGCGAAGGACAGGGTAACCTGTTTTTTATAGAGAACATCAAAATATAAATCAACGCGGGGAATACTGACCCGCCAACGTCCGACGACGCCAGAATTACGTTGACAAATTGTCATAACGACGCATTTGGGAAACTGATGTGAAAAATGCGCGCGATTTGTTTTGAAACTACCTTATAAAAAGCACCCTCTTTTTGTGACGAGCCACAACTGCAGAACGGTATCTATTTAAAAAGCAGAGGGGCAGAAAAAAAGAGCGGACTTTTTGTATGAAAACACACCCATCGTCCATACAGGGACGTCATATCGGAGCGGTCGGACATCATGCATTCATAGGAGGAATTGCGAATGAACGAAAAAAACAACGGCACAGGGACCGCGGAGCCAAAAAAAGCGCAGAAGCCTGCGCGCCGCTATAACCGCAAGCCAAAGCAGTCCAAGGGCGACGCACTGGCACAGGCGGTACAAAGCGCTATCGAGCTGGTTAATCCGCTGGGCGGCGCAGAGAAAAAGTCCGGCCGTCCAAAACAGCCAAGACAACAAAAACCAAAGGCGCAGACCGAACCGGCAGCGCAGGAAAAAACCGAAAAGCCGCAGCGCCAGAAAAATACCCGCCGCAAAAAAGAAGGCAAAAAACCGCTGGTGCGCATCATCCCGCTGGGCGGCCTCAATGAGATCGGCAAGAACATGACCGTGTATGAGTGCGGCAACGATATGTTCATCATCGACTGCGGCCTTGCCTTTCCGGATGAAACGATGCTGGGTATCGACATTGTCATCCCGGACTTCAGCTATGTGGTGCAAAACCGCGACCGCATCCGCGGCGTCTTTATTACCCACGGCCACGAGGACCACATCGGCGGCATCCCGTACCTGATGAAGGAGATCAACGCTCCGATCTACGCCACCAAACTGACACTGGGTCTTATCAAAAACAAGCTCAAGGAACACGGCCTGCTCAATCAGGTCAAGATGGTCGAGGTGAAACCTGGCAGCGTCATCAAAGCCGGCTGTATGTCGGTAGAGTTTATCCGCGTCAACCACTCGATCCCGGATGCCTGTGCTATGGCAGTCCATACACCGGCGGGTATCATTATTCAGACCGGCGACTTCAAGGTGGACTACACACCGATCGAAGGCGGCGTCATCGACCTGGGACGATTTGGTGAGCTTGGCAAGGAGGGCGTGCTCGCACTGCTGCCGGATTCGACCAACATCGAGATGCCAGGCTCTACGCCGAGCGAGCGCACGGTAGGCGAGTCGTTTAACAAGCTGTTCCAGATGGCAGGCGACCGCCGCATCATCATTGCGACCTTTGCTTCGAACATCCACCGCATCCAGCAGATCATCGACTATGCAGCCAAATACGACAAAAAGGTGTCGGTATCGGGACGCAGCATGGTCAACGTCGTCGCCACTGCCATCGAGCTGGGCTATCTGAAGGTGCCGGACGGCGTGTTGGTGGACATCGATGTCGCTAACCGCCTGCCGTTTAACGAGGTAGTGCTGATTACCACCGGTAGCCAAGGCGAGCCGCTGTCGGCGCTCAGCCGCATGGCGATGAGCGAGCACCGCAAGGTCAAGGTGACTCCGAACGATTTTATCATCATTTCGGCGCGCCCGATTCCAGGCAACGAGAAGTTTGTCAGCCGCGTCGTCAACGAGCTGATGCAGCTGGGCGCCGAGGTCATCTACGAAAAGATGTACGAGGTGCATGTTTCGGGCCATGCCTGCCAGGATGAGCAGAAGTTGATGATGGCGCTGACCAAGCCAAAATACATCCTGCCGGTACACGGCGAGTACAAACACCTCAACAAATATTCGATGGTTGCAAAACAGATGGGCATCGACGAGGATCACGTCATCATCCCGTCGATCGGCAAGGTGCTGGAGACCGACGGCGAGATGTTCCGCATCGGCGGCGAGGTACCGTCGGGTGCAGTGATGGTCGATGGTTTGGGTGTCGGCGACGTCGGCAGCATCGTGCTGCGCGACCGAAAGCATCTGGCAGAGGATGGTCTGATCGTGGTGGTAGCAGCCATCAACACCAAGACGAAGAAGATTGTTGCCGGACCGGACATCATCTCCCGCGGATTTGTGTATGTGCGCGAGGCGGAGGACATGATTAACGGTGCCCGCGACATTGCCAAGGACACACTGGAGGAGTCGATGAAAGGCGGCGTGCGCGACTGGACCAGCCTGAAAAACCGGATGAAGGACGAAGTCAGCCGCTATGTTTACAACAAGACCAAGCGCAGCCCAATGATCCTGACAGTGATCCAGGAGGCGTAAGAGAAGGGGAGAATCCCCTTCTCAAACCCTTGTTTCTTTGCAGGAAAGTTCCTGCGAACCCCTTTTTGCGGGTCTACGCGACCCGCACCCGCGGAAACTTTCTTGTGTGAAGAAAGTTTCACAAAGAGCACACAAGGAACCTTCTGGTTCCTTGACCTCCAGCGAAGGGGGTCAGGGATGACCCCCTTTGAACCCCCTCTGTAACGGTAGAGGTTGCACTCGACAAAGGCACTCTACTGCCCGAAGTGGCAGGTGCAATACCTGACATCCTCCCGCTAGTGGAGCAGTCAGGGGGAGAGAACTTCGCCTTGCGAAGTTCCCGAGGGGATGTGCCCCTCAGAGGTGTTTCCAAAGAGGAAACTTCCTCTTTGGCGAATCTTTGGTTCCTTTCTTTTCGAGAAGAAAGGAACCTCGGGCGCGGGCTGAGTAAGCCCGCAACGTTCTTGTAGAAAGTTTGGAGAATGGGCTTTGCCCATTCTCGGGACCGCACACAAAAAAGTAGGACAATGCAGAAAGCAGAGGTGCGGTCTTGCCCCTCAGAGGTGTTTCCAAAGAGGAAACTCCCTCTTTGGCGAATCTTTGGTTCCTTTCTTTTTGAGAAGAAAGGAACCTCGGGCGCGGGCTGAGTAGGCCCGCAAGGTTCTTGCAGAAAGTCCGAGTGCGGGCCCGGGTCGCATAGACCCGTATAAAAAATCCTCGCGCAATGAGGTGATATGATGAAGAAAAGAATGTTTTTGTTTGTGCCGCTGACCGTGGTGCTGGGTCTGATCAATGTCGCTGTGTTTGTCATGGCGCTGCTCTCCCAGAATGGCTGGCTGTTCGCAGGCTTCCTTGCCCTGCTTCTGCTGACCTTGCTGCTGGGTTACCTGCTGGCAACGCTCAGTAAAAGCATCAATAAATTCTATCAGACGATGGAAAAACAGCTTTCTCCCTATACCAATAAGGCACTGCGGGATTTCCCACTGCCGGTGCTGGTGACCCGCCGCGGCGGCGAAATCATCTGGTATAACAATCAAATGCGGGAAAAGGTGTTCGGCGGTGAGGATTGCTTCGGCCATGGACTGGCCGAGTATTTTCCGAGCATCAATCTCCAGCTGGATTGTCCGGCACAGGGCTGCGGCGTGGAGTACCGCGGTCATCAGTATACCGCTTACCATGCTCCTACCGGTGAGGAGGACAGCCGCCTGAGCGTCATCTATCTCATCGACGATGACAAATTAAAGCGCATCGCCAAGGAGTATTTCTCCTCCCGTCCGGTGGTTGCCATCATCCTCATCGACAACTATGAGGAGCTGCTGCAGAGCGCGCGCGAAAACGAGCGCTCCCAGATCATGGGCGAGATCGAGTATCAAATTGAATGTTACGTCGAAAACTACAACGGCGTCATCAAAAAGCTGGAAAAGGACCGTTACTTTGTGGCATTTGAGGAGCGATACATGCGCTCCATCGTCGAGGAACGCTTTACCATCCTCGATACCGTGCGCAAGATCAACGCAAACGACAAGATGCCTGCCACCCTCTCCATCGGTGTCGGACGCGACGCTCAGAGCCTTCTGCAGGCTGAAAAGTTTGCTACTCAGGCGCTGGATATGGCGCTGGGACGCGGCGGCGACCAGGCAGCTGTCAAGAATAAAAACGGCTACGAATTCTATGGCGGCGTATCTAAGGGCATCGAGAAGCGCACCAAGGTTAAGACCCGTATCGTGGCAGCAGCCTTGAGCGAGCTGCTCGATTCCAGCCAGAACGTGCTGATTATGGGCCATCGCTTTGCCGACCTCGACTGTCTGGGTGCAGCGGTGGGACTTTACTATCCGATTCAGCAGATGGGCAAGCCGGTCAAAATCATCCTGAACAGCCGCGCCAACATGGTCAAACAGCTGCATGCAAGGCTCATTGAACAGGGCTTCGACCAGGCCTTCATCGAGCCGGAGGTCGCGCTTGACTATGTCACCGAGGAAACGCTGTTAATCATCGTCGATGTACATACTCCGCACTTTATCGAGGCTCCCGAGGTCTACAAAAAGTGCAAGAACGTAGTGGTCATCGACCACCACCGCAAGATGGTCGACTACATCGACAATGCGGTCATCTTCCACCACGAGCCGTACGCTTCCAGCGCCTCGGAGATGGTGGCGGAGCTGTTGCAGTACTTCGGCGACAAGTATAAGCCCAATTCGGCGGCAGCCGAGGCGCTGCTTGCCGGTATGATGCTGGATACCAAAAACTTTGTACTGCGCACCGGCGTGCGCACCTTCGAGGCAGCGGCTTATCTGCGCCGGATGGGTGCGGACACCGTCGAGGTCAAACGCTTGTTTGCCTCCAATATGCTGGCGTATCAGGAGCGATGCAAGGTGGTTTCGTCCGCCAAGCTCTACCGCCACTGTGCAGTGTGCGCCGTCAAGGAGCGCATCGACGAGATCAAGATCGTTTCGGCGCAGGCAGCCGACGAACTGCTTGGCATCGAGGACGTGGACGCATCGTTCGTCTTTTACCATGAGTCGGACGACGTGGTTGCCTACTCGGCGCGCAGCATGGGTAAATTAAATGTCCAGATCATCATGGAAAAGCTGGGCGGCGGCGGTCATCTGACCATGGCGGGTGCTCAGATTCGGGGCATCGACCTGGAGGAAGCACACCAGAGACTGATTCAGGCCATCGACGAATACTATGACACACTGGAGGATAAGGACCAGCCGAAGGCGCTGACCAGCGACCTTGGACCGGTGCAGATGGTTCCAGGCGAGGAATTAAAACCTGACGACAAGGAAAAACCGGCGCCGGAAAAATCCGACAGCAAATAGAAGAAAAGAAACAGACGAAAGGAAACGAGTATCATGAAGGTAATTCTGACACAGGACGTTAAAGGAAGCGGAAAGAAAGGCGAGCTGATCAACGCCGCCGACGGTTATGCAAGAAACTTCTTGCTGCCAAAGGGTCTGGCAATCGAGGCAAACAATCAGGCCATCGGAGAGCTGAAGGCAAAGGAAGCCTCCAAGCAGCACAAAATCCAGGTGGAGAAGGAAGCTGCCATGGCTTCTGCAAAACAGCTGGAGGGTAAGACAGTCAAACTGACTGCCAAAGCTGGAGCAGGCGGCAAGCTGTTCGGCTCGGTAACCACCAAGGAGATCGCCGACGCCATCACAGCACAGTACGGTGTGGCTGTGGACAAAAAGAAGATCAACGTCAACGAGATCAAAGCCTTCGGCACCTACACTGCCGAGATCAAACTCTACACCGGCATCTCTGCAAAGATGACCGTGGATGTTGGAGAATAAAGGACACCAAAGCCGTCTCAGAGATTTTCGGGGACGGCTCTGTCTGTCTGAAAGGCAAACCAGAGGGAGAGGAAAGGGGAGAGACATCGGATGCCAGAGGAAAATCTGGAGCTTGTGACAGAGCAGCTTCCGTTTAGTATGGAGGCCGAACAGTCGGTGCTGGGCGCCATTCTCATCGAGCCGGAATGTATCAGCAAGGTGCTGGAGCTGCTGACGCCGGAGAGCTTCTACCGGCCGCAGCACCAGCAGCTGTTTTCGATCATGCTGGGGATGTTCACCTCCGCCCAGCCCATCGACTTTATCACCGTGCTGGAAAAGGCAAAGGCGGAGAAGGTGTTTCTCAGCGACGCCGACGCCAAGGTCTATCTGACCCAGCTGGTGCAGGTGGTGCCAGGAGCTGCCAACGTCGAAGCCTATGCCCGCGTGGTGCAGGAAAAATACTATGTCCGCTCGCTGGTGGGTGTGGCAAAGAACATCATCGCAAGCTCGGAGAAAAACGATGCCGACGCCCGCAGTTTGATGGAATTTGCCGAGCAGAAGCTCTATGAGATCCGTCAGGGCAAGGACGCTACCGGTCTGGTAAAGGTCGACCGTGCCATCTTTGAGCTGTACGACAAATTGCAGCGCATCTCGGGCGACGACAAAAACCAGTACGTCGGCATTCCGACCGGATTTTCGGCGCTGGACAGCCTGACCACCGGCTTAAACCGCACCGACCTGATTCTGCTGGCGGCACGTCCGGCGATGGGTAAATCGTCGTTTATGATGAACATTGCCTCCAACGTGGCAAAGCAGGGACATGCGGTTGCCATCTTCTCGCTGGAGATGAGCCGCGAACAGCTCATCTCCCGTCTGCTTTCCTCCGATGCGCTCATCCAAAGCTCCCAGCTGCGCAGCGGCAACTTAAGTGTGGACGACTGGACCAAGCTGGCTGTCTCGGCGCAGACCATCGCCCGCATGCCGATGTACATCGACGACACCGCCGGTATCACCGTCGCCGAGATGAAGGCAAAGCTGCGCAGAATCCACAACCTGGGTTTGGTGGTCATCGACTATCTGCAGCTGATGAGCTCGGGACGCCGCATCGAAAACCGTGTGCAGGAGGTGTCGGAGATCACCCGAAACCTCAAGATCATGGCAAAGGAGCTGGATGTGCCGATCATCACCCTGTCCCAGTTGTCACGAAGCCCTGATAAGCGCACCGGCGACCACCGTCCGGTGCTGTCCGACCTGCGTGAGTCCGGTTCGATCGAGCAGGACGCCGACCTTGTCATGTTCCTGTACAGGGACGAATACTATAACGAGGACAGCGAGGACAAAGGCGTTGCCGAGGTCATCGTGGCAAAAAACCGTCACGGCGCCACCGACACCATCAAGCTGGCCTGGGACGGCCAGTACACCCGCTTTGTCAGCAGGGAGTTGTTCCGCGATGCGCCGTAAGGTTTTGCAGACCATCCGTCAGTACAACATGGTGCAGCAGGGAGATGGTGTGCTGGTTGGTTTTTCCGGCGGTGCCGATTCCACTGCGCTGCTCACACTGCTATGGCAGCTGCGTGAGCAGCTTGGCATCACGGTGATGGCCTGCCACCTCAACCACTGTCTGCGCAAGGAGGAGTCCGAGCGCGACGAGGCGTTTGTGCGCACCTTCTGTCAGCAGCGCGGGATTCCACTGGTTGTGGTGCGGGCGGATGTGAAAGCAGGCGCGGCAACGGCAGGGCAGTCGGTGGAAACCTACGCCCGCAAGCTGCGCTATCAGGTCTTTGCACAGGCGGCAGAAAATCTAGAAGGTCTGCTGCACGGGGACTGTCCCGATCTTCCGCAGGGCAGCACCGTCACTTTTTGGGAGGGATCGAAAGAAGGGAGTGTTTGTCCCGAACCGGACAGCAATCCTCAAATTTCTGCAGAGCATTCCTGTCCCGAACCGGACAGTGGCAATCTTGAAATTCCCGCAGAGGGTGTCTGTCCCACACCAGACCGCAGAGGTCGCTCTGCGACCTCTTGTAGCAATTTTGAAATTTCCATAGGAAATTTCAAAATTGCTACCGCGCACACCCTCAATGATAACGCGGAAACACTGTTGTTTTACCTTGCCAGAGGGACCGGCTTAAACGGTCTGGGTGGAATTCCGCCGGTGCGGGACAAGATCATCCGTCCGCTCATCGACTGCTCCCGTGAAGAGATCGAGCAGTTCTGCGCCGAGCAAGGATTACATTTTGTCCACGACAGCACCAACGACAGCGACGACTACACCCGAAATTTTATCCGCCACCGGCTCCTGCCGCTGATGCAGGGATTAAACCCTTCCTTTTTGCAGGGAGCGCAGCATCTGAGCCGGATGGCGCGGGAGGAAAACGACCTGTTGCAGCAGCAGACAAAAGAGGCGCTCGAACAGCTGACGGTAAAACACCAGCCGCTGACCCTCTCGCGGGAAGGATTTTTGCAGCTGCATCCGGCACTGCGGCATCGGGTGCTGTTGTGGATGCTGACCGAAGCGGGCATCGAGCCGGATTTTTGCAAGGTGCAGCAGATGGAGCAGCGGGTTTGCAGAGGCAGCGGCAAGACCGAGCTTCGCCTGGGAGTAGCGCTGTGCGCCGACCGCCGGCAGTTCTGGTTGGACGAGGCGGTGTTCTATCCGCATCAGCGCCAGCCTTACTTTGAACAGCCGTTTGCCGAAGGGACAATCGAGCTGTTTTGCGGCAAAAGCATCGAGGTGACCATCCTTGATGCGCAAGAATATAAACTTTTCTTTAAAAAAGACCCCAGCATCTTAAAAAATGCGGTCGATTGTGATAAAATGAAGGATATTGCGGTGTTCCGTCAACGCAAGGACGGCGACCGCATGACCGTCTGCTCAAACCGAGGAGCCAATACGGGATCGAGACCTTTAAAAAAGATGTGGATCGACGCAAAGATTCCGCAGACCGAACGATGGAAAGCAGCGGTGCTCAGTGACAGCACCGGTGTTTTGTGGGCAGAAGGATTTGGCTGTGACCGGCACGCGGCGCCGGATGAGCAAAGCAGGAGGATCGCCCTGATTCGGGTAATCCAGACGCCGGCTTTGTAAGGAGGGTATTTGTGATGAAAAAAATGCAGGATGATATCTTAAAGGTTCTGCTTTCCGAAGAACAGATTAAAGCAAAGGTCGATGAGATCGGCCGTCAGATCACCGAATATTATCAGGACAAAAACCTGCTGATGGTCAGCGTCCTCAAGGGCTCGGTGGTATTCATGGCGGACCTGATGCGTGCGGTGGATTGTCCGGCGCGCATCGACTTCATGTCGGTGTCCAGCTACGGCAGCGGCACCAAGACCTCCGGTGTGGTCAAGATCATCAAGGATCTGGACCTGAACCTGGAGGGATACGATCTGCTGCTGGTCGAGGATATCCTTGACAGTGGCAAGACACTATACTATCTGCGCGAGATCTTGCAGCGCAGAAATCCGTCGAGCATTCGCATTGCGACTTTGCTCAACAAACCTGCCCGCCGTCAGGCGGATATTGCGCCCGACTATTCCTGTTTTGAGGTACCGGACGAATTTGTCGTCGGATACGGACTGGATTACGATGAAAAATATCGCAATCTGCCGTACATCGGTGTGCTCAAACCAGCCGTATATACAAAGTAATTTATCGCAAAATTTAATGAGACAGGAGTGAATCATTGGTGCCGAAAAAATCAAAAGGAATTATCATGTACCTGGCGATGTTTGGCCTGCTCATCGTGCTGCTGTTTGCAATGATGTCGATGGATAAGCCGGTTTCTACCCTGAAATATTACCAGGTACTGGACTATTTTAAGCAGGATAAGGTGGAGGAATACCAGATCGACTACAACAGCGGCGAACTGACCCTCAAGCTGAAGGATCAGGACCAGCTGGTCACCTACGATCTGGCAAGCATCAGCCAGTTTAACGAGGATGTCGCACCGTACATCGAACAGTATGAACAGACAAGCGACACCACCTTCAAACGAAACTATCTGCCTGCAAAGGACCAGTCGCTGATTGCGGCGCTGCTGCCGACTTTGCTGCTGTTGGGCGGCATGGCGGTGCTGTGGATCTTCATGATGCGTCAGGCCGGCGGAGGCGGCGGCAAGATGAACACCTTCGGCAAGGCAAAGCCTAAACCGGTGGAGGACGGACGAAAGGTCACCTTCCGCGATGTAGCGGGTGCTGACGAGGAAAAGGAGGAGCTGGTCGAGGTTGTCGAGTTCCTCAAGGACCCCAAGAAGTTTAACTCGCTGGGCGCTCGTATTCCGAAGGGCGTCCTGCTGATGGGCCCTCCTGGAACCGGTAAGACGCTGCTGGCGCGCGCAGTTGCGGGCGAAGCAGGCGTGCCGTTCTATTCGATCTCCGGTTCCGACTTTGTAGAGATGTTCGTCGGCGTCGGTGCATCCCGTGTGCGTGACCTGTTTGACCAGGCCAAAAAGAGCGCGCCGAGCATCATCTTCATCGACGAGATCGACGCTGTGGGCCGCCACAGAGGCGCTGGCCTGGGCGGCGGTCATGATGAGCGCGAACAGACCCTTAACCAGTTGCTGGTAGAGATGGACGGCTTTGGCGCTAACACCGGCGTCATCGTCATGGCGGCAACCAACCGCCGCGATATCCTCGACCCTGCGCTGCTGCGTCCGGGACGTTTTGACCGCCAGATCGTGGTCGGCTATCCTGACGTCAAGGGCAGAGAGGATATCCTGAAGGTACACACCAAAAATAAACCGCTGGGTCCTGACGTTGACCTGAACGTCATTGCCAAGACCACCGTCGGCTTTACCGGTGCGGACCTGGAGAACCTGGTCAACGAGGCAGCACTGCTGGCAGCACGCCGCGGACGCAAGGCGCTGACCATGGTGGACATCGAGGAGGCGACCATCAAGGTGGTTGCCGGCCCTGAGAAGAAGAGCCACGTCGTTCCTGACAAAGATAAACGCCTGACCTGTTTCCATGAGGCAGGCCATGCAGTCAGCACCTACTACTGCGAGACACAGGATAAGGTGCATGAAATTTCAATCATTCCGCGCGGTATGGCTGGCGGCTACACCATGAGCCTGCCGGAGGAGGACCGCAGCTATCAGACCAAGAAGGGCATGCAGGAGAACATCGTCACCCTGCTGGGCGGCCGCATCGCCGAAAAGCTGGTGCTCGACGACATCTCCACCGGTGCCTCCAATGACCTGGAGCGTGCCACCAAGATTGCCCGTGCGATGGTCACCCGTTATGGCTTCTCCGACCGCCTTGGCCCGATCGTCTACGGTCAGGATGACAACGAAGTATTCCTGGGCCGTGACTTTGGTCATACCCGCGACTACTCCGAAACGGTCGCTGCACAGATCGACGAGGAGATCCGTGCAGTCATCGACGAGGCCTACGACCAGTGTGAGTCGATCCTCAACGAACACATGGACCAGCTGCACAAGGTGGCAGAGTTCCTGTATGAGTTTGAGAAAATCAATAGCGCCGACTTTGAGCGCCTGATGAAGGGCGACATGAGTGTCTTTGACGAGCACCGTGCAAAGAAGAGCGATACCAAGCCGATGAATCCGGTGGAACAGCCTTCCGCTGCAGATGCGCCGGCACAGTTCCCATCCGAACCGGAAAAGCCGCAGGAGGACAACAGCCTTCCGTTCCCGTCCCACAAAGAGGATATTTCGGAAAAGGCAGCTTTCCTGCCGGACGAATCCAACGACGATAAGGAATAAGCACGAATAAACAACAAAAAGGAGCACGGTCACAGGACCGTGCTCCTTTTTTATGGAAAATGGACAGGGTGCATCTTTACAGAAAAAGAAAGGACGCTTCCAAACGGAAACGCCCTTTCTCTGTGGGAAACAGGTAATAAGTGGTTGTCTGAATTTAAAAGTCAGCTTTCCAGCTAACATATTCAGTATAATCTAAATATGTAGACCAGTCAACCATTTTTCGGTAAAATCAGACAATTTACTAAAAATTGCAGAGCAGTCAGATGGAGTTCACTTGTTTTTCACAAAAAAGCGACATTTTTTTGAAGAGAATATACTATTCTTCGACAAAACGGACAGCAGTGCCGTAGGCAATGATCTCTGCAGCGCCCTGCATAATAGCGGAGGAAGCATAGCGGACGTTGACGATGGCATCGGCGCCCAGCTGCTGAGCCTCCTCTACCATGCGTTTGGTAGCGATGGCGCGCGCCTCATTCATCATATTGGTGTAATCGACGATCTCACCGCCGACCAGTGTTTTGAGTCCCGACAGGATGTCGCGGCCGATATTTTTGGAGTGGACGGTGCTTCCGCGCACCAGCGACAGGGTTTCCAGTTTTTTGCCGGAGATGTAATCAGTATTTACGATAATCATCCGTATCCTCCTTTTTAATCTCCCGAATGCGTGAGACGGCGTTGTAGACAAGCGCAGCGACCAGCGGGAGAAAGATAATCAGCGCAAAGGGAGCAGCGAAGCCGACAACGAGAAAGTACAGGATCACCAGCGCAGTGATGACCACAGTGGCAACGATGCCGGCGGTTTTTCCAGGTTTTTTCATCAAAAAATTCCTCCTTTGCTTAAGGAGAGAATACCACGCACTTTGTAAAAAGTCAAGAGATTTTATCGAAAGAAGGGAGAAGGGACAGCGGTCCTTCTCCCTTCTTTCGTAAAACGGTTTTTCAGGAAAGTTCCTGCGAGACCTTTTGAAGGGCAGTTCCGCAAGAACATTGTGGGCTTACGCAGCCCACACCCGCGAATATCTTTGTAGGAGGTTCCTGCAAAGACGATTCTGGGCTTACGCAGCCCAGACCTGCGGAAACTTTCTTGTGTGAAGAAAGTTTCACAAAGAGCACACAAGGAACC
>OWID01000605.1_pt1 | contig 12685 bp, 15 predicted proteins | sample 1732661 | NCBI WGS metagenome assembly OWID01 (sample SAMN05065739, study PRJEB22554) | human gut metagenome | biome: ENVO:2100002; feature: ENVO:00000062; material: ENVO:00002003 | host: Homo sapiens | place: USA
CTAGTCGTCGGCAGCGTCAGATGTGTATAAGAGACAGCCACTGGCCCTCTCCGGTGTGGAATACTGCCCGGAGGACGCCGCCCTGGCCCGCCGGAACCTGTCGGAAAACGGCCTGGAGGGGGCGATTTGCACCGGAGACCTCCGCGCCGTGTGCAAAACCCTCCCCGCCGGGGGCTTCTCCCTGGCGATCTCCAACCCGCCCTACTTCAAGGCGGGGAGCGGCGGCTGCGGCGGGCCCGCCCGGATGGAGGGGGACTGCGCCCTGGAGGACTGGTGCGCCGCCGCCGGGCGGCTGCTGAAAAACGGGGGACGCTTCGCCCTCGTTCACCGGCCGGAGCGTTTGTGCGATCTCTTTGCCGCCCTCCGCTCCGCCGGGCTGGAGCCCAAGCGGCTCCGGCTGCTCCAGCACGGGCTGGATTGCCCGCCCTCCGCCGTCCTGCTGGAGGCGGTGCGGCAGGGCCGGCCGGGGCTGGAGATTCTGCCCACACTACTGTCAAACCGGAGGTAATATACATGGCCGGAACGCTGTATCTGGTACCCACCCCCATCGGCAACCTGGGGGACATCTCCCGGCGCATCGCGGATACCCTGGGGGAGGTGGATTTTATTGCCGCGGAGGATACCCGGGTGACCCTCAAGCTGCTCAACCACCTGGGGCTGAAAAAGCCCATGCTCTCCTATTACCGCCACAACACCGGGGCGGGGGGCGAGGCGGTGCTCGGCCGCCTGCTGGCCGGGGAGAGCTGCGCACTGGTCACCGACGCGGGCACTCCGGCGGTTTCCGACCCCGGCGAGGAGCTGGTGGCCCTCTGCGCCCAGAGTGGGGTGGATGTGGTGGCCATCCCCGGCCCCTGCGCCCTGGTCACCGCCCTGGCGGTGTCCGGCCTGCCCACCGGCCGGTTCACCTTCGAGGGCTTCCTGGCCATGAACAAGAAGAACCGCCGCACCCACCTGGAGGAACTGAAGGGGGAGCGGCGCACCATGATTTTCTATGAGGCGCCCCACAAGCTCTGTGCCACCCTGGACGATCTGGCGGAGGCCTTTGGGCCGGGCCGGCGCATCTCCCTGTGCCGGGAGCTGACCAAGCTCCACGAGGAGGTGCGGCGCACCACCCTTGGGGAGGCCGCGGAGTGGTACGGGGCCAACCCGCCCCGTGGAGAGTTCGTGCTGGTGGTAGAGGGCGCGGCCGGGACGGCGGCGGAGGCCCCCACCCTGGCCGGCGGGCTGGCCCGGGTGGAGGCGCTGCGGGCCGAGGGCCTCTCCCTGCGGGACGCAGTGCGGCAGGCGGCGCGGGAAACAGGCCTGGCTAAAAATGAACTTTACGACCGTGCCGTGGGGAAAACCGGCGGCTGCGAATAAAACTGTGCGGAAAAAAGGACATCCTTATTTAGAAGTATTTGGAATCGAAAATATTACTATTAGTATTATTGGAAAACCGCGAAACACCTGCGGTTTCGATCGAAAAAAGGGACAAAAAGAGAAGAAAACACCTTGCTTTTTCAGAAAAAGCAAGGTGTTTTTACAATATGAAACGAAAAATTATTTTAACTGAAGCTCTCGAATGCAGTTGGGACAGACGTTCTTTCCCTTGAAGTTGATTACATCTTTTGCGTCATCGCAGAAAATGCAGGCGGGTTGATACTTTTTCAGTACAATTGAAGCCCCATCTACGTAAATTTCCAGCGAATCCTTTTCTGCAATGTCCAACGTACGGCGGAGCTCGATGGGGAGCACGATTCGCCCCAGTTCATCCACCTTGCGCACAATGCCCGTCGATTTCATAAGAGTTACTTCCTTTCCCTACGAATTTCCACATATTTCCGTCATTATCTATAAACTGACATTATTATAACATATCGTATTGGATTGTCAATCGAAATCTGGAAATCTTTACGAGGGAAAGCGGGGTTTTTCGACGGGCGGTGGAAAAGCAGTTTACAACAGCCCGGATCGCAGGCATGTTTCCTGCGGACAGCCCGTATAAATGGGGGAAGACGGGGAGGTGTCCGGTATGGCAATGACAGTGATCTGGACCGGGATGGTGGTGGTCTCTATCCTGTGCGGTCTGGCGACAGGAAACGGACCGGCGGTGGCGGCTGCGGCCATGGAGGGGGCGGCCGCGGCGGTGGAGCTGTGCCTGTCCATGGCGGGGGTGCTCTGCCTGTGGATGGGGGTGATGGAGGTGATGCGCCGCTCCGGCCTGTCGGATGGGCTGTCCCGGCTGCTCCGGCCGGTGCTGCGGCGGCTCTACCCGGAGTTTGCGCGGGACCGGGAGGTGATGGACACCATCTCGGCCAACGTGTCGGCCAACCTGCTGGGGCTGGGCAATGCGGCCACTCCCCTGGGCATCCAGGCCGCCCGGCAGATGAGCCGCCGCACTCCCGGACGGGCCTCAGACGCTTTGTGTATGCTGGTGGTGTGCAATACGGCGTCCATCCAGCTCATTCCCACCACGGTGGCCTCGGTGCGCCTGGCCGCGGGGTGCGCCGCCCCCTTTGATATCCTGCCCGCGGTGTGGCTGGCCTCGGCCATTTCGGTGTGCACCGGCATCGGGGCGGTCAAGCTCTTCGGCCGGGTGTGGAGGGGGTAGGCATGGAGCTGTTCTTCACCATGCTGGTGCCTCTGATCATTGCCGCGGTGGCCTTGTACGGTATGGCGCGGCGGGTGGATGTGTATGACGCCCTGGTTCAGGGGGCCGGGGAGGGGCTGGGGGTGCTCCTGCGCATTGTGCCGCCCCTGGTGGGCCTGCTCACGGCGGTGTATATGCTCCGCGCCTCCGGGGCGCTGGAGCTGGCGGCCCGGGCGCTGGCCCCGGTGCTCACCGCCCTGGGCATCCCGCCGGAGACCGTGGCACTCCTGCTGGTGCGGCCGGTCAGCGGCTCGGCAGCCCTGGGGGTGGGGGCGGAGCTCATCGCCACCTACGGCCCCGACTCCCTGATCGGCCGAACGGCGGCAGTGATGCTGGGTTCCACCGAGACTACCTTCTACACCATCGCGGTCTACTTCGGCGCGGCGGGCATCGTCAAGACCCGCTATGCCGTCCCGGCAGCCCTCTGCGCCGACCTGGCGGGCTTTATGGCTGCTGCCTGGGCGGTACGGGTGATCTTTTATTAGCGGGCGCCGGCCATGCACAAACGCAAATAGCGCGGAAAGTCGCCCCCGCCTGGTGTGCAGGCGGGGGCGGCTTTTGTTCAAAGGGTGAAATCCTCGTCCTTCAGCTTGCTGAAGTCGGGGGCCACCGGCAGCGGCGGCACCCGCTTGAGGGGGTCGTACTTGAAGGAGCGGCAGCTCCCGCCGGGGGCGACTACACCCTGTTTGGTACAGAGGATTTTCTCCTCGTCCAGTGGGGTGCCCCGCTGACAGTAGGTGCACCTGGGCTCGATATTCTTCTGAAACAGCATGGAGCTCCCTCCCTCTCTCATAACGTCTCATTATAACACGCTCCGATGCCTCTTGCCAAGGCTTTTTCGCGCTGCGGCGGCTGCCACAAAGAGGAAAAAGAGGAAGAGCACCCAGGCGCAGACCAGAGAGATGACCAGTGTGCGGTGGAAATCCATGCCCGCAATGCCAGCCACCTGGTCGGCCAGGTAATCGGAGACCGGCGCCTCCAGCGGAAAGAGGCGGACCAGGACGGCGATAAACAGGGCGGACAGGCCGCCGTGGAGCAGCTTGCCTACCAGATAGGTGCCCACGGACAGGCCGCTGCCCCCGATGAAGGAGAGCACCTGACAGTGGACGGAGATGCCGGCCCACCCCAGCATGAAGGCGGCCAGAATAAGCTTGCCGCTGAGGGTGCCGTCGCCGGAGAGAGTCCACACACCGGAGGAGATCTCCAGCGCTCCGGTAAGCAGACGTTGGGCCCACTCCGGGGTGAGGCCGAAGGGGGCGAGCACCGTCCCCAGCACCTGGGCCAGCCCGGGCAGGAAGCCGGAGCGGATGAGGAGCTGAATCACCACGGTGAAAAAGACCACAAAGGCGCAGATGTTCAACGTGGAGAGGAAGGAGTTCTTGATGGAGCCGGTAAAGGCTGTTGTGAAGCGCTGGGCGTGGAACTGGGGCCGGGGCTGCCGCTCCTCCCGCCGGGCGGTTGGGCCGGCCTTGTAAAAACGGAAGAGAATGCCGATGCAGATGGAGGCGGCCGCGTGGGCCAGATAGAGCAGCACTCCCACCCGGCTGCTGGCGAACACCCCAGCCCCCACCACGCCCAGAATGAAGGCGGGACCGGAGTTGTTGCAGAAGGCCAGCAGGCGCTCGGCCTCCGTCTTGGTGCACATGCCGTTCTCGTAGAGGCTGATGGCCGTCTTGGCTCCCACTGGGTAGCCGCCGATGAAGCCCAGGGCGAAAGCGGAGGCGCAGGCCCCGCTGACGTGGAACAGGGGGCGCATCAGTCCCTCCAGCAGACGTCCCAGGTATCCCGCCAGCCCCAGTTCCACCACCAGGGAGGAGAGCACGAAGAAGGGGAACAGGGAGGGAATTATGACGTTGTAGCACAGGGCCAGGCCGCTTTTGGCCGCCTCCATGGAGGGCTGGGGATAGAGCATCAGGGCCAGGGTGGCGCACAGCAGGGCCAGACCCAGGAGCAGGTCGCGCACCCTCTCTTTGGACAACAGCCTGGACATAGGCTTCACCTCCGTCCTAAATGGGTATGCGCCGGAGGGGAAAAGGTTGCCTGTCCGGAGAAATTTGACAGGGCGGGGAAGGCGTGCTATGCTGAGGTATCCGAGTCAACGCCAGAGATCAGAAAGGGAGGGATGCCGATGGGCATACAGCATTGGAAGCAGGACGGGATCCCGGTGGCGGAGCTGACCGGGCCGGAGAAGCGCATTGTGGATGCGCCGTCGGCCCTGGAGCTGGCCATGACGGCGCGCCATGAGGCCGGGGCCTCCGCCCTGCTGGTGGACAAGGCGGCGGTGGCCGAGGACTTTTTCATCCTCAGCACCGGCCTGGCGGGGGAGATTTTGGAGAAATTCATCCAGTACCGGATCAAAATGGCCGTCTACGGAGACTTTTCCTGCTATACTAGCAAGCCTCTGCGGGATTTATCTATGAGTCCAACCACGGGAGCGACTTTTTCTTTGCCCCCGAGCGGGAAGAGGCGCTCCGGCTTCTGCTGCGGACGGCTGGAAGGGAGTGAGGAAGGATGACCGAGGAGGAACGTATCTTCCGGGGGGAGTTGTTTGCCTCAGAGGAGCCGGAGCTGGTGGAGAAGAAGCGGAGAGCCCACCGGCTCAGCCAGAAGTATAATGAGACGTTTGAGGACGATGCAGAGGTGCGGGAGGCGATTCTCCGGGAGCTGCTGGGGGAGCTGGGGGAAGGCGTGTGTATGCTGGGGCCGGTGCGCTTTCACTACGGCTGCCACACCCGGGTGGGAAACCATTGCTTCATGAACTTCAACTTCACCGTCCAGGACGACGCCCCTGTGACCATCGGCGACCACTGCAACTTCGGACCCAACGTGACGATCGTGACGCCCATGCACCCCATGCTGCCCGACGAGCGCCGGGGGATGGTGTGCGACGATGGGGTGGAGCGGTTTTTGTGCTATGCCAAGCCCGTGACCATCGGACACGACTGCTGGTTCGGGGCAAATGTGGTGGTCTGCCCCGGCGTGACCATCGGGGAGAACTGCGTCATCGGAGCGGGGAGCGTAGTGACCCGAGACATCCCTGCGGGCTCCTTCGCCGCCGGCAATCCGGCCCGGGTCATCCGCCCAATTACGGCGGCGGATACCGTCCGCGGCCGCTTCCCCGGCATCCGGGGGTAAAAAAGGAGGGCCCGACCAACGCGTCCAGGCCCTCCGGCTATTTGGTCTGAAAAATCTCCCGGAACAGGGTGTAGTCCTGCTCCAGCTTGGGCAATAATGGGTAAGAGCCCCGGTGGAGCACCCAGTCCACGACCACGCCCCGGAAGTGGCGGAAAAAGAAGTCCGCCGTCCACTCCACCGACCAGCCGGGCAGAAGGGAACCCTCCTCCTCCGCCTGGCGCAGGCAGTCGAGCATGGCGCGCAGGGTATAGCGGGTGGGATCCATGGAGGAGGCGTCGTCGGGAGCATCCAGCCGCCGCTGGTAATAGCGGGCCACCAGCTCCCAGCCCTGGGCCTCAATGAAGGAGGCGTAGGTGGAGAGAATCAGCCAAAGCCGCTGGGGCGGGGCGTCAGTCTCGTGGCCGGACAGGGCCTCCTCCATGTGCCGGTCCAGGGGGGAAAAGCCACGGGAGAGCAGGTCCTCCTTGGAACGGAAGTGGTGGTAAAAGGCGCCGGTGGTAATGCCCGCCCGCTGGCAGATATCCCGGACGGAAACCTTGTCAAAGCTGTTTTCACGGGCCAGCTCCATGGCGGCCTGGAGAATGGCCTGCTCGGTCTGCTGCGCCTGCTCCTTCCGGCGCTGGCGGTAGTCCATGGATTGTCCCTCCTTCCCCTTGACACGGCTGGTATTCAGCCGCTATAATAGTGACATAACGATGTTATGCGGGTTTTGCCACTCTGATTATAGAATAGGATGATTGCCTTGTCAAATCCGGAAAAGATTGCGCTGCTCACCGACTCCACGGCGGATCTGCCCGCCCCGATGCGGGAGGGTAAGCCCATCTATGTGGTGCCGCTGAAAATCCGCTGTGAGGACGGCGAGTACTCCGACGGGGTGGACATCACCGCCGAGGGGGTATATGAGCGGCTCCACCGGGGAGAGCTGCCCCGCACCTCGCTGCCCGAGGGCGGCGTGGTCAGCGACACGCTGGATCAGATCCGTGCCGACGGGTATGAGAGGGTGATCGCCGTCATGCTCTCCTCCGGCCTGTCCGGCACCTACAACATGGTGCGCCTCCAGGCCGGACAGCGGGACGATCTGGAGATCGCCGTCTTTGACTCCAGGAGCGGTTCTCTGGGCATCGGCATCATGGTGCTTCAGCTCTGGGAGGAGATCCTGTCCGGGGCCTCCTGGGATACCCTGGTGCGCGAGCGGGCGCCCCATCTGGTGGCAAACACCTTCCCTTTCTTCTCGGTGGACACCCTGGAGTACCTGCGCCGGGGCGGCCGCATCGGCCGCATCACCGCCCTGGCGGGCACCATGCTGTCCATCAAGCCCATCATCACCTTCTCGGACGACGGCCAGCTCCAGAGCATCGCCAAGGTGCGGGGCCGCAGACAGGTGCAGGACAAGATCCTGGAGCTGCTCAGGGCCCGGTTCCAATCCGGCAGACGGTACAACCTGGCCGTGGCCAACGGCGGCGCGCCGGAGGAGATGGCGGAGTTTGCGGCCCGGCTGAAGGCCGAGTTTCCCAACTACGAGCATTTTTGGGAGGGGGTCATGGACGCCACCCTCAGCGTCTATATCGGCGACGGCGTTATCGGCGGCGGCATCCAGTTCCTGGACTGAAGTAAAACTCCCCCGGCAATGCCGGGGGAGTTTTGTGTTTAGTCCACCACGCGCAGCTCCTTGGAGGCGTGGTTGAGCACCTCGCAGCCGTCCTCGGTGACCAGCACCAGATCCTCAATGCGCACGCCCAGCTTGCCTGGCAGGTAGATGCCCGGCTCCACGGAGAAGACCATCCCCGGTTCGGCGACGGCGGGGCTGGAGGCGCTGTTGTCCGGCGGCTCGTGGCAGTCCAGGCCGCAGCCGTGGCCCAGCCGGTGGGTGAAGAAGGGGCCGTAGCCCGCGTCTTCGATGAGCTTCCGGGCCGCCCGGTCGATGTCCTTCATCGGGACGCCGGGGCGGATGACGGCCTCGGCCGCCAGATTGGCGGCCTTGACGGTCTCATATACCCGCCGGCCCTCGTCGCTCACCGAGCGGAAAAACACCGTGCGGGTCATGTCGCACCAGTAGCGCCGGATGGGGATGAAAATGTCCAGGACCACGCTGTCCCCGTCCCGGAGCACCGTCCCGTTGGGGGCGTGGTGGGGATCGGCTCCGTTGGGGCCGAAGCAGACCAACTGCCCCTCGCCGGAGCGGTCGGCGCCGTGCTGCCGGTAGAGGCCCTCCACATAGGCGGCCAGCTCGCTCTCCACCGCGCCGGCCTTCACGGCGGCGATGGCCGCCTCCACCACTTGGTCGTTGATCTGGGAGGCGCGGCGCATGGCGGCGATCTCGTCGGCGTCCTTGTACTTGCGGGCGTCGTCCACCGGGGCGGAGCCCAGCACCGGCGTCACGTCGGGCCGGGCGGCCAGAAGGGCGATGAGGAACTTGCTGGGCCACGCCTTGTCCACCCCCAGCGTGCCGGGGAGGAGGGCGGCGGCCAGCGCCGCCGTAGGCTCATCACTGTCCTGGTGGAGCACCAGCTCCAGCCCCTCCTGGGGCTCCAGGGCGAAGAGGGCGTTGGCGAACAGCCGGCATGTGCCGTCGGCGCGGATGTAGAGGGCCAGCATCCGCTCCATCGGCTCCACCCAGTACCCCGTCAGGTAGTACACCGAGGCGGTGGAGGAGATTACAATCTGGGTCAGTCCGTCCCGCTCCATGTTGCGGAGCACCCGGGCCAGTCTCGCTTGATTCATAGGACATGTCCTTTCTGTCTGTAAGTTCTAACCTTATTATAATCCGGACTGTCAAGAGCATAAAATCCCTCCCCCGCCTTTCGGCGGGGGAGGGATTTTGCGTCACACGCGGTAGCGCTTCTGCTTGATGTAGGAGCAGTGGAGGAGGGCGTGGGCCTTGTGGCTGCCGGGCTCGCCCAGGAAGTCGGCGTAGACCTTCTGCACCACCGGGTTCTCGTGGCTGCGGCGGTAGGTCATGCCCTCATCCTGCCTGTAGAGGGCGGCGGCCCGGAGGGCCTTGATGTCGGTGAAGTTGCGCACGTTGGCGTGCTGGATGGGCTGGCCGCCGCCGTTGATGCAGCCGCCGGGGCAGGCCATGAACTCCACAAAGTCGTACTGGAGGGAGCCGTCCCGGATGCCGTCCAGCACCCGCTTGACATTGTGCAGGCCGGAGGCTACGCAGACCCGGACGGTCTTGCCGGGCAGCTCGTAGCTGGCCTCCTTGACCCCCTCCATGCCGCGGATCTCTTTGTACTCCAGAGGGGCCATGCCCGCGCCGGTGAGCTGCTCCACCACGGTGCGCAGGGCGGCCTCCATGACGCCGCCGGAGGCGCCGAAGATGGCGGCCGCGCCGGTGGAGACGCCCAGCATGGGGTCAAACGCCCCGTCGGGCAGGTGCTCGAAGAGCAGGCCGGCCTGGGTGATCATGCGGCCCAGCTCCCTGGTAGTGAGGGACACGTCCACCGGCATACAGCCGTTGGGCAGCCGCTGCTCCTCCCGCAGTACCTCGTACTTCTTGGCGGTGCAGGGCATGATGGACACCACGAAGATGTCCTGGGGGTCAATGCCCGCCTGCTCGGCGTAGTAGGTCTTGACCAGGGAGCCGAACATCTGCTGGGGGGACTTGCAGGAGGAGATGTTGCGGAGCATGTCGGGGGCGTGCTGCTCCAGATACCGCACCCAGCCGGGGGAGCAGGAGGTGATGAGGGGGAGGGTGCCGCCGCCGTTGAGGCGGCTTAAAAACTCGGTGCCCTCCTCCAGAATGGTGAAGTCGGCGGCGGTGTCCACGTCGAACACCTTGTCGAAGCCAAGGCGGCGCAGGGCGGTGACCATCTTGCCCTCCACGTTGGTGCCGATGGGCAGGCCGAAGCACTCGCCCAGGGTGACCCGGATGGAGGGGGCGGGGCCCACCACCACGTGCTTGGCGGGGTCGTTCAGGGCGGCCAGCACGCGGGCGGTGTCGTCCTTTTCGGAGAGGGCGCCGGTGGGGCAGGCCACGATGCACTGGCCGCAGGAGACGCAGTCCACCTCGGCCAGATCCCGGTCGAAGGCACAGCCGATGTGGGTGTGGAAGCCCCGGTCGTTGGGGCCGATGACGCCCACCTCCTGGGTCTTGCGGCACACGGCGGTGCACCGGCGGCAGAGGACGCACTTGGAGTTGTCCCGCACCAGGTGGGGGGCGGAGGCCTCAATCTGGGGGGGCATGTTGTCGTTGGCGTACCGCACCGCGTCAATGCCCAGGTCGCCGGCCAGTTGGAGCAGCTCGCAGTGGCTGTTGCGGGAGCAGGTGAGGCAGTCCATCCGGTGGTTGGAGAGGATCAGCTCCAGGGTGAGCTGGCGGGACTTGCGTACCCGCTCCGTGTTGGTGTAGACCTCCATCCCCTCGGCCACGGGGTAGACGCAGGAGGCCACCAGGCTCTTGGCCCCCTTCACCTCCACCACGCAGATGCGGCAGGCGCCGATCTCGTTGATGTCCTTCAAGAAACACAGCGACGGGATATTGAAGCCCGCGGAGCGGGCCGCCTCCAGCACCGTGGACCCTTCGGGAACGGTGACGGGGATATCGTTGATGCGCAGAGATACCATCTTTTCGTCCATATCCGTTCCCTCCCTTACTGCTTGTAAATGGCGTCAAAGCGGCAGTGATCCATGCACGCGCCGCACTTAATGCACTTGGACTGGTTGATGATATGGGGGGCGCGCACCGCGCCGGAGATGGCGCCGGTGGGGCAGCCCTGGGCGCAGCGGGTGCAGCCCTTGCACTTGGTGGGGTCCACGATGTACTGGATGAGCGCCTTGCACACCCCGGCGGGGCAGCGCTTCTCATAGATGTGGGCCTCGAACTCCTCCCGGAAATGGGTGAGGGTGGAGAGCACGGGGTTGGGGGCGGTCTGCCCCAGGCCGCACAGGGCGGACTGCTTGATGTGGTGGCACAGCTCCTCGATGGTGTCCAGATCCTCCGGCTCGCCGTTGCCCTCGGTGATCTTGGTCAGCAGATCCAGCAGCCGCTTGGTGCCGATGCGGCAGGGGGAGCACTTGCCGCAGGACTCGTCCACAATGAACTCCAGATAGAACTTGGCGATGTCCACCATGCAGTTGTCCTCGTCCATGACGATGAGGCCGCCGGAGCCCATCATGGAGCCGATGGCGCTGAGGGACTCATAGTCGATGGGGGTGTCGATGAGGGAGGCGGGGATGCAGCCGCCCGAGGGGCCGCCGGTCTGGGCGGCCTTGAACTTCTTGCCGCCCGGCACGCCGCCGCCGATGTCCTCCACCACCGTGCGCAGGGTGGTGCCCATGGGAACCTCCACCAGGCCGGTGTTGGTGATCTTGCCGCCCAGGGCGAAGACCTTGGTGCCCTTGCTGGTCTCGGTACCGATGGCGGCGTAGGCCTCGGGGCCGTGGTTGAAAATCCAGGTGATATTGGCGTAGGTCTCCACGTTGTTGAGAAGGGTGGGGCGCTGGAACAGGCCCTTCACTGCGGGGAAGGGAGGACGGGGACGGGGCTCGCCCCGGTGCCCCTCAATGGAGGTCATCAAAGCGGTCTCCTCGCCGCAGACGAAGGCGCCGGCGCCCAGGCGCAGCTCCAGGTCGAAGCTGAAGCCGGTGTCAAAGATGTTCTCCCCCAGCAGGCCGTACTCCTTGGCCTGCCCGATGGCCACCTGAAGGCGGTGGACGGCGATGGGATACTCGGCGCGGACATAGATGTAGCCCTGGTGGGCGCCGATGGCGTAGCCGGCGATGGTCATGGCCTCGATGACGCTGTGGGGGTCGCCCTCCAGCACGGAGCGGTCCATGAAAGCGCCCGGGTCGCCCTCATCGGCGTTGCAGCAGACGTATTTCACCCCGTCGGGGCTGACCGCGTCCTTGGTGAACTGCCACTTGTTCCCGGAGGGGAACCCGGCGCCGCCGCGGCCTCTCAGACCGCTCGCCTTGATCGTATCGATGATCGTTTGAGGGTCCACGTGATTTTCCAGGATGCGGCTGAGCGCCAGATAGCCGTCGACGCCGATGTATTCGTCAATGGATTCGGGATCAATGACGCCGCAGTTGCGCAGGGCGATGCGCTGCTGATGTTTATAGAACTTGGTCTCGGCGAGAGAGGTGACGGCATCGCCGGCGTCGCTCTCCATATGCAGCAGGCGCTTGACGATGCGGCCCTTGACCAGGTGTTCCTGAACGATCTCGGGGACATCCTCAGCGGTGACCCGGCTGTAACAGGCCCCCTCCGGAAAGATCATGACAATGGGGCCGATGGCGCACAGACCGAAGCAGCCGGTACGGACCACCTTGACCTCCTTGTCCAGATCCGACAGCTTGAGCTGCTTTTCAAAAGCCTCGGCGATCTTGGGGCTTTCCGAGGAGGTGCAGCCTGTGCCGCAGCAGACCATGACATGGGACCGAATTCGACTCATGTTCCCCGCCTCCTCATTCTGCGGCCCCGATGGTGTACTCGGTCACGACCCGGCGATTGACCAGGTGTTCGTTCACCACAACGGGGACCATATCGGGCTTCATCTTTACATAGGTGACTTTCTCTTCACCGGGGATATAGACCTCCACGATGGGCTCCAAACGGCATACGCCGATACAGCCGGTCTGGGCCACGGTGACGTTGCGCAGGCCGCGGCGCTGGATCTCATCCAGAAATGCGGTCAGCACGGGCTTCGCGCCCGCGGCGATGCCGCAGGTAGCCATACCCACTACCACACGGATGTTGTCGCCGCTCTGGTCACGGATGTCCATCTGCTGCTTCATTTTTTCCCGGATGGCTTTCAGTTCTTCCAGGCTCTTCAAAGTTGTCACTCCTTCAAATGTTGGCTTCCTGCTCGGCCAGGAACTCCCTGATCCAGAGAAAGACCTCCGGCGTATCCAGGGGAACCTCGGGCCCCAGCAGGTCCCGAATCTGCTCCGTTTGAAAGGTATAGCTCCCTTTTACTG
>OWID01000616.1_pt1 | contig 12494 bp, 7 predicted proteins | sample 1732661 | NCBI WGS metagenome assembly OWID01 (sample SAMN05065739, study PRJEB22554) | human gut metagenome | biome: ENVO:2100002; feature: ENVO:00000062; material: ENVO:00002003 | host: Homo sapiens | place: USA
GCGGACAGCGGTCGATGTTATTCTCCGTTTTGTATTCTTCCGTTGCAGCGTTGACGCCACTGGTAAAGGTCAGCTTTGCAATGTTCAACTTGTCCTTTAACAGAGCATAGACAATTTTAATCATGCCCTCTACGGTCATGGTTTCCTTGGTAACGACCAAGCGGCAGTTGGGATATGCCGTCGCAAGTTCTGTCTGGAAAGCAGGTCCTTTCATCTTGTTTTGCGGCGCGCCATCTTTAATACCCTGTTTCTCATAGACATCCAGAATAGCGGGCAAAAGCGGATCGTCCTCCCGCAGAATAAGCGCATGGTCAAAGTTCTTCAAAACTTCCCATGCGGTTTTCTGGATTTCATTGCAGGGGAATACCATGTTGACGCCATCGTTTACAGTATCTTCCACTTCGATGGTGAGGACACCAGTATGCCCATGCAAATACTGTGCTTCCCCCTTAAACCCATAAAATCTGTGCGCGTACTGTAAGTCTAAGGTCGTAATGCTTCTCATGTTCGTGCTCCTTCCTTTTTTGAAATGTTATTATTTACGGGATTTGTTTATGCTCCCGTAAGAGCATCTTAAATATTTAAGAGTGTTCCCCACACTCCGGGCAAATGCCCTTAAATATCACATCATGCCCGGTAAAAATAAAGCCGTGCGTATTTGTAATGCGTTGCTCCAAGTGAGACATATAAGGCAGATCCACATCAAAAATACGTCCGCATTTGATGCACCGCACATGATAATGGTTCTGGCAGATATGATCGAAGTGGTCTGCGCCATTGGGCAGTTCCCGTTTTCGGATTTCGCCGCTTTCACAAAGGCGCTGCAAATTCCGATACACCGTCCCTCTGCCAATATTGGGATGGCTTTTCGCTATTTCTTGATAAATCTCATCTGCGGTTGGGTGGCATTTCAGTCTTCTTACTGCTTCCAGCACCAAACCACATTGTATGGTACGGCGTTTCTTCATAACGGCATCAACCTTAGATATGGAATCTTTAATAAGACTTATCCTATTTGTTACAAAATGTCAAGAACTAAAATATAAGATATTCTATCCGTGGTTTCGTCCAGCACATCCATGCTAGGATTGAGCACATAATCCGGAAGGACCACCTGCGCACTAGATATTTGTGTCTTCCGGGCATCCGTGCCCACCGACGCATGACTTGCAGGCGGTGACGGCTACCTTATGGAACACCAGTGCAACTTTTGTCTGTACATTTATTATGGAAAATAAACACGCCCTATTCGTTATCCAAAGGGCAGTCAAACTAGCTGCTACACCCAATACCATGAAAGTAGTGATAGGCAAAACAAAAGAAGCAGGGATGTCTGTATCAGAAATTGCCAAAAAGCCCGGCTTAGAGGACTGATTTCCTGACAAAGTGGCGATGGCATTTGCTATCACCCCTATTTGCAATAAAAGAGAATAAGTAGGAAGCAGCATACATCCTACCATGAGCGATTCACTAGTTATACTGGGGATATGCGAAATTAAGCTGGCTCCCTTTGAAGGGAGCCAGCTGCTTCATGCCTTCTGTATTTCCATACTCGGTACAAAAAGGGTTGCCTGTTGCGCTGATTTCTTCATATACCGGATGCTACCGAAGTGTGAACCGCAACGCAGGAGGCAGAATGGGCCTTACAGATAGGGCGTCACATCCGCCTCGGTGATAGAGCGGATATTGGTCCGACCGTTCTCCAGGGACGGGAGAGTAAGCGTGCCGTCGTTGATAAGCTCCACCGCTTTCTGATAGGCGGGAGAGGTCTCGTCAATGCCGGTATAGAGATACCAGTTGTCATAGTTGAATGCGTCGCCGTCTACAGTTCCGTTTAGAGCCTCCTTGATGTAGCGGATAACCAGGGCACGAACCGTGCCGTCGTCGCCCCACTTCTCAGAGGAACTGAACACAATATCCAACTGGCGGCCCGCCAGACAGCCGTCCTCCCCCAACCACTTGTTCATGCTGTACGAGTTGGTGCCCAGCAGAATCTCCATGCTGTCAGTGATGGGGGTAGTCTTGGGATAGCCTTGGCCGTCTAGCACAGGAGTTCCGTCCTCGTGGTAGTCGGTGATGAGGCACAGATCCTTCACCCGGTTGCCCGCCGCCTGTGTCAGATCCAGACAGTAGGTGATGCCGCCGCCGATGTTGTTTGTGCTGTACTTGGACTGACGGCGCTCGGGATTGTAGCTCACCGTCAGGTCGCCGGGCTGTATCTGGTTGAAATACTCGGCGCTGTACTCCAGTAGATCCTTCAAATCCGCGCCAGTCATCCTGTAGACGGTAATCTCACCGCCGGAGTAGGAGTAGCTAGAAGAGACACTCTTGATGCTCACGTCGCCCACCGGGAAGCCGGCGTTCTCATAGTCAGTGTTGAGGATGACAGCCTGGGCTCCCGAGTAATACATGGAGGCGGAGAACAGCAGGTTCCAGATGCCGGTGGCCTCGGTGTATCCTGCGGAAATGCCTTTGATTCTGTCAGTGCCGTTCAGGTCGCTGTTGATGAGGGTGCCGATGGGGGTGTTGACATAGCCGCTGAGTTCAGTCTTATAGGGCCCCATTAGCTCCACCATAGCCGGATCCTCCTTGCGGCCGGCTGGAATGGCACAGGCTCGCTTGGAGACGACCTGATAGCCGCCATCTCCGTCGGGAGCAAAGGTCAGATCCACAGCGGAGTAGACCTTGGCATAATTCTGAGGCTCAGTGATAAGTACGCCGTTGACTGTCTGGCTGGGAACCAGCTGGTGGGCGTGGCCTGCCACAATGACATCTAGCTCCGGAACCGCCTTGGCAATGTCGATAACGCTGGACCCTTCCACATCGTTCTCACGGTCCAGCCCCATGTGGAACACGCCGATGATAGCGTCCACATTCTGCTTCCCCAACTCCTGGATGGCCAGCTTGGTCTCCTGGACGGGACTGTGGACATCCACCTGGTCCAAGGTTCCCTTGCCCGCCTCAAACTCCTCAATGAGGGGAGTAGTCAGGCCGATAAAGCCCAGCCGGACACCATCCCGCTCCAACACGGTTGTGGCCGGCATATAGCGCTCGTCGGTGCCCTTTAGGTACACGTTGTCCGACAGGACGTCGCCGTCAAACTGGGCCGCCAGCTTGGCCCGGCGGGCAAGGTCGAAGTTGTATTCGTGATTGCCCCAGGTCCACAGGTCGTAACCCAGGGCATTCATGGCAACAATCATCGGGTTGTTCTCGTGGTCGATGAAGTACTCCACATAGTTGGCCTGCACTGCGTCTCCGCAGTCCACCAGAACCATGTTCTTATTCTGTGCCCGCTCCTGGGCGAACCGGGCGGCCAGATAAGTGAGACTGCCGGAGGCGTCCTCCTGATCCAAGGCAAAGTCCCAAGGGACAAACCAGCCGTGAAGATCACTGGTGGCCAGCAGGCGGACCTGCTTGGCACCAGGGTAGAGGGGATCCACTTGGGAGAGGTTGAACAGCATCTGTGCAAGCTCTGCCCGGACGGCGCTGCCGTTAGGGTCCAGCAGTCCTCCTGGCTTGCCGTACAGCACCCCCGCGGTCAGACACCACTGCATCCCGTCGGCTGCCCAACTGCTCACATCGGTGTAGTCGGGGGCATCGGTCAGGTTGGGCCCGCCATCAGGAGATGAAAGCAGAGCCACCTGCTGGGCGTAGCGGTGGAAAATCACCGCCAGCTCACCTCGGGTGATGGGTCGGTCCCCTTCAAAAAGCTTGCTCTCCGGCACGGCGATAAGGCCGGTGTACTCTGCCCAGCCTGCCGCGTCGGCGTACCAGGTGCCCACCGTGTCGGTGAAACTGGCGGTGGGAGTGGCCGGAGCGCCCGCTATGCGGTAGAAGGTCTGGAATGCCTCCGCGCGAGTCACAAGGCCGTGGGGCAAAAATTCTCCGTCCACGGCGGTCATAAGGCCTTCTTGCGTAACATAGTTTTGTGCCTCTGCATACCAGGGGAGGGCTTCCGTCTCGGTAGCCAAGGCGGAAAGGGACAGCAGCAGCGCGGCTGCTGTCAGCATGCTCAGGATCCTTTTCATGTTTGTGTGCCTCCTTTTTTCTCACGGGCTGATCGTGCCGCAAAACGGCCACAGCAGGCAGGAATCCAGGTATCTAGCAGCCACTGATGCTGTAGCGCGCTGATTCGGATCTTTCCCCGCACAATGGATACATCGCCGTCATCCCGCAGGCGCATCAGGCAGCGATCCAGGGTCTTCTGGCTAATGATCGCCTCGCTGGCTACGGGGAGCGAGTCTTGATGATTCCATTTCACCCGTCGGAAAGAGTACGCAGTGCTGGAGCAGGAACAGGGCAGACTTATCTAGACTGGAGCGAAAGGCAGCGCTGCCCCGGATGTGGGTCAGCGCAAAGTCCTTATGGGCCACCATAGGCGTCACAGGCCAGAGAACGTCCACATCACTGCGGAGCAGGAAGGTGGTTTCCTATGCCGTGGAGCAGAGGGCGATGGCCCGGGACGCAGCCGAGACACGGGCTGCGTAGGTGCCAATGCCGGCTAGGATTTTCAGATCGGAGATGCCTGTGGGGGTGTACATGGTCATCCATGTGGAGAATTTCCCCTCCATAGTCTCATTGCACACCAGTAGCTCGCCGGATAGAGTGTAGTAGGCATACTCCGCCGACTCGTCCCGCACCACCCCCTTCTGACCGGGATACATCTGCACCAAAATGAATATCTCCAGCGGCAGGGCGTGGAGCTGCTTGCACTGAGCGGTCGTGGCTGGATACCGTGCACAGAGGTTATCCAGCGTCATACAACAGTCCCCCTCTGTACATCATCTATAAATTCAGACGATAGGAGTGACTATTTGAACGGAACCTATCTGGATTTTTGTGGCAAGCCTCCATGGATCACTCCTCATATCTGTTCCAAGCCAGTCTACTTAAATATGATGGTGCCAAAATCATTGATCCGATGAAAATCCGGGACAGAACTTTTCAATGGCGCCCAGGCCAAATAATGCGGTACTTCGGTATGATCTCCGCACTTATAAAAATTGCAGCGTCCTTTCCCTGAAAACGTATACCCCGGAAAATATAGTTGCACAAAGGAGCGGGGAATTTGAAACTTGATTCCCCACCCCTTCTCTGTAGAAAAAGGCTGTGGGGCAAACAGGTCCTTGTAATCTCTCGGGACCTGCCGGATTCGAGTTGATTTCTCCGCGCCGAATTCCAAGAGCATCGTTCCCAATGGATTGAATTCAAAATTGAAATAGCGAGGATCCATAAAAAGTGGCGCAAAGAAGAATTCCAAACAGCTGTCCGTGCAAACAGTGGACAACTCTGCTTTTAATGTTGCCCGTATCGGACTCTCCTGCGCTTCCAGGCGTACCCAGAGCATGTCCTCATTGTAACAGGCCTGTGCCTTCGCTGTAATAAAACACCGCGTTCCCCAAGGCATGTGCATCAGCGTTGCAGTTGGCAGTACGTCCCAGTCTGGCGCAGGCATTTTTCTTGCGACATATAAATGTTCCATGGAACCCCCTCAGTTCTTAACGTTTCAAGAGAAAATCTGCTTTTGATAGCAAATGCATCAGGAAGAAAGAGAGAAACAGAAGGACAGTCATCTGAATCATTCCGCAACGAGCGCCCCATAAAACCGGCGATCTAGAAGTAAGAGCGCCCAAATACTCTCCATTGGGTAGTATTCGGGCGCCCTATTATAGCGGCATGCTGTGGAATTCTCACCTGTATCATGATGTCCCCGCAATAAAGGCAACGCCTTGCTTTGTATGCTCAACAGGACATTTTCTGTGTCTCCTGCGAGGTTGCGCCCCCTAAATTACCAGCACCCACAATACAACATTCAAATAACAAAGAAATTGCTGATCATTGCATCGAATCAAGGATCGAATCGGCCAGCATATCCAATTCTACAGCCTTATCATCCTTTAAAGTGGAGGCCAGGGATAGTCTCTCGTTGAGCACAGTCATATTCTTCAGCTCTTCATCAATAAACTTCTGCATTAAATCTCCAGACTTACAGGCCCAGGACCCGTTCTCCACCAATGCGAACGTCCGATTCTGCATATTGAGGGCCTTCATATCCATCAGGAAATTGTGCATCGCAGGGTAAATCCCCAGATTGTATGTCACTGAGGCCAACACAATGTGACTGTACTTAAATGCCTCCGAGATCAGCTGGGACACATGAGTAGAGGAAACGTCATAAAGGACCACGTTAGACATACCCTTCTCGCAAAGCTTTGTCGCCAAGGCCTGTGCCGCGCCCTCAGTGTTCCCGTACATGGAAGCATATACGATCAGCACTCCCGTGACTTCGGGCTTATACTTGCTCCAAGTGTCGTACTTTTCGATAAAATACATCAGATCCTGACGCCATACAGGGCCATGAAGCGGACAGATTATCTTAATCTGATCCAATATACCCCCTGCCTTACCCAGCAGGAGCTGGATGTGCGGGCCATACTTCCCCACAATATTCGTAAGGTAGCGGCGGGCGTCATCCAGCCAGTCCCGGTCAAAATTGACCTCATCCGCGAACAGTTTCCCATCCAATGCGCCAAAGGTTCCAAACGCATCGGCGGAGAACAGAACCCCGTCGGTAAGGTCAAATGTCACCATAGCTTCCGGCCAATGGACCATTTGCGCAAACACAAACGTGACCGTATGCTTTCCAAAAGAAAAGGTATCCCCTTCCTTTACTTCAATGCACTCGTGTGTGTCAACGTGGAATCCAAACTGGCGCATCAGCATAAAGGCTTTCTCGTTGCTGATGACTTGGACCGTGGGATAGCGCAGGAGAATTTCTTCAATGCACGCTGCATGGTCAGGCTCCAGATGGTTGATGACCAAGTAGTCCAAAGGACGCCCCGCCAGCACATACTCCAGATTTTCCATGAGCTGACGACAGGCGGACCAGTCCACCGTGTCAAAAAGGGCTGTTTTTTCGTCCAGCAGGCAGTATGCATTATAGCTGACACCCCGCGGGATCGGGAAACAGTTTTCAAACAGGGCCAGCCGGTGGTCATTGGCGCCAACCCAATAAAGATCTTCGGTCACATTACGGACACAATACATACTGATTCCTCCTTTACCTTAAGCCTCAATAAATTGGTCCTTCTCCTCCGCGCATTCAGGGCATACCCAGTCGGCGGGAAGGTTTTCAAACAGGGTTCCCCCGGGGATCTCCGCATCCTCATCTCCCAGTTCCGGGATATATTCATATCCGCAGCCTCCACAGACATAGTGCTTTCCAAGCGGTGTGGGCTTAGGAGGCGTGGGACGCTTCATCTTCACCATCGGCGGTGCAGCTTTTTTCGCACCAGTATCCAGCGCGGCAGTCAACAGGGGCAGAATCTCCATCACATCGCCCACAATGCCATAATCACAGTTTTTGAAAATAGGCGCATTTCCGTTCTTATTGATCGCCACAATCGTTGAGGCATCTTTGATGCCTTTGAGGTGTTGAGAAGCGCCAGAAATACCGCATGCGATGTACAAGTTCCCGGTAAACTTTTGCCCGGACATCCCGACGTAGCGGTTCAGCGGCAGATACTTCAACGTCTCTGCCACGGGCCGCGAAGAGCCAATCGCTGCTCCCGCTGCCACGGCTAGGTTTTCCACCAGCTTCATGTTCTTTTTCTCGCCAATGCCTTTGCCCGCGGAGACAACCCGCTCCGCCTGTACGATGGGCGTGTCCAGGGGAATGCCCACCGAGAAGTCATGCCCGTCCTTTTTGAGTGCCTCGACCAGCGCGGCTACCTTTTCAGAGGAATCCCCCTCTCTGAAAATGTGCTTTTTCCGAATGCCCGTAATAGGAGCCGGCTTCTTCATTGTGGAGCGGCTCTCCCCACCTGTATCTCGTGTAATCTTTCCAACCAGATGAGACGCGATCACCACTCGCTGAATTTCGTTGGTCCCCTCGTAGATAGTCGTAATCTTGGCGTCCCGGTAAGCGCGCTCTACCTCCATTCCCTTTAGGAAGCCGGAACCGCCAAAAATCTGCAACGCGTCGTTCGTGACCTCCAGCGCAATATCAGAGGCGTACATCTTAGCCATAGCCGACTCCATTCCATATGGCACATGGTGCTCTTTCATCTCGGCCGCAGAGTAGACCAGAAAACGTGCACACCGCAGCTTTGTGGCCATATCTGCCAGCTTAAAAGAAATTGCCTGCTGCGCGGCGATGGGCTTTCCAAACTGGATGCGCTCCTTAGCGTACCCCAAGGCATGCTCAAAGGCACCTTGGGCAATGCCCAAAGCCTGGGATGCAATGCCGATGCGCCCTCCGTCCAAAGTCGCCATGGCAATCTTAAAGCCATCGCCCTCCTTCCCCAGTAGGTTCTCCTTGGGGACTTTCACATCATTAAAAATCAACTCTGCAGTGGAAGAGGAGCGGATGCCCATCTTGTCGTAGTGATCGCCGAACTCAAAGCCTGGCCAGCCCTTTTCTACGATAAACGCGGATATCCCTCGGGTCCCAATATCCGGTGTAGTGACTGCAAAGACCACGTAGACATCCGCCTTGGGAGCGTTTGTAATAAAGATCTTACCGCCGTTCAGAAGCCAGTGGTCGCCTTTATCAACCGCCGTTGTCTCCGTTCCACCGGCATCAGAACCAGCGTTCTGCTCCGTAAGGCCAAAGGCTCCAAGTTTTTCGCCTCTGGCTAAGGGAACCAGATATTTTTGCTTTTGCGCTTCTGTACCGAACGCAAAGATAGGCCACGTGCCCAAAGAAACATGGGCCGATAAGATTACACCGGAGCCTCCATCCACTCTGGACAGCTCTTCAACCGCAATGGCATAGCTGAGGATATCCTGTCCAGCGCCTCCATACTCTTTGGGGTAAGGGATCCCCATGAGACCTAACTCACCTAGTTTTCGAATGGCGTCATCCGGGAACTCATTTTGTTGATCCATCAAAAAGGCGATGGGCTTGATTTCCTCTTCCGCAAAACTGCGGATCCTGGCGCGGAAGTCCTCGTGTGCAGCGGTGGTTTGGAATAACATGTCATTGCCTCCCTTTTTCAACAAATACAGTTCTGGACATTTTTTCTCTTCTTTTAGGGTAAACAACATCCGGAAATCAGCTGTTTCAGATTGAGCCCCTTCAGTTCCCGCACCATTGTCTCCTGTAATTCTGCAAGCCTGCAGTGAACATTGCATATTCCGTATTTTTCGCGCCAAGGACAAGAATAGGCGGGGTCCATGCATGTGCTTAGAACTCCTTTCTCTCCGATCGCCTGCATCAAATCGTATAAAGACACCCTATCCAGATTTTCTCGTAGCTGACAACCACCTCCAGGTCCTTTGGTGACAAAAACAAAACCAGCCCTGTCCAGCTTCCGCAAAATTTTGTACGCAAATGGCACGGGAATCATTTCATGCTCTGAAATATATGGGATCGTGTGCTTCTCTTCCTCGGATAATGCCCTTAAGATACGCAATGCATAGTCCGTTTCTTTCGTAATAATCAGCAGTACTCCTCCCTTCTGCACGTCGTTTTCTATACAAACCATACCATTATGGATATAAATTATCAAGCTAAAATGTATAATATATATAAAATAGGACATTTGAACAAAAAATTTTGCGGTAGCGAGTATGCTGATGTATAATATGACCATTTTGTTGGTTTGGTCATTTGAGTCAGAAATACATGCCAGCGGGAAGGAAGAAAAGTTCTCACTTTGTTCCGGCTAGACAGGATAAGACGGTTCCCTGTTTGGGGAGAGGAAAATGGGAAGCAAAACGTTCCATAAAGCCCATGCCACGCGGCCTAAAGAGATAAGGAACATTTACACAGTTTTCAAACGAAGCGATTTGTGATAATATGAAGCAAAACATAGGATTACAGATCGTTTATCGAAGACACACAGAGAAAGGGTGTATGAGAACCAAGCCGCAGGCTGACGATCTTTTTCGATTTACAGGTTAGGGAGGCAGATGATATGGAGGCTAAAAACACTTTAAACAGGAAAATGAATGCAGATGCAGCGCAGATTGTTTTTCCGTCTCTAAACATCTCCGGCCTTCCTGTTCCAATGATGGTTTTTCGGGATCACGAGCCTTACCAGCTGGTGTATATGAACGAGTGCATGCTCTATGAGTTAGGGTACCACAGTCAACAAGAACTGGAAAGCCACGTCGGTGGCTCGCTGCTGTCCTATATTCATCCGGATGATTGTGACGCGTTTCGCAAATATGCATCGTCCCTTCAGGGGCAGACCCAAGAACAAAAGTACAGGTGCCGCATACGCAAAAAGGATTACCGTTATTTGTGGTACGAGCTTGTGTGGTGTGTCCCATGTGGAGCGGCAGACATTCCGGGCAGGGTTTGCATTTGCAACAATATGACTGAGCTGTTTGACTTGAAAACGGCTCATACGAACAGTGAATGCATGCTTCGCAACGCGCAGGGTGAACTGGAATCCATGATCGAAAACCTGCCCGGCGGTTGGCATATCTGCCGTTTGTTCGACGGCATTTCCCTTCATTACGCCAGTGATGGGTTGTGTCAAATCTGCGGATATACCCGTCAGGAGATCAAAGAGCGCTTCCACAATCAATACGTCATGCTCATTCATGAGGATGACCGCCACATATTTTTAAATGCGGTCCAGGAATTAACAGCATATCCGCATACCACAGAATTGGAGTACCGCATCGTACACAAAAACGGCTCGGTCATTTGGGTTTCGGACAGGCTCAAGTCGAGCCGGAATCGTGAGGGCGTCATGTTTGCCTACGCGGTGGTGACGGAGATCGGGAAATGGCACACGGCGTGGCAGAAAATGCAATCCCTAGTGGATACTGCCCCTTGCGGCATCGTCATGTTCGAATATAGAAAATCCGATGGGAAAGTGAGCATCCAGTTTTGCAACGACACGGCTTGCGCCATATCGGGGTATCCGCAAGCAGAGCTTGAGCAATTGGACGTCGAAACCCTTTGTTCAGCGGTGGCGCCGGAGGATTATTCTGAGGTGGAACGCCAGTTTAAACAGATGATCGAAACCGGCGTGGGAATGGATTGCGTGTTTCAGGTAATAGGGAAAGCCTGCTTTTGGGCGCACATGACAGCCCGGGTCATCGAACAGGACCATGATACCTGCCTGGTCAACGCGGCCTTCCAGGATTTTACCGAGAAAAAGCATTTGGAAAAACAGCTCTCATACCACCACTATTGCCTGGAGAAGATCAATCAATCGCTGTCCTCCGGCATTATCATCAAGCAGTTAGGCCTGGAAAACAGTCCCCAGTATGTATCCAGAAACATATCCAACATTTTGGGATACTCCATGCCGGAGTCTGAGCGCTCATTCAGCTCCTGCTATCAGGATATCATCTATCCAGATGATTATCAGCGGATTGTAGATGCCATAGCGCAGCATAAAAAACAGAGGACACCACATTTTGAGCTGGAATTCCGCGTCATTAAAAAAGATGGTTCCATCCTGTGGGTAAAAGAAGCGGCAGACCGGCTGGATGATTTTGCTGTGGAGCACGCATACTTGATCATATTTACGGATATTACCGATCTCAAACATGCGGAAATGCAGCTGCGCATGCGGGAAGAAGAATACCGTATAGCGGTATCAAAAAGCAAAAACATCATCGTGCGATATAACATCGCGGAAAAATCGGTCTATATCCCCAAAGAAGTGCCGGTTGATTTCGATCTCCCGGAAACCATCGAAAACATGCCGTATCAATTCCTTTCCAAAGGGCTCATAAGCCCCACAAGCATCGCAAACTATTCTCAATTGTTTGCATGCGCGGACCGCGGCGAGAATTTTGAAACAGAGATACAGGCTGTAGGCTCCAGTGGGAAGGAGTATTGTTTCCATGCGTCGTCTTCGGTCGTTTTTGATGATCGGCAAAACCCGGCGTCAGCGGTGATTCTGTTCTCAGATATCACAGAACACAAGCAGACGGAAAAAGCAATGCATGGTTTAAAAGAATCCGAACAGCTTTTTCAAATTATTGTAGAAAGCTCAAGTAAACTTCTGCTGCGGTATCATTTCAGCTCCGACAGCTTTGACCCATATGGACCGGCAGCAAACAAATTGTGTGCCGGTTTATCGAGGCCATATACTGCCGAGAAAATAATCAGCACCAACTTCTTTGACCAGGAAAGCCAGAACGATCTGTACGCGTTTTACATGCAAATCAAAAAGGGCACTCCCAAAGGGACCGTGCTCCTAAAGGCCAAAAACCATGCTACCAAATGGGTGTGGTATACATGTTCGTTTATTACGGTTTTCGACAGCTATCATTTACCGCAGTATTCCGTCGTATTTTGTGAAGATATTACCGCTCAGCATGAAAATGAGCTGGTATCGCAGCGATTTAACGATTTTATGAAGCCAGGTTCACGCGGGATCGAAGTTAATTTAGAATACAACCTGACAACAGACTCCTTTGAGCGTATTGACGGTGAGCTTCCGGTATATTTCCGTGCTATATTAACCACAGGGTCTTATACAACTGCAACTGTCTCTTATACACATCTGACGCTGCCGACG
>OWID01000618.1_pt1 | contig 12438 bp, 13 predicted proteins | sample 1732661 | NCBI WGS metagenome assembly OWID01 (sample SAMN05065739, study PRJEB22554) | human gut metagenome | biome: ENVO:2100002; feature: ENVO:00000062; material: ENVO:00002003 | host: Homo sapiens | place: USA
GCAGTTGATAACCAATTAACTATCTTTTCATAGAAAAGCAGGTAGTCTTTGATACTTGTTACATACATGACCACCTGCCGTTTATCTATTCTGATATTTTTTCTGTAAATCATCCGTCTGTCAAATTTAAAGTTATCGACACCACCATGTTGAAGTCTACAGTCAGATGGGCCACCACGGAGTATTTGTTATTCTTTCTAGCCGCAAAATACAGTACAGTAGCCGCCCCTCGTTTTACCAACACAGTCTTCCAAGGCTTTACATACGGAATTCCTTCCATACCATCTATATGCCAGATTCTGCTGTGCTCCACCCATAATCTGTCAATCACAATACATTTTGCAACAATAATAACATTTTTCTGATACCTTCTATCTATTTTAATCTATCTTTCTGTACTCTTCCATTCAGCAACAGCATTTCTCACCCGCTGGTCAATATCCATCCGTGCACCCTGACATTCTTTCGGATACTTTCTTGCCGCCTGAAATGCCAGTTTCATAAAGATTCCAGAACCAATTGGCAACATCGTCTTTAACATACTCTCCGGAAAAACGAAATGGGTCGCATGCTCATAAATAACAGACTCCAACCTGCATGTGTGGGGACGTTCTTTCATACGCAGCTCCATACGGCGTATATATTTTGCAGTATCCCACAACACATCATCTTCAGCGCCAATCAGCAATAATGTTCCATGGATTTTTTCAATCTTGATCATTTCTTCTTCTGTAATTGGATGAGCTATTTCTGAATCATCAAACAATTTTCTCGAATTAATCATATCACCGGTCCGTTTTGTTTCTTTTTCAATCACGTGCCAGTAGTCCGGATGTTTATAGCAAAACGGCATATACGGAAGCGGTTCTCCTTTATAAGAGAAAAGTGATTCTCCCTCAATCGGCCATTCTTTACACCCATCTTTTTTCCCTTGCATAAATCCCTGCCAGATAAAATCACTCGGTGTCAGACCAATCGTCAATGTAAGATCTTCAAAATAAGAAGCGGCAGTTAAAGCAAGTGTTCCTGTAGTGGATGCCCCGACAATTCCTATCTTCCGATTACCATGTGTTTTTAACCAACTGATTGCTTTCTCTATACGTTCCAGTGGATAATTATGATGTCCATAATCCTTTTTTGCCGGTGACATCGTCATCACATTCACACCGAGTTTATGTAACCATTTTACGGATGTTCGTGCCAGATAATCTTCCGAATCATCTCCGATCATTGCAATCATTGCACAGTCTGAGTCGGTTTTACATTTCCAATATGCACCATAAAATCCCTCTGTTTCCATTTCAAAATGTCTTTTCTGCATCTGCATCATCTCCTTAATATCAGTCACATTTCTCCAAAACTATTATTTTGTTCGAGATATTCCGAACAGCTGGTATTTTACCTATCACACAATAAACAGGCATAAGTTCTTTCATTCCCTCAACCAGGCTGACTTCATGCAGGATAGAAAAATTCGGTAGAATCTTTTGTAGTTCTGTTCCATTTTTAACTCCCCATGTGAATTTGGCATTACTGCCCTCTATAGATTTTTCTTTCACATGTTTTACAACAAATGGTGACATAGTTTCGACCATTACAGTTACTTTCTGAAATGATTTTTCAATAATAGAAAACATTTTTCTGATGTCCTTCTCACACAAATACATAGTAAGTCCTTCAATTATTACCAGAACATTTTCTCCATGATAATCGATACCATCCACATAGGAATCATCCATTGCAGACTTTGCAATCTGATAGATCGGACCTGTTTCCGGAAGAAACTGCCGCCTTATCTTCATAGTCTCAGGCAGATCCACATTGTACCAGCGCAGATATTTTCCCCTCATCCGATAACATCTGGTATCCAGTCCGCATGCAATATTTACAACAACTGCATTTTCATGATTCTCCAAATATTGCCTGACCATCCGATCTAATACAATTGTCCTTGCAATCACACCATAAGTCATGGCACTATCCTTATCTGCTTTAGAAAAGTCATAGTCCAGCTTTTCCACAAGTTCTACGGCAATCTCATCCTTAATCTTTGCATTTTGTTTTTTTGTTTCTTTTGCTCTTGCATACAGGGTCTGTACCATTGTTTCAGGTACACCTGTCACATTCACTTTTTCTTTCATTATCTATCGCCTTCCGCTATTGTTTTCTTACAACGCAATGTAGCCTCATACCTTTACGGATTTCAAATTTTTCTACTTTTAGTCCTGCTTTTCTGCAACATTTCATAACCACATCTCTTGTTGGAACCCGGACATCTCCGTGTCCACATATATTTGCCAAAGGCATTTCCAGTGTATTCATCAACCATACCAATACTTTATTGTCACTGGTCACATCCCGCAAAATCAATCTTCCATTTGGGCGAAGGCATCTCTTTACACTGTCAAAAAATGCCTGTGGATCCGGATAATGATGGAAACTCATAGAACAAATAATTGCATCAAATGAATCGTTTTCAAAAGGAAAATTCTCACAGTCTCCCACGACAAATGTTGCATTGGGAATATCTTTCTTTTTTGCCTGTTCGATCATCGCAGGAGTCAGGTCCAGTCCGGTATAATGCCTGTCCGGATATTTTTCTGCTAATAAGGAAATCATTGGAGCCGGACCACATCCTGCATCCAGCAATTCTCTAAACGGCTCTTTCTCCAGCTCCGCAAGAATTTCCGGATAATCCTTCTTACACATTTCGTAAATACCAGCATGGTTACTTTCATATCTTCCTGCTGCTTTTGTAAATTCAGCAATCGACAACTTTTTGTATTCTTCATTTTTCATGCTTTACCCTCCAATCACTGCACTGTTCTCGCTTTATATCCACATATCTTCAGTTTTTTCACATTTCGCCAATAACGCCGCATACAAGAATCCAATCACACCTGCACCATAAATCAATATTATCATGGCAATCAGTCCTCTTTTAAATTGTTCTGTAAATCGCATATGTGTTAGCTGCATCTAACCGCATATTTCTAAAAAACCGTGCGCAATGCAAAGCTGTAAAATCGCACGGTTTCCTTTTTATGCTTTCAGTATATCACTTGAAAAATTATATAACAAGAATTTTTCTTTTCCCCGCTGTATTTTTCCCTCCCAGCGTTTCGATATATAGAGGGATGAAAACATCGTTTGCAGCGAGCTTCTTCGCCATGGATACGATGTCTATGTCGGCAAGCTCTATCAAAAGGAAAAAAGGAGCTCACGGTTTATAAGTTTTATAAGCTATCCCTTCATCGACTTCGCCAGACTCGTCAGCAATGCTGCCATCTCAGGATTTCCAAGCACCTTCATAAGCATATCCGCATCTACCCCCTCCGGAACGCTTATCATATTATTGTTATTATTATTCTGTGCACCTGATGCCCCATGAATATCAGGATTTAAGTTTTCCTTATTATAAAAAGCATTTTCCATAAGCTGGGCATTCTTTTTGCGGTCCTCGTCCAGAATATGTCCATATACCTCTGTTACTCGTTTCTGTTTTCGGAGTCTTCATCACGACAACTGTGGTGTTATTCCTCTTCTGCGTAGGAAAAATCGTGATAATATCTTTCCTGTCCATGAAATCCAATGCCTCAACACTTACACGCTCAATAATCTTGTTGATGACAATATAACAACGGTTTGTCTCTATTGCCTCATCGGATATATCCACGCAGTCCCATGTCAGAGCTGTATGTTGTAACTGCCCACTTTTCTTTTCCGTAAAGCTTAACGTATTCATTAAGCAAGAAAACCAATTTTACAGATTTTTACAACCCTTTTCCTATATTACATAATACATGAAAATACCGAGTGGAAATCATTACCTCTCATTTGGGTGGAAATTTTTAATTTTGGGTGGATGAAATAATCATTTTTTTACTGATTTTCGGTGGATTTTTCCACCCCAAAAAAGTAAAAAGCAGTAATGAATTTTCTTAATCATTACTGCTTCAAACAACTGTTCTCAGTGGGAATCGAACCCCCAACTAGCGCTTAGGAGCTCAAGATACCACTGTAAATACATACAATGATTAGTCAACCTAAGTCAAGGAAATCCTTGGTTTTCCTAACTATTCTGTTACTCCCTGTCAAAATAAGAAAACTTGTTTTCATCTCTGTAAAGCACCTTTCGGTGCTCGTCCGGTGCTCGGAGCACCCGGAGGATATAACCATTCCGTTCCATCGAGTTCACTCAGTTGGCCACCATTACGATTCAGCTTCGTAACAATGATCACTTGGTTTTCTTATTAGATTAACTATATTATAACGTGTGCGAGGTCGGATGTCGATGATTTTTTGACCATATTTATTGTTTTATATGTTACTTCTCTATTAGTTCTGCAAACTTGAATCTGATGCTGTCTACCTCTTATCCAATCCATTTTTTAATTTCAAAATATCTTTTCTGATTTTTTCAATGACTATCTTAAATTCCTCATCACTTTTTCCTGTTGGATCTTCAAGTCCCCAGTTATCATCAAACAGTCTTCCTGTAAATGGACATCCCACATTACACCCCATTGATATTTCAATATCCGGATTTGGAATATCACTAACCAGCTTACTGAACTGCCCATCTGCTTCCATATCTATATTATATAATTCCTTCATAATACGGACAGCATCTTGGTTAATCTGTGGTTTTGTTTCTGTACCCGCCGAATAACTTTGAAACACATCTGATGCCAGATGTCTTCCAAAAGCCTCAGCAATCTGACTTCGGCAGGAATTATGGACACAAATAAATGCCACTTTTACATTACTCATGAAATGGACACCTCTCCTTTATACACTGCTCATTAAAATCTGTGAATCCGCATTGCATTTGTTCGTATTGCAATTTTACTCCATAATGAGCATTTACATAATCAATACCATTCTTAAATGCTATCATTGCATCTCTCTTGCAGCATCTTGGTCCGTTTATGGCTCCTAATTCTCCGATTGCTTTCGAGGTAAACTGCATATGATTTCCCCATGTTCCATCTGTTGAAAGCGGACCTGTTCCGTCGATGATTGCAAGTGCAGCGCCAATGGATGTGATTGCTCCGCATATTCCCCATAAACCGCACATTGCTCCCGGCATCCGAAGTCCTTCTGACATCAGCCTGTCCAATGCCTGTTCTAAGTCTATCTCTCCACCTGCGTTTTTGTAGGCTACTAGCAAACTTGCACCATCTAATATATGGTGTTCCGGTCCATGAATGCTGATATATTCCTTCTCTGCAATCTGCTTAAAAATAACAACCGGATTTGTTCCCTGTTCTTTCTTTATATCTTTTACAATCAGTTCTGCTTTTTCTCTTACTGTCATAGAAACCTTCCTTTCGTCTTATTTGCAATTCTTACAAGCACAAGCATTACCGGAACTTCTGTTAAGACACCCACAGTAGTAGCAAGTGCAGCCTCACTTGTTGTTCCAAACAATGCAATCGCCACTGCCACCGCAAGTTCAAAGAAATTAGATGCTCCTATCATTCCTGCAGGTGCTGCAATATTGTGTGGCAGTTTTAACAGATAACACGCTACGTATGCGATTCCAAAGATCAAAAATGTCTGAATTATCAAAGGTATTGCAATCAGTATTATGTGTATAGGATTTTTCAGAATAACTTCCGACTGAAACATAAATATCAGCACTAATGTCAATAGTAGCCCTATAGTTGTAACTGAATCAAATTTATTTAAAAACTGCTGGTTTAAATAATTCTCATCATGTTTTCTGATTACAGCCATTCTGGTAATAATTCCACCAACAAGCGGTATTACTACAAAAAGCACGACACTTAAAAATATTGTATTAAAAGGCACTGCTACATTGGACACACCCAGCAGAAATTTCACAATCGGTCCAAATGCAAAAAGAATGATAATATCATTCGTTGCAACCTGAACGACAGTATATACCGGATTCCCTTGCGTCAGACTGCTCCATACAAATACCATTGCTGTGCATGGTGCTGCACCAAGCAATACTGCCCCAGCCAGATATTCTGTAGCAAGTTCAACCGGAATAAATGCCCTGAATAACACAAAGAAGAACAAGCATGCAATTCCATACATTGTAAATGGTTTGATCAGCCAATTAACGATCCAAGTCACAAATAATCCTTTCGGATTTTTGCTGCTATACTTGACACTTTTGAAGTCCACCTTAATCATCATTGGATAAATCATAATCCAGATTAATACAGCCATAGGAATAGATATCCCTGCATATTCAAACTTATTTAATATATTGGGTATCATCGGGAAAAAATGTCCTATGGATACACCGATGATCATGCATAGAATGCCCCACACAGATAAATACTTTTGAAAAAACTTCATCTTAGCATTTCCCCTCTAACAACAGCTATCTTTTTTGTCACAGCATGACTCACATGTCAAACTGCCAATAAAATTCTTGAATTCTAATAAAATATCACAATTCAAAGAGTAATGATGCCATTTACCTTCTTTGCGATCATTCACAAGGCCGCATCCTACCAGTATCTTCATATGATGGGATAAAGTTGGCTGGGTAATTTCAAATCTTTCCAAAAGTTTACACCCGCACTTTTCTCCATCCGACAGCATCTGTACAATTTCAAGCCGGTTCGCATCGCCCAAAGCCTTACATATCAAAGCCACATCCATTGCATTCATATTGACACCTCACATTGATCATTGTCTATGTTCAATATAATATATACATAGATATTTGTCAATGTATGTATTTTAAAAAAGAGAATCAAGTTTTTGATTCTCTTCATACATTCATTATAGCTTTTATCATCCATTTTATTTGCCCCAAACAGCCGCTGCATTCGACCTTACAAGCAGTTCTTCCACAGGCAGACCAATCGGACAAATATCATGACAAGATAACGACTTCCCGCATCCCTCAAAATATTTCTTCTTATATTCAGCAGAAATCTCATTCAAATGAGTGCTTTCCTGTTCTTCATTCAGAATCCGAAATGCGTTGACTGCAGCAACAGCGCCTGCGAAAGTCCCATTTGCAGAGAAGTTAGGACACACTTCAAGGCAGCAGCCACACATCAGACAGCGTGCCGACTGGTATCTCGGTTCATGTGTCCACGGATTCATATAAGCTTCACTTTCAAGCCAAAGGTTCAGTTTTTTCAAATTTTCAAACAGATTTGACCGGTCAACGATCAAATCTCTTACAAGCGGAAATTTGCTTAAAGGTTCCAAGATGATTGTAGAACCTTTTAACGTATGTAGAAATGTAGAGCATGCCAACCTCGGACGTTCGTTAATCAGCATGGCGCAAGCCCCACATTTTCGCACCATACAGCTACATTCCCAGCTGATGGGAGTAACTATATTTCCTGAGTTATCTTTCAAAGGGGTTCTACTGTTCAATTCCTTTAGAACAGTGGCAACAGAGCTGTTTTTGCTTCCGTCATACTCAAATTCCTGCCAATAACTGTCTGATTTCTGACTCTCCTGCCGCCTGATTCTTATTTTATATACCAAGTGAATCACCGCCTTTCTGGAACAGGTACAAAGGAAATCTGTATCTGCTTTCCATCAAATCTGGCTACCGTTGTTTTAAGGTAATCATCGTCATTGCTCTTCGGATAATCCTCCCGCCAGTGTGCACCACGGCTTTCTTTTCTTGCAAGAGCACTCTTTAGAACTGCCATGCCAAGCAATGGAAGATTTCCTGTCAGCGCTTGTACCGTTTGAATCCCATTTAACAACGTATTCTCATTTCTGACAACGCCCATAGTCTCCTGCATCACTTTGTTTAATTGCTTTATTTCTGAAATTTGGGACGCTGGTGGAAAATCTATCTGTGTCGCACAAGATAGATCTACTACATCTGCCTGTTCGCATGCTGATTTTGCCGCAACACGTCCTCCGTATAACGCTCCTAACAGAGAATTTCCACCAAGACGGTTGGCACCATGATATTGGGCACAGCATTCTCCGGCAGCGTAAAGATTCTGAATCGGCGTTCTGTGCTGCTCATCCACCAGAATGCCTCCCATAAAATAGTGAATTCCCGGTAAAACAGACACCGGTTCCTTTCGTATATCTTTATGCAGATAGGTCATACAATCGTCTGCCAGACCAGATAGCTTATTTGAAATAATCTCCTCCGATATTTCCGTCATGTCAAGAAATACCTCTGATTCATGGCTGACCTTCCATATCTCTCTGGCGGTAATATCTCGTGGCATCAGATTTCCAAGCTCCGGGTATTTTTCCTCCATGAAATACCATTGTTTTCCATCTTTCATGGCAAACAACCTGCCACCTTCCCCTCTGGCCGCCTCGCTGATGAGCATGCGTTTTCCACCACATTTCACAGTTGTCGGATGATACTGGATCATCTCGCCATTTGCCAGAGGAACACCAAGCCGGAACAATTCTGCGGTGACTTCTCCTGTATTGCTCAGCGAACCCGTTGTATTTCCAAACAATCCGTGCATACCACCGGTGGCAACAATAACCGCATCCCCCGGTAATTCCACAGTCTCCTGACTGTATTCATCCCTGATTACGCAGCCACAACAAATATTGTCACACAGACGAAGTGTTAGGAAAGAATGATGGCTGAACCGTTCTACCATACCAGATGCTTCTTTCCTGCGAACAGCGTCTATCATAGCTGTCATGATCTGCTTCCCGGTATCGCTCTGCGCAAAAGCAGTCCTTTTCTTTTTCTGCCCGCCAAAATTCCGCAGATCCACATCATCATAGCCGCTCATGTTAAATTGAACTCCAAGTTTTAACAGCCAGTGCACCAGCTCCGGTGCTGCCTGTGTCATTCCCCAAACTGCATTTGGATCTGCCAGACCACATGCTGCCTTTATTGTATCTGTAAAATGTTCTTCGGGACTGTCGTTTTCATCTTTTGTATTCAAAGCTGCGTTGATACCGCCCTCCGCCATAACAGACTGTGCCCGCTCTGACGGAAGGGAGGAAACCAGTTTTACATTGCATCCATTTTCCGCTGCCTGCAAAGCCGCTGAAAGTCCTGCCAGTCCAGCACCTATAATAATAATTGTCTTACTCATAGATATTGCCACCCAATATAATAGAAAATAACTGCGCCCGCTATAAACAGAAGGAGCACCGAAAGAATCAAATAAATATCACCCCTTCGTTCTTTATAACTGATGATTCCCAGCGATACGAGCAATGGGCGGATATTGATAAAAATATGAACAAAGATTGCCGCCACGAACAAAAGCTGAGTTACCATCTTTACCGTTGTAAAAGGGAACAAAATATATGTCCCATTCTGCACCTTTCCAAACAAGCCAATATGGAAGAACAGCAGGATCAGTATTGCCAGCCCACTGGCTCGTCTCGCCCAGAATATGGCGTTCTGTTTCAGATACATTTTTCCGGATTGCTTCGCTGTCTGTAAACTCTGAACTGTCAGGATGACACCAATCACCGTATGCACAACAAGAATACCAACACCAATCCATGCAAGAAGTTTCCCTGCGCTACTTCCAACTCCGTTCAGCATAAAGCTGCCCATGATTCCATGAATCATAAAAATGAGAAGCATTAAAACAGACAAAATCGTATTCCATTTTCTCATAAATTCCCGCTCACCTCATTTCTTCGCTGTCCATGATCATATAGTCCATCTGTGTTAGCGTTGTAACGTCAATAAAATCATCCGATGCCAGGAATACATCATACTTTCCACTTACCACTCTTGATAGCATCATTGTGTTACTGTACTCTTTCAGATCTACGGAGAAACCGGCCTGTTTCAACCTGTCACAGAGTTTCTTAGCATAACTGACAAGCGGATAATCCGTCTCAGATACATATAACCGAAAACTAATGTCCGTTTTCATGAGATCTGTTTCATTTGTTTCCGAATCGTCCAGTGCCAATTCTTTTAATTTATTCCGGGTGTTCTCGTTGTCGAGACCATCTGACATCATATTAATACCGAGAACATAAGAGCCTTCCAACTGTGCGGAGGCTTGAGCCGCCTTTTTTGACTTCGGTGTTGCTCCTGTGACTGCATCAATCATAGAAGGCGGTGAATGTAAAATGGCACCAAAACCTACAAGAAAAACAATCGTAACAACTAACAGAATCAGTTTTCGTTTCACATTCCCACCTCATTTCCTATTTTTTCAAAATCCTCATTGCGTTCAAGACGGCAATTATGGTAACGCCTACATCACCAAATACAGCTTCCCACATTCCAGCTATACCCAGAGCACCAAGGATCAGGAACACACTCTTAATTCCAAGGGCAATCACTATATTCTGCATGACAATTTGCTTTGTCGCTTTTGCCACATCAATCGCATCCACCAGCTTAGATGGTTCATCTGTCATCAGAACCACATCCGCAGCTTCAATGGCCGCATCTGAACCAAGACCACCCATTGCGATACCAACATCCGCACGAGCAAGGACAGGAGCATCATTGATACCATCACCAACAAAAGCTAATTTGCTTCCCTGTCTCTTTTTACTGTCTAAAAGCTCAACCTTTTCCACTTTTTGATCAGGAAACAGTTGTGCATAATATTCATCCAACTGCAATTCTTCCGCAACAGCCTTTCCAATTTTTTCATCATCACCAGTAAGCATGACTGTTTTTTCCACACCGATATGTTTCAAATCAGAAATTGCTTTTTTGCTGTCCGGCTTTACTTCATCTGTTATCAAAATGCATCCGGCATATTGACCATCTACTGCTACATAAACCTTTGTACCAACTTTTTCACAGGCTGTGTACTCCACATGCTCTGAATCCATAAGTTTCGTATTGCCAGCATAAACTTTCTTCTTTCCTGCCATGGCACTGATTCCATATCCGGAAATTTCCTTATAATCAGAAATCACTGACTGATCAATTTCTTTTCCATAAGCAGCAAGAATGGATTTTGCAATAGGATGGTTAGAAAAGCTCTCTGCCTGGACCGCATACTCCAGAACCTGTTCTTTTGAAAATCCATTTGCAGGCAGAATATCAGTCACATTGAAAACACCCTTTGTAAGTGTTCCGGTTTTATCGAACACAATAATGCTGACATTATTAAGCGCCTCTAAATAATTACTTCCTTTTACAAGAACACCTCGTTTAGATGCCGCACCAATACCTCCGAAGAAAGTCAGCGGGATTGAAATGACCAATGCACATGGGCAAGATACCACAAGGAAAACAAATCCTCTGCGAATCCACTCTGTCCAACCTCCACCAAGAAGGATCGGTGGCAGAATTGCCAGAATAGCTGCTAAGATTACAACAACAGGAGTGTAATAACGTGCAAATGTAGTAATGAAATTTTCTGTTGGTGCTTTTCTACTGGACGCATTCTCCACAAGATCAATAATCTTTGAAGCAGTAGATTCACCAAATGCTTTCGTTGTCTTAATCGTTAAAACACCCGTCTGATTCATACAACCGGAAAGTGCTTCGTCTCCTTTATGAACGCTTCTCGGAACCGATTCTCCAGTTAAAGCCCTCGTATCCAGCATAGAATCTCCATCCAATACCACACCGTCTAATGGGATTTTTTCACCAGGCTTTACAATAATAATCTCACCAATGGCAACACTTTCAGGAGATATGGTAATCAATTCTCCGTTCCTTCTGACTGTAGCACAATCCGGACGTATATCCATTAAGTCTGATATAGATTTTCTGGAACGCTTAACAGCCAATGACTGAAAAAATTCACCTACCTGATAGAATAGCATAACAGCAACTGCTTCTGGATATTCACCAATGACAAAAGCCCCAATCGTAGAAACACTCATCAAAAAATGTTCATCAAATACACGCCCCTTTGAAATGTTCCTCACAGCCTGCCATACAACATCTCCACCAAGAATAACATAAGAAACAATGAGAAAAGCTAACTCGATAGGCAGTGGCACTTTCGCAAAAACAGTCAATGCCATACCAATGGCATAGATTGCTGCACCAGTCGCTAAACGAACTGTCAACTTCTTATCCTCATTGTTATAGGATTCATTGGCCTCCTGCTTTTTTTCCGGTATATAAGATTCCTGTACAATTTCAGAAACTTCCACATCTGGCTCATGGCTATGAACAATCGTTTCAATCTGACTGGCTATCGTATCTGCGGCTGTCTGAGTAACATTGATTGTAAGCGTCTGCTTCATCAGATTTACCACTGAGGATTGCACTCCATCCAACTCTCCGACTTCTTTTTCAATTTTTGCGGAACAATTCGGACAGTCCAATCCTTTTAACGAATAACTCTTTGTAACATTCATAACGGTTTCTTCCTGAACTTCCACATCTGGCTCATGACTATGAACAATCGTTTCAATCTGACTGGCTATCGTATCTGCGGCTGTCTGAGTAACATTGATTGTAAGCGTCTGCTTCATCAGATTTACCACTGAGGATTGCACTCCATCCAACTCTCCGACTTCTTTTTCAATTTTTGCGGAACAATT
>OWID01000620.1_pt1 | contig 12425 bp, 12 predicted proteins | sample 1732661 | NCBI WGS metagenome assembly OWID01 (sample SAMN05065739, study PRJEB22554) | human gut metagenome | biome: ENVO:2100002; feature: ENVO:00000062; material: ENVO:00002003 | host: Homo sapiens | place: USA
GTATCGCAGACCAATACCGAGATTTTGGGACAGGTGATCGACGACCTGCGCGCACAGGGCTATACCTTCTGTGCCTATGATGCATAATAAAAAACACCTTCGGCAGTCTGCCGAAGGTGTTTTTTGCTGTGTGAAGAATCGGAGCACAAAGCCCCTTGTAAATCTGAGTCAATCTGGTAGAATGAAGCACAAGAAGATTGACTGAGCAGTCAATATGCAGGGGGAAAGAGGATGAAGCAACAGCAGCAGAGCAGGCCATTTGCCAGTCTGCCCAAAGAAAAGAAAAGCCGTATCCTGACGGCAGCCATGGAAGTTTTTGCCAAGAACGACTATAAGCGAGCGTCCACCGATGAAATTGCCAGCAAGGCGGGCATCTCCAAAGGATTGCTGTTTTACTACTTCAGGGATAAAAAGACGCTGTATCTGTATCTGGCAGACTATCTGAAAAGGATGATCGAAGCCCATCTGCAAAAGGAAGTGTTGGACGGCATCGACGACTTTTTTGACCTGCTGGATTATGGAATGGAGCGCAAGGTCTGTCTGATGGAAAAGATGCCCTGGGTGCTCAATTTTTCGGTGCGGATGTATTATAACACCGATAAAGAGGTGGGTATCAGCGTACAAAAGTATATTGTTGAGATGACAAATCAGCTATATAATCTTTATTTTTCACATATTGATACCCACAAGTTTCGAGAAGATGTTCAGCCGCAGCAGGTGCTGCAGATGCTGATTTTTTTGGTGGACGGCTATCTGCACTGGCAGATGATCAGCGGAGAGCAAATCAGACTGGAGCCGCTGGTGGAGGAATATCAAAAATGGAAACAGATGTTAATCAAATACGCATACAGGGAGGAGTATCAACAATGAGCAAACCGATGATAGAAGTAGCAAACCTGACCTGTGATTATGGGCACGGACGCGGTGTGTTCGACCTGAGCTTTACCGTGTATCAGGGAGAAGTATTTGGATTTCTGGGACCGAACGGTGCCGGCAAAACGACGACCATCCGGCAGCTAATGGGGTTTGTCCGTCCTGACAGAGGCAGTGCGAAGATACTGGGTTTGGACTGCTTTGCACAGAGTGCGAAAATCCAGTCCAATGTAGGCTATCTGCCTGGCGAGCTTGCACTGATGGAGGATATGAGCGGCGAAGGATTTTTAAAGCTGATCGCAGGAATGAAGGGGCTGCGAGATCCCAGCCGGATGGAACAGTTGTGCAATTTGTTTGAGCTCAATCCTCACCAGCGGATTCGTCGTATGAGCAAGGGAACCAAACAAAAGCTGGGACTGGTATGTGCCTTTATGGGCAGCCCCGAAATTTTGATCCTGGATGAACCGACCAGTGGACTGGACCCGCTGATGCAAAACCGCTTTACCCAGCTGCTTCTCAAAGAAAAGGAGCGTGGAGCAACGATTCTGCTGTCCAGTCATCTCTTTGAGGAGACGGAAAAAACCTGCGACCGTGTAGCGATACTGCGCGCCGGACGTCTGGCTGCGGTAGAGCAGATGCAGAAACTGCGTGACAGCCGTACACGCAGCTATACCTTTGTCTTTCCCGATGAGCAACTGGCACAAAAGGCGCTGGCACAATGGGGCGGCAAAGGACAGCTGGAGGCAAACAGCCTGTCCGTGACGCTGGACAATGCCGCCGGTTTACCGGAGCTGCTTGGGATTGCAGCCGAGTGCAAAGCGTGTGACCTGCGGGAAAAAAGTCAGACACTGGAGGAACTGTTCCTGCATTTTTATGGGGAGGTGCAGCAGGATGCATAAAGCATTATTTTGCAGAGATGTACAGACGCTGTGGAAGCCGTGGCTGATTTTCAGCGCAATTCTTACCATGTATATCGTTGTCATTATCAGTATGTTTGATCCGTCGCTAGGAGAAAGTCTCAATCTGATGATGGAGTCAATGCCGGAGCTCTTTTCTGCCTTTGGAATGAACAATCCAGGGGCGACACTGCTCGACTTCATCGCAAACTACCTGTATGGATTTTTGCTGATCTGTCTGCCGCTGGTGATGGAACTGATTATGGTCAACATCCTGATGACTCGCTATCTGGACCGCGGTGCAATGGCATGGCTGCTGGCAAGTCCCAACAGCCGCACAAAGATTGCTTCCACACAGGCGGCTGCACTGGTGGCGGCAGTGCTGGTGCAGATGGCATACATCACCGCAGTTGGAATTATCTTTGCTCAAATTTCCTTTGGCGGAGAGCTGGACATTGGACGGTTTTTGTATCTGAATGTCGGACTGTTTGGACTGCATTTGTTCCTGTCGGGACTGTGCTTCTTGGGAAGCTGTCTGTTTCAGGAAGGACGCTATGCGCTGGGATTTGGAGGAGGACTGGGAATTTTGTTTGTCCTGTTTCAGATGCTCAGCCAGGTGGGAGAAGAAGCAGAGTTCTTAAAATATCTGACTCCGCTGACTTTGTTTGACCCAAAAGCGCTGGCAATGGGAGAAACGGTCTGGCCGTCGATTTTGGCACTGTACCTGGGCGGCGCGGCGCTGTATGGAATAGGAATCTTCTTCTTTGGCAAAAAGGATCTCAGTTTATAAAAATTGGCAGTCACTCGAAAATCAAAGAGTGACTGCCGCTTTTTTGTGTTCTGTTAAGGTGAAGTCAGCCAATTTGCAGAAATTCATAGTGGATATGAGATGCTTTTCGCTGCCGCCTATTTTTTGACACCGGCAGAGATGGCGATCACAGAAACAATCTGCTCGATATGACGAACCATCTGACAAACCAGCTGGCCATTGACCGATTCCGTCACCGTCTGGAGCCGGTCCTTCATCTGCTTTTGCTGGGAATCGGAGAAGTATTCTTTGAGCATCTTGCTGTGGTCGAGCAGCACCATCAGAGCAGCAGTCTTTTCGGACAGCTTGCTTTTGCCCAGAAATTCGGTGCGCACGCCGTCGATAATCTGGTTGATAATTTCTGCCGAGGGCAGATAGCGCTTGCTTTTTGCAAACAGTCCGCCGGAGGAGACGGTGACTAGGTTTAACCCAGCAAGGCTGTCACCAATCGAGTTAAACAGCTCGCTGAATTTTTTGTCGGTCAGCGACATGTTATAGGCGTCCATCAGCTTGATGATTTTGATTGGGCTTTTGTCCGCGATAAAATCATACAGCGGTTTGAGGTGGCTGCATGTTTCGGGCAGAGGCTGGATGGCAGCGACCGTTTTCTGTTCAATGCGTACACAGCCTGCCAGCTTTAAATCGAGCAAGGCAGCGGCAATCATGCAGACGCGCTTTTCGGCGGCATAACCGGAGATTTTTCCTTTGTTGTTGACGATGCAGATCAGGTGTTTTTGAGAAAGGGTCAGGTCCTTCATGGGGGTTCCTCCTGTACGGTATCATAGGTTCCTGTTGACGGATTACTTGTTGTTTATGATTTAAAATATCGCAAACGGGCAGTCATGTCAAGAAAACAAAAAGCAGGGGAGGAATCTTCCTCCCCTGCAGCAATGTGATTATGGACGAATCAAAAAGGCGCGCAGGATGTTGGCAGTTGGAAAATCCTTTTTGCCTGCGCCCAAGCCGACCTTTTCGATGACAAAGGATTCGGGCAGATCGTGGCTCTGGGACAGGTAGGCAGCGATGGCGGCACCGGTCGGAGTGACCATCTCTCCGCGGTTTTTGGTGATGCGCAGACGCAGCGCATGGTCAGCAGCGATGTTGACCACTGCCGGAACAGGAACCGGCATCAAGCCATGCTGGCAGTGGACATAGCCGGCGCCTTCGTACAGCTCGGAGACGACCGCTTCGGTGATGTCCAGATTGTCCAGACAGATGGCGGCAGCGACGATGTCCACGATGGAATCGACAGCGCCGACCTCATGGAAGTGTACCTCATCCTCTGGGATGCCGTGTGCCTTGGACTCGGCAGCAGCGATAATGCGGAAGATGTCCTTGGCAATCTGTTTGGCGCGGTCGGTAATCTCAGCGCGGTCGATGATGGCAAAGATGTCGCCAATGTTGCGATGAACATGGCTGTGTCCATGGGCATGGTCATGTGGATGCTCATGATGGTGCTCGTGTACATGATGGTGTTCATGATCGTGGCAATGCTCATGTTTATGCTTTTTGTGTTTATGATCGTGTCCGTGGCAGCACTCGTGTTCATGCTCGTGGTGATGCTCATGGCCCTCTTCAACAGGAATTTCCAGCGATGGTGCCGGTGCAACTGCCTCAGCGGCTTCGTGTGTGTGCTCGCGCTCATGCTCATGGCAATGCTCGTGCTCATGGCAATGCTCGTGTTCGTGGCAGTGCTCGTGCTCATGGCAATGCTCGTGCTCATGGCAATGCTCGTGTTCGTGGCAATGCTCATGATGATGGTCATGCGGTGGTTCATCGAGGATGACGTCAAAATCGCAGGCGTCAATGCCGTTTTTCTTGACGCGGCCGATGGACAGCTGATAGCCAGGCAGATTCATGCTGGCAAGGCCGTCGAGCAGCACCTGCTGATCGGCACCGAGGTCGAGCAGTGCAGCGACGGTCATATCTCCGCTGATACCGGAGTAACATTCCAGATAGAGCTTGTTTGGCATAGATAAAACTTCCTTTCCTGAAAAGTATAAGCGAAAAACATTTTACTTCTGGCAGACCAGACGGTTGATCTGTGCGGCAAGATAGCCTGCGCCAAATCCGTTGTCGATGTTGACAACGGCGATTCCTTCCGCGCAGGAATTGAGCATGGTAAGCAAGGCGGATAATCCTCCGAAGCTTGCGCCGTAGCCAACCGAGGTGGGCAGCGCGATGACCGGTTTGTCCACCAGTCCTGCCAGCACGCCCGCCAGTGCGCCTTCCATGCCGGCGACAGCGACGATGCAGTTGGCGCTGCGGATCTCGTCGAGGCGGGCAAACAGCCGATGGATGCCGGCAACACCGACGTCGTAGAAGCGCTGGACGTTGGCACCCAGAAATTCGGCGGTTTGAGCAGCTTCCTCGGCGACAGCGATGTCCGAAGTGCCGGCGGTACAGACAGCGACCTTGCCGACCGGTTCATTTTCATGGACACCCAGCCGAAGGATGCGGGATACAGGGTCATAGATTGCCTGCGGAAGCACCGCCTGAACGGCGGCAGCCTGTTCGGCGCTGGCACGAGTGCCCATGACACAGGTGTTTTCCGAGGCAAAGGTCTGATAGATCGAGATCAGGTGGTCGGTTTGTTTTCCGGCACAGTAGATAACCTCGCCAAAGCCGGAGCGCACCTTGCGGTGATGATCGAGCTTGGCAAAGCCGAGATCCTCATAGGGCAGGTCTTTGAGCAGCTGGCAGGCGGTTTCGATCTCCATACTGCCCGACTGCACCTGCTGCAAAATTTCTTGAAGCTGCATCAACATTCCTCCTCTTCCAAAAGGGGTACAGTGCATTTTCCTCAATTATAGCAAGTTTATATCAGATTTGCAAAAGAGAAGTGAAAAACAGGACAAGATGTGATAAAATAGGAGAGCAGAGAACGATTCATCTATATTTTTATATAAGGAAGGAGTGTTTCCATGGAAACAATACAGATGCTCAAAACACTTTGCCAGGCAGCCGGAGTTGCCGGTGGAGAGGAGCGCGCACTGGAAGCAGCCGAACAGATCTGTGCAGGGCTGGGCAAATGCAGCCGCACCGTCCACAAGAGCCTGGTGTGTGAGGTCATGGCGCCACAGCAGGGTCGTCCACATCTGCTGCTGGATGCGCACATCGACGAGATCGGTCTGACCGTCACCCACATCGAGGACAACGGCTTTTTGCGTGTTGCTCAGTGCGGCGGCGTAGACCGCCGTCTGGTGATGGCTTCGCCGGTCATTGTCCACACCAAAGATGGGGATATCCCAGGTGTGATCGGCAGCATCCCACCGCACATCCAGACCGGCGACAAGAAGAACCCGAAGATCGACGAAATCTGGGTGGATGTCGGCATGAGCGGACAGGAGGCAAAGGAAAAGATCGAGCTGGGCGACAAGCTGAGCTTTGTCGGACCATTTACCGAGATGGAAAATGATCTGGTGTCCAGCAAGGCGCTCGATGACCGCTGCTGCTGCGTCGCCATCATCAAAGCGGCAGAGCAGATCAAAGCCTACTGGAAGGAACATCACCTTGAGCCAATCGGTCTGACCGTCCTGCTCAGTGCACAGGAGGAAACCGGAGGTCTGGGCGCACAGACTGCCTCCTTTGCTATCGACCCGACCGAGGCGATCGTTGTGGACGTCACCTTCGGCACCACACCGGAGATTGCAGACCGCCACTGCGGCGACCTGAACAAAGGCGCCATGGTCGGCATGGGAGCAACCCTCAGCCGTCGGATGGCGCGTGAAATCATCGAAGCAGGCAAAGAGGAGAACATCCCGTATCAGGTAGAGGTCATGGGCGGCGGACATACTGGTACCAACGCCGACGGCATCGTCAAGGTGGGCACAGGCATCGAAACCTGCTGTGTTTCCATCCCGCTGCGCTACATGCACACACCGATCGAGACTATCTCGGTGCGCGATGTGGATGATACTGCCAAACTGATTGCTGCGTATGCAAAACGACTTGCCACAAGATAGGAGGAAACGAAGATGGAACAGACAAAACAGCTGCAACTGCTAAAGGAGCTTTGTGAAATCGACGGGGTATCCGGTTGTGAAGGCAAGGTAGCCCAGTGGCTCAAAGAGCATCTGCCGGAGGATTGCACCGCTCATCTGGATGCACGAGGCAACCTGATCTGCGAGAAAAAGGGAAAACAGACCCCGAAAAATAAAATGATGTTTGCTGCTCACATGGATGAGGTCGGCTTTATCATCACCTATATCGAAGAAAGCGGTCTGCTGCGCTTTGACGCAGTGGGCGGCGTAGATACCCGCGTGGTCGTCGGCAAACCGGTCCGTCTGGAAAGCGGCAAGGAGGGTGTTGTCGGTGCAAAACCGATTCATCTGCAAAGTGCCGATGAGCGCGAAGCAACACTGAAGTATAAAGATCTGTACATCGACATCGGTGCAAAGAGCCGCGAGGAAGCAGAGAAGTTTGTACAGCAGGGCGATTTTGCGACCTTCCGTCCACAGTTTGTACAGATGGGCAACTGCATCTGTGCGCGTGCGCTCGATGACCGCATCGGCTGTCTGCTGTTGCTGGAGCTCTTGCACGAGGAACTGCCGTACGACATCACCGTTGTGTTCAGTGCACAGGAAGAGATCGGCGGCGCTGCCGGCAACGCTGCCTTTGCAGTAAAACCGGATATCGCTGTCGCTGTCGATACCAACACCGCAGCGGATGTTCCAGGAGTAGCGGCTTCCAAAAATGTCTGCGCTCTGGGCAAGGGTCCGGTGCTGACCTTCCAGGACAAGGGTGGATTTGCTGACCGCGACCTGTTCAGAATGGCAAAGGAAATCTGCAAGGAGCAGGAGATTCCGTACCAGATCAAGAATCAGGTTGTCGGAGCGACCGATGCTGCCGGTATGGGCAAAGCTGCTGCCGGATGCCGCACACTGGCGATGGCAGTTCCGACCCGTTATATTCACTCTCCATCCTGCGTGTTTGACCCGAAGGATCTGGAACCGACTGCCAAGCTGCTTTCGGCAATGGTAAAACGCTTTGGTGAAATGTAAGGAATAGGACAGGGCTGGTGGCAGTGTCCGAATTTTGGCTGCCGCCGGCTTTTGCCGGTATTCAAAATGGGATAAAATCTTCTCCGCAAAGATGGAGGAGGTTTTATCCGGTTTGTTCTTACAGGAGAGCGGAGAGGAGGAAAAGGGATGATTCGTCTGGCACAGGAAATCGATGCACAGGCAGTACTGCGTCTTTGTCGGACAGATGACTGGGACGGAACAGCGGTATGGTCCGATTTTGCGGCAAAGCAAAAGGGCGCAGATACCTGGGGATACTGCGACATCTGGCTTGGATTTGATGATGACCATTTTAAGCAACCCTCTTATCTTCTCTGCCGTCATTCCGCTTTGTATCGGCTGGTCGGGAAACCGGTTTCACCCGATGGCTGGCAGGAGCTGCACGACTTTCTCACAACGTTGCCGGAGGGTACTCTGACGGCAGAATATTCTGTTATGGAGGAATATTCCCGATATTTCCCTGCTTCTCAGCCGCTTGCAAAGCATGTCCGCATGGTTTGCAAACATCCTGTGGATGTGGCAGGCATAGACGAGGTTAGTATCTGCACCGATTTTGGAGCAACCTATGATGCCCGTGCTGCACAAAGCCCGGGATTTGCAACCCATGTCACCAGAGAAGAATACATTCGAGTAATGGATTACTCTGTTTTAGGCAACAGTCAGGCGTTTGAACTGCGAAAAGACACAAAGCCTGTTTCGGAAGGAATCATCATCCTTTTTGAAGAACTTCCCTGCGGCCTGATTACCGACATCTATACCATGCCGCTGGCAAGAGGACATGGTTATGCGGCACAGGTGGTTGCCTACCTGTGCAAACAGGCGCTTGAGGCAGGAAAGACGCCGATTCTGGACTGCGATTCTTTTCAGCTGGAGAGGTATTATAGCCGCCTTGGATTTGAAACATGCGGATATTGGTCGGAATGTCCATTGCCGCGCAAAGTATCCTGAGATGAGAGGAGGAAACAAAGGTGATTCGTCTGGCAACAAAGGAGGACGAACAGATGGTCATCCGTCTGTGCAGCAAAAATGCGTGGGACGGAACGACCATTCTCTCGGCCTATCAGTCAAAATGTGAGGATGTCCACAATGCCGACTGGCAATACTGCGACCTGTGGGTTGGAGAGAGCGGCGCCCAGAAGAAAAATGCACAGTATCTGCTGTGCCGTCAGGGACAAAACTTTCATATCGTGGGTAAGCCTCATTCCAAACAGCGGTGGCAGGAGCTGCACGACTTTTTGTCGATGCAGGCAGCCGGTTCCCACCTGATCGCCGATCAGGCACTTCTGGAGGAGTACGAATCGCAGTTTCCATCCTCCTTCTGTCAGCAGGCCACAGGAACATTGGCTCCGCGGATGCTCTCCACCCACCTGCCCGAGGAGATGGAGGACAGCTCTGTACAGGAGAGTCAGAGTCTGTGGGGCATCTATGACCTGCTTGCCGCCGCCAAACCTGAGATGCTCAAAAAGGTGAGCAAGGACGACTATACGGCGCGGATGCGCTTTTCCCAGCGCGGAGGCGCAAAGTTTTTTGAAATTTTAAACGATACACAAACCCCAGTTTGTATCGGTGCGATTCTGCTGCCGGAGCAAGGAGACTACGGACTGATTTTTAATATCTGCACCCATCCGCAGTGCCGCGGCAGAGGATATGCCAGAAAAATGGTGATGCGTCTGTGCATGGAGGCGTATTTGCAGGGCAAAACGCCGGTGCTCGACTGTGCATCATCGGAATTGGAAGAATATTACAGCCGCCTTGGTTTTCAGACCGTTTCCCACTGGGGAAAACGTCTGCTGACAGGGTGTGTTGTTCAAAAGGAAGAGCAATAAAAAAGGAGAAGTTAGACCCATGAGTTTTTTTGAAATTGACCCGAAGCTGCGCAAGCTCTGTGAGCAGGCGGAACAGAAAGCGCTTCCGCGTTTTCAGGAGATCGACCGCATCGCTCAGTACAACAGCGAAAAGGTGCTGTCTGCATTTATCAAACATGGTGTGAGTGAATCCCACTTTGCACCATCCACCGGTTATGGCTACGGCGACCGCGGCAGAGAGGTGCTCGACGAGGTGCTGGCAGAAATTTTTGGCTGCGAGGATGCGCTCATCCGCTATAACTTTATGTCTGGTACCCATGCACTGACCGTCGCTCTGTTCGGCGTGCTGCGTCCAGGCGACCGCATGGTCAGCCTGACCGGCAAACCATACGATACTCTGCACGGCGTCATCGGACTCAAAGACGATGCCAGCGGTTCACTCAAGGACTTTGGCATCCACTATGAGCAGCTCGACCTGCTCGACGACGGCAGTGTCAACTATGATGCCATCCCTGAAGCGGTCAAAGGTGCGAAGGTAGCTTATATCCAGCGTTCCCGCGGCTATTCGCTGCGTCCGTCGCTGTTTGTGGAGGACATCGAAAAGATCGTCAAACAGGTGCGCAGCACCAACCCTGATGCCATCATCATGGTAGACAACTGCTACGGAGAATTTGTGCAGGAGAAGGAACCGACCCAGGTGGGCGCGGACCTCATCATCGGCTCGCTGATTAAAAATCCAGGCGGCGGCATTGCTCCTACCGGCGGCTATATCGCAGGTAAAGCAAAGTATGTCGATCTGTGTGCCCAGCGCCTGAGTGCGCCTGGTGTCGGCAAGGAGATCGGCTGTACCCTGGGCAACACCCGCTCGCTGTTTATGGGTCTGTTTTTCTCTCCGAGTGTCGTTGCTTCGGCGGTCAAAACGGCAGTATTTGCCGCTTCGCTGTGTGAACTTTTGGGATACGAGGTTACACCAAAGAGCGACGAGCCGCGTGCCGACATCATTCAGGCGATCTGTCTGCGGGAGCCAAAGGCATTGATTGCCTTCTGCGAAGGTGTCCAGAAGGGCGCTCCGGTCGATTCCTATGTAACACCGGAACCATGGGATATGCCAGGATACGACAGCAAGGTCATTATGGCGGCAGGAGCTTTTACCAACGGCGCTTCGATCGAGCTTTCGGCGGATGCTCCTCTGCGTGAGCCATTTGCTGTCTGGATGCAGGGAGGACTGACCTGGCAGACCGGCAAGGTCGGCATCATGCTGGCAGCCCAGTCAATGCTGGAAAAGGGAATTATCTCGCTGTAAATGAAATCCGATCCACCAGCAAAATAGGATAGAAAACAAACGCTTCGTTGTGGTACAATAATAGTATCCGGCGGAGCGTTTTTATCATATGATTTTCTGAAAAACGTTCTTGCTGCACAGAATGAAACAGCTCTGTCCTCCCGACCAAAGGAAGGTGAACATCACATGACAACCGATTTTTCCGATCGCTCCGTTCCTGATATGCCCGCAGGGCAAAAAAGGACCACAGATACCATGAAGTACCGTCTGGCACAAGCGATGAAAATATGCATGAAAAAGTCCTCGCTGGAGAGGATCACTGTTGGGGAACTGGTGGAACAATGCGGAACGACACGCCAAACCTTCTACCGAAATTTTAAAGACAAGTATGATCTTGTCAACTGGTATTTTGATCGCATCCTTTTGGAATCCTTTGAACATATGGGAGAGGGCAGTACCATCTCCGAAGGTCTGGTCAACAAGTTCCGCTACATCGAGCAGGAAAAGATATTTTTTAAAACGGCATTTAAAAACAACGATCAAAACAATCTGCGCGACCACGATTTTGAATTGATCCTCGCTTTTTATACCGAACGAATTGAGAGCCGCACCCATGCAGAGGTTCCTAAACATCTTCGCCTTCTTCTGGAAATGTACTGCTATGCTTCGATTTATATGACGGTCCAGTGGGTACTCGGACAGATCCGGTCTACACCTGAGGAGATGGCAGAGCTGCTGGTCGATGCTATGCCTCCTCAGCTGGAACAGACCTTTCGGGAACTGAATCTGCTATGATTTTTTGAAAATGTGACAATCTCCAGCATTTGTAACTTTCCATTTTCCTATTAAATTGTTACAATAATATCAAAAGTAAGTTGAAAATATTTCAACACAATTAGGCAAAAAAGGAGATTGATTATCATGGCAAATAGAATTATGCTCAACGAAACTTCCTATCATGGTGCAGGTGCAGTGAAGGAAATCGCAACAGAGGCAAAAGCAAGAGCATTCCAGAAGGCTTTCGTTTGCTCTGACCCAGATCTGATTAAATTTGGTGTTACCAAAAAGGTAACCGATGTTCTGGACAATGAAAATCTTGCCTACGAAATCTATTCCGATATCAAGGCAAACCCAACCATCGAAAACGTACAGAACGGTGTTGCTGCATTCAAGGCTTCCGGTGCGGATTATATTGTTGCTGTCGGCGGCGGTTCCTCGATGGATACTGCAAAAGCAATCGGTATCATTGTTGCAAACCCTGAATTTGCGGATGTCAGAAGTCTGGAAGGCGTTGCTCCGACCAAAAAACCATGTATTCCGATCATCGCAGTTCCTACCACTGCAGGTACTGCTGCTGAGGTAACCATTAACTATGTCATCACTGACGTGGAAAGAAAGAGAAAATTCGTCTGCGTCGACCCACACGATATGCCGGTTGTTGCGATCGTTGACCCAGAGATGATGTCCTCGATGCCAAAAGGTCTGACCGCTGCCACCGGTATGGATGCGCTGACGCATGCTATCGAAGGATACACCACCAAAGGCGCTTGGGAGATGACCGATATGTTCCATCTCAAAGCAATCGAGATTATCTCCAAATCCCTGCGCGGAGCTGTTGCCAACGAGAAAGAAGGCCGCGACGGTATGGCTCTGGGTCAGTATATCGCTGGTATGGGCTTCTCTAATGTAGGTCTTGGTATCGCTCATTCCATGGCACATACCCTCGGCGCTGTCTACGAT
>OWID01000621.1_pt1 | contig 12398 bp, 10 predicted proteins | sample 1732661 | NCBI WGS metagenome assembly OWID01 (sample SAMN05065739, study PRJEB22554) | human gut metagenome | biome: ENVO:2100002; feature: ENVO:00000062; material: ENVO:00002003 | host: Homo sapiens | place: USA
AGTGGGGCCTCCCGACTGCCCGATGATGCAGGCTCCTCTCAATTCACTCATGAATCGTACCTCCCTGACCGTAGTTTAGTTTGGTGAACCTAGCGGTTTTTGCGTAAATATCATAGCACGTCCTCTTGCAATTGGCAATGAAAACTGATAGAATCATGTGGCAAATAAACGAAGGAGATGAGCCCTCTATGCCACTGGTTACCACGAAGGAAATGTTCCGAAAGGCCTATGACGGCGGTTACGCCATCGGTGCGTTCAATGTAAACAATATGGAGATTGTTCAGGGCATCACGGAGGCGGCCAGAGAGGTTCGCGCCCCCATGATTCTCCAGGTGTCGAAGGGCGCCCGCGCCTATGCCAACCACACCTATTTAGTCAAGCTGGTGGAGGCGGCGGTCATTGAGTGCCCCGAGATCCCCATTGCCCTGCACCTGGATCACGGCCCGGATTTTGAAACCTGCAAGTCCTGTATTGACGGCGGCTTCACCTCCGTGATGATCGACGCCTCCTCCAAGCCCTTTGCCGAGAACATCGAGATCACCCGCAAGGTGGTCGAGTACGCCCACGACCACGGCGTGGTGGTGGAGGCCGAGCTGGGCGCGCTGGCCGGCATTGAGGACGACGTGCAGGTCTCCGCCGAGGAGTCCCACTACACCCATCCCGAAGAGGTGGAGGAGTTCGTCTCCAAGACCGGCTGCGACTCCCTGGCCATTGCTATCGGCACCAGCCATGGCGCCTACAAGTTCACCGCCGACCAGTGCACCCGCAACGAGAAGGGCGAATTGGTACCCCCGCCTCTGCGCTTCGACATTCTGGACGAGGTCTCCAAGCGCCTGCCTGGATTCCCCATCGTGCTCCATGGCTCCTCCTCTGTCCCCCAGGAGTACGTAAAGATGATCAATGAAAACGGCGGCAAGATGCCCGATGCCGTGGGTATTCCTGAGGAGCAGCTCCGCCAGGCTGCCCGTCTGGCCGTGTGCAAGATCAACATCGACTCTGATCTGCGCCTGGCCATGACCGGCACCATCCGCCATTTCTTTGCCGAGCACCCCGACAAGTTCGACCCCCGCGAGTATCTGAAGCCCGCCCGGGCCAACATCAAGGAGATGGTCAAGCACAAGCTCATCCATGTGCTGGGCTGCGACGGCAAGGCGTAACATCTGCCCGGAAGCGGGGAGAGGTGAAATTCTCTCCCCGCTCTTTTCTTCTGGTTTAATCGCCCGGTTCCGCCGTAGGACAGGCTAAAAAAGCATTTGCGTGCGCGGTCAATTGCGCACGCAAATGCTTTTTTAAGGCAGAGGGCACCAAGCGACGCGTCCTCTTAAAAATAGTCGGAGATATAGGGTGCTTGCTGCTCAATGGCATCCTCCAGCATATCGATGGTGGCTTCGTCAGCGTTCAGGCGCCCTATCCTGGCCAGGTAGTCCGGGCGCTTATATCCCATCAGCATGGTGGTCATCGTCTGAATACTGATCTGGTCGGCGCACGGTTCCGCAATCCGCTCCGCCCGCCCCTGGCCGTTTTGGGAGATGCACAGCCGAAACGCGCCCTGGTTACACTCCAGAATCGGATCGGTCAGGGTAAAGCGCCACTCACGCTCCATGGAGTCCGCCTTAAAGGGGTAGTCCGCCACAAATGCCGTCCACTTGCTTTCTTAAGAAATATAGGGTTTTTTAACCACCTGCCCGTCCGACACCATGATCTCTCCGCCGGCCAGTACCGTGTGGATGTTCCAGTCCCGGTCCACCAGCAGCACATCCGCATCCGCTCCCACTGTCAGGCGGCCCTTGCGTGAGAGGCAGAGCCCATCGGCCACATTCTGCGTCAAAAGACGGATGGCCCGCTCGGGCGGGACTCGGTGCTCCCGCACCAGACAGCGGATGGTGGGGAGGAGGTTGTCCATCTTGCCCACCCCCATGCCTAGCATGGTACAGTGATCCTCCGACCATCGCGGCATGCTCCCTCCGGCGTCGGAGCTGATGGTGATGCGTTCCAGCGGCGCCTCCTCCATGGTGCGCAGCACAGGCAGGGCGCACTTTTCCGGGTCGGCATTGGCAGTAAAGTCCACCATCCCGCCCTTCCTGGCAAACGCCGCAGCCTCGTTCTGCCAACGGCTCATGTGGGTGGGACGGAAATGCCAGATGGGCAGATCCGTGGCCTCCAGCAAGTCATAGACCAGGCCGAGTCCCCGTTTTCCGCTGCCCATATGGATGTGTACCACGCCGGGCTTTCCGGCGGTCAGGGCCCCTAGCCGCACCTGACAGGCCATATGGATGAACTGCTCAAGCGTGGGGTGGCCGCCCCGGTGGTCCGACAGCGCCACCTTGACGCCCAGAACCTCTGAGAGGTAGGTCACATCATCCTTCAGGGAGCCGGTGACGGTAGGGGAGGGGATGTCATACGCCCCTGTCAGGCAATAGGCCGTGAGCCCCTCCTCATTCAGCGCCTTGGTCTTGGCCAGCAGGGCCTTGGGGCTGCGGGTGGCGCTGTCGGTGCCCAGCAGTCCCACCGCCGTGGTGACGCCCGCCGTGGTAAAATCCGTGAGGGACAGCTCCGGCACACGGCTGCGGAAGCCGCACTCTCCGCCGCCGCCGGTAAAGTGGACGTGCTGATCCACTAGGCCCGGAAAGGCCGTCAGGCCGCTTCCGTCCAGCACGGCCACGCCGGGCAGGTTGGGGACCAGCCCCTGGCCGACGGCAGCGACCCGCCCGCCGCACAGAAAGAGGTCGCAGATCCCCTTGGGATCTGGATCGTACAGTTGTACTGATTTCAGCAATACCGTCTTCATTTCGTTTCCCATCCTATCGACACCCCATCTTAATAAGCATCCACGATAACCCAATCCTCCGGCGACAGGCCGGAGCGGATCTCGGTCACGCCGTCCCCGGACAGTCCGGTCTCCACCGGCACCTCCATCGGCTCCCGCGCGCCGTCCCGCAGCACGCGGACCACACCGCCTGTCACCGCCTCAGAGGGAACGCTCATGCAATCCTCGCTCTGGGCCACCAGGATCTCCACCGTGACGTTCATCCCGGCCTTCAGCTCTTCGGTACGGGTCAGGCTGATCTCTACGCTGTAGTCCGTCACCCCGCCGGAGGACACGCCGGTGTCATCCATACGGCTTACAATCCCGTCGTAATCCCGCGCCTCATGGGTCTGGCCGTCCGCAAAGGTGATCCGCGCCTGTTGGCCAACCCCCACCTGATTGATATACAGTTCATCAATCTCCACAGAGACACACAGGGAATCCGGCTGGACCAGGGTGGCCAGGGAGGTGGCCGCCGCCGCGTAGTCACCGGTCTTGAACGGGCGCTCCAGCACCGTGCCGTCCACGGGCGCCGTCACGGTGTAGTCCGCCCGCTTGGCCTCCAGTTGGGCCAGGTTGACCTGCGCCGATTCTACCGAGAGAGAGGCGTTGGTTACGGCGTTGGTCAGGCTGGCGTTCTCCAAGGTCATCACCGTCTGACCGGCAGTGACGGCGGTTCCCGCCTGGATGGGCAGAGAGGCCACCTGGCCGGACTGGGTGGCGTAGATGGACTGCTCCGTGGCGTTGGCCACTGTTCCGGCCTCCATACAGGCGGCGCCGCCCACCGAGGCCAGAGCCGCCGTCCCGCTCAGCACCGCGCCCGGATTGCGGAAGGAAAACTCCACATAGACGCCCTCTCGGCCGCCGGAGAGTGCCGTAGACGTGTCGTACACCCGTTCTACCGTCCCAGTGACGGTACCTGCCTGTCCCGGAAAGGTGATCGCCGCGGTATTGCCCGGGGCCATAGCCGCCGCGTCCTCCGCCGCAAAGGGCACCGTCAGGGTGAGGTTGGCGCTGTCCACCAGTGATGCGATGGCGGTTCCCGTATTCACATAGTCTCCCACGTGGACATAGACCTCCGTCACCGTCCCCGAGGCATGGGCGGGAACGGTCAGATCCGTACAGGCGTCCACCGCCTGGGCATAGGATGCCTGCGCGCTGTTCAGGGACAGGCGGGCCTGGGTGATCTGATCCTCCAGAGCGCCGGAGTCCAGCACATAGAGCACCTGTCCGGCCGTAACCGTGTCCCCCTCCTCGATGGAACAGGAGAGGATCTTGGCGCTGACGGTGGGGATGACGGAATACTCCTCCCGATAGCTCACCGTCCCTGTGCCCTCCACAAGCTGCTGCACCAGAGTCCCGGTCTCCGGATGTACACATTGGTATTCATCCACGCCGCCGGAGCAGCCGCTCAGCAGAAGCAGCACACCGGTCAGCGCAGCCGCACCATGTTTCAATCGTTTCATTCCATCCACCTCTTTGTTATTCCACGCTCTTGAGCGCGCCCAGCATGTCGATCTCCCGCATTTTACGCCAGATCACCACGTTGACTGCCAATGCGAACAGGAGCGTCACCGCACAGGACAGGGCCAGAGAGGCCGGCCTGGTAGCCTCCATCAGAGGCATGGTGGTGATGGAGACCAGGATCATGCGGTTCAGGGAAACCCCCAACGGGATGCCCAGGAGAATCCCACACACGGCGAAAATGATGTTTTCGCTTAACTGAAGGGTCTTGATCTCCTTCTCATAAAAGCCCAGCACCATCAAAGTCGCCAGACTGCGGAGCTGCTCAAAGAAGCTCATGATACCGAGATTGTAAATGACGATGCAGGCCAGCCCGCCGCCGAACAGGATCAGGATATAGACTACCATGGACATGCTGCTCAGCCGCTCCACCGCGGCGGCTGTGGCGGCCTGACGGGTCTGCCATGCGTCCACGAAGTCATAGTCTCCCAACCGCGCGGCCAGCGCCTCCGGCCCATCGCTGGTGAGGTAGGCGGCCGTGGGCGTGTAAGCCAGGCCCAGGCTCCGCCACAGGCTGCGGCTCAGGCAGGCCCCGCTGACACAGCGGTTGACCTCCGCCACGAACACGGAGTAATACCGGCTGTCCCCGGTAAACCGGAGCGTCACCCGGTCGCCGGCCCGCAGTCCCAGCTCATTCGCCAGGGACTCCTCCAGTACCAGCCCGTTTTTCGGAAGGGTGAGCGCGCCCTCGGCATAGGGGTCATACCGCTTCAGCGAGACCTGATCCTCCGTCACTGTGAGCGCCGCCGTGGCCCGCTGCGAGTCCGTGTAGAGCCAGCAGGCGGTGCTCATCTCCAGCTCCGCCTCCGTTACACCCACGTCATTGGTGAGCCGCCGGTACTGCCCCTCAGTCACCGACGTGCTCAGATCCACCATGAGGTCGTAGCGGTTCTGCCGCTCGGCCAGCGCGTCCGAGTAGGCCTGAATGGAGTCCCGCAGAGCAAAGGCCAGAAAGACCAGTGCCATACAGAAGGCAATACCGAAGATACAGGTGGCCATACGCACTTTGTTGCGGAGGGTATTGCGGATGATGTACTTCTGATTAAAGCCCAGCCGATGCCAGACCGGGCCGAGCCGCTCCAGCGCCACGGGCTTCGTGCTCCTGGGCGGCTTGGGCCGCATACACTGGGCCGGGGTCTCCTTCAGCAGCGAGCGGGCCACCAGCCAGGCGCTCCCGATGCAGCACAGGGCGGTCAGCCCCAGAGCCCGCCCCCAGGCGGCAAAGTCGTGTACCACCGTATAGGGCGGCAGATCACACCCGATGGCGATGGTGGAAACGATCAGGGCGGATACATACCGCCCCAGCCATGCGCCCACCGGGAACCCTACCACGACCACCAGGAGGGCGTGGAGCAGATAATAGCACATGATTTTGGCGTCAGAGTACCCCAGCGCCTTGAAGGTTCCGATATCCGAGCGGGCGTTCTCGATCAGCCGGTTCATGGTGCTCACCATCATCAGCACCGCGCACAGGAAAAAGAGCACCGGGAAAATGTTGAGTATGGGCGCCAGGTTGTCCCGCATCTCCAGCAGATAGTAGGCCTGGGTATTGTCCTCCAGTGACAGGATGTTCACGACCCGGTCCCCCAGGGCCGCGTCCACCGCCAGCCGGAGCCGCGCCGCAGAGAGGCTCCCGTCGGTGGTGATGCAGATCTGATTGTAGCGGTTTGCCCCCATCAGCTCCTGCAAAAGCGTCTCATTTCCATAGGCAAAGGCATAGTGGGTCAAATCCGGGGCCGGCGTTGTGGTATTCACATAGTAAAGGCACTCCGGGTCTTTGACCAGTCCGCTGATCCGTACCCGCAGGTACCGGCCGGTTCCCGTCAGTGTCAGCTCGTACCAGTCCCCGGGATGGAGCCCCCGGGCCCTTGCCAGCGTATCGCTGAGCACGATCTCCCGGCTGCTCTCCGGCAGGCGGCCCTCCACCACATAGGGCGTGTTGATGGTGTAGTCCCCGGGGACGGCATAGAGCTGGAGGGTCACACTGCTGTCGTGGCGCTCCTCCGCGTCCAGAACTACCCGGGGCTGCACCCCGGTCACCCCGGCGATACCCTCCAGCGTCCGGCAGTCCCCCTGGTCCAGATTGACGCCCGTGAGCCAGTAGTCCGCCACATTCTGCCCCTCCAGATAGGAGGCGGAGATGCGCTCTATATTGGTGAGGATGCCGCTCAGGGCGGTATAGACCATCACCGCGATCATGGTGATGATGCTGACCGAGATCAGGCGGGAGGCCGTGCGGCGCAGATCCCGCACAAAGTTTTTCCAGATCATCCTACCACTCCAGCTCCTGCACAGGCACCGGACTCGGATTCTCCTCAAAGGATTCGATTTTTCCGCTTTTCATCCGAATGAGCACGTCCGCCGTCGGCGCCAGCGCCCCGTTGTGGGTGACCACCACCACCGTCTTCCGGCTCTTTTTGCACAGGTCGTACAGCAGGGCCAGAATAGCCTTTCCGGTTTGGTAGTCCAGCGCCCCAGTGGGTTCGTCGCAGAGCAGGACATCGGGATTCTTGGCCAGCGCACGGGCGATGGCGCCGCGCTGCTGCTCTCCGCCGGAGCACTGGGCTGGGAAGTTGTTTAGCCGGTCTCCCAGCCCCACCATGGCCAGCACCTGCCGGGCGTCCAGAGGATTCTTACAGATCTGGCTGGCCAACTCCACGTTCTCCAGCACCGTCAGATTGGGCATCAGGTTGTAGAACTGAAAGACAAAGCCGATGCTCTCCCGGCGGTACTCCGTGAGCTGACGCTTGTTGAAGCCCGAGATCTCCCTGCCGTTGACCGTCACCCGGCCGGAGGTGGGGGAGTCCATGCCGCCCAAGATGTTGAGTACCGTAGATTTGCCCGCGCCGCTGGCCCCCAAAATGATGGTGTATTTCCCCTCCGGTATGGTAAAGCTGATGTCGTCTACCGCCCGAATGGTTGTCCTTCCCATGGTGTACTCCCGCACCACATGTTCCAATTGGACCCCTGCCATACGCGCCCACTCCATTATCGCTATAGTGAATTTGACGAAATTCTTCCGCTTCTCTTTATTTTTTTCTTCTATATTAGATCATAGCGCCAAGCGGCAAAAAACGCAAGCCCAGTGGCGACAGGAAAAGCCCCCGCACGAAAGCTGTGCGGGGGCTCTAATGGTTTTATTTGTCAAACGCCGGGTTGGTAAAGTAGATGTTTTTCTGGTCCATCTTCTCCTTGGCCAGACGCACCGCCTCGCCGAAGCGCTGGAAATGAACCACCTCCCGCTCACGCAGGAACCGGATGACGTTGTTGACATCTGGATCGTCGGACATGCGCAGGATGTTGTCATAGGTAACCCGGGCCTTCTGCTCGGCGGCCATGTCCTCGGACAGGTCGCAGATCACATCGCCCTTGACCGCCATGGAGGCGGCGTTCCAGGGGAAGCCAGAGGCGGCGGTGGGGTAGACGCCAGTGGTGTGGTCGACGAAATAGGGCGCAAAGCCGCCCTCCCGCACCTGCTCATCGTTCAGATTGCGGGTCAGTTGATGGACGATGGCGCCGATCATCTCCAGATGCCCCAGCTCCTCAGTGCCGATATCGGTCAGCAGGCCCTTAAGCTCAGGGTAGGGCATGGAATAGCGCTGGCTCAAATAACGCAGGGAGGCGCCCAACTCGCCGTCCGGCCCGCCGTACTGACTGATGATGAAGGAGGCCAGCTTGGGGTTGCAGTTGGCGATCTTGACCGGATACTGCAGCTTCTTCTCGTAAATAAACATTTACTTCATGCCTCCTTCCTGGTAGTTCCAGGGCCAGGGCTCACTCAGCCAGGCAGCCCATGTCTTCGCGTTGGCCGTGGCCATCTGGGTGACCGGTCCGTTCATGGCCTCGTATTTCTCCCGGGCCTCTTTTTCCATTGCGGCATACTGCTTATAGAGCTCAAAGGCCTCCGCGTCGCCCTGGTGGGTATCCAGGTAGAGGCCCAGCTCCACCAGAACAAACTCCAGGGCCTGGAGCTCCGCCAGCGCGCCGCCCATCACCTTTGCCGCGTCCGGCTTAACGCGGAAGGGGAGGTTCAGGCCGGGGAAAAGCGTACCGTTATTCAGCGCATCCTGCTGGGAGTAGCGCTTGGGATTGGTCTGCTGGAAGGGGACATATGGGACCGCCAGCGGGGCGCACTCAGGCATAGTACCGCAGGCGTCTCCGCAGGTATTTGGCATATTATTGTCGGGATACAAACGCAGTTCCTCCTTACATAAATTGAAGAGGGAAGGGGGGAGGCGGCTCCCACCAGCCCCCTTCGTCACATTCTATGCAGGGAGAGAAAAAGGGAACCCGCCCGTATCGGCCCGAACACGGGCGATGGGGCGGGTTTTGGAATCGGGCGGCGGCTGACAGACAGTTTTTCCGCCTCACGCTGCGTTTTATTTTAATTTTACCTTTGCCACCAGGCGCTGCACCGGCCCAGGCTGTCCCAGCGCCACACGGGGAGCGTGGAGGTCCTGGGGCCAGACGATGTAGAAGGTACCCGGCCGGATGGTGAGCGTGTCCCACTCAGCCGTATAAAACTGGATGTCTCCCTTTGAGTCGTACTCACTCAGCGCGCGAAGCTCCGCGTCGGGCAGGGCATAGCCCACACCCTCCATGCCGGAGAGCAAATATTGAATATCCGCATAGTTCTGGTGGCACTCCAGCTTGCACGCCTCAGGCGGCAGCGTGTCCACCTCAAAGAGCGTTGCAAACACATTGTCCCCGTCGATGTCCACCCGCTGGCCAGGCGTCAATGCGCCAACGTCCGCCGAAGCCAGCCACTCCAATGCCGTTTGAAACTGTTTCCCCAGACCATAGTAGAGGGACGCATGCTCGATTTTGTCAACGACCATAGAAAGCACCTCCATTGTTTCCTGTCTTTATCCTATCGCGTCTGCACGCAAAAGGCAACAAAAATCTGTAAGGTGTGTTATAATAAAAAATATCCTCTCATACCGTGTCTGAGAGGGGGCGTTTGATATGCAGAAAATTGGAAGCTGGGTCCTGCTGGCCGCGTTGGCCGTCGGTACAGTCTATTTTTTCTGGTTCTGGCCGGGCCGGGCTGCTTTGGCGGCCTTTTCTCCCATCCGCAGCGGTGGACAGACCCTGGTTCTGGATGCAGGTCACGGCGGGGAGGATGGAGGCGCGGTCTCGCTCTCCGGGGTACCGGAGAGCGGAATCAATCTGGCCATTGTACAGAAGCTGGATCAGCTTCTGGGGTTGTATGGCGAGGCACCGCTTCTGCTGCGCAGTGAGGATATCTCCCTCCATGATGACAGTGCGCAAACCCTCCGGGAGAAAAAAGTCTCCGACCTCCACAACCGTGTGGCCCGGATCGAGGAGACGGAGCATGCTGTCCTGCTCAGCGTACACCAGAATACCTTTCCGGACGGGAAGTACCACGGCGCTCAGGTGTTCTATTCCAATGGAGAGCTCAGTCAACCTCTGGCACAACTCACACAGGAGACACTGCGGGCCGCACTGGACCCGGGCAACACCCGTGAGGCAAAGCCCATCCCGGACAGCGTCTATCTGATGAACCACATCACCTGTCCGGCGATCCTGGTGGAATGCGGCTTCCTGTCCAATGCAGAGGAAGAGCTGCTACTGCAATCCGGCGCCTATCAGACCAAGCTGGCCTCCGCCTTGGCCGCCTCCTGGCTGCAATGGCTGGACGAGGAGGGGAGAGGGGAAGGCTTTTCACTACAAAAGGGAGGCGTCGCCTCAGAATGAAAGCAAAAACACTGTTTTATTGTACCGAGTGCGGAAATGAAACCCCAAAGTGGTCCGGCCAATGTCCCGCCTGCCGGGCATGGAATACCCTTGTGGAGCGGCCGGCAGAGCCGAAAAAAAGGAGTGCGGCCGCCGCCTCTGTCGCTGGGGGCGGCCTGCGGGGAACCGGCAACCGGCCCAGGCCCATGCGCGAGGTGGAAACCACCCACGAGCTCCGCTTTGAAACCGGGATGAATGAGCTGGACCGGGTGCTGGGCGGGGGAGCGGTGAAGGGCTCTCTGGTGCTGGTAGGGGGTGCCCCCGGCATCGGCAAGTCCACCCTGATGCTCCAGATCTGCGACAACCTGTGCCGTTTTGCCTCTGTGCTCTATGTCTCCGGGGAGGAGTCGGAGCGGCAGATCAAGCTGCGGGCGGAGCGGCTCCATGTCCGTGGAGAGGGAATGTACCTTCTGGCTGAGACCAACCTGGAGGATGTGCTGGAGTCGGTCAACGAGCTGAAGCCAGACGTGCTAATTGTGGACTCCATCCAGACCCTCTACAACGGGGATCTGACCACCGCTCCCGGCAGCGTGGGACAGGTAAAGGACTGTACTATGGCGCTGATGCAGTTGGCGAAGGGGCAGGGGATCACCGTCTTTGTCATCGGACACGTCAATAAGGAAGGGTCTATCGCAGGCCCCAAGGTGCTGGAGCACATGGTGGACTGCGTGCTCTATTTCGAAGGTGAGCAGCAGAACTCCTATCGCATTCTGCGTGCGGCAAAGAACCGTTTCGGCGCCACCAATGAGATTGGCGTCTTTGAGATGGAGGACTCCGGCCTGAGCGAAGTGCCCAATCCATCAGAGATGCTGCTCTCGGGACGGCCTCAGGACACCCCTGGCACCTGCGTCACCTGCGTCATGGAGGGAGTGCGGCCTGTTTTGGCCGAGGTACAGGCCCTACTGGCGCCCACCAGCTTCAATGTACCGCGCAGGACCGCCAACGGCTTCGACTTCAACCGGGCGAATCTGCTGTTGGCTGTTCTGGAAAAGCGGGGCGGACTGATGGTCAGTTCCTGTGACGCCTATATAAACGTCATCGGCGGCTTGTTTTTGGACGAGCCCGCCGCCGACCTGGCCATGATCGTCGCACTGGCTTCCAGCTTCCGGGACAAGCCCGTGCCTGGAGATCTGGCCGCCATCGGCGAGGTTGGCCTGACCGGAGAGCTGCGCTCAGTCAATGCGTTGGGCCAGCGGCTGAGCGAGGTGCGCCGTCTGGGGTTCACAAAGTGCCTGATCCCAGCCCGTACCGGCGGAAAGCTGGACGCCCCGGATGGCCTGCAGCTCATTCCGGTCCGCAACATCCGCGAGGCGCTGGCCGCGCTTTTGTAGGCGTCGCTGTTGTACCGCAGTTCCGCCGCGGCACAAAATTGACGCAAGGAGATTCCGCACAGGGCACGCCGCAGGAGGATGCGCGCTCCAATCTGCAGTATCCGTCCTGTTGATAGACACACGCACTGGTGCAGGCTATCAGGCTCACCGGTATCACTCCAATCGAGAGGGGGTATATCTCCAACTCAACAAAATAAAAACCTTTCAGTTTAGATATTGTACCCAAAAAAGGGGCGGAGTATTCCGCCCCTTTTTTGTATGCCCGCAGGGCATGAACAACCACCCCGCGCGCCCCCTCAGAAGGGGGCCGCCCCTGAACAACATCCCCCGCGTCAGCGGGGCCAACTCAGCCCCCGGGGCAAGCCAAGGAGATAGTCCGCGCTGACACCCAAGGCGCGGCACAGAGGGGTTAGCATCTCCGCCGGGAGGCGGCGGCGGCCCGTCTCATACAAGCTGTACTGCTGTTGCGTAATGCCAAGCAGGCGGGCGAGTTCCTTTTGCTCCACGTCGGCGTCCAGACGGGCCGCGCGGAGTCGGTCACACATGGTCATGCTTATCACCTCAAAGCATCTTACCATACATTCGTACAAATGTATTGACTGGACACACAAACGAATGTATACTTGCGTCAAATAGGAATTGACTTTCCGAGCAGGGGAGACGGGGGCGGGCCACAAAGCGGCCCTGCGGCCCCGGAGTGTAAAGTGGGATTTGACAGACAGGAGGGGAGCGCATGGAGCCCATTGAAATCCACGTCCGGCTGAGCCCGGACGACGAGGTGCTGGCCCTGCGGGCCAGGGTGGCGGAGCTGGAGGCCCAGGCGGAGGCGGCCAGGGCAGAGCGGGACAGGCTGGAATACAAGTACCGATGCGAGAGCCTGATAAACACTGAGCTGATCGACTTGTGCAAGCGGGAGGGGGTGCCGTTCCGGGCTGTCTCTTATACACATCTCCGAGCCCACGAGACCGGAGCCTATCTCG
>OWID01000630.1_pt1 | contig 12304 bp, 8 predicted proteins | sample 1732661 | NCBI WGS metagenome assembly OWID01 (sample SAMN05065739, study PRJEB22554) | human gut metagenome | biome: ENVO:2100002; feature: ENVO:00000062; material: ENVO:00002003 | host: Homo sapiens | place: USA
GGCAGCGTCAGATGTGTATAAGAGACAGGCCCAGGACGGTCTCGGTGACCTGGGCCAGCCCCGCCCCCTCCCCTGCCGGGCGCAGGAGGGCAAAGAGCACCCAGCACAGCCCCAGCAGTACCGGCAGGGCAGCCAGGGCGGACAGCCACCCCGCCTCTCCGGCCAAGGCGGCGGTCTGGGAGGGCAGCACGCCGATGGCCGGAGCCAGGAGGGCAGCGAAGAGGAGCGCCAGGAGCTGGCGCAGGGAGATTCGGTCGTCAGGCATGGGTATACCGCCTTTCTTTTGAGCTGCCGCCCTCACCGGGCGGCGTCATAGCTGCGCTGAAGCTTGGCCGTCACGTGCAGCTCCAGCTCCAGCGCGCCCAGAGAGGCCCCTTCCAGCGCCTCCTTGTGCCAGGGCCGGGCCAGGGCCGCCCGCCGGAGCAGCCCCAAATAGTCCGCGTCCAGCTCCTGTGCCAGTTCCAGCGCGGACCGGATGCGCGCCTCCTCCACCTGGGCCAGGGCCGCCTCGAGGGAGGCGTGTACCTCCTCCGTTCGGAGGTCCAAATTCCCCTCCGCCATATTGGCGTCCAGCGTACAGGTGAGAGACAGGCCGGTAAGGGCGCCCCCGTCCAACACCGGGCGGACGGAGGTCCTGGCCCCCACCACACGCAGGGCCGCCACTCCGCCTCCATCCAGGGGCAGCTCCACCACATCGGCGTCCACCTGGCCCAGTACCAGGTTGACCCCCAGGGCGGCGTCCCCCTCAGCCCAGCCGGCCAGGCGGTCCCCTTTTAATATGCCATACCCGGCGGCGGTGAGAGCCTCGTCCGCCTCTACCGCCGGGAGAAAGGTGGCCCCCTGAGCATAGAGATCCGAGAGGGCGTCCTTTACGGTGCGGGGCATGGAACCGGCCAGCAGACCCGCGTCCTCCGCCAGCGCCTCCAGCCGGTCGGCGGCGGAGCCGTCCTCCCCTGCTGCTGTGATCGCCTTGCCTGCTGTGCTGCCCCGCACCAGATAGAGGGCGGTGTCCAGCCGGGTCTCCACATCCCGGAGAATATAGTCCAGGGCGGGCTCCACCCCCTGCCTGGCCAGCTCCTCTCCCAGCAGGAGCTGGCCCACATGGCCGAAGTAGAGGTAGGAGGAGCCCTCCCCCTGCATCCCCAGCACGGCGGCGCTGATGGTGCCGGCCTGGCCGGACACAACGGTGGCCGCCCCCTCCGCCGGATCGCCCGAGCCGCTGGAGGCGGTTACCTCCACCTGCCCCTCCCCGGCCCGGTCCACGCCCAGGGTCTGCATCAGCTCCATGTCCTCGATTTCCCGGGCATAGGGCAGCAGGCCGGGCCCACGGCGGCAGCCGGTGAGGGTCAGGGTGGCCAGGCCGGCCAGCAGCAGGGCTGTTATGCGTCTCATTTCTGATTCCTCCGGTTTCGGGTTTTCAGGGCCGCCGGGCGCTGCTTTACCTGGGGCAGGGGCTGGCGGAACACCGCGTGCCCCTCCACCTGCTCCCCGGCATTCGAGGCAAAGGGGGTCAGGTAGGACACGCCGAAGCTCTCAATGCCTGCCAGATGGATCACCAGCGCCGACAGGCCGGCCACCACGCCGAACAGGCCCGCCGCGCTGGCCAGAAGGGCCAGCAGGAACCGCCAGATGCGCAGGGCGCCCGCCACCTCCTGGGAGGGCATGGTGTACCCGGCGATCCCCGCGATGGCCACCACGATGAGCACCGCGGGGGAGATGATCTTGGCCTCCACCGCCGCGCTGCCCACCACCAGGCCGCCGATGATAGACACGGTCTGCCCGATGGACTGGGGCAGGCGTAGCCCCGCCTCCTGGAGAATCTCAAAGGCCAGCAGCAGGACGATGACCTCAAAGACGGAGCGGAAGGGTACGTCCTGCTTGGCGGCAATGATGGACAGGGCCAGGCGGGTGGGAATCATCTCCTGGTGGAAGGTGACCATGGCCACATAGAGGGCGGGCAGAAGCAGGGTGCCCAGCATGCACAGGTAGCGCAGCAGGGTGAGGGCGGAGGCCAGCAGCCAGCTCTCGCTCTTGTCCTGGGGCGCCTGGAGGAAATCCCCCAGCACGCCGGGGGCCAGGTAGCCCAGAGGCAGGCCGTCGATGAGGATTCCCACCCGCCCCTCGGCCAGCCCGGCGCAGAAGCGGTCGGACCGCTCGGTATATTGCACCAGCGGGAAGGCGGTGCGGGCGGCGGGGACGATATACTCCTCAATATTGCCCGTGGCCAGCACCGCGTCGATGTCAATGTCCGCCAGTTGGGCGGCCACCTGCTCGACCAGGTGGGGATTGGTGAGCCCCTCTATATAGAGGATGTCCACCGACGTGACCGACTGGCGGCCCACCACCTGCTCACGGATACGCAGCTCAGGGGTCTTCAGGTGGCGGCGGACGATGCTGGTATTGGTGCGCAGGCTCTCCACAAAGGCGTCCCGGGAGCCCTTGAGCACCGTCTCGTTGCTGGGAGAGCTGATGGAGCGCTTTTCCTCGGTGCCCGCAAAGAGGGACAGCACCGCAGATTCCCCGGGAAAGAACAGCAGGCACCATCCCGCCACCAGGTCAAAGGCGGCCTCGTCCAGTGTGGTACGCTCGGCCGCAGAGAGATTATACAGCGCTCCCCCCATCATCTCCTCCATGGCCTGCCGGGGAGTCCCGCAGCGGGCCAGCGCCTCGTCCTGGGCCAGCGGCCGGAGCACGTAGTCGCTGACCCGCTCCATCTTCACCATGCCGCTGAGGTAGCACAGGGTGAGCGTGCACGCGCCGCCCTCCCCCAGGGACACCGGACGCTTGGTGAAGTCCACGCAGTCCTGGAAGATCTGCTCCAGCCGTTTCAAGGTCAGCGGCCCGTCAAAGCGGGGCTCCTTCCGGGGATGGGGTACGCTGGCGGCACGCTTCCGACCAAAAAAGCCCATGGCGCACACCTCCTGTTGTCTATTTTGCTGAATCGAACTTTTTTAGGATGGCCCGTTTTTGCCCGGTTATACAAATTTAAACGAACCAGTTGCAATTTTCCAGGGATGTTGATATACTTTACAAAAACTATAAAGTTCAATAGATAAACTGCCCACTTTCCTTCTGGTAATTATCCCATGTCCTCCGCAGGACAGGGTTCATTTTATGTGATAAGGAGGAGCCCCTTATGAAGCCCTTTACCCAGACTGCCGACACCCTGGACCAGGAGCTGGCGGACAAAATCGACGGCATTCTCGCCGCCCATGGCGAAGATCCCACCCAGCTGGTGGGCATCCTGCTGGACGTGGAGGCCGCGGTGGAGCGGCACTACATCCCGGAGGCCGCCGCCTACTATGTGGCGGAGCGCCTGGGGGTGAAGCCCACCCAGGTCTACGATGTCATCTCCTTCTATACCGCCCTTCACGACAAGCCCAGGGCCAAGTTTACCCTGGAGGTGTGCTCCTCCGCCCCCTGCCGGGTGAAGGACAGCGACACCCTGCTGGAGCGGCTCAAGCGCCTTTTAAATCTGGAGGTGGGCCAGGTGACCTATGACGGCCGCTTTTCCATCGAGCAGGTCCCCTGCTTCGGGGCCTGCGACGTGTCCCCCGCCGTGCGGGTCAACGGCGTGGTATACGGCCATCTGGACAGCGAGGAGTGTATCCTGGATATGCTCCAGCAGCTCAACTAAGGGGGAACGGACATGAGCAAGACGGTTTGTTTCATCACCCGGAATTTCGGGAAGTACGACCCGGACAGCCTGAAGGGCTATGAATCCATCGGCGGCTTCCGGGCGCTGCGCAAGGCCCTGACCATGGAGGGCTGCGACATTGCCGACGTGCTGGCCGCCAACGGCGTCCAGGGCCGGGGCGGCGCGGCCTACGACATGGGTAAAAAGTGGCGGCAGGCCCGGGAGGTACCCGGCGCCCACAAGTGCGTAGTGTGCAACGCTGACGAGGGCGAGCCGGGCACCTTCAAGGACCGGGAGCTGCTCACCCACGACCCCTTCCAACTGCTGGAGGGCATGATCATCGCCGGCTGGGCCGTGGGGGCGGACAACGGATACATCTACCTGCGGGAGGAGTACTCCCACCTGCGGCCCCGGCTGCTCTCCGCCATCGCCCAGTGCGAAGCGGCGGGCTACCTGGGGGAGGACATCCTGGGCTCCGGGCTGAACTACCGCATCCACCTCTACTCCGGCGCGGGGGCCTATGTCTGCGGCGAGGGCTCCGCCCTGGCCGAGTCCATCGGCGGCCACGCCGGCCGGCCCCGGATGAAGCCCCCGTTTATCAAGCAGTGCGGCGTGTTCCACCTGCCCACCTGCGTCAACAACGTGGAGTCCCTCTCCCTGGTGGCCCCCCTGCTGCTGGACGACGAGGGCTACTATAAGAGCCAGGGCACGCCGGACTGCCCGGGCACCAAGATGATCTCGGTGTGCGGCAACGTCAAGCGCCCCGGCGTGTTCGAGGTGCCCTTCGGCATCACCATCCGGGAGATCGTCTATGATCTGGCCGGCGGCATGGAGAACGAGGACTACCCCCTGCGCCTGGTGCAGCTTGGCGGCGCGTCGGGCCGCATCTGCTCCCCCGCCCAACTGGACACCCCCTACACCTACAAGGGCATGCGTCAGGCGGATCTCACCGCCATCGGCTCCGGCGCGGTGCTGGTGGTGGATGAACGCACCAGCGTCATCGGCTTTCTGCGCATGACCCAGGAGTTCTTCTCCCACGAGAGCTGCGGCCAGTGTACCCCCTGCCGGGAGGGCAACCGCCACATCTCCCTGCTGCTGGACAAGGTGGCCGAGGGTACCCACACCGCCCAGGACATCGCCACCCTCAAGAAATTTGCCGACATTATGTCCAGCGCGTCCCTGTGCGGCCTGGGTGAGACGGCCCAGTCTGCCCTGCTGAGCTGTATGAAGCGCTTCCCGGAAGTCTTTGCCGTAAAAGAGGAGGTCGCCGTCCGATGAGCGAAATGGTACATATCACAATCAACAAGCAGCCGCTGGAGGTGCCTGCGGGCACCCGCATCATTGAGGCGGCCAAGATGCTCAACATCGATATTCCCCACCTGTGCTACCACCCGGACCAGACCATCAAGGCCCACTGCCGGATGTGCATGGTGGAGGTGGTGGGCTCCCGCAAGCTGACGGCGGCCTGCTCCACCGTGGTGTGGGAGGGCATGGAGGTCATCACCGACTCCAAGAAGGTGTACGACGCCCAGACCGGCGTGCTGGACCTCATCCTCTCCGACCACAAGACCAACTGCCTTTCCTGCGCCCGCAACGGCTCCTGCGAGCTCCAGGCGCTCTGCCGCCGCTTTAACCGGCTCCACCCGGAGCTGCCCGACATCTCCTCCGACGAGCCGCTGCGCATCGACAACCCCTCCATCGTCCGCGACCCCGCCAAGTGCGTCAAGTGCGGCCGCTGCGTGAAGGTGTGCGCCGAGGTCCAGGGCTGCGCCGCCCTGACCTACTCCGGCCGCTCCGCCGGCTTCAAGGTCACCACCGCCTTTGACCTGCCCATGGACCAGACCGACTGCGTGCTGTGCGGCCAGTGCTCCCTGGTGTGCCCCGTGGGGGCCATCGTGGAGACCGACTACACCAACGAGGTCACCGCCGCCATCCAGGACCCCTCCAAGCATGTCATTGTCCAGGTGGCCCCCTCCGTCCGGGTGGGCCTGGGGGACGAGTTCGGCATGGAGGCCGGTGCCGTCGTCACCGGCAAGATGGTCACTGCCCTGCGGATGCTTGGCTTTGACAAGGTGTTCGACACCAACTTTTCCGCCGATCTCACCATCATGGAGGAGGGCAGCGAGCTGCTCAAGCGCATCCGGGAGGGCGGGAAGCTGCCCATGATCACCTCCTGCTCCCCCGGCTGGGTCACCTACCTGGAGAAGCACCACCCCGAGCTCATCGGCCACCTCTCCACCGCCAAGAGCCCCCAGGCCATGTTCGGCGCGGTGGCCAAGACCTACTATGCCCAGAAGATGGGCTGGGACCCCCACGACGTGGTAAGCGTGTCCGTCATGCCCTGCACCGCCAAGAAGTACGAGGCCAGCCGCCCCGAGCTGGGCCGGGACGGCTATCAGGACGTGGACTACGTCCTGACCACCCGGGAGCTGGCCAAGCTCATACGCTATGTGGGCCTGGACCTGTCCGTGCTGCCCGAGAGTGAGTTTGACTCCCCCCTGGGCACCGGCTCCGGCGCCGGCGCCATCTTCGGCGCTACCGGCGGCGTTATGGAGGCCGCCCTGCGCACCGCCTACGAGCTCTACACCGGCAAGACCCTGCCCCGGCTGGAGTTTGACGCCGTACGGGGCGACATCAACGCCATCAAGGAGGCCACCATTGACCTCGACGGCACCCCCCTGAAGGTGGCCGTGGCCAACGGTCTGAAGAACGCCGAGGAGCTTATCCGCCGGGTAGAGCGCGGCGAGGCCGACTATATCTTCATCGAGATCATGGCCTGCCCCGGCGGCTGTATCGGCGGCGGCGGACAGCCCATCGGCACCAACAACGCCGTCCGGGACGCCCGTATCCAGGCCTTGTATGAGATCGACCGGAGCCTGCCCCTGCGCAAAAGCCATGAGAACCCGGAGGTCAAGACCATCTACGAGGAGTTCTTCGGCGCGCCCCTGTCCCAGCGCTCCCACGAGCTGCTCCACACCCACTACCATGCCCGCAAAAAGCGGCACGATTTTTCCCATCTGAGCTGACAAAAGGGCCCGGGAGCGCCATTCAGCGCTCCCGGGCTTCAGCGTGTGGAGAAGCCTCGACACGCTTCTCAAAAATGCAAGCATTTTTGAGAGCTGAACGTTTTGAACCTTTAAAAAAGTTCAAAACGTTGTTTGATCCAACGCGAACAGCTCAGGCCGGCCTCTCTTGGCTTGCGGCCAGTTCACCTCCAGGGAACCCCGACGGCCCCAAGCCAAAATATTTTAAATAGTACTTGACAAAATTGCCTTTTGCGCCTATACTGTAGCAAATTAAATTGAGAAACCGATGATAAAGAAGAGTAGTCCGGTATCAATGCCTCTTAGAGAGCCGCGGGTGGTGGAATCGCGGCAGGCAGTGCTCGGATGAATGGACTTTTGAGGGCACAGCGAACAGCCTTTGGGCTCAGTAGCGCGACGGGGACTCCACCCGTTATCCGGGGAGCATGGGCTGACCGGCCCGTGAAAGTGAGTGGGCGTATGCGCTGGTATACGTCAATCCGGGTGGCACCGCAGAGGCTGAAGCTACAGTCCTTTGTCCCAGAGAAACAATCTTGGGGACGAAGGGCTTTTTTGTACCCTTTTCCCCTGCAACACAGAAAAGGAGTGTATCAACATGAGCAAGATCCCCCACCGCCTGTATCTGACCGAGGACCAGATGCCCCAGAAGTGGTTCAACCTGCGCTCCGCCATGGCCGAGCAGCCCGATCCTCTGCTCCACCCCGGTACCCTCCGGCCCTTGGGTGTGGACGACCTCTCCCCCATCTTCTGCGAGGAGCTTGCCCGCCAGGAGCTGGATGGCGCCACCGCCTATGTGGATATTCCGGAACCCATTCAAAACGTCTATAAGATGTACCGCCCTTCCCCGCTGATTCGGGCTTACGAGCTGGAGAAGGCCCTGGATACCCCGGCCAGGATCTACTACAAGTTTGAGGGGAACAACACCTCCGGTTCCCATAAGCTCAACTCCGCCGTGGCCCAGGCCTATTATGCCAAGATGCAGGGCCTAACCGGCGTCACCACTGAGACCGGCGCCGGCCAGTGGGGCACCGCCCTCAGTGAGGCGTGCAGTTACTTCGGCCTGACCTGCGACGTGTTTATGGTCAAGTGCTCCTACGAGCAGAAGCCCTTCCGAAAGGCGGTGATGAATGTATTCGACGCCTCTATCACCCCCTCTCCCTCCCCCACGACTGAGGTGGGCCGCCAGATCCTGCGCGACCACCCGGACACTACAGGAAGCCTGGGCTGCGCCATCTCCGAGGCGGTGGAGTCCGCCGTCCAGAGCGGCGGCGCCAAGCGCTATGTGCTGGGCAGCGTGCTCAACCAGGTGCTCCTCCACCAGTCCATCATCGGCCTGGAGAGCAAGCTGGCCATGGAGCAGCTGGGGGAATATCCCGACGTGGTGGTGGGCTGCGCCGGCGGCGGCTCCAACCTGGGCGGGCTGATCGCCCCCTTTATGGCCGACAAGCTGCGGGGGATACGGAATCCCCGCATCGTGGCGGTGGAACCCGCCTCCTGCCCCTCCCTCACCCGGGGCAAGTACGCCTACGATTTCTGCGACACCGGCCGGGTCACCCCCCTGGCCCGGATGTATACCCTTGGCTGCGGCTTCATCCCCTCCGCCAACCACGCCGGCGGCCTGCGCTACCACGGCATGAGCCCCATCCTCTCCAAGCTCTACCACGACGGCTATATGGAGGCGGTGGCCTATGAGCAGACCCGCGTTTTTGAGGCGGCGGTGCTCTTTGCCAAGCGGGAAACCATCCTCCCCGCCCCTGAATCCGCCCACGCTATCCGGGGGGCCATCGACGAGGCTCTGCGGTGCAGGGAGAGCCGCGAGGCCAAGACCATCCTTTTCGGCCTCACCGGTACCGGGTACTTTGATATGACCGCCTATGAGAACTATCTCAGCGGAAAGATGAGCGATTCCATCCCCACCGATGCCGACCTGCAGAAGGGTTTCGACAGCCTGCCAAAAATCCCCCAGAACGAGGGTATTTGAGGCTTCACAGCAAAACTTTTGGTTGCACATTGTCCCCCGGCTGGCTATAATAGGAGGGACAATAAACACAAAAGAAGGTTTTGCCATGGAATTCCGCGCAAACGAGGGAAAGAGCGTCACCATAGAGGTGGGCGGAAAGACCTACGCCCGCCACGCCATCCAGACCCATTTCGTCCAGGTGGGCGAGAGCTATATCGACCTGGTGGAGCAGTACGTCAAGCCCCTGTGGCAGCCCGGCGACCTGCTCTCCTCCAGCGAGAAGATCATCGGCCTGTGCCAGAAGCGGGTGGTCTACAAGAAGGACATGAAGGTGGGCCGCCTGGCCCGGTTCCTGTCCCGCTTCGCCTCCCACTCCTCCGCCGGCATCGGCGTGGACAGCCCCTACAAGATGCAGTTCGCCATCAACGAGCGGGGCGCCCTGTTCGTGCTCTGGGCCGCCTTCTGCGCCGGTATCGGCAAGCTGTTCGGCAAGCGGGGCGTGTTCTACGAGATGGTGGGCCAGGAGGTGTCCGGCCTGGACGGCTTCTACGACCACGAGTTCCAGGAGTACGGCGAGTTCGGCATCCGCATCCCGGAGAACCCCGGGAAGGTGTGCGACGAGATCGAGGCCGCCACCGGCGTGCAGGCCATGATTGTGGACGCCAACGATCTGAACGTGGAGATTCTGGGCAAGGCGTCCTCCGTCACCCTGGACGACGAGACCCTCAAGGGCCTGATCCGGGACAACCCGGCGGGCCAGTCCCGGGAGCTGACCCCCTTCATCCTCATCCGCGAGGTAAAGGAGGAGCGCGCGCCTGAGGAGGCACAGGCATAAATCCGTTTACAGACAGCACAAGAGGCGGAATTCCCCCCGGCCTGCGGCCGGGGGGAATTCCGCCTCTTAATTCGTCCCGGCTCAGCGCCGGGCACAGGCTGGCTCCACCTTCTCCGCCCGCGCCGGACGGCGGATCCGGCCGCGGCTCACGGCCTTGGCCAGCTCGCACACCACCACGGGGGTAATGGCCAGGGCCAGCACCACGGCCCACTCCAGAGGGCTCATGGGAACGGTGCTGAACACCACCTGGAGGGGCGGCACGCACAGGACGGCCAACTGCATGGTAAGGCCGATGAGAAACGCCTTGTTCATGGCCGGATTGGAAAACACCCCGATGTGAAAGAGGGACGAGCGCTCGCTGCGCACGTCAAAGGCGTGGAAGAGCTGGCACAGGGTGAGGGTGGCGAAGGCCATGGTGTTGGCGGCGGCGTGGGCCTCGCCGGGGTCGGAGAGCACATACTCCCCCAGGAAATAGGCCGCCAGGGTCAGCAGCCCCACCATCACCCCCTGCCAGGCCAGCCGGAAGGCAAAGCCGTGGGCAAAGAGGGAGGCGTGGGCGTCCCGGGGCGGCTGGGACATGACCCCCTCCTCCACCGGCTCCACCCCAAGGGCCAGGGCGGGCAGGGAGTCGGTGACCAGGTTGAGCCACAGAAGCTGCACCGGCACCAGAGGCATCTGGTGGAAGTGGAACACCGTGGCGCAGAAGATGGTGAGAATTTCTCCGATGTTGCAGGAGAGCAGGTAGTGGATGGCCTTCTTGATGTTGGCGTAGATGCCCCGGCCCTGCTCCACGGCGGAGACGATGGTGGCGAAGTTGTCGTCGGTGAGGATCATATCGGCGGCTCCCTTGGCCACGTCGGTGCCGGTAACCCCCATGGCGCAGCCGATGTCCGCCACCTTGAGGGCGGGGGCATCGTTGACGCCGTCGCCGGTCATGGCCACCACCTTTCCCCGGGCCTGCCACGCCTTGACGATACGCATCTTGTGCTCGGGGGACACCCGGGCATAGACGGAGAACTTCTCCACCTCCTGCTCCAGCACCTCCTGGGGCAGAAAGTCCAGATCCTCCCCCGTCAGGGCCAGGTCCCCGGGGCGGTAGATGTTCAGTTCCCGGGCGATGGCCACGGCGGTGAGCTTGTGGTCGCCGGTGATCATGACCGGCTTGATGCCCGCGGCGTAGCACTGCTCCACCGCTGTGCGCACCTCCGGCCTGGGCGGGTCGATCATGCCGATGAGGCCCACAAAGGTGAGTCCCTGCTCCAGAGCGGCGCTGTTCAGCTCCCGGGGCAGCATGGCCAGATCCTTGTAGGCCACCCCCAGCACCCGCAGGGCCTTCCCCGCCATGGCCTCGTTCCGGCTCTCCAGCCGCCGGGCGGCGGCGGAATCCAGCCGGCACCGGCGGGCGAGCACGTCGGGGGCCCCTTTGACGCACACCCGCCAGCCGCCGCCGGGCCTCTGGTGGACGGTGGTCATGAGCTTGCGCTCCGAGTCAAAGGGCAGCTCCCCCCGCCGGGGCCACTCCCCCTCCAGTCCATTTTTATCCAGGCCCTCCCGGGCCGCCGCGTCCACCAGTGCGGTCTCGGTGGGATCGCCGGTGGACACCGGCTCCCGCCCCTTCCAGGTCAGGGCGGCGTCGGAGCACAGGGCTCCGATGGTGAGGGCCAGGGCCCGCTCGCCGCTCCGGGGCGTCCACACGTCCACCACGGTCATGCGGTTCTGGGTGAGCGTGCCTGTCTTGTCCGAGCAGATCACCCCGGCGCACCCCAGGGTCTCCACGGCGGGCAGGCGCTTGACGATGGCCCGCCGCCGGGCCATGCGGGCCACCCCCAGGGCCAGCACAATGGTGACGATGGCGGGCAGCCCCTCGGGGATGGCGGCCACCGCCAGGGAGACGGCGGTGAGGAACATGTCCAGCATGGGCCGCCCCTGGAGCAGCCCCACCCCGAACATCACCGCGCACACGCACAGGCAGACGAAGGACAGGGTCTTGGAGATCTCCGCCATCTTCTTCTGGAGGGGGGTCTGTCCCTCCCCCTCCCCCAGCAGCAGCCCGGCAATGCGGCCCACCTCGGTGTCCATGCCGGTGCCGGTGACCACGCACACCGCCCGCCCCCGGGTGATGACGGTGGACGCGAGCACCATATTGTGCCGCTCCGCCAGGGGGGTGTCCTCCGGCAGGGCGGACAGCAGCCCCTTGGACACGGGGACGGACTCGCCGGTCATGGCGCTCTCATCGGCCTGGAGGGAGGCGGCCTCCAGAATCCGGGCGTCGGCGGGCACCAGGTCCCCCGCCTCCAGATGGATGATGTCGCCGGGCACCAGCCGGTCGGTCTCCAGCCGCTGAAGCGCCCCGTCCCGCACCACCTTGGCCAGGGGGGCCGACATCTTCCGCAGGGCCTCCAGGGCCTTCTCGGCGCTGTCCTCCTGGGAGATGGAGATGCAGGCGTTCACCACCACGATGACCAGGATGATGGCCGCATCCAGCCAGTCCTCGCCGCCGCTGGCCCACAGGGACAGGGCCGCCGCGGCCAGCAGCACCAGGATCATGGGGTCCTTCATCTGCCCCAGGAAGCGCAGCAGCAGCCCCTGCCGCCTCCCCTCCTCCAGCCGGTTGGGCCCCCAGCGGGCCAGCCGCCGCTCCGCCTCCGCCCCGCTCAGCCCCCGGGACTTGTCCGTTTCCAGCTCAGACAGGGTCTGTCTGGTGCTGTATGTATGCCATACGCCCATGTCGCTCGCTCCTCGCTCACTGTAATTTCCAATTTCTGGCTACAGTATAGCAGCTGTCTCTTATACACATCTCCGAGCCCACGAGACCGGAGCCTATCTCG
>OWID01000631.1_pt1 | contig 12294 bp, 14 predicted proteins | sample 1732661 | NCBI WGS metagenome assembly OWID01 (sample SAMN05065739, study PRJEB22554) | human gut metagenome | biome: ENVO:2100002; feature: ENVO:00000062; material: ENVO:00002003 | host: Homo sapiens | place: USA
ATAAGAGACAGGCATCCCCATGAAGGGCGGCGCCATGGACGGACTGGACGCCCTGCTGGCTACCGTCCAGATGCCCAGCGGTATCCCTGTGGCCACCGTGGCTATCAACGGCGCGAAAAATGCTGCCGTGCTGGCCGCCCAGATTCTGGCTGTCTCGGATGACGAGCTGGCCGCCAAGCTGGACGCCGCCCGGGAGAAGATGGCCGATCAGATCGCTCAGAAGGAGCAGAAGCTTCAGGCCGAGCTGGCCTGACCCCCGCGTTCCCGCCCATTTGCAAGATCCACTTTTCAATATATCGTTTGAAACAACATCAGGAAGGAAGGATTTCATTATGAACAAACTGGAGCAGCTGTACGAGGGCAAGGCCAAGAAGGTCTATTCCACCGAGGACCCCAATGTTGTTATCGTCTCCTACAAGGATGACGCCACCGCCTTTGACGGCGCCAAGAAGGGCACCATCACCGGCAAGGGCGCCATCAACAACCAGATGACCAACTACCTCATGCAGCAGCTGGAGAAGGCCGGCGTGCCCACCCACTTTGTGGAGGAGCTCAGCGAGCGTGAGACCGCGGTGAAGAAGGTCTCTATTGTCCCCCTGGAGGTCATCGTCCGCAATATCTCTGCCGGCCACTTTGCCAGCAACTACGGCGTGAAGGAGGGCATCGTGTTTGACGAGCCCACCATCGAGTTCTCCTACAAGAATGACGACCTGGGCGATCCCCTCATGAACAGCTATCACGCCCTGGCTCTCAAGCTGGCCACCCAGGAGGAGATCGACCTGATCAAGAAGTACGCCTTCGCGGTCAACGACCTGCTGCGGGGCTTCATGAAGGAGATCGGCATTGATCTGGTGGACTTCAAGCTGGAGTTCGGCAAGACAGCCGACGGCACCATTGTGCTGGCCGACGAGATCTCCCCCGACACCTGCCGCCTGTGGGACGAACAGACCCACGAGAAGCTGGACAAGGACCGTTTCCGCCGGGACATGGGCGGGGCCGAGGAGGCCTACGAGGAGGTCATGCGCCGCCTGATGGGGGATCAGTAATCCATGGGCGGTTTCTTCGGCGCGATTACCAAGCAGGACTGCGTGCTGGATGTGTTCTTCGGCACCGACTACCACTCCCACCTGGGCACCAAGCGGGGCGGCATGGCGGTCTACGACCGGAAGGATGGCTTTCAGCGGCAGATCCACAACATTGAAAACACCCCCTTCCGCACCAGGTTCGACAAGGATCTGGCGGAATTTCACGGCTGCTCCGGCATCGGCTGTATCAGCGACACCGATCCCCAGCCCCTGCTGGTGCGCTCCCACCTGGGCCTGTATGCCATCACCACCGTGGGCATCATCAACAATGCCGACGCGCTGGTGGAGCGCTACTTCTCCGACCACGGCCACCAGTTCATGGCCATGAGCTCGGGTAAAGTCAACGCCACCGAGCTGGTGGCCGCCCTCATCAACCAGAAGGACGACCTGATCTCCGGCATCCGCCACGCCCAGGACGAGATCGACGGTTCAGCCACCATTCTCATTCTGGATGCCGACGGCATCCTCGCCGCCCGTGACAAGCTGGGCCGCCTGCCGGTGCTCATCGGCCAGGGCGAAAACGGCTGCTGCGTCTCCTTCGAGTCCTTCGCCTACCATAAGCTGGGCTACCATGACGCTTACGAGCTGGGCCCCCGGGAGATCGTCCGGGTCACGGCCGGCGGCTGGAAGACCCTCTCCCCCGCCGGCGACCAGATGAAGATCTGCGCCTTCCTTTGGACCTACTACGGCTACCCCAACTCCAACTACGAGGGGATGAATGTGGAGGTCATGCGCTACCGCAACGGGGAGATCATGGCCCGGGACGAGGTACACCGGGGCCAACTGCCCAAGGTGGACTATGTGGCCGGCGTGCCCGACTCAGGCGTACCCCATGCCATCGGCTTTGCCAACCGCAGCGGCAAGCCCTTTGCCCGCCCTTTCGTCAAATACACCCCTACCTGGCCCCGCTCCTTCATGCCCACCAGCCAGGAGGCCCGCAACCAGGTGGCCAAGATGAAGCAGATTCCCGTGCCCGAGCTCATTGAGGGCAAGAAGCTGCTCTTTGTGGACGACTCCATCGTCCGGGGCACCCAGCTCCGGGAGACCGTGGAATTCCTCTACGAGTCCGGCGCTGAGGAGGTCCACATGCGCTCGGCCTGTCCGCCCGTCATGTACGGCTGCAAGTACCTGAATTTCTCCCGCAGCAACTCCGACATGGAACTGCTGGCCCGGCGAACCATCCAGGAGCTGGAGGGGGACGAGGGGCAGCAGCATATCGAGGAATACGCCGACGCCTCCACGGAGCGCGGCAGATGCATGCTCCGCGCCATCTGCGAGAAGCTGGGCTTCGACTCTCTGGGCTACCAGTCCCTAGACGGCCTGCTGGAGGCCATCGGCATCGACCGGGACAAGATTTGCACTTACTGCTGGACGGGGAAGGAGTAAAAACGCTCCAAGAGGGACTCTGTCCCCCCTGGTACACCCCCCCGCGCCGCCCCCGGCGGCACAGCGGGTTTGATCCCCCCTCACCTGTGCACAGCGCAGGTGGTTGCCCGCCGATGGTGGAGCAAGCAGCGGCGTACTCCGGCGAACTGAATTCGCCTGCGGACCTCTTTTGCAATTCTTTTACCCGCAAAGCGGGTAAAACTCTGCGGGGCTTTGTCCCTTTTCCGCGCCCCATTTCCTCATTTTAAATGGAGGTTTTGACATGAAGAACTCCCATTCCGAATCCTACGCCGCCGCCGGCGTGGACGTCACCGCCGGCTACGAGGCGGTCAACCGCATCAAGCCCCTGGTGGAGTCCACCTACATTCCCGGTGTCATGGGCTCTCTGGGTGGCTTCGGCGGCCTGTTCGCCCCCAATGTGGCGGGCATGAAGAAGCCCGTCCTGGTCTCCGGTACCGACGGCGTGGGTACCAAGCTGAAAATCGCCTTTCTCATGGATAAGCACGACACCGTTGGCATCGACTGCGTGGCCATGTGTGTCAACGACACCATCTGCTCCGGTGCCTCTCCCCTGTTTTTCCTGGACTACGTGGCTGTGGGAAAGAATGTGCCCAGCCGCATCGAGGCCATCGTTTCCGGCGTCACCGAGGGCTGCCGCCAGGCCGGCTGCGCCCTCATCGGCGGCGAGACCGCCGAGATGCCCGGCTTCTACCCCGAGGACGAGTACGATCTGGCCGGCTTCTCCGTGGGTCTGGTGGACGAGTCCGACATGATCGACGGCTCCACCCTCTGCGAAGGGGATCTGCTCATCGGCCTGTGCTCCAACGGCGTCCACTCCAACGGCTTCTCCCTGGTGCGCAAGGTGCTGCTGGACAACCCCAAGGCTCTGGATATCTATGTCTCCGAGCTGGGCCGCACCATCGGCGAGGAGCTGCTGCGCCCCACCCACATCTATGTAAAGTCCATCCAATGCCTGCGCCAGCACGGCGTAACTGTCAAGGCCATCAGCCACATCACCGGCGGCGGCCTGTATGAGAATGTGCCCCGCATGATGAAGGAGGGCCTCACCGCCCGCATCCGCACCGCTTCCTACCCCGTGCCCGCCATCTTCGAGCTCATTCAGAAGTCGGGTGACATCCCCGTGCGGGACATGTATAACACCTTCAACATGGGCATCGGCCTGGTCATCGCCATCCCCAAGGATCAGGTCGGCCACGCGCTGGACGTGCTGGCCCGGGCGGGCGAGCAGTCCTACGTCATCGGCGACGTGATCAAGGGCGACGCCGGCGTGGAGCTGGTCTGAGGGTAGGGCGCATGGTACGAGTTGCCGTCTTGGTTTCCGGCGGGGGCACCAACCTCCAGGCACTGATCGACGCCCAGAGCCGGGGTGAGCTGAAAAACGGCCGCATCGCCGCCGTGCTCTCCTCCCGGCCCGACGCCTACGCCCTGGAGCGGGCCGCCCGGGCCGGCATCCCCGGCTATGTGGTGGCCCGGAAAGACTTCGCCTCCAACCGGGAGATGACCGTGGCCCTGGTGGACAAGCTCCGTGAGCTGGACATCGGGCTGGTGGTGCTGGCCGGCTTCCTGCACATCCTTACCGGGGAGATGGTGGCCGCCTTCCCCAACGCCATCCTCAACGTCCACCCCGCCCTCATCCCCTCCTTCTGCGGCGCGGGCTACTACGGCCTCCACGTCCACGAGGCCGCCCTGGCCTACGGCGTGAAGCTCACCGGCGCTACCGTCCACTTCGTCAATGAAGAGCCCGACGGCGGCCCCATCGTCCTCCAGAGGGCGGTGGAGATCTTGGAGGGGGACACCCCCGAGGTACTCCAGCGCCGGGTGATGGAGCAGGCAGAGTGGCATATCCTCCCCCAGGCCGTCTCCCTGTTCTGTGAGGGGCGGCTCTGTGTGGAGGGAAGGATCGTCCATATTTTATAATTTCATAGGAGGTATGGAGACATGAGCGATCTGCGTCTTCTGGCACTTGTCCTCAGCGGCGGTTTCCTGTTCTTTGGCGGAATCTGGCTTGGCGGAGACTACGGGCTCGCTCTGTTGCTGCTTGGTTTGGTCGTTCTGCTGGTTCCTGTTGTTCTGGCGTGTATTTCCCTGATCCGCTGGCTGGTACCTCCTAGCCAAAGCTCTCATGAGTAGTCCAGGTAGGAGATGTCTTCATATGAAACGAACCGCAGTCATTGTAATCCTATCTTTGCTTGCAGCATTCGTATTTTCTGCCTGTGCGCCCGCAGCCCCCAGCGGTCAAACGCCTGAATTTTTGAATGACATCGGGAAAACACTCATCGAATTAAAAAATGAGCATCCAGAAGGCGAAATAATTGAAAGCTTAGATTCATCCCCAGATTGTGCCGCTATATGCTTTGGGGAGCCGGAGGCGGAATATGCTTATTACTTTTTCGGAACGCAGAGCGGCGATTCTGAAAAGGCCATGAGCGAATGTGAGGAACAGCTGAAATGTGCGGGCTTTGTCACCACTGCAAACATACTTTTCCCAGACATGGAAGATGACATGTCCTTTGAAGATTTTTTCTCCTTGATCGGTGTGGACGATTATGAGTATTTCGGGGAAGATACACTTGCAGCAGGTTGGTTAAGATTCATGTATCAAGATATGGAAGTAATGGTGAATACAAACGAAATTACTCCTCGTGGCGGATGGGATTTTACAGGAGCAGAAATCGTGAAGCGTGATGCTCCGGTGTCGATTGCAGACCCGGAAATATTAAATACCAACAGTGACCTAGCGGGTGCAGTTATGTTCGATAAAACCGTGTCATGAGAACATATTGCTGCAACTGTTGTGCGCATTTCTTTCCCGAGGGATTGTCGAAATAATACATCCCCCTGTCTGTAGACTTATTTCAAGAATTCCTCACAAATGTTACATTCAGCAAGGCAATAACAGTATGATATCGTAGAATGGAGATTATCATGAAAAACCTGGATCTTACCACGCTGCTGCGCAGCAACCCCTATCCCGGACGCGGCATCGTGCTGGGCAGCCCCCCCGACGGGGAGAAGTCCGTCATTGCCTATTTTATCATGGGACGCAGCGAGAACTCCCGCAACCGGGTCTTCGTGGAGACCCCTGACGGCATCCGCACCCAGGCCTTTGACCCCTCCAAAATGACCGACCCCTCCCTTATTATCTACGCCCCTGTGCGGGTGTTCGGCACCTCCACCATCGTCACCAACGGCGACCAGACCGACACCATCCGCGAGGGACTGGCCGCGGGCAAGACCTTTGCCCAGGCCCTCCACACCCGGACCTTTGAGCCCGACGCCCCCAACTACACCCCCCGTATCTCCGGGCTGGTGAAAAAGAACGGTGACTATACCCTGTCCATCCTCAAGAGCGCGGACGGCGATCCCGCCTCCTGCCGCCGGTATTTCTTCGCCTATGAGGCCCCCCGCGCCGGGCAGGGCCATTTCATCCACACCTACATGGGCGACGGCACCCCCCTGCCCTCCTTTGTGGGGGAACCGGAGCAGGTGGAAATCCCCTGCGGCACCCCCGCGGAGCTTGCCGACCTGTTGTGGGACAGCCTCAACGCGGAGAACAAGGTCTCTCTCTTTGTGCGCTACATCGACCGGAAAACCGGAGATTGGGAGACTGTGATCAAAAACAAGCATGCATCAGCCTGACGGACGGCCGCAGGCCGCCCCAGATACACACAGTCCGAGGGCGGCCCGCGGCCGCCGCTCACTTGACGGAGGTTTATCGCAATGACAGAACTGGAACTGAAATACGGCTGCAACCCCAACCAGAAGCCGGCCCGCATCTTTATGGAGGAGGGCGAGCTGCCTATCCAGGTGCTCAACGGAAAGCCGGGCTACATCAACTTTCTGGACGCCTTCAACTCCTGGCAGTTGGTGAAAGAACTAAAGGAGGCCACCGGCCTGCCCGCCGCCGCATCCTTCAAGCACGTCTCCCCCGCTGGCGCCGCCGTGGGTACCCCCCTCACCGACGTGGAGCGGAAAATCTACTTTGCCGAGGATATGGAGCTCTCCCCCATCGCCTGCGCCTATGTCCGCGCCCGGGGCGCTGACCGGCTGTGCTCCTACGGCGACTGGGCCGCCCTCTCCGATGTGTGCGACGCCGACACCGCCCGCTACCTGGCCCTGGAGGTATCCGACGGCGTGATCGCCCCTGGCTACACCGACGAGGCCCTGGCCATCCTCAAAACCAAGCGCAAGGGCGGCTATAATGTGGTGCAGATCGACCCAGACTACGCCCCCAAGGCCGTGGAGCACAAGGACGTCTTCGGCATCACCTTCGAGCAGGGCCGCAACAGCTTCGCCATCAACGAGGCCCTGCTGGACAACATCGTCACCGACAACAAGGAGCTGCCCGAGTCCGCCAAGCGGGACATGCTCATCGCCCTCATCACCCTGAAGTACACCCAGTCCAACTCCGTCTGCTATGTGAAGGACGGCCAGGCCATCGGCGTGGGCGCGGGCCAGCAGAGCCGCATCCACTGTACCCGTCTGGCGGGGAACAAAGCGGACAACTGGCTCCTGCGGCAGCATCCCAAGGTGCTGGGCCTCTCCTTCGTGGACGGCATCCGCCGTCCCGACCGGGACAACGCCATCGACGTCTACCTCTCCGACGAGTACGAGGACGTGCTGGCCGACGGCGTGTGGCAGAACACCTTTAAAATCCGGCCCGAGGTGCTCACGGCGGAGGAGAAAAAGGAGTGGATCGCCCGCCAGTCGGGCGTGACCGTGGGCTCCGACGCCTTCTTCCCCTTCGGCGACAATGTGGAGCGTGCCCGCAAGAGCGGCGTACAGTACATCGTCCAGCCCGGCGGCTCCATCCGGGACGACCATGTCATCGCCACCTGCAACAAGTACGGCATCGTCATGGCCTTTACCGGGATGCGGCTGTTCCACCACTAATGGAGGCACACCGCTACGGTCTGAGCGCCGCCGCTCTCAAATATCTGGCCGCGCTGTTTATGCTGGTGGATCATATCGGGATGGTCTTTCCCACCATGCTGACCGAGCTGGGCCTGCCCACCTGGGCGGATGGGCTGCCCCGGCTCATCGGGCGGCTGGCCTTTCCCATTTTCGCCTACTTCGTGGCCGAGGGCTGCCGCCGCACCCGCTTCTTCCACCGCTATCTCATCCGGCTGGGAGCGTGTGCCCTTCTCTCCCAGGCGCCCTTCACCCTGGCCACCGGCGTCTGGGGCGGAAGTGTGCTCCTCACCTTCTTCCTCAGCGCCGGAGCCATCTATGGCTATGAGCGTCTGTCCAAAGCAGAGCACGGCCCAGCCGTGTCGGCCATTCCCCTGTTCGCGGCCTGTGCGCTGGCACTCCTGCTCAACGTGGACTACGGCTTCCCCGCCGTGCTCCTGATCTTCGCCCTTTACCTCTGCGGTGATAATCGCCGCCGAAAGCTGCTCTGTCTGGGAGCCGGTCTGGCTCTCCTCTATCTGCTCTACCAGCCCCTGATAGGGCTGCTCTCCCTCCCACTGTTCCGGCCGGACTGGATGGCGGGCTATCTGCTCCATGCCCTCCCTGTGTTTGCTCTCTACGCATTGTGCGCCGAGGCATCCCTCCTTCTGTTGGCCTGGTACCGTGGGCAATTGGGTGTGCAGAGCAAGTGGTTCTTTTATGTGTTCTATCCCGCGCACCTGCTGGGCCTATGGGCCCTGGGGCTGGCGCTGAATTGAGGTGTAAGCAATGAATGTTTTGATTGTCGGCGGCGGCGGGCGGGAGCACGCCATCGCCTGGGCACTGTCTAAGAGTGAGCAAGTGGAACAACTTTACTGCGCCCCCGGCAACGGCGGTATCGCCGCCCTGGCCCAGTGCGTCCCCCTCTCCGCCACCGACGTGGATGGAGTGGTGGCCTGGGCCCAGACCCATTCCATTGATTTTGTAGTGGTGGCGCCGGACGATCCCCTGGCCCTGGGCATGGTGGACGCCCTGGAGGATGCGGGCATCCCCGCCTTCGGCCCCCGGGCGGACGCCGCCATCATCGAGGCCAGCAAGATCTTTTCCAAGAATCTGATGGCCAAGTACCACATCCCAACTGCAAAGTATCAAACCTTTACAGAGCTTGCCCCCGCTCTGGCCTACATTGAGGCCGAGGGCGCGCCCATCGTGGTGAAGGCTGACGGCCTAGCCCTGGGCAAGGGCGTTATCGTGGCCCAGACGGTAGCCGAAGCCCAGGAGGCCGCCCGTTCCATGATGGACGGCCGCAAGTTCGGCCAGGCCGGCGCCAGGGTGGTCATCGAGGAGTGTATGACCGGCCCGGAGGTCACCGTGTTGGCTTTCTGCGACGGGGAGCATCTGGTTCCCATGCCCTCCTCCCAGGATCACAAGCGGGCCTTTGACGGCAACCAGGGCCCCAACACCGGCGGCATGGGCGCCATCTCCCCCTCTCCCAACTACACGCCCGAGGTGGCCCGCCGCTGTATGGAGGAGATCTTCCTGCCCACGGTGGCCGCCCTCAAGGCGGAGGGCCGCCCCTTCCAGGGAGTGCTCTACTTTGGCCTGATGCTCACCCCCGACGGCCCCAAGGTGGTGGAGTACAATGCCCGCTTCGGCGATCCCGAATGCCAGGCGGTGCTCTCCCTGCTGGAGACCGATCTGCTGGACATCTTCCTGGCCTGCCGTAACGGCACTTTGGACCATCTGAACATCCGGTGGAAGGACGGGGCGGCCTGCTGCCTTGTGCTGGCCTCCGGCGGCTACCCCGGCTCCTACGCCAAGGGTCTGCCCATCACCGGCCTGGAGGATGCCGGACAGCAGGCCGTGGTTTTCCATGCGGGTACCAAACTGGGAGACGACGGCACGGTGTTCACCAACGGCGGCCGGGTGCTGGGCGTCACCGCCACCGGGCCGGATCTGAACGCCGCGATCGACAGCGCCTACGCCGCTGCGGGGCACATCCACTTCCAGGACATGCACTTCCGCACCGACATTGGCCGGGTTTGAAGCCCTTGCGCCCCAAGGGGTGCTACTGCTGGTTGTCAAATTGGATGCTCCGGTTGGTTGCGTCTATCCGGGCCGTTCTGCTAAGATGAGCCCAAGAAAAAAGGAGGTTCATCACCATGGAATTTCGTGAACGGCTCTACCAGCTCCGCAAAGGGCGGGGCATCTCCCAGGAGGAGTTGGCCCACACCGTAGGGGTCTCCCGGCAGGCGGTACAGAAGTGGGAGGCGGGGGCCGCCACCCCGGATCTCAACAACCTGTCCGCCTTGGCCGACTATTTTGCCGTCAGTTTGGACTATCTGGTGCGGGGAATCGAGCCCGAAAAGCCCGCAGCCCCTTCCCCTCAGCAGGCTGTCATCCAAAACTACTATAGAGGCTGGCGCTATGAGTACCGCAGCCGCCGCACTCTCTTCGGCCTTCCTCTGGTTCATATCAATCTGTGTGACCGCGGTCTGTGTCGGGCCAAGGGGGTCATCGCCATCGGCAACGTGGCCACCGGCCTGATAGCCATCGGAGGCTTTTCCGCCGGTCTGCTGACCTTGGGCGGATTCAGCGCCGGTCTGCTGGCTCTGGGCGGCCTCGCCGCTGGGGGGATCTCCCTCGGCGGCCTGTCCGTGGGCCTGCTGGCTGCCTTGGGCGGGGCGGCATTCAGCCTAGGAATTGCCTTCGGCGGCGGCGCTGTCAGCGGCTATGCGGCCCTGGGCGGGGCGGCGGTGGGGCAGTACGCCGCCGGGGGCACTGCGTTCGGCTCCACCCTCGCTATCGGGCGGGACGCATATTCCTCTGCCGCCGGTCTGGCTCTCACCCTGGAGCAGCTTCACGGCTACTCCCCCGAGGTCCTGTTCCAGATGATCCACGCCCAGCTCCCCGAGGCCCCTGAGTGGGTCGTCCGCCTGCTTCTCTGCGTTTGCCCCTGAAAAAGAGCCCTTGCGCGGCCGCGCAAGGGCTCTTCCCTTATCTGTCTTCTCTGTAAGCTGAACTGTGTCCGCCCGTCCCGGTGCCCCTATCATCACCGTTGAGAAATCTCCATGTATAGAAGGGGATACGGCGCTCCCTGTTCATCGCAGTCTGTCCTTTTATATACACAGAATCCCATGTGCTCATAAAAACCCTTTGCCTCTGGATTCTGTTCATTGACCGTCACGCTCTTAACCCCACAATGCTTCATCCCATATTCAACGAGCAGCCTTCCCAAGCCGTTTCCCCGTTTGTCCGGAACGAGAAACAGCATTTCAAGGCGACCGCCATCTACTCCCATAAATCCGACCGGAGCTCCGCTTTCCTCTCTGGCGATGACAAGCCTTGGAACCAAATTCAGCGCCTCGGGAACGTATTCCTTGATCTGTTCTATTTCACGGCTGGATAAAAAGTGGTGCGTTGCCCTCACGGACTGCTCCCAAATTTTCAGAAGCTGTTGGAGCAATACAGGCTACCGTTCCTTCACTTCCGCTATTTCCGTATCCTCACCCCATTTGATTGCATTTCCAACATCAGCCTGCCACACAAATGCTGCGGCTTCGGTCAGCCGGCTTGCTTATTTCTCATCCAGTGGGAGTGGGTCCGGTGCACGGTGGGTCAGCTCGGCACAGCAGGACTTGGTCAGCTTGTCCAGTCCCTCATCCTGGCGGGCCAGCTCCCCGGAGATCTGCTCCAGCGTCTGCCGCACCTGGTCCAGCTCTCCACAGGCCCTGGAAACCGCCGCGTCTATATCAGCGCGCAGGCGGCCGTAATTCCCCTGCACCCGGTTCAGCCACTGCTCCACCTCGGCCCGTGTCTTGCGGATGCGCTCCTCCGCCTCCGCCTGAACCGCCTGGGCGCGGCAGTGGGCCTCCAGCTCGATACCGGCGGTGCGGTCCTTCACCTTCTCATAGGCCGCCGCTGCGGGCCCCGCCTTGGCCAGCTTTTCCTCGCTCTCCTTCAGCTGGGCCTCGGTATCACCCAGCCGCTGCTTCGCCTTCTCCAGCTCTTCCTCCAGCAGGGAGATCTCCAGCTTGCGCTCCTCCGCCTCCTTGTGGGCGGCGGCCAGCTCCTCCCGCAGGGCCTGGAGCTCCTTCTCCTTGGCCTCCGTCTGGGCCTGGGCCGCGGCGGTCTCCTCCGCCTGGGCCGCCTTGGCCGCCTCGGCTTCCGCCAGCTCCCGCCGGACAGCCTCCAGCTTCTCCCGGTGCTCCTGGTTCGACGTCTCAATATAATTCAGCACATCCTGCTTCTGAAACCCGCCAAAGGTGGACGTGCGGAACTGAAGTTCGGTGTCGCTCATATGGCACACCCCTTTTCTACAGAATCAGAGCTATTTTATCACAATTCCCGCTATAACACAAGCGCCACCCAGACCATAGCTATCTGCACAATTCTTTCTTCTCTCTACTTGCGGTTTTGCGCAAAATCAACTATAGTTATAGTTGGCATTACGGCAAAATGTCCGGTCTATCGGGCTTATCCGGCGGTATTCTACGTTCAGAAACATTTGAGAACGGAGGTAGTTTTCCCATGACCTATCTGGCCCACATTGCCGGCGACGGCCGGAAACAGACGGCGGCGGAGCACCTCAACGGGACGGCGGAGCGTTGCGCCCTCTTTGCCGCTCCCTTTGGCGCGGAGGAGCTGGGTCGGCTGGCCGGCCTGAGCCACGACCTCGGAAAATACTCCATGGAATTTCAGCGCCGCCTTGCCGGCGGCCCCAAGGTGGATCACGCCACCGCCGGCGCCTTTGCCTGCTGGCGTATGGGGCAGCCTCTGGCTGCCTTTGCGGCGGCGGGGCACCACGGCGGCCTCCCGGACGGAGGCACTCAGGGGGATTCCCCGGATGCCGGAACCTTTTGGGCTGTCTCTTATACACATCTCCGAGCCCACGAGACCGGAGCCTATCTCG
>OWID01000635.1_pt1 | contig 12248 bp, 9 predicted proteins | sample 1732661 | NCBI WGS metagenome assembly OWID01 (sample SAMN05065739, study PRJEB22554) | human gut metagenome | biome: ENVO:2100002; feature: ENVO:00000062; material: ENVO:00002003 | host: Homo sapiens | place: USA
ATGCAGAAGAGATGATTTCAACTCTGTCGCTTAAGTACAACAGAGCCCGTCAGGCATCTATTACGCAGGAGCTTACTGAAATTATTGCGGGCGCTAATGCTATCGAATAAAAATATGGAGGCTAGATTAAATGGCAGAGAAAAATATAGGTAAAATTACCCAGATTATCGGTGCCGTTTTGGATATAAAATTCCAGAATGAGATGTTGCCAGAGATTAACTCAGCGATTAACATTACAAGAAGTAATGGTGAGCGTCTGGTTGTCGAAGTTGCCCAGCATCTCGGTGATGATACAGTAAGATGTATTGCCATGGGACCGACAGATGGTCTTGTCAGAGGAATGGATGCAGAAGCTACAGGTGCTCCAATATCTGTTCCTGTTGGTGAGAACACATTGGGAAGAATGTTTAATGTACTCGGTGATCCGATTGATAACAAGCCGGTACCTGAGACAGAAGAATATATGCCGATTCACAGAAAGGCACCGGCATTTGAAGACCAGTCAACATCTACAGAGATGCTTGAAACAGGTATCAAGGTAGTTGACCTTCTTTGTCCTTATCAGAAGGGTGGTAAGATAGGTCTTTTCGGTGGTGCCGGTGTTGGTAAGACGGTACTTATTCAGGAACTTATCAGAAATATTGCTACAGAGCATGGTGGATACTCAGTATTCACAGGTGTTGGTGAGCGTACAAGAGAGGGTAATGACCTCTACTATGAAATGAAGGAATCAGGCGTTATCGAAAAGACAACAATGGTATTCGGTCAGATGAACGAACCACCTGGAGCCAGAATGAGAGTTGGTTTAACAGGTCTTACAATGGCTGAGTATTTCCGTGATCAGGGCGGTAAGGATGTACTTCTTTTCATTGATAATATTTTCCGTTTTACACAGGCTGGTTCCGAAGTTTCAGCGCTTTTAGGACGTATGCCTTCAGCCGTTGGTTATCAGCCGACACTTCAGACGGAAATGGGTGCATTACAGGAACGTATTACATCTACAAAGAGCGGTTCTATTACATCTGTACAGGCCGTATACGTACCTGCCGATGACTTAACGGACCCGGCTCCGGCTACAACTTTCGCACATCTGGATGCGACAACCGTACTTTCACGTTCAATCGTAGAACTTGGTATTTATCCGGCTGTAGACCCGCTTGAGTCTACTTCCAGAATCCTTGACCCACGTATTGTAGGTGAAGAACATTATAAGGTAGCCAGAGCAGTTCAGGAAATTTTACAGAAGTACAAAGAATTGCAGGATATCATCGCAATCCTTGGTATGGACGAACTTTCAGAGGATGATAAGCTGGTCGTATCAAGAGCAAGAAAAGTACAGAGATTCCTGTCACAGCCATTCTTCGTAGCCGGACAGTTTACAGGTCTGGAAGGAAGATATGTGCCGATTAGTGAAACAATTCAGGGCTTTAAGGAAATCATCGAAGGTAAGTATGATGACATTCCTGAAAGTTACTTCTTAAACTGCGGTAATATTGATGACGTACTTGCAAAGTGTAAATAATCTGTAACAGGTTAAACGACACGGGTAAGAATGGAGGAATCAATGGCAGATATGAAGACATTCAGGCTGTTGGTAAACACGCCTGACAGAGTATTCTACAATGATGATGTGACAATGGTAGAGCTTTCCACAACGGAAGGTGAGATTGGTGTATATGCAGAACATATTCCTCTTACATCAGTACTGGTACCGTGTGTTATGAATATTCATGTAGATGGAGATGTAAAAAAAGCTGCTGTACACGGCGGAATTGTTGAGATTTTACAGGATAAGGTAACGGTGCTTGCAGAAATTGCAGAGTGGCCGGAAGAAATTGATGTAAATCGTGCCAATGAAGCCAAAACAAGAGCTGAACGCAGACTTTCAAGTAACGATCCGCATATTGATGTGGTACGTGCGGAAGCAGCGTTAAAGCGTTCTCTTGCACGACTGGGTGCAGCACGCTAAATAAATGTATAAACCTTCCAATTTATGGCGATACTTAAGAATACCATAAGTTGGGAGGTTTATTTATGTTCAGGGATTGTTGGGATTATATCTGTTATAAAATACAGGATACGATTTTAAAAAACGGACAGAAACAAAACAGGAAGAAACAAGAAAATATAAATAGGACAACACACAGAAAGGCGGGATTTTTGCTGCAAAAGACCGCGGTTGTTATTGCGGGAATTTTGTGGCTGATAGCGGCAGCGAGGGTATTTTGGAATATGCCGCAGACGGGTGTGCAGGAAAATGTTTTAAGTGCGTTTGGCAGTGCATCCTACAAGGAAGTGTGCGCAGATATTTCTGCATATGGCAAATATGGCAGTATGGAGCTTACGGATACGGCAAAAGAGATTATCCTGGAAAAGGCGGCAGAAAAAATAGGGATTAACCGGTATACGATAGAACAGACAAGCCGGGACAATGTGGAAACAATGCAGCTTTCCCAAAACGGTGAAAACGGCAGTGTTCTTTGCAGATTTATAACGATTCATCAGGAAAATGTGGAGTACGAGCAGTACCTTTACATCGGTGTGACATTAAAAAATACGGTAGATGCTTCTTTTACATATGAGAAGCTCATTCGTCAGATAATGGAAGAAATGCAGATTGATACGGAAGTCAATGTCAATTTAAAGGGACAGATTCACGGGGCGCTTACCGATACGCAGAAAGAGCAGTTTGCACAGGATATGCTTGATATGATGAATGCAAAACTAAGTGTCGGTCGTCATATGGAAGATGTGTATACTGTATACGCATATAACAAAGGGATTAAAAATTATATTATGATAGGAAAAGACAAGGTGAATGTCAATATCTGCATCGGATATGACGAAGAAAAAAATGAAACCACGGTGTATCTTGCGACACCGATGAATATGCAGGATTACTAAACGGCAGACTATGAAAATCTGCATTTAGGCTTGTAGTTTTTTGGTAAACAGATTAAAATAAAACTATTCATCAATATTTGAAAGTAAAAGAGGAACAAATCAGTGACGATAGAAGAATTACTTGAACAGTGCATCCAGAAGAATCTGATTGATCTGACAATCAGCGGATTAAAAAAGAAAAACGAAGAACTTCCGGTAAAGATAAAGGTACGTCCGGTTGCCATGAAAGATAAAATAGAATATCAGGTTTCAGAGTTTATCGGAAGGAAAGTATTTCATAAGAATTATAAAAAAGACGAATTGAAAAAGAAGATTACAGACTGGATGCAGGAGGACTACAAGCAGGCACAGTTTACCATGACCGATGCAACGGCACAGATTTTGTCCGGGAAGCACAGCCAGACCGTGAAATACAAAAAATGTAAGGAAGTCCGGGTGCAGAGGGATTTGTCGCACAACCGTACCAAGCGTTACATTCTGCCGGAAGGAACGCCGGTTGGATTTCTGATTGATCTGGGCGTTATGACCAAAGAGGGTAAAATTGTACGGCAGAAGTATGATAAATACCGTCAGATTAACCGCTTTCTGGAATTTGTTGAAGACATTCTGCCGCAGTTAAGCAAAGAACGGGAGCAGACGATTATTGATTTTGGCTGTGGAAAGTCCTATCTGACCTTTGCCATGTACTATTATTTAAAGGAACTGAAAGGCTATGATATCCGTATTATCGGGCTGGATTTAAAGGAAGACGTCATTGCACACTGTAATGAGTTAAAGGACAAATACGGCTACGGGAAGCTGTCATTTCTTGTCGGGGATATTGCATCCTATACCGATGTTGATGCGGTTGATATGGTGGTGACACTGCATGCGTGTGATACGGCAACGGACTATGCGCTGGCTAAAGCCGTGCAGTGGGGCGCAAAAGTCATTTTATCCGTACCGTGCTGCCAGCATGAAGCCAACAGAATGATGGAAAATGAACTGTTACAGCCGGTGTTGCAGTATGGTATCTTAAAAGAACGCATGGCGGCAATTATGACGGATGCCGTACGGGCAAATCTTCTGACAGCAAAAGGGTATGACACACAGATACTGGAATTTATTGATATGGAACATACACCGAAAAATCTGCTGATTCGTGCGGTTTATACCGGAAAAGACAGTGAAAATGCAGCAGAAGCATTGAAAAATATGGAGGAAGCACTCCATTTGAATCTGACCTTAAATAAACTGCTGGGCGAATAGGCCGCAGATGGATAATGGAAAGGATTAAGTTATGGACAACAGGGAAAATGCTACATATAAATATATTATATTGGCAGTCGCATTTATGGTAACTGTCGTGGTTACATTTATATCCATGAATTATGAGACGTCAGCCATATCGACAATGACAATGACACAGGCAACGCTTCCGGTCGTTATGATGCAGACCGAAGAAGGCCAGTTGTTTAACCGGTTATACGGTTATACACAGAAAGTCGATGCTTCAATGATGGGAGAAACACTGACACCGCTGCCGACAGATAAGAAATTGTCCGTTGTAGTGGATTTGTATGGACAGGAATTAGAGGGTGTTTCGTACAAGGTAAGAGATTTAAGCGATTTATCGCTGATTGAAAATACAAAAGTAGAAGATTATACGCAGGACGAAAGCCGTGCAGATGTTGTGCTTAATATTAAGAATCTGATTGATAACAATAAAGAATATCTGTTAGAGGTTACGATATCGACAAAAAAGCAGGAAGAAATTTATTATTACACGCGGATTATCAGCGGTACGGATTTTCAGGTGCAGGATAAATTGAATTATGTGCTGGAACTCAACAGCTATGCGTATGACCAGACACAGTTGAAAAATCTGACACAGTATCTGGAAACGACATCTTCCGGAGATAATTCCAATTTCGGAAAGGTCAATATTCACAGTAAGCAGTCACAGGTTGGCTGGGGTGAATTAGGACCGTTTATTGAAAGTGACAGAATTCCTTCAATTACACAGATTGGTCAGGAAACGGCAGAAATTACAATAGATTATATGGTGGGTGCAGAAAATGATAATGATTCCTATGATACATATCGTGTAAAAGATTACTATAAAATACGCCAGTCCGGCAGTAAATTGTATCTGCTCGATTATGAGCGTGAGGCAGGGCAGTATTTTGACGGTCAGAATGATTTTCTGTCATCCTCCAAAATTAATCTGGGTATACAGCCGGATACGGATGTGATGGCGCAGGCAAGTGATAATGGGCAGTATACGGCATTTGTCAGCCGGAATACACTCTGGGAACTGGATTCGGACAATTCAGAATTAACAAAGGTCTTTTCATTTGATGCAGAGGATTCGGACAATATCCGGGAACGCGGCAGCCAGCATGAAATCCGCATTATGAGCGTATCGGACGAAGGCAGCCTTTATTTTCTGATCTGCGGCTACATGAGCCGTGGTGCGCACGAAGGGGAAATGGGCATTTCGCTGTGTTCGTATAATTATGGGGAAAATGTGGTGCAGGAAGAACTGTATCTGCCGGTAGATGTTTCCTATGAGAGTATGGAAGAACGCATTGGCGGCATTGCTTATGTGAATGACAACAATTTGTTTTATATTTTAATTGACGATACATTGTATGCCATTAATTTAATCAGCCGTGAAGTCATGACAGAAGTTTCAGGGCTGGCACAGGGAACGTATGCCGTTTCTAAAGGCAGAAATATGATTGCATACAGCGAAAATCATTCGCAATATGATACGGACAGTATCCGCATTTTCAATATGCAGGATGGCACGGATTATACCATTCGTGCAGATGCGGGTGAAAAGCTCAAGGTGCTGGGCTACATTAATTCAGATTTTATTTATGGCATTGCTGATGCAGAGAACATTGTATCCGAAGGCGACGGCAATACTTTTTTCCCGATGTATCAGGTGAATATTATGGCATCGGATTATACGATGCAGAAAGAATATAATGAGCCGGGCATTTATGTGTCTAATGCGATTGTCGATAAGCTGCGTGTGAATCTGTACCGTGTTGTGAAAAATGCAGACGGCAGTTTTTCAGAAACAACGATGGATCAGCTGATTAACCGGGAAGAAAACAGCACCAGTGACGGTCTGGTTATTGATACCATTTCAACGACCAACCGAAAGACCGAGGTGATTCTTGTGTTAAAAAAAGCGATTTCTAATGTGAATAATATCACGGTGCGTTACTCAGATAAGATGATTTTTAAGAAGGATGAAACATCGGATTTATTAATGAAACACTAATGAGAGGTTTGCATGAAAAAGTTTAAGAAAATCATACGGGCAGTTTTGGTGCTTGCGGTGCTTGCGGGACTCATTTATCTGATTCCAAAAGTGATTACGGTTGTGCGTTTAAAACGTGCGGCGGATTCTTATGTAGCGGCAAGCTCGGTCAGTACCTTTAAAGATTCAAAGACAACGATTATCTATGATACGAATGACCAGGAACTCTGTACAATGAAGAATACAAAGGATATGTATTATGTGTCGTATCAGGAGATTCCGGTGACACTGGTCAATTCCTTTGTCGTCATGGAAGACCGCCAGTTTTATAAACATTCCGGTTATGATATCAAGGCAATTCTACGTGCCATTGTGATTAATCAGAAAAGCAATGATATTGCGCAGGGGGCAAGTACCATTACCCAGCAGCTTGCAAGAAATATTTTCCTGTCGCAGGAAGTGACATGGCAGCGTAAGGTTGAGGAGATTTTTATTGCGGTCGGTCTGGAAAAGAAGTACAGTAAGAATCAGATTCTGGAATTTTACCTGAACAATATTTATTTCGGAAACGGATATTATGGCGTGGAAGCTGCGGCAAGAGGATATTTTGACAAATCCGTGTCAGAGCTTACGCTTGCGGAACAGACTTTTATCGCGGCGATTCCCAACAATCCGACACGCTATAATCCGCTGACAAATTATGACAATACCGTCCAGCGTAAAAACCTCATTTTACAGCAGCTTTACGAGGCGGATGATATTGGTTCGCTCGACCGCTATATGGCTGAAACAGAAGAGGTTGTCTTAAATCCGCATCAGACAGAGGAGATTAACAATTCGGTTGTAACGTATGCAAGGCACTGTGCAACCGAATCGCTGATGAGTGTATCGGGCTTTACCTTCCGTTATAATTTCAGTTCGGAAGACGATTATAATGCATATGAAGCTACGTATGATACATTTTACAATATGTGTCAGCAGAAGCTTTTAAGCGGTGGCTACAGCATTTACACCTCCATTGATATGAATATACAAAATCAGTTACAGCAGGCAGTAGATAACAATCTGGCGGCATATACGGAAAAGTCTTCGGAAGGTGTATACAGTATGCAGGGAGCGGCAACGTGTGTGGATAACAGCACCGGAAATGTGGTGGCGATTGTCGGTTCGCGCAGTCAGGAAGACATCAAGGGCTATGTTTTAAATCGTGCGTATCAGAGTTACCGCCAGCCGGGCAGTTGTATTAAGCCGTTAAATGTCTACACACCGTATTTGCAGCTTGGCAATACGCCGGATACGAAGGTTACCGATTCGCAGATTGACGGCGGTCCTGCCAATGCCGATGCAAGCTATGCCGGAGAGATGACGTTGACAGATGCCGTAAAATGGTCTAAAAATACGGTCGCATGGAACATTTATCAGCAGATTACGCCAAAGACGGGAAGTTCCTTTTTAATAAAAATGGGATTTCATAAAATCTGGGTGGATAAAGATTACAATGCCGGTGCATTAGGCGGTTTTACGTATGGTGTGACAACGGAAGAAATGGCAGGCGGATATGCAGCACTTGCCAATGACGGTGTATACAGAAAAGCAACCTGTATCCGTCTTATTGTAAATGCTTCCAATAAAACGGTTGTCAATGAAACGAACCGTGACAGCAAGGTTTATGATAAAAGTGCATCGCGCATGATGACACAGATGTTAAGGGAAGTTGTATTAAGCGGTACGGGAACATCAGCAAATGTGGAAAATGCAGTTGTTGCCGGAAAAACGGGAACGACAAATGCCAGCAAAGATGTATGGTTCTGCGGATACAGCAAGTATTACACCACAACGGTATGGGCAGGATACGATTATCCAAAAGAAATGTCCGGTGTCAACAGCCGTGTCAATGCAATCTTTAAAGATTTTATGACGGCGGTGCATACCAATCTGCCTGTAACAGATTTCAGTACGGTTACACAGCAGACAACACAACCGGAGACGACAGCGGCAGTACAGGAGGAAACGGAATCCTTACCGCAGGAAACTACAGCAATTGTGCCGGAAACGACAGGTATTGAACAGGTAACACCGCAGCAGGTTCCGTCCACGACAGCACAGGTGCCAACAACAACACCGTATCAGCGATGGACGACAGCACCGGCACAGCCAAAGACAACGGCACCGATGCAGTATGGCGATATTGACGCCACGACAAGAACCGATCCCGATGCAACGGCACGCGGAGAGTGGTAGGTATGAACAAGCCTTAAATCGAAGCTTGTTCATACTGCACTTTGTGCCGACAGCGGCACAAAGTCGTCCGTTGATGCGGGTAGATGAGAAATCGAACAAGCCATAAATTAAAGGGATAGGAAAATGTGAATCAACATTTTCCTATCCCTTTTTGCCGGGCAGCGCCCAAAGCCTGCATACATTAATATTACTTGCCGTAATGTGTTTCGTTGTATTCCTTAACACGCTGCTGGATTCTTTCAACAGGGCTTAATAAGTTGCTGATAGAAGAATCGTGGTTTAACGTATCAACTAATAAAGCAATGTATTTGCTCATATCTACATTGATATACCAAGGCTTAGAAAGCAGTTCTTCCGGCTGGTATACAAGGTTCGTTGTAAGAACACGGTCGATAACGCCGTTTTCATAAGCTTCATCAAATTTCTTAAATCCATTTGTGAACAGACCAAAGGTTGTCGCACAGAAGACTCTCTTTGCTTTTCTTCTCTTTAATTCAGCAGCAACATCAATCATGCTTTCGCCGGAAGAAATCATATCGTCGATGATGACAACATCTTTTCCTTCTACGTTAGAGCCTAAGAACTCATGGGCAACAATCGGGTTACGTCCGTTGACAATCTTTGTATAGTCACGTCTTTTATAGAACATACCCATATCCAGACCGAGGACGTTTGCAAAGTAAACAGCACGTCCCATACCGCCTTCATCCGGGCTGATAACCATCATATGGTCGCTGTCGATGTGTAAATCGTCAACACCCAGTAAAAGATATTTAATAAACTGATACGTAGCAGAAACGGATTCAAATCCCTTTAACGGAATTGCGTTCTGTACACGCGGGTCATGTGCATCAAATGTAATGATGTTATCCACACCCATATCTGTGAGTTCCTTTAATGCAAGTGCGCAGTCTAAGGATTCACGTCCTGAACGTTTATGCTGTCTGCTTTCATACAGGAATGGCATAATAACGGTAATTCTGCGTGCTTTACCACCGGCAGCAGCGATAACACGCTTTAAATCTGCATAGTGGTCATCCGGTGACATATGGTTCTTATAACCGCATAAAGAATATTCAAGGCTGTAATTACATACGTCAACCATGATATATAAATCATATCCACGTACGGAATCGTTTAAAACACCCTTTCCTTCACCGGAACCAAAACGAGGGGTGCTTGCACTTACGATATAAGAATCTCTTTTATATCCGCTGAAAGCGAGTGTAGATTCATCTTCGTGGTCGCGCTGTTCTCTCCAGTCAACAAGATAATTATTTACCTTTTTGCCTAATTCTGAGCAGCTGGCTAAAGGAACGATACCTAAGGTACCATATGGAATAGTTTGTGTGTGACGTTCGTCTCGTGGCATAATTAAAATCCTCCATTAGTATAATACGATACAAATTTGTATTTAACACAATATAAAATATAATCATTCTTTGCCGATAAGTCAATGATTTCCTAAGGTTTTTGCCCTGTTTTTTTCAAAAGACGGATATCGGCACCCGCAAGCTTTAACAGCTTATAAGCACTGGTGAGGCGCGAAAAAATTCGCTCCGAATACATGTTGCGGATATCTGAGAGCGAAAGGTTGGTTGAGATAACCACGCTTTTTCTTCTGAGAATCCGTTCATTGATACAGTAAAACAGGCGGGAACTGGTGTAGCTGTTGGCAAATTCCGTGCCGAGGTCATCAATAATGAGCAGGTCACAGTCTAAAATGTAGCTGCTGTCAATTGCCGTATCAGATGTATCCGGCTTGTTAAAATCCTGCTGTTCAAAGCATTGGAACAATTCCACGGCGGTCAGGTAAATGACACTGTGCGAAGAATCGAGCAGTTCCTTTGCAATACAGTTGGTTAAAAAAGTCTTTCCAACACCGGTATCGCCAAAAAGCAGCAGATTATCATAGGTGGTGTCAAATTCATCCACAAAGCGGTGGCATATGGACACAATATTCTGCATATTATTATAGGGTGTCAGTCCAATGGACGGAATCGGCGTTTTTTTATCATACCATTCATAGGAAAAGGTATCAAAATTTTCCGTCGTGATGATATTTTTTAAATTAGAATCGTGATATACCAGCTCAATGGCTTTTTTGGTGAAGCAGGCACATTTATGCTGACCGATATAGCCGGTATCCTTGCATTTCGGACAGGTATAGACAGGTTCTAAATAGTCTGCAGGTCTGCCAAGAGCGGCAAGACAGGCGGCTTTACGGTCTGCAAGTTCTGAAAGCTTTTTCCGGTAGGCGGTCTTGTAATCCGGATTTTTTAACATTTCTGCCGCCGCCTGCATGGAAAGCCCGATAATATCGTCTTCGATTTGGGCAATTTCAGGACATGCGGCAGTCACCTGCGCATACCGTTCATTCTGGATATGCCGGTTTTCGGTGCGGATCGCATCGTAAGTCCGCATAATTGCATCATGTTGGGAATTGGTAAGTGCCATAACCTTGTCCTTTCTAGCTGTTATTGCTGATTAAAGCGCTCTCTAAGCTGTCAATGTCGGTATCACGCTGGTGAAAATTGTGAAAACGGTTGTTATTCGTGCCGGGAGCAGAAGCTGCATTGGTTGCTTTTTTCTGATTGCGCAGCAGTTCATATTCAGCATCTGATTTGCGGATATCTTCGGGTGTTTTTACATTTGCCTTATTCCATTTGGTAAGGATAGAGTCTGCGTATTCAAAACTCGGCTGATGCGTTGCCTTTAAAGTGCGGTTGCAGGCTTCAATAATCATATCGGCATCAAAGCAGTACGTGTCCGTCCATTTGGTGATAAACTCCCGTTCCCGCTGTCCGGGGTCGCGGCTTCCGATGCCAAAGGCATTCATCACAGAGTAAATGGTCATATTGTGGTTTGCTGTTTCAAGCTTTGCCTGTTTGACGGAAGTAATTCCGGCTTCTGCCCAGCTGGCAGCAATTTTTTCAATATAGCGCATACTCTTATGACCCTTTTGTACGCAGTAGCCGACCAGATATTCAATCAGGTCTGCGGGCAGTTTTAAGGTGTCGTAAAAATAGGCAATACGCTGAAGTGCAGAAGAACCAAGAGGTTCGCCCATGTATTCTTCTACGGCGAATAAAAGCATGGCAAAATTTTCATCGCCAAGTTTAAATTCGCTGATGCGGGTCATGGAATAGGATTCCGGACCGGCGGTTTCTTTTGCGGCTGCCGTTTCCATCAGAGGAGCCACAGCGGATGTCATAGTGTGAGGTGCAGAAGCTGACACGGCAGTATTGACAGCCGGACTGTTTACGATGGCATTGGGCATGACAGAATTGTCTGCATAGCGGGGGTCAGCCTCCCTGGAAGCGGACGAAGCAGATAAATCCGTAAAGGAGATGCCTGTCAGCATGCCGTCCGGGCTGAAATTTAAGCGCAGGGCATTCATTTTATCCCAGTAGCGCAGCCCGCGCAGAATGTCGGCTTCCGTCTGGTTGAATAAATCTGCCATTTCAGACACAGATAAAGAAATGTGACCGGCAGACACACAACGCAGAAGATACAAATATATTTTTACAAATTCACCATTTGCCTGTGGCATTAAGGTGTCAATAAAATAATTGGAAACGGCGGTGTTATCCGCACGGTTTTCCATATGTAATGTAATTGTATTCATACAAAAAACTTCCTTATCAATTCAGTTTCTTCATTATAACACACACCAAAACAAAATCAACAGGTGGAAAACACAGGGTTATCCACTGGGGATATTGTGGATAATGTGGATAACTTGTAAAAGAAAAATGAAATGCGTGTAAAAAGCGGAATTGTGGACAAGTCCTTATACTGTCTCTTATACACATCTCCGAGCCCACGAGACCGGAGCCTATCTCGT
>OWID01000640.1_pt1 | contig 12228 bp, 8 predicted proteins | sample 1732661 | NCBI WGS metagenome assembly OWID01 (sample SAMN05065739, study PRJEB22554) | human gut metagenome | biome: ENVO:2100002; feature: ENVO:00000062; material: ENVO:00002003 | host: Homo sapiens | place: USA
CCTCGTACTGAGCGGTCCCCTCTGCCCTGCGGGCATCTCCCCACCCCGTGGGGAGCCACCCTTTTCAAGGGAGGCTTATTCCTATAGTTTTAGCTGTTACACCATTCTGTGTAAAAATTTTTCCTGATGTATTCGATTTCATAGCCTCCTTTTTCAAGAAAGCCGAAACGGAAAAACCTCATCTATAAGGAGCAGATACATGACCAATTTTCTCCCTGTCACCATGCAGGAACTTCTGGAAACCGGCGTATCCCAGCCGGATTTCGTCTATATTACCGGTGATGCCTACGTGGATCACCCCAGCTTCGGGGCAGCCATTATCACCCGCCTGTTACAGTCGCAGGGCTACAGCGTCGCCGTTCTCGCCCAGCCGGACTGGCACACAGTAAAAGACTTCACCCGATTCGGCAAGCCCAGACTGGCGTTTCTGGTGACCGGCGGCAACATCGATTCCATGGTTGCCCACTACACTTCCGCCAAGCGGAAACGCAGCACTGACATGTACTCCCCCGGCGGCAGAGCCGGGTTTCGTCCCGACCGTGCCGTCATCACCTACTGCCGGAAAATTCGGGAGGCTTACCCCGATGCTGCCATTGCCATTGGCGGACTGGAAGCTTCTCTGAGGCGGTTCGCCCACTATGACTACTGGGACGACACTGTCCGCCCGTCCATTCTGGCAGACAGCGGAGCAGATCTGCTGATGTACGGCATGGGGGAACACCAGATCACCGAACTGGCACAGCTGCTGGCAGAGGGCGTGCCCATACAGGAGATCACGGACATTCGCGGCACCTGTTATCTCACTTCGCCGGAAAACACCCCGTGGGGCGGCGTGCAGTGTCCGGATTATGCACAGGTCTGCCGCGACAAAAAGGCATACGCCAAGGCAACCCGCCAGCAGTACGACCAGCAGGACGAGATCACCGGAAAGACCGTGCTCCAGCGGCACGGGGACAAGATGCTGGTGCAGAACCCGCCGGCAGTCAGCCTGACACAGGAAGAACTGGACGCAGTATACCGGCTGCCCTATCAGCGGAAGCCCCACCCCATGTACGATGCACAGGGCGGCGTGCCGGGCATTGAGGAGGTACAGTTCTCCATTGCCCACAACCGCGGCTGCTTCGGCTACTGCAACTTCTGCTCCATTGCCCTGCATCAGGGTCGCCGCATCACCTGCCGCAGCGAGGAGTCCATTCTGGAAGAAGCGAAAAAGATCACGGAAATGCCCAACTTCAAGGGCTATATCCATGACGTCGGCGGCCCGACGGCAAACTTCCGGCTGCCCTCCTGCAAAAAGCAGGCGAAATCCGGCATGTGCGTCGGGAAAAAGTGTCTTGCTCCGGAACCCTGCAAGGCGTTGCAGGTGGATCACAGCGAGTATCTCCGCATTCTCCGGAAGCTGCGGAAACTCCCCAAGGTGAAGCGGGTGTTTATCCGTTCCGGTATCCGGTTCGACTATGTGATGGCGGACAAGGACGACACCTTCTTCAAGGAACTGGTGGCAGAGCACGTCAGCGGGCAGCTGAAAGTGGCTCCGGAGCATGTGAGCAACGTGGTGCTGGACAAAATGGGCAAGCCCCATATCGAGTGCTACGAAGCGTTCCAGAAGCGGTTCTATGAGATCACCAAGAGCCTCGGCAAGAAACAGTATCTGGTGCCCTATCTCATGTCCTCTCACCCCGGCAGCACTCTGCAGGAAGCCGTAAAGCTTTCCCTGTTCCTGCGGGACAACGGCATGCATCCGGAACAGGTACAGGACTTCTACCCCACGCCGGGGACGATCTCCACCTGCATGTATTACACGGAACTGGACCCCTACACCATGGAGCCGGTCTATGTGCCGAAAACGCCGAAAGAAAAAGCCATGCAGCGGGCTTTGCTGCAATATTACCTGCCCCAGAACCGCCAGCTGGTGCTGTCTGCACTGAAGCAGGCGGGGCGGCAGGATCTCATCGGCACCAAGCCGAACTGTCTGGTGGCTCCGGAACAAAGATCCGACAGCCAACACAGCCATGCCGACAAAAACCGGAATTCCCACACCAAAGGAGGCGTATCCCCACGAAAACCAAAGCATTCTTCCAAAAAATCGCGGCGATCCTGACTGCGGCAGCCCTGCCCCTGCTGGGCGGCTGTTCGCTGGACGATGCCGAACAATATCTCACCGACACCGTACAGCAGGCGTTCGGCGGTGAGGAAGCCGAAACCGGCGGCGGCTCTGCCACCGGAAGCTGTACCGTCCACTTTCTGGACGTGGGACAGGGCGACAGCGAACTGATCGTCACCGACACCGCCGCTGTGCTCATCGATGCCGGCGAACAGAGTGCCGCGGACGACATTCTCGCCGACTTACAGCAATACGGCATCACCAAGCTGGACTGGATCATCGGCACCCACCCCCACGCCGACCACATCGGCGGGTTCCCGACGATTTTAAACTACGCAGCACAGAACAGTGACCTGACGATCTGCAACGCCATGAGCCCCCAGCTGCCGGACAGCATGGTGCCGACCACCCGTACATACGAAAAGTTTCTGGACGGCATCGAAGCCAACGGACTGATCCTGACACCTGCCACCTCCATGACCATTGACATGGGAACGGCTTCGCTGGAGATCATACCTTCTCCCGCCGAGGACTACAGTTCTCTGAACGACTATTCCATCTGTGCCTATCTCACCTGCGGGGACACCAGCTTTTTCTTCACCGGTGACGCGTCCAAGCCGGAGGAAAAAGACCTGCTGGAAAAAGGCGAACTGGACGGCATACAGGCGGACGTGCTGAAAGTGGGACACCACGGCAGCCGTGAATCCTCCACAGATGCATTTCTGGCACAGTTACAGCCCAGCTATGCGGTGATCTCCTGCGGAACAGGCAACAGCTACGGACACCCCCACAGCGAGGCGGTATCCCGCTTGCAGCAATACTGCGGCGAACAGATCTGGCGGACAGACGAAAGCGGCACGGTGACCATTTCGTCCGACGGCTCCAATCTCACCGTGACAACCGAAAAGTGAGGTGCTTCTGATGTGGATCATTGACCGGTTCGAAGAAACCATTGCCGTGATCGAAACCGACGACGGTATGACAGAGATCCCCCGCAGCCAGATTCTGGGCGATGCCAGAGAGGGCGACATACTCCGGCAGAATCCGGACGGCAGCTATCAGACCGACACCGCCGCCACACAGGCACGGCGGGAAAAGCTTGCCGCACGGACACGGCGGCTCATGGGAAAATAACGGGTGGAACAACAGGTGAATCAACTATGAAAATCGTAATTATTGGGAACGGCAAGATCGGCAGCAATCTGGCTGCCCTGCTGGTGCAGGAGGGACACGACATCACCGTGGTAGACTGTGATGAAACCCACTTGCGAAAGAGCCAGAATACACTGGACGTTATGTGCATCGAGGGCAACGGGGCAACGGCGGAAACCCAGCTGGAAGCCGGAGCAGACAAAGCCACCCTGCTCATCGCGGCAACGCCCTATGACGAAGTGAATGTTCTCTGCTGCCTGATCGGCAAGCGGCTGGGCACGAAAAAGACCATTTCCCGCGTGCGTATGCCGGAGTATTACCAGCAGATGCACCTGATTCGGGAAGATCTGGGGCTGTCGATGGTCATCAATCCGGAGCTTTCCACCGCAGACGAGATCATGCGGGTACTGGTGTTCCCCTCCGCGGCAAAGGTGGAGGTCTTTGGCAAGGGCAAGCTGGAGCTGGTGGAATACCGGCTGCCGGACTTCCCGTGGCTGGAAAACATCACGCTGGTGGAACTCTACAAAAAGATCAAGACGAAATTCCTCATCTGTGCCGTACAGCGGGACGAGAAAGTGTTTATCCCCTCCGGCGACTTCGCTCTGCAGGAGGGCGACCGCATTCACGTGGCAGCTTCGCACCGGAACATTGAACGGTTCTTCCGTGCCAGCGGCTTCATGAAAGACAAGGTGCGTACCGTCATGATCGTAGGCGGCGGCAGAGTGGGCTATTACCTGTCGAAGCAGCTGCTGGCGGTGGGCATGAAAGTCAAGCTGATCGAAAAAGATCGGGAACGCTGTGAAAAGCTGTCTGATCTGCTCCCCAAGGCCATCGTCATCTGCGGCGACGGCACCGATCAGGATCTGCTGATCGAGGAGGGCGTACTGGAAGTGGACGGCTTTGTGGCTCTGACCGGCATCGACGAGGAGAACATGATTATCTCCCTGTTCGCCAAGGACAGCACCAATGCCAAGGTAGTCACAAAAGTCAGTCGGGAAAACTACATCGACCTGTCCTCCGAACTGGGGCTGGACTGCGTGGTTTCCCCCAAGTTCCTGACCATGGGCAACGTGCTGAGTTACGTGCGTTCGCTGGAGAGCACCGCCGGCAGCGAGATCGAATCCCTGTATCATCTGGTAGGCGATCAGGTGGAGGCGATCGAGTTCCGCGTCAAGGAACGGATCCCCGATCTGGTAGGCGTACCGCTGAAAGACGTGCAGCTGAAAAAGAATATCCTGATCTGTGCCATTATCCGGAAGCGGGAGATCATCATTCCGGACGGCAGTGCTGTCATCGAACTGGGGGATTCCGTGGTGATCGTTTCCAAGGAACACCACTTCTCCAGCATGAAAGACATTCTGGACTAGGCGGTGAACGAGTATGAATAAAGGCATTGTATTCCACTATCTGTCCAAGGCACTGCTGCTCTCCTCAGCACTGTTTCTGGTGCCGGCTCTGGTGAGCCTGTACTATCGGGAATATTTCTTCATGCTGATCTTTCTGGGCGTAGGCGGCGGCATGGCTCTGGCATCGCTGCCGGGGGTGTTCTACCGTCCCAGGCACAAGTACATGTTTGCACGGGAGGGCATGGTCATTGCCGCCCTGATGTGGATCATTTTTTCCGCAGTGGGAGCACTGCCCTTTTATTGCAGCGGCAGCATTCCCCACTACATAGACGCTCTTTTCGAAAGCGTATCCGGCTTCACCACCACCGGTTCTTCCATTCTGACTGATATAGAGGCTCTGCCGCGGGGGATCCTGTTCTGGCGAAGCTTCACCCACTGGGTCGGCGGCATGGGCGTACTGGTGCTTGCCATTGCCATTCTCCCCTCCTCGGGGAATGCCCTGTATCTGATGCAGGCAGAATGCCCCGGTCCGCAGGTAGGCAAACTGGTGCCCAAGGGCAAAAACTCCGCCCTGTACCTGTACCTCATCTACGGAGCCCTGACATTTATCACCATTGTGCTGCTGTTCACCGGCGGCATGCCCCTGTTTGACAGCGTATGCCACGGCATGGGCATTGCAGGCACCGGCGGCTTCGGCATCAAGAACGACGGATTGTCCTATTACAACTCTCCCTATCTGGATGGCGTGGTGACAGTGACCATGCTTCTGTTCGGGGTGAACTTCACCCTGTACTACTACATGCTGATACGGCGGTTTCGGGAAGTGCGGAAGAACACGGAACTGCGGGTATATTTCAGCATTGTTGCCATTTCGACCGCACTCATTATGCTGAATATCCGCCCCGTTTACCACAGCGTGGGAAAGTGCTTCCGCTATGCCGTTTTTCAGGTGGCTTCCATTATCACCTCCACCGGCTTCGCCACGGCAGACTATAACCAGTGGCCGCTGTTCTCCCAGATGCTGCTGATCCTGCTGATGCTTATCGGTGCCTGCGGCGGCTCTACCGGCGGCGGGTTCAAGGTGCAGCGGTGTGTGATCCTCTGGAAAAGCGGCTCTGCTGCCATGCGGAAAATGGTGCACCCCAACTCCGTGAACCAAGTCAAATCCGACAACAAAATTCTCCGTCCGGAGGCACTCCACCATGTGTGGAGTTACCTCATTCTGTATCTGGGTGTGCTGCTGACTTCGTTCCTGCTGCTGTCGCTGGACGACATGGACTTCGGCACGGCAATTTCTGCCGTCATCACCTGCACCAACAACATCGGCCCGGGCATCAACAGCGTAGGTCCCATGGAGAATTTCTCGTTCCTGTCGGACTTTTCCAAGGCGGTGCTGTCCGCGGACATGCTGCTGGGACGGCTGGAGATCTTCCCCATTCTGGTGCTTCTGGCTCCGTCGGTGTGGAGAAAGAGTTTTTGACGGGAAGAAAACCATGAAGCAAAAAAATCTCCCCACCCCGCGGGGAGTCACCCCTTTCAGGGAAGGCTTTACTTAGGCTCCCCTGAAAGGGCACCCGTAGGGCGTGCCTTGTGCTGAGCTGGCAGCCGCAGGCTGACTGAGGGGTTTCCACTTATGCCAAAAACATCATAAAAAGATTTTACGAAAAACCCCTCCACCGTCTAACGACGGTCCCCCTCCCCTTTCAGGGGAGGCTATCATGAAAGTTGATTTTCATGGCTGCCTGTGATTTTCCCTTGCATTTTTCAGCACGATGTGCTATACTATCCATAAGCGTGCAGCAGCCGCTGTATCTGCTTACATGAAATGCATCAAACAAAGTGAGGTAATATGGAAACAGACCATTTATGCATCGGCGGCGGACCGGCAGGTGTCTTTGCGGCACTGACCGCCGCCGAACACGGCAAACGCTGTATCATTCTGGAACACAACAAACAGCTGGGACGCAAGCTTCGCATCACCGGCAAAGGTCGCTGCAATCTCACCAACAACTGTGACCGCGACACCCTGATGGCAAATATCCCCGCCAACGGGAAATTCCTGTACAGTGCGTTTTCCCGCTGCACCCCGCAGGACGTTATGGCTTATTTCGAAAAGCTGGGCGTTCCGCTGAAAACCGAACGGGGCAATCGGGTATTTCCCGTCAGCGACCGTGCGGAGGACATCGTACAGGCTCTGCAAAAGGCAGTGCGTCTGGCGGGCATCCCCGTGGTGCACGGAGATGCGGCAGAACTGCTGCTGGAAAACGGCAGATGTACCGGTGTCCGCACCGCAGACGGCAGAGAATATCGGGCAGGGACGACACTGCTCGCCACAGGCGGCATGTCCTACCCCAAGACCGGTTCTGACGGCTCAGGCTATCGTCTGGCAGAAACAGCCGGTCACACCATTGTGCCGCCAATGCCCTCCCTGATCCCGCTGGTCACACAGGAAACATGGTGTCGGGAAGCCATGGGGCTTTCCCTGCGGAACGTGATCCTGCGGCTATATCGGGGAAACAAGTGCATCTTTGAGGAACTGGGCGAAATGCTGTTCACCCACTTCGGCGTGTCCGGTCCGCTGGTACTCAGTGCCAGTGCCCTGATGCGAAAGGGCAGCCCACAGGACTACCGGCTGGAGATCGACCTGAAATCCGGTCTGACTCCGGAGCAGCTGGACAAACGGATCCAGCGGGATCTTGCCGACAGTCCCAACCGCGACCTCGGCAACATTCTCCACGCCCTGCTGCCGGCAAAGCTGATCTTGCCGGTGCTGCGGCTGGCGGGGATCTCACCGGACACCAAAGCCAACGCCCTCACCAAGGCACAGCGGCTGCATCTGGGCAGCTGCATCAAGGCGGTTCCCCTGCATGTGCGGGCGTTCCGTCCCATTGAAGAAGCCATTGTCACCCGCGGCGGCGTTTCTGTCAAAGAAGTCGATGCCCGCACCATGGCTTCCAGGTGCTGTGAGGGGCTGTATTTCGCCGGAGAGATTCTCGATCTGGACGGATACACCGGCGGTTTCAATTTACAAATTGCCTTTGCAACTGCCTATAGTGCCGGTCTGGCAATGGCAGAACAGGCATGATAATTTCTATGATACATAAAGGAGTTTGTCATTTTTATGAAAAAGATCAACATCGCCATTGACGGGCCTGCGGGAGCCGGCAAAAGCAGTATTGCCAGAGAAGTGGCATCACAGCTGGGATTTGTCTACGTGGACACCGGTGCACTGTATCGTGCGATCGCCCTATTCTCCACCGAGTACCCGACGAAAAAGGACTTTCTGAAGCATCTGGAGGACGACTGTCATCTGGAACTGAAATACTTCGGCGGCACCCAGTGCATCTTCCTCAACGGCGAAAATGTGACCGAAAGCATTCGCACACCGGAGGTTTCCATGAAAGCTTCCGAGGTTTCTGCCCTGCCGGAAGTGCGGGAGTTCCTGCTGGAAACCCAGAAGGACATCGCACGGGAATACAACGTCATCATGGACGGACGGGACATCGGCACAGTCGTTCTGCCGGACGCAGACCTGAAGATCTATCTCACCGCTTCCGCAGAAGAACGTGCCAGCCGCCGGTATCTGGAAATGGAGGACAAGCCCGACAAGCCTACCTATGACCAGATTCTGGAGGACATCAAGCAGCGGGATTACAACGACATGCACCGTGCCGTTTCGCCCCTGCGGCAGGCAGATGATGCCGTACTGATCGACAGCACCACCATGGGCTTTCACGAAGTCTGCGAGGAGATCATGGATCTGATCGAACAGCGTCTGGACGTGGAATAACGCCTGAAAAGGCTCCGCTGCCAAAAAGGAGGTCATTTTTTGCCGTATCCCATTGTCTTTTTCTTTTACCGCATCGCCTATTATCTGGTGCGGATCGCATTTTTCTTTTACTACCGCATTTCTTTCGAGGGGCGGGAAAATGTCCCGAAGGGCACTGCCGTCATCTTCGCCTCCAACCACCGCAGCTATCTGGATCCGGTGCTGGTGGCAATGGCTGCCCCGCACCCGTTCAACTTTATCGCCAAGGAGCCCCTGTTCCGGAACCCCGTTTTCGGCGGTTTTATCCGGCTCATGGGAGCCTTTCCCACCGCAGATGCCAAACACCCCGACTATGACATGCTCTCCGAAGCCACCAAACGGCTGGAAAAACGGCGGCATCTGACCATTTTTCCGGAAGGCACCCGCCACACCGACGGCAAGGTCGGCAGAGGAAAAAGCGGTGTCTGCGTACTGGCTGCCCGCAGCGGCAAGCCGGTAGTACCCATCGGGCTGGTCTTTGATTCCAACAACCTGCACTTCCGCAGCCGCATCTGTGTCCGCGTGGGCAAGCCCCTGTACGCCGCAGATTATGGACTGAACGCCGACTCCACCCCCCACGAAATGCATGCCATGCGAAAAGACATCATGGACAGCATCAAATCTATGGTGGAGGAGAACCCGCCGTTCCCGATCCTTCACGATGTGCCGAAACACCGCACTTCGATCGAGATCGCTCAGGACAAAAAACGGGCGGCTCTGGAACAGAAAAAACAGGCAGAACAAGCTGCCGACACTACGGAGGAATGATCGCGTATGGCTGAAATCACTGTGGCGGAATCCGCCGGCTTCTGCTTCGGCGTAGACCGTGCCGTCAAGCTTTGCTATCAGGCTCTGGAACAGCACCCCCATGTGGCAACGCTGGGTCCCATTATCCACAATCAGAACGTGGTGGACGATCTCACCCGCCGCGGAGCACGCATTGTGGACAGCATCGCAGATCTCCAGCCGGACGAATGCGTGGTGATCCGTTCCCACGGCGTCAGTGCTGCGGTCTATGACCAGCTGGAACAGGCTGGAAATCCCTATGTCGATGCCACCTGTCCCTTTGTGGCGAAGATCCACCGGATCGTGGAAGAACACACCCGAGCCGGCGATTTTATTTTGATTGCCGGAGATGCCAATCATCCGGAAGTTGCCGCAATTGTGGGTCATTGTAAAGGCAATTGCTTTGTTTTTGAAAGTGAAGAAGCATTAAACAATTTTTTTCAAAAAAATTTAGTGGATTCTCGCAAAAGACTTGCAATTGTTGCACAAACAACGTATAATATATTAGTATGGGAAAAGTGTTTAGAAGCTCTTCCCAAGGACAACCCGAATATTATGGTTTACGATACAATCTGCCACGCCACACAGGTGCGGCAGTCCGACGCAGACAAACTCTCTCGCAAGTCAGATTTAATGATTATTGTGGGCGGCAGACACAGTTCCAACACCGTGAAGCTGTATCATGTCTGCAACAGAAACTGTAGGTCTTATCATATTGAGAATTCGGATGAGCTTTACACTTTAGACCTTGGTAACGCCGAGAAGATCGGCATTACCGCCGGCGCGTCCACACCGGCACATATCATTAAGGAGGTTCAACAAACTATGACTGAAATCATGGATAACAACGCCGTGGAGGAGGATATCAACTTCGCAGAAGCTCTGGATCAGTCCTTCAAAAAAATACATACGGGAGAGAAGGTAAAGGGTACCGTTTGCTCTGTCAACGATTCTGAAGCGATCGTCGATGTCGGCACCAAGCACACCGGTTATGTTCCTCGCAGCGAACTGACAGACGACGCATCCAAGAAGCCGTCTGACGTTGTCGCTGTCGGCGATGTTCTGGATCTGATCGTTACCAAGATCAACGATCAGGAAGGTATCGTTACCCTGTCCAAGAAGAAGGTCGACGAGATGAAGGGCTTTGAGGAGATCATCAAGGCCAAGGATGAGGAAGCTGTTCTGGAAGGCACTGTCAGTGCATCTGTCAAGGGCGGCGTTATCATCAACTATGCCGGCGTTCGCGTATTCATTCCGGCATCGCAGAGCGGTCTGCCGAGAGGTGCAGAGATGGATTCTCTGGTAAAGACCACCCAGCGTTTCGTCATTCTGGAAGTCAACGAACACCGCAGACGGGCTGTCGGCTCCATCAAGGCTGTTCTGAAGGCTGAAAAGGACGCTGCAAAGGAAGCTTTCTGGGAAACTGCCGAAGTCGGCAAGACCTACAAGGGCGAAGTCAAGTCCCTGACCAGCTACGGTGCATTCGTAGATCTGGGCGGCATCGACGGTATGGTTCATATCTCCGAGCTGTCCTGGAAGCGGATCAAGCACCCGAGCGAAGTTGTCAAGGTTGGCGACTACATCGAAGTATACATCAAGGATCTGGACAAGGAAAACAACCGCATCTCTCTGGGCTACAAGAAGCAGGAAGACAATCCGTGGGAGAAGTTCAAGGCAAACTACAAGGTTGGCGACGAGATCGATGCAACGATCGTTTCCATCACTCCGTTCGGTGCATTTGCACAGATCATTGACGGCGTAGACGGTCTGATCCACATTTCTCAGCTGGCTGACAAGCGTGTGGAAAATGTCAAGGACATCGTTTCCGTTGGTGACGTTGTACGGGTAAAGATCATTGACATCGACATCGAAAACAAGCGGATCTCTATCTCCATGCGTGCACTGCTGGAGGAGAACAATGACGCTGACTACGAGGACTAATTTCCCCGAACACGAAAGCGTAAGCTTGTAAAATAGAAGCGGCAGTATCGGTTTTGTGCCGGTACTGCCGCTTTTTGTTTTAAGGCAATACCGCCCTGATCGGTTTACGACCGGGGCGGTTTATTTTTCATCGGCGATCCAACGCCACGGCATGTTTTTCCAGTATTCTCCGGCATAGTCGATGCCTACACGCACATCGGTACGCAGAGCCGGACGAAAGCCGTCATCTGCGATCCACAGTTCCGGACAGGTGAGAAAGCTGTCCCCGTTGAACTGTTTGTCCACCTGTAGATACTTGGTCAGCTTGGCAGGGCCGTTGTGGACGGCTCCGGCACGAAGCAGAACGCCCTGCGGCTGTTCCCGTTCGCCGGTAATCACATTCATCAGCCAGTGCATGCCGTAGCAGAGGTAGACGTAGATCACACCGCTTTCCCGATAGAGCAGTTCTGTGCGGGGCGTTCGCCCTTTGGAGGCGTGACACGCCAGATCTTCCTGCCCGCGATAGGCTTCGGTTTCGGCAATGCGTTCCTGTAAAATCGTGCCGTCCGGCAGCCGCCGCATCAGCAGCTTCCCCACCAGATCGGGAGCGACCTCCAGACAGTCGCGGTGGTAGAAGGATTCCGTTAAACGAATAGGTGCCATGAGAAATACCTCCTTTTGCGGCGAGTCGCCGCTGACCTTACGCCCCAATTTCAAGTGTGAAAGGGGTAGTGTTACGGCGGCGGCAGCCGCCTGTATGCCCCGCCGGGGGAGTTTTGTTGATGAGAATCTATGAGAAAAAAAGTTTCTTGTGTAATCTTCATGTGATACGTTGCCGTGTAGTACAAGGGTAGGCGAACTCTTTTCTTTTTTTGCTTCTTTTTTCTTTTCAGTAAAGAAGCGGCGGGTCGCCGCTGACCTTACGCCCCGATTTCAAGTGTAAAAAGGGTAGCGTTACGGCGGACAAGCCGCCTGTTCGCCCCGCCGGGGGGAGTTTTGCTGATGAGAATCTCTTGTGTAATCTTCGTGTGATACTTGAATCTTACAGTACAGGTGAAATGCGAACTCTTTTCTTTTTTTGCTTCTTTTTTTCTTTTCAGTAAAGAAAAAAA
>OWID01000645.1_pt1 | contig 12189 bp, 10 predicted proteins | sample 1732661 | NCBI WGS metagenome assembly OWID01 (sample SAMN05065739, study PRJEB22554) | human gut metagenome | biome: ENVO:2100002; feature: ENVO:00000062; material: ENVO:00002003 | host: Homo sapiens | place: USA
AGCGTGGACTACGGCATGATCACCGTGCGCGCCAAGGAGATGAACGGTGCACACATCTTCTTTGATAAGGTCAGCGTGGGCGCTACCATGAACGGTATGCTCTCCGCTGTAATGGCCAAGGGCCAGACCATTCTGGAAAACTGTGCCAAGGAACCCCATGTGGTGGATCTGGCAAACTTCCTGAATATGTGCGGTGCGAACATCCGCGGCGCAGGCACCGATGTGATCAAGGTGCGCGGCGTGGAAAAGATGCACGGCTGCACCTACAGCATCATCCCGGATCAGATTGAGGCTGGCAGCTACATGGTGGCTGCTGCTGCCACCGGCGGCGATGTTCTGGTGAAGAACGTTACCCCCAAGCATCTGGAACCCATTACCGAAAAGCTGCGCCGTGCAGGCGTGGAGGCGGAAGAATTTGACGATGCTGTGCGTGTGCGCCGCACCGGCGATATTCTGCCGCTGAAGATCAACACGATGCCGCATCCCGGCTTTCCCACCGACATGCAGCCCCTGATGGGCGTGCTGCTGAGCGTGGCCAAGGGCACCAGCACCGTGACCGAGAGCGTGTGGGACAACCGCTTCCGCTATGTGGACGAGCTGCGCAAGATGGGTGCCAACGTGCAGGTGGACGGTCAGGTGGCTGTGTTTGAGGGCGTGGATAAGCTCACCCCTGCACCGCTGCGCGCACTGGATCTGCGTGCAGGCGCTGCCATGGTGGTGGCTGCGCTGATGGCAGACGGCACCAGTGAGATCGAGGAAATCGGCCACATCGAGCGCGGCTACGAGAATATCGTGGAAAAGCTGCGCGGTCTGGGTGCAGACATCAGCAAGGTGGAGCGTATGCCCGCTGCACTGGATCAGGCACTGTAACTTATAAAAAGCAAACAGCCTGCTGCATATGCGGCGGGCTGTTTTTGAGTGTATCAGAGGTTTTTCATGGCAGAATTCATCTCGTTATATTCGGGTTCCTCCGGCAACAGCAGTGTGGTGCGCTGCGGGCAGCGGTATCTCATTGTAGATATGGGCAAGGGCGTGCGCACTACCTCGGCGGCGCTCAAGGCGCTGGGCCTTGCCGCCAGTGACTGCGACGGCATCCTTGTCACCCACGAGCACAGCGACCATGTGAAGGGGCTTTCCACCTTCCTCAAAAAGAACACGCTGCCGGTGTACGGTGCAGCGGAAACGCTGGATTTTCTGGACAGCAACGGCATTGTACCGGCCAGCTGTGAGCTGCACGAGCTGGAAGGCAGGGAAGAGGACGTGGGCGCGTTTGGCGTGCAGAGCTTTCCCACCAGCCACGATGTGCCCTGTGTGGGCTACCGCATCCACACCCCGGACGGCAAGACCATGACCATTGCAACCGACCTTGGCATGCTCACGCCGCCGGTGCACGAGGCGCTTTCCGGCTGCGACCTTGTGGCACTGGAGAGCAACTACGACCTGCACATGCTGCGCAGCGGGCCGTATCCCTATTACTTACGGGCACGCATTGAAAGCACCCGGGGCCACCTTTCCAACGACGAGTGCTCGGCAAAGCTGCTGGAACTCATTCAGGAAGGGTGCAAAAAGTTTGCGCTGTGCCATCTTTCGCAGGAGAACAACACGCCTGCGCTTGCCCTGCAGACCGTGTTCAACACGCTGGGCGCGGCGGGCGTTGTGCCGGAGAAGGACTGCATCGTGCAGGCACAGCGCCGCAACGAAATGAGTCCTGTATTAGAGTTTTAAATAAAACAAACGGCAATGCATTTGCATTGCCGTTTGTTTTATTCAGCTGCTTTCTGTGTGCGGATGTCATCGCCTGCAAAAAGGCAGGGGACAAAGGCAGAAAGGCGGCTGGAAATTTTTTCGGTATACAGCTTTTCCAGCAGAGCACCGTCAGTGATGTTGGTGGTGACGATGGTGGGCAGCTTTGCACCCAGCCGGTTGTTGAGCAGACTGTACAGGCTGCTGATGAGGAAGGCGGAGTTGAACTCCGAGCCAAGATCATCCAGAATGAGCAGGTCGGCCCCGGCAGCGGTCTGCATCAGCGTTTCCTCCTCGCCTGCCGGGTCTGCACCAAAGTGCAGCCCCTCCAGCTTGGAGAAAAAGTCCGGGCTGGAAACATAGATCACATCGTAGCCCTTTTCCAGCACGATGCCCGCAATGGCAAGGGCCGCATGGGTCTTGCCAAGGCCCGCATTGCCAAACAGCATCAGGCTCTCGCTGTGGTGGTCAAACTCTTCCGCGTAGCTGCGCAGGTCTGCCAGCATATCGGCCATGTAAGGGCGGATGGCACCGCCCACCTTTTCATCGGCACGGTTCGGATAATAGCGCAGCTCCATGGTGTCAAAGCTTGCAATGGACAGGCTGGACAGCGCCTCGATCTCCTCGCGGCGCAGCTGCTGCATCACCTTGTGCACGCACTCACAGGTGCGGCCATTCACGCTGCCGGTGTCCTGACATTTGGGGCAGACAAAGCGCGGCTCCAGTGCATCAGCGGGCCGTCCGCCTTGTGCCAGCAGGGCGGTCAGCTTCTGCTTTGCATCGGCAAGGGCGGCGGCAGCTTCGGTGCGGTCCTTGCCCGCAGCACCGGCCAGTGCGCAGCGGATGCCCCGCACCCGCACCTCTTCTTCTGCATGGCGCAGGGCGGGAATGGCGGCTTCGGCTTCGGCGCGGGCATCCTCGGCTCTGGCTCTGGCCATCTGCCGCCGGGCGGCCACGGTGCGCATGGCTTCCTGATACAGTTCGTTTTTGGTACGCATGGCTCCTCCTTATTCCGGCTTCTTTTTCAACGGACGGCGGCGGGCAGCGTTCTTGAGGAAATCGTTGCCGCTGGGGGCTTCGCGGTCTACCCGGAGGTTCCGGCTGGCGCCTGCAGCAGCCACCGGGCTGCGCACATCGTGCACGGTGCGCAAGCCCTTGGCGTTCCATGTTTTGAGGATACTGTTCCAGTACCACAGGTCGCGCTTGGCCCCGGCCTGCACGGCAGCTTCCTGCACCATGGCATCGTCGTAGCCGTAAACCTCGTACCAGCGTGCAATGGCCTTGCGCCCGCCAAGGGTCAGCTCGCTTTCCGGGATGTTCAGAAGGCCGCTGACATACTGCTCGCGGCTCTGGCGCAGTGCCAGCAGTTTGAGGTGGGCATCGGCCTGCTCACCGGTCTCCACGCCCTCGGTGCGCCACACCTTCAGCTCATGCACTACGGCGGCCATGGTGCTGCGTCCGGTGCTGGCAACGTAGGCGGTGCACAGCATCACGGTCTCCGGCGTAAAGCCCTCCTGCATATAAAGGTTGACCAGCTTTTCCATCTCCCTGTGGGTCAGCGGACGGGCAAAGCCGGTCTGTGCGCAGTCGATCAGGCTGGAGATCATGGGGTCGGTGCGGCTGGCCGCAGCGATCTCGGCCCAGGTCATGGGTGCGGGGGCGCTGGGTTCCTCGCCCGGTGCGGCGTTCTCTTCGTACCGCTCCAGCAGGCCAGCGCCTGCCCAGAAGGAGAGGGCGCTCTCGGCGCTGATGCGGCTGCGCAGCTTGAGGTCGGCACAGATCTTGTCCGGGTCGGTGATGCCGGTCGCCAGCACATACAGAGCCACGCGCACATTGTATTCTTCGGCGATGCCCAGTTTAGAAAACACCAGCTGCGGCACTGCAATGGTATCGCCCTTGAGTTCTTTTAAACGATAGATCATGTTTTATTCCTTCGGCTTGTCCGGCTCGGCTTCGGCAGCAGGCGGCTCCCACGGGTCGCTGTCCATCATGCTGGGGCAGTTTTTCCAGCGGTCAGGATCGGCATTGAACGCGTCCTGCAAAAAAGCGGCTGTGGCCTCCCGGCCCTCGTCGGTGAGCGGAAACACCTTCTGCACCCGCAGGGCAGGGTCGGTCTTTTCAATGGTCCAGGGGTCCGGCCAGTAGTCCACGGTGAGGATGCTTTCCTCCTTTGCGGCACCCTCGCCGCCGTCCGGGTCCGGCACAGTGCGCTTGCCGGGGATCATCCGGTATCGCAGGCCGTATTCGTTGCCGCTGTAGGAATTTTTGCATTTGAAGTAATGCAGCAGGGGAACAAAGATCATGGCAAAGTCCTTTCGTATTTTGCAGGGAGCGGCTGTAAGCAAAAACGGCAAACCGATATTCCACGGTTTGCCGTTTGTTTTTGGAGCAGGGTACGGGACCCGAACCCGCCGCCTGCTGCTTGGGAAGCAGCCGCTCTACCGGATGAGCTAACCCTGCAAGTTGCTCATTTATTGTAGCAAAGAGGGACGGGATTGTCAAGGGCCGGAGAATGTCAGTTTTTCTGGGCATCGGTCAGGTCCAGCACCGGCGTGAAGGGGTCGAACACAAGGCCGGTGATGCCGTCCGCCACCAGCAGACGCCTGTTCTGGCCCAGCAGCGGCACCACGGCGCAGCCTTCCAGCAGCTGGCGCTCACAATCGGCCAGCAGGGCACAGCGGGCGCTGCCGGTCTGCTGGGCACTCTCGGCCAGACGCTGAGAGTAGATGGGGTCGGACCAGCCGGTCAGGCCGCCGCCCTCGGCCGTGAACTGCTGCAGCATCTGGTATACGCTGCCGCCTTCGGCGCGGATGGGAGCCAGCGCAATGGTGTAACTGCCCGCTGCAAGGCGTTTGTCGAACTCCTCCTGCGGAACCTCTTCCACCGAGAAGAAAAGGGAGCAGTCCTTCTGCCATGCGCCGTTGATCTGCTCGGCCAGTTCGGTCAGGCCGGCTTCCTTCGGCAGCAGGATGGTCACGCCGGAAAAATCCGAGCTGGCCATGCCCTGCCGTGCATTCAGGTACAATGTACGGGGGTCGGTGATGGTGGGCAGCGGGTTCCTGGCAGACTTGCGGTAATCGATGCCGTCCACGGAAAGGCCGGTGGGCACAAGACCCTCGGCAGCGGTGTACAGACCGGAAGAGGGCACATCCACATTCTCCCGGGCGATGCCGGCAAGCGCCTGCCGCAGTTCCTGATCGGCAAACACAGAATCTTCGGCGCTGTTGAACAGCAGTGCCCAGGTGGTGTCGGAGTAATCCACCGACTGCAGCGAGGTATCCTCGCCGGTGTCGTCCAGCGCGGCGGAGCATTTTTCGTCTGCAATGAGCTGGGCGGCGCTCTTGCCGGTGCTGCCGGTGTTCTGCACCAGACGCAGGCTGCCGATCATGGGGGAAGAGACATCCCGGTGCAGGAACAGGCCGCTGGCCGTCCAGTTGTAAAGATAGAAGCTGCCGCTGGAAAGGGTGGTCTTGGCGGTCAGGCCGTAGGTGCCGCGGGTGCTCTCAAAAAATGCTTCATCGCAGGGCATGGCACCGGGCAGGGTGAGCTTGGCAAGGAAGTTGTCGTCCTTTTCACTCAGGCGGAACACCAGCGTCAGCGGGTCGGCGGCCGAAACGCCCAGCGTGCTGGCATCGGCTGTGCCAGCCAGCACGGCAGCACTGTTCTCAAGGGCGGCAAACTCCACGGCATAAGGGGAATTTGTCTGCGGCTGGAATATGCGCCGAAATGCAAACACAAAGTCCTCGGCAGTGATGGTGTGATCCGTGGAAGCGCCCTTGACGGCCTTGTAGGTCAGGCCGTCCTTGATCTGGAAGGTGTAGGTCTTGCCATCGGAGGAGATCGTCCAGCTCTCGGACAGATCGGGCACGATCTCGCCATCCGCTTTTTTGCGGACAAGCCCGCTGTAAAGGTTCTCGCAGGCGATCACGTCCGGGGCAGCAGAAGCCACCTGCGGGTCGAGGTTTGCGGGGATGGTATCCACGAACCATGTAAAGCTTGGCGCACTGGAACTGCTGCCGCAGCCGGTGAGCGCAAGCAGGAACGCAGCAGCAAGCAATGCTGCGGTAATACGGAAGAACTGTTTCAAGGGGATGACCTCATTCTATGGTATTTGCGAAAAAAGGCTTTTTGTATACAAAAAGCACTCTGCTTCGACAAGTGTAGCAGAAACAGCGGCAAAATACAATTGCAGAATTGTGAATTTACCTTGCTTTTTGGGGCAAAAAGGGCGTTTTTCCGTTGCCAATTGCGGCTAAATGGACTATAATGGTACAGCGAAACATCTCTGCACCTATTTTGAGGTGCGTTCTGAATACGATATTATGGAGGAGGAACTGTTTTTATGCAGAAGGATCAGCAGAAACTGATTGAACTCATCAAAGGCAAAAAAGTGGCCTTCATTGGTGCCGGTGTCAGCCACAAGACCCTGATCAAGGAGTTTGTGGAGCTGGGTGCCCATGTGACCCTGTGCGACCAGAAAAAGAGCGTGGAGGACTTTGGCGATTACGCTGCAACCATCAAGGAGCTGGGCATCGACCTGAGCCTGGGCGAAAACTATCTGGATGGCTTCAAGGGTCAGGATATCATCATGCGCACCCCGGGCTTTGTGGGCTACTTTGAAAAGCCCCTGCAGGATGCCATGGCCGCAGGCACCATGGTCACCAGTGAGGTGGAGCTGTTCTTCGACTTCTGCCCCTGCGAGATCGTAGCCGTGACCGGCTCCGACGGCAAGACCACCACCACCACCCTGATCTCCAAGTTCTACGAGGCCGCAGGCCGCAAGGTGCATCTGGGCGGCAACATCGGCGCAGCTCTGCTGCCCATGCTGCCCGAGGTGGCTCCCGAGGATGTGGCTGTGGTGGAGCTTTCCAGCTTCCAGCTCATCAGCATGCATTCCAGCCCCAACATTGCCGTGGTGACCAATGTCACCCCCAACCATCTGGACCACCACAAGGACATGCAGGAGTACATTGATGCCAAGCGCAACATCCTGCTGTACCAGAAGCAGCCCTGCCGCGCTGTGCTGGGCTATGAGAATGAGATCAGCCGTTCCATGCAGTCCGACTGCAAGGGCAAGCAGGTGTGGTTCACCCGCCTGCACGATACCGACAACGGTGCCTTCCTGCGCAAGGAGGACAACATGCTCTGCATGGCCGAGGATGGCGTTGTGACCCCCTTCCTGGCCCAGAAGGACGTGAAGCTGCGCGGCCTGCACAACATTGAAAACCTGCTGGCTGCTGCCGCTGCCGTGTGGGGCGAGGTGCCCGTAGAAGCCATCCAGAAGGTGGGCAGCACCTTTACCGGTGTGGAGCACCGCATTGAGCCGGTGCGCACGCTGGACGGCGTGCTGTACTACAACGACTCCATCGGCACCAGCCCGACGCGCACCATTGCCGGTCTGCGCAGCTTTAACCAGAAGGTCATTCTGATCGCTGGCGGCTACGACAAGCACATTCCCTATGAGCCGCTGGCACCGGAAGTGGTGGCCCACGTGAAGAACCTTGTGCTGATGGGTGCCACCGGCCCCCGCATCGAAAAGGCTGTGCGCGAGGACCCGAACTTCAACGAAGCAGAGCTGCCCATCCAGCACGCCGACAACATGCAGCACGCTGTGGAGCTGGCCCGTGCCTGCGCAAAGCCCGGTGACATCATCATCCTGTCCCCGGCCAGCGCATCGTTTGATCTGTACCCCAACTTTGAGGTGCGCGGCCGCGAGTTCAAGAAGATCGTCAACGAGCTGAAGTGATCGCGCAGGTCAGCACAAAAGCCCACCGCGCCCGCTTTTTAAATGCCTGCCGGGGGAAATGGGTGCTGGGGGCGACCCTGCCGCTGAATCTTGCCCTTTTTAGCAAAAGCCAGCCGTGGCGATTCTACGCAGGACCTACACTGGCGCTGGAACTCAGCGGCAGCACCGCATGGGCAGCAGGGCACGCAAACCCGGAAGAGATGGCCAGCTTTCTGGCTTTCTGCGGGTGTGAGAGCATCATTTTAGACGAAAACGAATGCCCACCGCCTGCCGGGTGGTGCAAAGCTGAAACGCTGACTGTATTCGGCCTTGCACCCGGCAAGGCTCTGCCGCTGCCCGCTGCAGACGAGACGCTTTGGGCCGGACTGACCCTTGACAGAGAACCCTCTGCCATGGATGTGGCACGGGCGCTCTACCCGGCGGATACGGCAAAGCAGGAGGACTTTTACTCCGAGCTTTGCACAAAGCGCACCCGCGGCAAAGCTCTTGTGTGGGCGCTGCGGCAGGGAAGTGAAACGATCTGCACGGTAGGGGCCTATGCCCTTGCGAACAGGCAGGCCTACATGGCCTGCGGGCAGACAGCCCGGCCTTTGCGGGGCAAGGGCATCGGCGGGCAGCTCATTGTGCAGATGGCGAACGAGCTTGCCGCCAAGGGGGAGCACTCGGTGTTTCTCTGCAGCCCGGAGCGGGTGCACTTTTATACCCGGCTTGGCTTTGAAAAGCTGGGGGAATATGCAAGATATGAACAAACTCCTTCAGTCAAAACCTGACGGTTTTGCCAGCTCCCTCAATGAGGGAGCCTTTGGCAGGACGGAAAAGCTTTCTGCATAAGTGAAACGTTCTGGTTTCGTCAGGAGCTCCCTCCCTGAGGGAGCTGGCGCACGAAGTGCGGCTGAAGGAGTCATTCCGACAGAAAGCCTGCGCTCTATAAAATCTATAAAATTAAGGAACCGTTATAATGTCAATGCTGAACCACTTTTTCAATTACAAACCCGAAGTTCTGGCGCTGGACGAAAAGGCTATGGAGCTGTGCCAGCCCTACTTCCGCCATATGGAGGAGATCCGCGATTTTAACCAGCTCAAAATGCTGAAAGCCTTTGCGGATACCCAGATGTCCTCCACCGATATGCTGGGCACCACCGGCTACGGCCTGTGGGATACCGGCCGCGCAAAGCTGGAGCAGATCTTTGCCGAGGTGATGGGCGCAGAGGATGCCCTCGTGCGCAGCCAGTTCCAGAGCGGCACCCACACGCTGGCTGTGGCGCTGTTCGGCCTGCTGCGGGCAGGGGACACCCTGCTGGCTGCCACCGGCCGCCCCTACGATACGCTGGAAGGCGTGATCGGTCTGGACGGCAAGGGCAGGGGCACCGGCACCCTGATGGATTACGGTATCCGGTACGATGAAGCTCCGCTGAAAGCCGACTTCACCCCGGATTATGACCTGATCGCCCAAAAGGCCCCCGGTGCAAAGGTGTGCCACATCCAGCGCAGCCGCGGCTATCTGCAGCGCAATGCCTTTGATCTGGAAACGATCCGAAAAATTGCGGATACCGCCCGCGCCGCAAACCCGGACATCATTATTTTTGTGGATAACTGCTACGGCGAGTTCACCCAGACGCAGGAACCCTGTCAGATGGGCGCAGACCTTGTGGTGGGCAGCCTGATCAAGAACCCCGGCGGCGGCATCGCTCCCACCGGCGGCTACATTGCGGGCCGCAAAGACCTTGTGGAGCTGTGCGCTTACCGCCTGAATGCGCCCGGTCTCGGCAAAGATTTGGGCTGCACGCTGGAAACGCCCCGTGATATGTATCTGGGCTTCTACTATGCGCCCGGCGTGGTGTGCGAGGCCATCAAGACCGCCATTTACGCCCAGTGTATGCTGGAGCTGCTGGGCAAGAATCCAGTGCCGCGCTACTGCGACGACCACAACGACATCGTCACCTGCTTTGATGCAGGCACTGCGGATGCGCTCATCGGCTTCTGTCAGGGTATTCAGGCTGCAAGCCCCGTGGACAGCTATGCCGCCCCGGAACCTTCTCCGGAGCCGGGCTATACCGACGAGGTGGTCATGGCAAGCGGCAGCTTTACACAGGGCAGCACCATCGAGCTTTCCTGCGACGGCCCGCTGCGTGAGCCGTACACCTGCTACCTGCAGGGCGGTCTGAACTTTGCTGCCAGCCGTGCAGGCGTGCTGCTGGCCATCCAGAAGGCTTATTTCAAGGACTGAAAAGGGGAGAGCGCATGCCTGCTTTAAGTGACCGTGTGGGTACCTTCACGGATTCTGTCATCCGCCGCATGACCCGCATCAACAATCAGTACGACTCCATCAACCTCTCGCAGGGCTTCCCGGATTTTGACCCGCCGAAGCAGTTGCTGGACGCTCTGGCCGAAACGGCTTACAAAGGCCCGCACCAGTACGCTGTGACCTTTGGCGCGCAAAACTTCCGCGAGGCGCTGGCAAAAAAGACCAGCCCTGCCCTGCACCACGAAGTAGACCCCAACACCGAGATCTGTGTGACTTGCGGCGGCACTGAGGCCATGATGGCCGCCATGATGACCATCTGCAACCCCGGCGACAAGGTGATGATCTTCTCACCGTTCTACGAGAACTACGGTGCCGATGCCATTCTTTCGGGCGCGGAACCCATCTATATCCCGCTGGTGCCGCCCACCTATGAGTTTGACATCAGCCTGATCGAAAAGGGCTTTGCCGAGGGTGCCAAGGCGCTGATCCTGTGCAACCCCTCCAATCCCTGCGGCAAGGTGTTCCGCCGCGACGAGCTGGAAGCCATTGCAAAGCTGGCCATCCAGTACGATGCTTTTGTGGTGACGGATGAGGTGTACGAGCATATCATCTATGCGCCGGCAGAGCATATCTGCATGGCAAGCCTGCCCGGCATGTTTGAGCACACCATCACCTGCAACTCGCTCTCCAAGACTTACTCCATCACGGGTTGGCGTCTGGGCTATCTGATCGGACCCGCAGAGGTCATTGAGGGCGCGCGCAAGGTGCACGACTTCCTCACTGTGGGTGCGGCTGCACCCCTGCAGGAGGCCGCTGTGGCCGGTTTGGAGATGCCCGCCAGCTATTACGAAGAGCTGCAGGCCCTTTACACCGAAAAGCGCGATCATTTTTTGGCCGGACTGGACCGTGTGGGACTGAAGCACAATGTTCCGCAGGGCACCTATTTTGTGATGATCGATATTTCCGATTTTCTGGCGCTGCCCCAGTTCAAGGGCTGGACCGACCTGCAGTTCTGTGAGTGGATGATCCGGGAAGTGGGCGTGGCCGCTGTGCCTGGCTCCAGCTTCTTCCGGGAGCCGGTGAACCACCTGATCCGGATGCACTTTGCCCGCGGCACCGATGTGCTGGACGAAGCCGTCCGCCGGCTGGAAAAGCTGCAGGCTTTACTGAAATAAAAGCAAAACAAAAAACAACAGCGCCGCAGGAAATTTCCTGCGGCGCTGTCTCTTTCCCGATACTCTATACACGATTCATCACACGGCGTGGCGCTGCACGGTGGGCATTGGCTCCACAAGAGCGGGATGCATCCCCTCGCGGTAGTCCAGGTCGCCCTGATCCATACCGCGCAGCAAGACCTCGGCGGTGGCAATGTTGGTGGCAATGGGTACGCTGTGCATATCGCACAGGCGGAGCAGATTCTGCTCGGTGATGCTGGCGGCATCCGCTTTCAGCGGGTCACGGAAGAACAACACCAGATCCACTTCGTCGCACGCAATGCGGGAAGTAATCTGCTGCACACCGCCCAAGCGCCCGGAGAGATAACAGTGCACGGGCAGGCCGGTAGTCTGCGCCAGCATCCGTCCGGTGGTGCCGGTAGCAATGACTGTGTTTTTGGACAAAATGGCGCTGTAAGCAGTGCAGAACTGCAGTGCAAGCTCTTTGCGGGAATCGTGTGCAAGAATGGCGATCGTCATATTGCTCTCTCCTTTGTTCCAAGTATAGTGTTGTGTGTGACGAACAACTTTCTCATTGGAAAGTGAAATGAAGTGAAATCGTTATCAAGTTTTCCAATATAGTTTTACCGCATCGAAATAGGGGTTGTCAAGGGGGACCTTGTACTTTTTACAAAACAAAATGGAGAAAATAAGACTATTACTTTGTAAGAATTGGAGAAAACTGGGATACAATCATCTATATCAGTGAGCGAACAGGAAAGGCAGATTGAAAACATAATTCAGCTTTTGTCTTTACTGAAAGAACATTTCATGGGAATAAAACAAAAATACAGGCTGGCGCAAATCGCACCAGCCTGTTTCGGAAAAAGCTTTTCAGTTTCGTTTCTAAATTATGAATATTATGGAGAAAACGCTCACTCCCGATTTCCGCACTGGAAAGGTAGGTTCAGCGGGCTTTAGCGGATCTGACCATTGCCGTGGATGATATACTTGTAGCTGCACAGCTCGGCCAGTCCCATGGGGCCACGGGCGTGGAGTTTCTGGGTGGAAATGCCCATTTCGCACCCAAGGCCGAATTCACCGCCATCCGTAAAGCGGGTGGAACAGTTCACATACACGGCGGCGCTGTCCACTGCGGCAGTGAACAGGTCGGCATGGGCCTGTGTCTGGGTCAGGATGGCCTCGCTGTGGCCGGTGGAGTGCTCAGCAATATGCCCGATGGCCTCCTCTACGCTGTCCACGACCTTGACCGCGAGGATGTAGTCCAGAAATTCGGTGTC
>OWID01000647.1_pt1 | contig 12176 bp, 6 predicted proteins | sample 1732661 | NCBI WGS metagenome assembly OWID01 (sample SAMN05065739, study PRJEB22554) | human gut metagenome | biome: ENVO:2100002; feature: ENVO:00000062; material: ENVO:00002003 | host: Homo sapiens | place: USA
CGAGATAGGCTCCGGTCTCGTGGGCTCGGAGATGTGTATAAGAGACAGGCTTTACTCTGCAAAAGAGCACCCATAATCTGGTCATAGTAAGCAGCCTGATCCTGATCTGTCACTACTTTATCTGCTGTCGATGTGTAACCGGCATCAATCTCTGTGATATGAATGTCCATATCCGGCATATTTGAGCGGAAACACTCAAGTGCCTGTGCATACAAATCCGGGCTGTGTGCTGCATTGCCAACCGTCAAGTGACTCTGCATACCAAGACCATCACAAATCTTTCCATCCTCGTTAATAAAGTCAATCAAAAGAACTTCATCTTCCGGACAAAGATAAGTATTAAAGTCATTGTACATCAATTTCACATCGTCGCGGTCATATTTTTTACAAATTTCATCTGCCCACTGGAATGCTTCTTTGACAAACTTCGGACGAAGCGTTACTCCGGTACTTGACATATAACCGGCATTTTTCTCTTTATCCGTAATGCCATAAATCGTATTCCAGAATGTTCCCTTAGGACTTCCGCTATGCATATACTCATTTACTACGTCATAAGCATAAAGAACGCATTTGCTCTTGTCGCCACCGGCAAGTTCCAAATCTTTCTTCAAAATATGCTCCATCACATTCTTTACAAAATACTCAAGACGCAAATCCATGTTTTCTTCAGAAGTATTCTTACTCTTGTTATTTACAACAGAGAATCCTTTCTGGAAGAAATAGGTAGGAGTCTGCTCATGCCACAGTAACGTATGTCCACGAAGTTTCAATCCTTTTGCGTGGCACTCGGTCAAAATCTTATCAATCGTATCAAACTTGAGTTTCGGAACTACGACACCTGTCTTTTTAACAATTGTGTCCTTTCCATCTACAGTCTCTGTTACGTTATATGTTGCGGAGTTATCTGCCTGTTTGTCATATCCTTCCGGAATATACAAACCTTGTGCTTTGGCATCTTCAAGTGGCACTGCATCAATTTTGTCAGAATCCATAACGGCATTCGGTTTCATCTCGTTTCCAGGCGTAATACCATTGTACTGCTCATTCAGGAATTTTGATGCTGTATCTCCAAGAAGATCATTTGCGGATGCACCAACCGCTACCACACCAAAAGTATCACTGTAAATATCTTTCAGTTTCGGAATATCCGTTGCCTTGGATGGCTGTGCCGTTTTTACAATCTTCATGTTATCAACATACATATCACCGGTTGTACCATCATCACTCTGTAAATAGAATCCATAGAAGTACATGTCATCCGGCACAGTGATTTCATAGTCGAAATCTTTCCACTGGCCTTTTGTTGTTTTCCAGCGGGTTTGCGTGATACGAGTCGGCATATAAGCATACGACTGATCGCCACCTTCAATCGGAATCACCTGTTCGTTAAAGTTCAATGAAGACACTTCACTGTAGGCAGTAAAGGAAACGCGGTAAGTAGCACCACCTTCTAATTTCTTTGACAGATTAATCATAGCTCCCTGCCAGCTCTTTGAATTTGCTTCACGGTGGCATTTGAGAACTTTCTTGCCAACTGCACTGTTGCCGGTTGGAAGTGTACTCGAATCAACAACCTCCAGATAATCTTTTCCGGTGTTGTTATCATCTGAGAACGCGCGAAGAATCCATCTTTTCAATCCTTCCGGATCCGGAGTATCCTCGTTAACGCAGTCCGTCGACTTTGTACCAGTTTCTACATCCTCAAAATCTTCATCATACACAGTTGCTGTTGCCGGGTCAATCTTTGCTTCCGGCACTGTTGTAGGGAATGTATCCGGGTCTTTTGCTTCCGGTGCCTTTGCCGTTTTGTAACCCTGGTCAAGTGCACGCAGTGTAGGAACTGCTGTCGGAGCGGCCGTCGGTGTAGCCGTAGCTTTTGCTCCCGGTGTATCAGTTACCTTTGCCGGTGCAGTCGGTGTTGCCACCGGTGCTTTTGTTACTGTTACTTTGTCTGCTTTTTTGACTGTAATTTTACAAGTCTTTTTGTAGGTCTTTTTACCTACTTTGATTTTGGCAGTCAAAACTGTCTTTCCTGCCTTTTTACCTTTGATTGTTACGCTGTTTTTCTTTTTCTTAGAAAGCGTGACAACCTTCTTGCTTTTCACAGACCAAGTTGTCTTCTTAATCTGCTTTGTCTTAACACCTTTCACTGTAACTTTCTTTGTTTTACCTGCTTTTACAGAAACCTTTTTTACCAAAGATGGCTTCTTTGCAGCCTCTGCCTTTGGTGCGCTAAGCGCAGGAATAACAAGAGAAAGAGCTACAGCGGAAACAATGAGTTTCTTCATCTGTCTCTTCAATGTCTTGACCTCCTTTTTTATGTTTTTATAAAAAAAGCACTACCCGATTCGAGTAGCGCTTTTTTATCTGTATAAGTACTCGTATACGTACTTATATTTTATCATTTTAATAATGAAATAGCAATCACTTTATAAGATTTATGGTATATATAAGCAACATTATATGTGTGTATCACCATATCTCTATATTAGCTAATCCCAATACTGCTTTTTCGCATCAATTACAGCATAGAATGCAGCTTTTGGCATATACAAACCATTGAACAGACATGGGAATTTTGCCGGTCTCCATGATACACCATCATACAAACTCCAGATAATCAATGCTGTGATGTTGCCGCCATTTTTCTTGTTAGTCAAAATCGCATTCATAATCTGGTCATAGTATGCTGCCTGATCTTCATCCGTCAATGGCTTGTCCTCTGTACTAACCATTGTTGCATCAAGCTCTGTAATCTGAATCTCCAAATCCGGGCAGTTCAGACGGAAGTACTCCAATGCCTTTGCATAGTTTGTTGCACTGTGGAACGAATCCGTAATATCCAAGTGTGACTGCATACCAATACCATCACATACTTTACCATCACTGTTAATGTAATCTACCAGGTGAATGATATTTTCCGGATTCTGATAGCAGTTATAATCGTTATAAATCAGTTTTACATCCAAACGGTCATATTTTACAAGCATTTCGTGTGCATATTTGAAAGCATCCTTTACATAAGAAGGACGAAGTGTCACACCATGGTCTTTCACAGACTTATCATATGTGCCGTAAATCAATCCCCAATAAGTAATATTCTTGGAGTCTTTCTCCGCATTTGCACTGTGCAGATACTCATTTACTACATCGTAGGAGTATAAACAATCTGCATACTTACTGCTCAATACATGGTTCATAACTGTCTTAACATAGAACTCAAGACGCGTATCCATGCACTCTTTGGATGTGTTGTACTTCTGTCCTGTCGTAATTTTATAATTCTGCTGGAAGAAATACTTCGGTGTCTGCTGATGCCATACCAATGTATGTCCACGCAGTTTCACGCCATTCTCATGAGCAGCTTTCATAAGCTTATCTACATTATCAAAATTCAGTCTCGGCACGGCATACTCACCCGTAGCTGATTTGAAACGGTTGTCATCATAAGAAGTGTAGTTATCCGGAATAATATATCCCATGGATTTTGCATCCTCTACTGTGATGAAATCGGTCTTATCCGCAGAAACTTCATCGGTTGGTTTCACAAGTTTACCAATCGTAGAACCAAGAATTGCATCCGGTTTCATTTCGTTACCCGGTGTAACGGCATTGTACTGCTGAGAAATAAACTCGGAACCATTCTTACCAAGAATCGAAGCAATTCCTGCTCCAACGCCGACAATCGGGAATACATCTTTGTAAGTATCCTTCAAAGAAGCAATTGTTTTGTCCGGATTTGTCTGCAATGTCTTTGTCAAAGTAATGTTGTCAAGGTAAATGTCATCGTTACCATTTCCGTTATAAGACTCAAAATACAGTGCATAATAAAATTTATCATCCGGTACGGAAATCGTAAATGTTACTGTATTCCATTTTCCTTTCGGAATCTTTGTAATTGTTCCGGAAGTCGGACCAAAGTTACCATAACTTGGTGACAGTTCTTCCAGAGTCTGCTCCTGATAAGAACACATCAAATCGGTGTTCTGGCAGAATACATCTGCCTTAAGTTCATAGGTACATCCTTCATCCAGTTTATCGGTGATGTTCATCATCGGCCCCTGCCATGTTTTATCTTCACGGTGAAGGTGAAGTACATGTGTATTATTTCCTTCAACCGGAAGATCACTTCCGTCTACAACATCCAAATAGTCTTTTGATGTTCCAACGCCACCGTCATCAGCCTTTTTATGTCCACGAAGCACAACTCCTTTGATACCATCTCCGGTAATTGCATCTTCTGTTTTTGTTCCGATTGTAACATCTTCAAAATCTACGTTATAACCAACTTTGGTAGCCGGATCAATCGTAGCTTCCGGTTTCGTAGTTGCAAATGAGTCTGCACTCTTCTTTGGTACTTCTGTCATATTTGGTGTTGCCAACGGTCGGAATGTAGCCACCGATGTTGCCGTAGGTACCGCTGTTGCAGTGTTTTCCGGTACTGTTGTTGCCGGAGTCTTCGTTGCGCCCTGTATTGGTTTTGCAGTAATAACTGCAGTTTTCTTTACTACAGTAATTTTCGTCTTTAATTTATAGGTCTTTTTGCCAACTCGAACTTTAGCAGTTAATATTGTGTTTCCTGCTTTTTTCGCTTTCAAGGTAACTCCTGTCTTTTTCTTTGCTGAAAGAGAAACGATTTTCTTTCCTTTCTTTGGCAATGACCAAGTCGTCTTTTTAATTTTCTTTGCTTTAACTTTTTTAACAGTTACTTTTTTCTTTGCTCCTACTGTCACTTTAACGCTTTTCGCACTCAGCTTTGGTTTTGCCGCAGCTTCCGCCTTTGGAGCTGAAACCGCCGGAACCAATAAAGATAAGGCCATAGTAGAAACAATCACTCGTTTCAAACTCTTATTCATGCTTTTCCCTCCAAACATAAATCCTTACATATATTTCCTATAACAATTGTGTTATAAAACACTTTTTCACTACACGTCCAAATTATAATATCTTTACATGAAAAGAAGCGCCGCTCTTACGAGCAGCGCCTCCCATGATTCAATTTTAGTCAGCCTTATCAGCAAATGATTATTATATAACACTAACTATTTGCTAACCAATACAATCTTGGTAATTGACAAATACTTGTCAGCATCCATTGCCGGAAGCTGGAAGTTAAAGCCTGCTGCAGTACCTAAACCTGCTGCATCAGCCTTTGAAAGATCAAATACCGCAGTATCAGCAATTTTATTTCCAATTGTTCCAGCTAATACACCTGGATTTGTATATCCATTCAAATCGTTTTTAGTTACCAATGCAAAGTTACCCCAAGAAGGTGCTGTTGTATACTCACTTGCATCACTACCATCCTGATTTTTCAACTGATATGTTACTTTAATTTGATCATAATCCGAAAGATCCAAATCATTTGTTGCCAAATACTCAGACATATCTACATAAAGCATGCTTCCGCCTGTCATAAAGTCAATACTTGCCGCCGTCTGTGTCGCTGCGATAGAATCTCCCGCGCCAGGATTTGTTTTACCTACTACTTTTGTCAAATCTACATTGTGAGATTTGATTACAGTAGGCTCTTCCGATGGCTCCTTAACTGTAATATCAACAGAACCTGTTACTTTGCTTCCATCTGTAGATGTTGCAGTGATTGTTGTTGTACCTTCTGCACCCTTCTTAGCTACTACAGTACCATTGAAGTTTACAGTTGCTACATCTTCGTTGCTGGATGTCCATTTAACGATCTGACGTGTTGCATCAGCAGGTGTAACTGTAGCCGTTACAGTTGTAGTCTTACCAGGAGCAATCTCTGTCTTAGCAGCTTTTACATCAATACCTGTAACAAGTTTGTCATATTTAACTTTTACAAAGTCAATTCTGTGAATTGTTACTTCAGCACCAGAAGACTGTGGGCAGAATGCGATAGCTGTCAAAGTCTCTGGGTTCATTCCTTTACCCATAAGCATAGAAATAGGAATGAAGACTGTACGTGTCTTGTAAGCTGCTTTTACTGTGTTACCAGCAGTGAAAGTAGATTCAGCTTCCCAAATCTCATCATCTGTGTGGGTCCATCCGCCTTCGTATGTCTCAGAAGAAGAAGAACCTGGGAAACCAGCGGAACGAAGCTGGTCATTTCCGTTATAAGTACGGCAGTTCATCTCGTTCTCTGATGTTACTTTAACACGAACGTAGTCATAAGCAGACATGTCTTTTGTACCATTGTCATAACCCATGAATCCTTCACCACGTGTATCAGAGATATCAATGATGTCATCATCTTTTGTTGCCGGGTTGATGTAGTAAGATACACCGGAGTTATAATCTTTTGTGGATGTGAATGTTACAGAACCGTCTTTGTTGTACAAAGTACCATCTTTAACAGTCTCACCATCAGAACGTTTAGCATCACAAGTAAATGTAGTCTCATTAAGTTCTGTCAATGGAACATTGTATGTAGCAGACTCATCTACTGTGTAAGTGCCGGCTTCTGTTTTGATTACGCTTACAGGAGCTTCTGTAGGTTTTGGTGTAGCAGTTGCTGTGCTTCCACCATTGTTGTTATTGTTGTTTGCCGGAGTTGCTGTAGCTTTTGCTGCATCTGTCTTAGCAGGTACCGGTGTTACATTAACTTTGCTTGCCTTCTTAACAGTAATCTTGCAAGTCTTTTTGTAGGTCTTCTTACCTACTTTGATTTTAGCAGTCAAAGTAGCTTTACCAGCTTTTTTACCTTTAACTACTACGCTTTTAGCTTTTTTCTTGCTAAGAGAAACAACTTTTTTGCCCTTCTTATTGAGAGACCATGTTGTCTTCTTAACTTTTTTCTTAGATGTTACTTTAACTGTTTTTTTCTTACCAACAGTTACGGTTACTTTCTTCGTAAGCGTAGGCTTTTTAGCTGCTGCCTCAGAAGAAGTGTTTGGTGCGATTCCTGCAAGACTGAAAGCCATAACTACAGCCATTGATTTTGCAAGAACGGATTTGATACTTTTCTTCAAAACTCTTACCTCCTATTTTATAGTATTGTTTTGGTTTTTATTTGTAAAGCATGTTTCCCGCTTTCGCAGGAAACAGCTTTTACAACATGATTATTTATATTCCGGATATTTTTCCGGGTTTGCTTTGATTTCTTTATCAGTAGGATTTGTATTTTCTTTCCAATCTTTACTGAATACCAAAGACTTCAATTCATATACATGTTCTGGTTTGTTAGCATCAAACTTATTAGCTTTCAATACAACATAACGAACATTCGTAAGATTTCCTTTCGGTGTTGTACCATCCACTTTTACATTCTTTGAATCAACGCCATCAATCCAGTTGCACCACCAGTTTTCTTCTACACCGGCTTCACCATAACTTGTTCCCTCATAAGAACGAATTGCATGAGATCCTTCGAAGAATGGATAAGTAGCGAACTGTACCTGTTTGGTCCAGTATTTATCCTGCTGGAAGTCTGCTGTATCCGGATACAGCTCAATCGACATCTGCTCAGTTGCTTTACCACTTAATGCAACACCTTTGTAGTTTGACAAATCATATGTCTTGCCAAGATCCAGTACATACATATCTTTGTTTGCCTGAGTAAACTCAAGACTTAATACTCCACCAGCCTGTTTAGCACCATCTACCGTTGAAAATACTTTTGTTGTCTTATCATCGTCAGCTTTCTTAGGCATAATCTTCAAAGTAGAAAGATCAATTGTAAGATCAGATGCTGCCGCAGTTCCCTCAATAACTTCTACATCAAAGGATGTCTTAACATTAGGATTCTTTGTTACAACTGCCGTCAAAGTAACCTTACCGGCACCAACTGCTTCCAGTACAGGATCCGTTTTGGATGAATCAACTTTCAAAACTTTTTCATCACTGGATGTCCATGTCAACTGTGTCTGAGTTGTATTATCCGGTGTATAAACAAAGTTATCAGCAGACATACTCATCTTCATACCCTTAACCATCTTAGTTGGAGCATTCTCAATTTTAACTGCTGTACAAGGTGTCTCACCTTCCAATACAGATACATTATCAATATAAAGTGTCAAACTTGCGTTAGTGCTTGGATATCTTCCTGTATAAGTACTTCCAAGTACCAAAGAAACATTCTTCTGGTTCAAAAGACCGGTCTCTGTGATATTACCTTTAGTCAGGTTCATCTTATTTGGATGCCATCCTGCTTTGTACTTATCACTTTCGCTCTCTTTGAAACCAATGGTACGGTTTTCATTCTTCTTCTCTTTTGCCCAGTCATCATACATCATTGGCAGAGAGTGGTTATTGTATACCATACCCTCAAACTCATCGCCCTTATTCGGAACGGTGTAGTTCTCATCCTTACCGGATGCATGAGAAGCATCAGCGGAGAATTTAATCAACTCTTCAGAGATTCCCTTCTTCTCAGCGTCTGCTTTCTTAAGAGATGTTGCAAAGTAATACTCCGGTGTGATTTTACCATATTTTGCAAAGTAAGCATATGCTGTCTTGTACTTCACATCACCGGTGTTGCTTGCTACCACGCGGGACTCAAACTTGATACCGGAATACTCATCGAGTTTTTTCTGCAGTTTCAAGTTAAAGATAGGTGCGTAATCGTATGCCTGTGTATCACCGGTATACTCAATCTTCAAGCACTTGTTCTTAGCATTTTCAGGGTCTGTTACGACTGTCATCTTACCAACATTGCTGTTTGCATACTCTTTACCTTTTGTAGCTTTACCAGCGGTTCCCTGCTCTTCGTCGCTCTCCCAGTTATATCCTACCGGATAGCTCTCGAAGTCTTCTACAACAGTCTGAGTTCTTGTATCTGCCGGCTCATAGTTTGGAGTCGGAGTAGCTGTTGCAGGTTTTGCATTAATTTTAACATTAATCGTAACCTTTTTATTTGTACCATCTTTGGTGTATCCGTAAATCTTAGTAGTACCAGCTTTAACCGGAGTAACTACACCATATGGAGATACATAAACAATCTTAGAATTCTTTGCTTTCCATTTCATTCCTTTATAACCAACTTTTGTTGGGGAATATTTTACATAAAGCTGTGCTGTCTGCTGATTTGTAGTAGCAGCTGCTTTATCATCGTACTTAACTGTCATAGTAAGTACACTCTTCTTAGTAGAAACGAATTTTGTTGTTTTCTTCGTTTTCTTTGTACGCTTTGTTGCGTCAGCCTCTTTTGTGTTTGTTACACTTGTTGTAACTACAAATTTGCTAGGCTTAACGGATTTGATTGGTGTACCAATCTTAATCTTCAACGTAGCTTTCTTTTTCTTATTTGCTTTAGAAGCAATTGTAATCTTAGCAGTTTTGTTTTTCTTACCTACTGCCTTGACATAAACTTTTCCTTTAGATTTAACAATCTTAGCTACTTTTGGATTACTTGATTTGTATGTAACCTTTTTGCTAATCTTGCCGGATTTCGTAACTTTTACTTTAATCTGTTTTTTCTGGCCTTTTTTCAAAACCAGTTTACCGCCGTTTACAACGGGGCTTTTCACTTTGACAGACTTGATTTTTGCTTTTGCATCAGCTGTCGTTCCTGTGATTGACAAAGATGTCACAACCATAGCCAGGGAAAGCACGCCGGCCAATGTCTTTGTGACAATTTTGGATGTCTTGCTCATGATTATCCTCCTTTAATATATTTAGCATGTACAGACACTTGTACACATTGAATGTAGTCTCATTGTACCATCCTTTATGGGAAAATGCAACCAAAATAAATAAAAAATACCCACTTTTTTGGATAAGTTGCACATTATTTTTTCTCATTTCTTGACAAGAACTAGGAAACTGTTACAATGGGGACAGATACAAGCGGTCACACGCATTTTGACCGGTATGAGAGGAGAACGAATGGAACAAGCACATCATTTATTAGACCTGATACACTCGTATTTTCCACATGAGTCTGCCGATATCCGGACGATATCACCACTGAAACTGGCTTATCTGGGAGATGCTGTCTACGAAATCATTATCCGCACATTAATTATGGAACGAACAGGTGGTCCTGTGAAAAATCTGCACAAAAGAACGAGTGAGTTTGTCAATGCCGGCTCACAGGCAAAATTGATTTTGTGTCTGCAGGACGATTTATCTGAGGAAGAAATCCGCATTTACCGTCACGGGCGCAACGCGAAAACGTCTTCTGTGGCAAAGCACGCAGACATTCATGATTACCGCAACGCTACCGGTTTAGAAGCTTTGTTTGGCTATCTTTATCTGAGTGGCAGATTAGAGCGTGCCATTGAATTATGCAAAATCGGTTTTGACCGGCTGGATATTTTATTATAGAAAGAAGAGGATTTTAATCATGAAAGAAGAATATAGAGAAGAAAATACAACAAGTTCACGAATTGAGGGCCGTCACAGTGTCCTTGAGGCTTTGCGCGCAGGCAGCCTGATTGAGCGTCTTTTTGTACAGAAAGGCTGTCAGGACGGTCCGGTTCTTACTATTTTAAGAGAGGCAAAAAAGGCAGATGTCATGGTGGACTTTGTTCCAAAAGAGCGTTTGGATTTTATGAGCGAGACAAAAAATCACCAGGGCGTGGTTGCCGTTTTGTCCGCTTTTGCTTATTCCACGATTGATGATATGTTTGCACTCGCAGAGAAAAAAGGTGAGACACCGTTCTTTTTTATACTGGATGGTATTGAAGACCCGCACAATCTGGGTGCCATCATCCGTACCGCAAACCTTGCCGGTGCCCACGGCGTGATTCTTCCAAAGCGGCGTGCTGCCGGATTGACTGCTACGGTAGTCAAAGCGTCTGCCGGTGCCATTCATTACACACCGGTCGCTAAAGTTACTAATATTGTGTCCACGATTGAACAGTTAAAAGAAAAGGGAATGTGGTTTGTCTGCGCTGATATGGATGGCGAGCTGATGTACCGCCAGAATCTCACCGGACCAATTGGCCTTGTAATCGGCAACGAAGGAAAAGGCGTCAGCCGCTTAGTAAAAGAACACTGCGATTTCATTTCATCCATTCCAATGAAGGGCGATATTGACTCACTTAACGCATCTGTAGCCGCCGGCGTTCTTGCTTACGAAATTGTACGTCAGCGCATGAACCAATAATCGAGGAGGATTTTATGTTTGATTATCACGCAGCAAACGACGAAACAATCATCGCCCGCTCCCACGACGGTGATGATGCTGCCACAGATTTTTTACTGGAAAAGTACAAGCCCCTTGTCAAGAAGAAGGCTCGTACTCTTTTTCTGATTGGCGGCGACAATGACGACTTAATTCAGGAGGGAATGATTGCCCTCTATAAAGCCATCCGCGCTTTTAAGGCAGACCGCGAAAGTTCCTTCGTGCACTATGCCTCTCTTTGCATTGATAATCAGTTATACAATGTAATCAAGGGTGCAAACCGGCTCAAAAATTCGCCACTCAACACCTACGTTTCCCTTTACTCGCCGCTCAACTCCGATACAGAAAACAATTCCCGCGAGACACTTGCCGATACACTCCAGCCTTCCGAACTTATAAATCCGGAAGACATCGTAATCGACAAAGAAAATGTAACCGACATCGAGAGCCACATCGAAAAGCACTTGAGCAAGTTCGAAAAAGAAGTGGTAACTCTCTACCTTGACGGCAACGATTACCAGCAGATTGCCGTAGTCCTTGGGAAATCTCCAAAATCCATCGATAACGCTTTGCAAAGGATCCGAGGGAAGCTGTTGAAGATTCGATAAGAAGATGAGAAGTTGACTCGTTGGTTTTTGGCGGTTGCTTTTACTGGTTGTTTGCTTCGGTTGTTTTTAGGGGCTATTTTTAGATAACAGGGGTGGGGCAACATGCAAGCAACTCTTTTACTCATAATTTGTCAATATGGTTGCATTTTCCGGTCGATTTACCCCATTCTTACGATAAAACGCAGTGAAAAGACAACTCTTTTTCCTATTTTCATGCATTTTGGTTGTTTTCATATCAAATAATTTTTTCAGCATGCAACGCTTTTATGATATAAAGCCCATTTAGGTTGCTTTTGATACGCCAAAGGCTTTATGGCAAAAAAATAAGACCTACCGGTCTTACACAAAACTTTTTGAATCCTATAAAAGCTGTTAACGGGACTCGAACCCGTGACCTCCGCCTTACCAAGGCGACGCTCTACCACCTGAGCTATAACAGCACCGTGGTCATAAAAGACCTTACGAGTTGATATCTGTCTCTTATACACATCTCCGAGCCCACGAGACCGGAGCCTATCTCG
>OWID01000653.1_pt1 | contig 12123 bp, 16 predicted proteins | sample 1732661 | NCBI WGS metagenome assembly OWID01 (sample SAMN05065739, study PRJEB22554) | human gut metagenome | biome: ENVO:2100002; feature: ENVO:00000062; material: ENVO:00002003 | host: Homo sapiens | place: USA
GGCTTTTTCGGGGGCGGCGGGGGGATGCTGCTGGTGCCCCTCCTCACCCGCTGGTGTGGACTGGAGCAGCGCCGCGCCTTCGCCACGTCCATCGCCATTATCCTCCCCCTGTGCGCACTCTCGTCCGTCATCTACTGGTTTCGGGGCGGACTGGATTTTGGGCTGGCCCTCCCCTATCTGGCCGGCGGCCTGCTGGGCGGCTTCGTGGGTGGAAGGGTATTCAAGAAGCTGAATATGGTCTGGCTCCGCCGCGCCTTTGCCCTGCTTATCCTCTACGGCGGCGTCAAGGCGCTGTTCTTCTGATGGCGTGGCCCATCTCCCTCCTGGCCGGCGCCGTCACCGGCGTGCTCTCCGGCTTCGGAATCGGCGGCGGCACCCTGCTGCTCATCTATATGACCGCCTTCGCCGGGGTGCCCCAGAATCTGGCCCAGGGCGTCAACCTGCTCTACTTTCTCCCCACTGCCGCCACCGCCCTGCCCGCCCACATCAAAAATGGCTATATCGACCGTCAGACCGTCTGGCCCGCCGTCCTGGCCGGGCTGGCTGGCACCGCTCTGGCCGCCTGGGCCGCCACCAGCCTGGATGTGGAGCTGCTCCACCGCTGCTTCGGCGGTTTCCTGATCGTGGTGGGGCTGCGGGAGCTGTTCAGCCGCTCGTAGGGATATCCATACGAACCATGTAGGGGCGGCCTTTATGGCCGCCCGCGGGCGACCACAAGGGTCGCCCCTTCATCCGCCCCGCCGCCTGAACGTCAGATATCCCTCCAGAATCAGCGTCGCCGCCACCGCGTCCCTCCCATCCGGCCATGCCGGATGGGAACCCTGACGCCTTTTGGCATGCTCGGGGCAAGTGAATTGCCCCTGCGCCAAGATATTGCTCCGCAAAATGCTTGTACGGCGCAAGCGCCGCCCCGCTGCGCGGGGAACCGTGGACGCCTCTTTTACTCACAGCCGCTCCGCCGCCTGAAGGTCAGGTATCCCTCCAGAATCAGCGTCGCCGCCACGGCGTCCACGGTTTTCTTATGCTGCTTCATCCGCTTGCCCGAGGCGTGGAGGATGCCGTGGGCCTCCACCGTGGTGCGGCGCTCATCCCAGAGCACCGGCTTGAGGCCGCAGACCTCCTCCAGCCGGGCGGCAAAGGCCCGGTAGAGCTCCGCCCGGGGCCCCTCGGTGCCGTCCATGTTCCGGGGGAAGCCCATTACCAGCTCGTCCACACTGTGCTCTTTCGCAAGGCGGGCCAGCTTCTCCGCCACCACCCCCTCCTTCCGGCTCTGGATCACCGTGGTGTAGCCGGCCAGCAGGCCAGTGGGATCGGAGATTGCCACTCCGGTGCGGGCATCGCCGTAATCGATGGCCATAATACGCAAATCTACCACTCCTTTTCCGTACCACTATAGCGTACTTTTTGGGAAAAAACAAGGAAAAAGCGCTTGACTTCCCATATGAGCTGTGATAGACTTGATACACCTATGAAAAAGGGCTCTTTTTTTGTGCGCATTTTTACGGTGTGATGACGTACAAAACCCTTCCCTCACTGTGAGGACATAGGGAGGCAAGCATGCCGAATCCGCACCGTGACGTAACATAGGGGGCGCAGTCTATGCGCCTTTACGTTGCTGGATTCGGCCCAAGGGCTGTGTCCAGCTTTTTTGCTGCGCGCGGTCAAACAATGAAGGAGGTGCCGAACATGGCGAAGGCCGGCAACCGGGTGAAGATCACTCTGCGCTGCTCCGAGTGCAAGCAGCGGAACTACAACACCAACAAGAACAAGAAGAACACTCCCGACCGTCTGGAATTGAACAAGTACTGCCCCTTCTGCAGGAAGCACACGGTTCATAACGAAACCAAGTAATGAGTGCTGCTATGGCTCAGAAGAAAGAAGGGTTAAACGGAATGTCTGAAAACGAGAAGCTCGAGCAGGCCGCCGACCAGGCTGCCGACAAGCCCGCGAAAACCGATAAGAAAAAGGACGTCAAGGCTGACAAGAAGAAGCCCGGCGTGTTCGCTCGCATCGGCAAGTGGTTCAAGGATATGAAGAGCGAGCTGAAGAAGGTCCAGTGGCCCACCCGCAAGCAGACCGTCAACAACACCGTCATCGTGATCATCTGCTGCATCATCGTTGGCATCTGTATCTGGCTGTTCGATGCCCTCGCCGGCGCCGTGATTACCGCCCTGCTGGATCTCTTTGGTAAGGGTTAAGGTGCGACATGGCTGACAATGCGAAGTGGTATGTGGTTCATACCTATTCCGGCTATGAGAACACCGTGGCCGCCAGTATCGAGAAGGCTGTGGAGAACCGCGGCCTGCGCGACTTGATTCAGGAGGTCAGCATCCCCCTGGAGACGGTCACCGAGATCACGGATAACGGCCCAAAAACCGTGGAGCGCAAGGTCTTCCCCGGCTACGTGCTGGTGAAGATGGTGATGACCGACGACACGTGGCATCTGGTGCGCAACATCCGCGGTGCAACCGGCTTTGTCGGCTCTGGCAACAAGGCCATCCCCCTGACGGACGAGGAGATCTCCGCCCTGGGCGTGGAAAAGCGCGAGGTGGTGGTCGGCTATCAGGTGGGCGACAACGTCAAAATCACCGACGGTGCTCTGGAGTCCTTCCTGGGCACGGTCGAGGAGATCGACCTGGACCGCAGCAAGGTCCGGGTGGTGGTCTCCATGTTCGGCCGCGAAACCCCCGTCGAGCTGGAGCTGGATCAGGTAGAACCTGTCCAGGACTGAGCTCCGGGCCGGGCGGCCCATTCCCCGCACGTGGGAGGGACTGCACCGCAGTTCCGCTTCCAACCACATTTATCGTAGGAGGTGCTGTTTCAAATGGCACAGAAAATTACTGGTTATGTGAAACTTCAGATTCCCGCGGGCAAGGCGACTCCCGCGCCCCCCGTCGGTCCCGCCCTCGGTCAGCACGGCATCAACATCGCCGCGTTCACCAAGGAGTTCAACGAGCGCACCAAGAACGACGTGGGCCTGATCATCCCCGTGGTGATCACCGTCTACGCCGACCGCTCCTTTACCTTCATCACCAAGACTCCCCCCGCCGCCGTTCTCATCAAGAAGGCGTGCAACATCGAGTCCGGCTCCGGTGTGCCCAACAAGACCAAGGTGGCCACCATCAGCAAGGAGGATGTCCGCAAGATCGCCGAGACCAAGATGCCTGACCTGAACGCGGCCAGCATCGAGGCGGCCATGAGCATGATCGCCGGCACCGCCCGCTCCATGGGCATCGTCGTGGGCGACTAAGGCGAAGGAGGGAAAGAGCAATGTTTAGAGGCAAGAAATACCAGGAGAGCGCCAAGCTGATCGACAAGGCCGCTCTGTATGATACCGCTGAGGCCATGGAGCTGGTCGTGAAGACCGCCCCCGCCAAGTTCGACGAGACTGTCGAGCTCCACGTGAAGCTGGGCGTTGACTCCCGTCACGCCGACCAGCAGGTGCGCGGCGCCATCGTCCTCCCCCACGGCACCGGCAAGACCCAGCGCGTGCTGGTCTTCGCCAAGGGCGATAAGGCCGAGGCCGCCAAGGCCGCCGGCGCCGACTTCGTGGGCGAAATGGATCTGGTGGAGAAGATCCAGAAGGAGAACTGGTTCGACTACGACGTGGTCGTCGCTTCTCCCGACATGATGGGCGTTGTGGGCCGCCTCGGTAAGGTCCTGGGCCCCAAGGGCCTGATGCCCTCCCCCAAGGCCGGCACCGTCACCCCCGACGTGGCCAAGGCCGTCACCGAGATCAAGGCCGGTAAGGTCGAGTACCGTCTGGACAAGACCAATATCATCCACTGCCCCATCGGCAAGGTCTCCTTCGGCGCCGAGAAGCTCACCGAGAACTTCAACGCTCTGATGGGCGCCATTGTCAAGGCTAAGCCTTCCGCCGCCAAGGGTCAGTACATCCGCTCCTGCGTGTGTGCTTCCACCATGGGCCCCGGCGTGAAGATCAATTCCGCGAAGCTGATGTAATAAGAAGCGCGGAGGCCCGGCAGCAGGGCAACAGAGAACTGCGTAGACCGAAAAACAGGCTGGCCGCAGGCCAGCGGCATGTTCGGCGGAGCAGTGAGCAGTTGCCCGTCGCGGAGGGCGCGCAGCGTGACAGCGTCGCCGCAAGCTCCAGATCCTTCGCTTCGCCGCCAGCGGCAAAGCTCACTCCCGCCGCCGGGCTTCGGCGGGGCCCCGAGAATGGAAACGTCCCGCATCGTAGGGGCGGGCGCCATCGCCCGCCTGCGGGCCGATGTGGGCATCGGCCCCTACGCACGGAAGAAGGGCACAGATGTACCTCTTCGCCGTAAGCGGCGGATACGGGCCGGCAGGCCCCGCAAAAAATGTCATTTTCGGACAGGTTGTGCTTGACACAGCCTGTCCGGGATGATATATTATTAGTCGTGTTCAAAGACAGCAGGTGGGCGCAAGCCGGAAATCCTGCCGAGAATGCAGCCACAACGGGATGAAATTCTTTGTGCTGTTTTCGCTTGCTTTGAATGCGAAAACAGCTTTTTTGTTGCGTCTGCATCGGAAAAGTTGGACTCAATCTCAACGGAGGTGAATTCCAAATGCCTAACGCAAAGGTTCTCAGCGAGAAGCAGGCCATCGTGGCCGAGCTGACCGAGAAGCTCAAGACCGCCAGCAGCGGCGTGCTTGTGGACTACAAGGGAATCACTGTGGCTCAGGACACCGCTCTGCGCGCCGAGTGCCGCAAGAACGAGCTGGACTACGCCGTCGTGAAGAACACCCTGGTGCGTTTCGCCATCAACAATGTCGGTCTGGAGGAGATGGATTCCGTGCTCAACGGCACCACTTCCCTGGCCCTGTCTCACGGCGATCCCATCGCTCCCATGCGCGTCATCAACAAGTTCGCCAAGCAGTTCAACGGTGAGAAGTTCACCATCAAGGCCGGCTTCATGGACGGCAAGGTCCTGTCCCTGGACGAGATCAAGGCTCTGGCCGAGCTGCCCTCCAAGGAGGTTCTGCAGGCTCAGGTTCTGGGCACCATGCTGGCCCCCATCACCAGCCTGGCCATCGTCATCAAGGCCATCTGCGAGCAGAAGGGCGGCTCTGTCGAGGCCGCCGAGGCTCCCGCGGAAGCGGCTGCCGAGTAACTCGACACACATCTTTACAAACATTTATTTAGGAGGTTACCTATCATGGCTTCTGAGAAAATCAATGCCCTCATCGAAGAGGTTAAGGGTCTGACTGTTCTGGAGCTCTCCGAGCTCGTCCACGCTCTGGAGGAGGAGTTCGGCGTCTCCGCCGCCGCTATGGCTGCTCCCGCCGCCGGCGGTGCTGCCGCTCCCGCTGCTGAGGAGAAGACCGAGTTCGACGTGGTGCTGGCCGAGGTCGGCGCCGAGAAGATCAAGGTCATCAAGGCTGTCCGTGAGATCACCGGTCTGGGCCTGGCCGAGGCCAAGGCTGCCGTCGAGGCTGCCCCCAAGGCCATCAAGGAGGGTGTCTCCAAGGACGAGGCCGAGGAGCTGAAGAAGAAGCTGGAAGAGGTCGGCGCTAAGGTCGAGCTGAAGTAAGCTTTTTCACCCGCTTTCCAAAAAGAGCTGTATCCCGTCTGGGATACAGCTCTTTTTTCGTGTTACGCCTCCAGTCCCCTCCAAGCGGCAAAGCGCTGCCAGAGCAGGCAGGCCAGCCAGCCGCAGAACAGGCCCACCAGCACTCCAGCCAGCACGTCACTGGGGAAGTGGACCCCTACATACAGCCGTGAGAAGCCCATCAGGGCGGCCAGCACCACCGCCGTCACCCCCATCCACCGGCGGGGCAGAGTGCGGCACCAGGCCGACGCTGCGGCGAAGGAGGCGCTGGTGTGTCCTGAAGGGAAGGAGTTGGGGTCGTGCTCCGCAATCAGAGGCGTCAGCCCCTCCACCGTCAGCCAGGGCCGGGGGCGCTCCACCAGGTGCTTGAGAATCCCGTTGGTGAACATCAGGCTCAGCAGCAGGGCCATCAGGCCAGCTGCCCCCGCCTTCCGGGTCTTTTTGAAGCAGAGCAGAAGGACGGACAGGGCAATCCACATCAGTCCGCTGTCACCCAGATGGGTGTAGAGCGTAAACAGGGGTGTCAGGACGGCGTTGCGCACCGCCTCCTGGAGCCAGAGTAGGATGCCTCCGTCCAGATTCAGAAACCATTCGGGCATATTGTTTCCTCCATATAGGAGAGGGGCGGCGACATGGCTGCCGCCGCCCCTCTGTGTTCTTTTGGCTTACTGAGCATCGGCCGCAGCCGCGCCGTCCCCCCACTCGCAGTCCAGAATGACGCCATTCATCAGCTCAAACTTGTCGGTCTTTACCGTATGGGTCTTACCCACACGCACCTCCTGAGTGCCGATCTCTGTGGTAATGGGGTTGACCACGTTGCACTCGATGGTGAAGAGCAGGTCTATGGTGCCCTCATCCACCGGAATTTCCAGGGTGCCGTCAGTGGTATCCACCGTCACGGTCTGCTCGTGGGCCCTCGGCTCCACAGAAACCACCTGGCCATCCAGCATCTCGCCGGAGGCCATCAACTGGCCGGGGATGTATTTCTGGATATTGTCGTAGACCTCCTGCTCCACACCCTTGACCAGCACGGTATAGGTCACCTGGGTCTTGCCGGGATTGATGCCGCCGCCCCCGTCCTTGCCCAGGAACTTCACGCCCAGCACCACTACGGCCACAAGGACCACCAGAATCACCAGCAGATCCACAATGTTGAGCTTGCCAAACAATCTTCCCTTTTCGTCTATCATCTTTTGTAACCTCCGAGGTTGTAAATTGACATAATACTTGGTACAATGATACTTGCATATTGTACCATACTTCCCTACCCTGAAACAAGTCTTTTCTTTGTCCGGAGGTTTTCATATATGAAAGTCATCACTCTGATTTCCGGCGGCGACAGCGGCGGAGCCAAGACTCACGTCCACTCCCTGTTGCAAAACCTCTCCCGCACCATCGAGGTGACCATGGTCTGCTTTCTGGAGGGCCCCTTTGCCCAGGAGGCCCGGGAGCTGGGCATCCCTACAGTGGTGCTCTCCGGCCGCAATCTGCTGCGCACATACCGCACCCTCAAACGGATGATCCGGGAGGGGGGCTATCAGCTTATCCACTGCCACGGCGCACGCGGCAACATGATGGGCGCCCTGCTGCGCCGCTCCACCGGTCTGCCGGTGGTGACCACCGTCCACTCCGACTATCGGCTGGACTACCTGGGCCGCCCCCTCTCCCGCCTCACCTACGGCACCATCAACACCATCGCCCTGCGCCGGCTGGACTACCGTATCGGCGTGTCCGACGCCATGACCGACCTGCTCATCAAGCGGGGCTTTGATCCCGACAGGCTGTTCACCATCTACAACGGCATCGACTTCACCCCCCGCACCCCTGCCCTGAGCCGTGAGGAATACTTCCGCTCCGTGGGGCTGGAGGCCGATGGGGACAGTGTAGTGGTCGGTATCGCCGCCCGTCTCAACCCGGTCAAGGACATCGCCACCCTGGTCCGGGGCTTTGCCAAGGCCCATCAGGAGTGCCCCACCCTGCGGCTGCTCATCGCCGGCGACGGTGAGCAGATGTCCATGCTCAAGGGGCTCGCCGCTGAGCTGGGGGTAGAACGTCAGGTGTGCTTCGCCGGATGGGTCAGCGACACCGACAGCTTCTACCACGCCATCGACATCAACACCCTTACCTCCCTGTCAGAGACCTTCCCCTACTCTCTCACCGAAGGGGCCCGGGCTGCCCTGCCCACCATCGCCAGCCGGGTGGGCGGCGTCCCCTACCTCATTGAGCACGGCGTCCACGGACTGCTGTTCGAGGCGGGCGACGCGGATACCCTGGCCCGCCACCTGATTACTCTGGCCAAGGACCCCACCCTCCGCCAACACCTGGGGGAGCGGCTCTATCAGCGGGGCAGGGAGGATTTTTCCCTGGAGAGCACCCTGGAGCGCCAGCTCAACATCTATGAGACCATTCTCCGCCGCCAGAGCCGCAAGAAGGGCCGCCGGGACGGCGCCCTGGTATGCGGCGCCTACGGCCGGGGCAACGCCGGCGACGACGCCATCCTGGAGGCCATTGTCACCGAGCTGCGCCAGATCGACCCGGACCTCCCCATCTGGGTGCTCTCCCGCAACCCGGACGACACCCGCCTCACCTACCGGGTCAACTCCATCTACACCTTTGCCTTCCCCCGCTTTCTGTGGCGGATGCGCAAGACCCACCTCTACATCAACGGCGGCGGCTCCCTGATGCAGGATGTGACCAGCCACCGCTCTCTGTGGTTCTATCTGTTTACCATCTCCTGGGCCAAGCGGCTGGGCAACCAGGTGATGATGTACGGCTGCGGCATCGGCCCCATTCACTCCCCCGCCAACCGCCGCAGGGCCTCCCGCGTGCTCCAGAGGAGCGTGGACGCCATCACCCTACGGGACACACACTCCGCCGAGGAACTGGAGGACATGGGGGTGACGAAACCGCAGGTCATCCTCTCCGCCGATCCCACGGTGATCCTCCCCGCCGCACCGGCCCAAGTGGTGGACGGCATTCTGGAGAGTCAGGGGATTGACCCCCACGGCCGCTACATCGGCTTCGCCCTGCGGCCCTGGCCGGGGTTTGAGGCCAAGGCCGCCGTCTTCGGCGCTGCGGCAGACTACGCCTATGAGACGTACGGCCTCACCCCCGTCTTTCTGCCCATCGAGCGGCGTCTGGACGTGGGGGCGGCCCAGTTGGCCGCCCAGCACATGAAGGCCCCCCACTACATTCTTTCCCAGACCGGCCGCTCCGACCACACCATCGGTCTGTTCGCCCGGATGCAGGCGGTGGTCTCCATGCGGCTCCACGCCCTGGTCTTCTCCGCCGGTCAGGGTGTGCCCCTGGTGGGCGTGGTCTACGACCAGAAGATCAGCTCCTTCCTGTCCTACATCGGACAGGATCTCTACACCGGGCTGGACGAGGTGACGGAGGAGGCCCTGCGGGCCCACATCGACGCGGCCTGCGCCCGCATCGGGGATGAGGCTTTCCTCTCCGGCGGCGTGGAGCGGCTGCGCCAGGTGGAACGGCGCAACAGCGAGACCGCCCGGATGCTGCTGGAGAGGTGAGAGACGTGAGACAGATTCTCTGCCTGTCTGCCGACCCCTGGCGCACTATCCCCACCCGCACCCAGCAGCTTATGACCCGCATGCGGGACGCCCAGGTACTCCTGTTCGAGCCGCCGGGAAAATACTCCCGACAGCCGGGCCGCAGGGTACGCCCCGGCCTGACGGTCTGCGCCCTCCCCCCGGTACTGGAGGCGGAGGAGCGGCACCGCCTCCTGTTCCGCCTTCACTACCGCAAACTGGGTAAGTTTATCCGCCGCCAGATGGAGCACCACCGATTTAAGGAGCCGCTGCTGTGGTGCACCGCGCCGGAGCACATCCACCTGCTGGACGAGGTGCCCCACCGGGGTGTGGTCTACGACTGCGACCGGGACTGGCCCCACCAGTCCCCCCGGTGGGAGAGCGATCTGGCCCTGGCCGCCGATGTGGTCTTTGCCGCCTCCCAGGGGCTCATTGACCACCTCTCCCCCTGCAACGACAACATCGCCCTGCTGCCCAACGGGGTCAACCACCCCATGTTTACCCGGCCCCCCGCCGAGCTTCCGCCGGAGCTGCGGGGGGTCTCCAGCCCCATTCTGGGCTATACCGGCACCCTGTGGCGGGATCTGGACCTCGCCCCTGTTCTGTACGCCGCCCAGGCCATGCCGGCCTGCACCTTCGTCTTTCTGGGCCGCCGGGAGAAGAACCCCATGGCCGGGCTGCTGGAGCGGCTGCCCAACGTCCGCCTCCTGGGGCGGCGGGCGCCGGTGGAGGTGCCCGACTACCTGGCCCGCTTCGACGTGTGCCTCAACCTACTGCGCCGCTCCGAGCAGGGCAACGACGTGGTGCCCTGCCGCATCTACGAGTACCTCTCCTCCGGCAAGCCCGTGGTGTCCATGCTCTTTCCCGAGCAGGTGGAGCACTTCCCCGACGTGGTGTACGGGGCCCACTCCCCGGAGGAATTCGCCGCCCTCTGCCACCGCGCCCTGGCGGAGACCGGCGACTGGGCCAAAAACCGCCGCCGGGAGCACGGGGCCGCCGCCGCCTGGTCGGCCCGCGCCGACGAGGTAACCCGTATTCTCGGTACCACCGGGCTCTATTGAGGTATGAGCGATGGGGCCTCCAATTTCTCTCACATACAACACCCCCTGTCCCCGTAGAATGGGGACAGGGGGTGTTGTCTTGTCTCTGTCTGATCTTTTCACACAGGTAGCCCACAATCCGGTACTGGGGCTGACCTGTCTGCTGGTGCTGGCCGTGGTACTGGTCAACGGCTGGACCGACGCGCCAAACGCTATCGCCACTGTGGTATCAACGGGAGTTCTCTCCTTTCGGCGGGCGGTGGCGCTGGCGGTGGCATGCAACCTGCTGGGCGTCCTCGTTATGACGGCGGTCAGCGCCACGGTGGCGGAGACCATCTATTCCATCGCTGACTTCGGCCCGGACCGGGCCGCGGCTCTCTCCGCTCTCTGCGCGGCGCTGTGCGCCATTGTCCTTTGGGCCGTCCTGGCCTGGCGCTTCGGGGTGCCCACGAGTGAGAGCCATGCCCTGGTGGCCGGGCTCACCGGGGCCGCCCTGGCCCTGCCCGGCGGGCTGGACAACATCCGGGCTGGAGCCTGGGGACGGGTACTCCTGGGACTGGTCCTCTCCGTGGCGCTGGGCTGGTGGGTGGGCGGCCTGTGCCGCCGTCTGCTGGAGCGCCTGTCCCCCTCCCTCCCCCTCTGCCGCCGGGGCCAACTGGCCGGGGCGGGCGCTATGGCCTTCCTCCACGGGGCCCAGGACGGTCAAAAATTTCTGGGCGTCTTCCTCCTGGGTGCCGCGCTGGCCCAGGGGGGCGGTGTGGGCCAAACCTTCTCCGTGCCCGGCTGGCTTATGCTGCTCTGTGCCGCCGTCATGGCCCTGGGTACCGCCATGGGCGGGCGGCGGATCATCGAAACCGTGGGTCGGGACATGGTGATTCTGGCCCCCCGGGAGGGTCTGGCCGCCGATCTGGGGGGCGGACTTTGCCTGCTCCTGTGTACGCTGGCCGGCCTTCCAGTGAGCACCACTCACGCCAAGACCGCCGCCATTCTCGGGGCCGGCTCCGCCGGCGGGGGGACGGTCAACCGCCGGGTGGCTGCCCGCATCGCCCTCACCTGGCTGTTCACCTTTCCCGGCTGCGGCCTGCTGGGGTTTTTGTTGGCCAGCCTCTTCCGTTCCCCCCTCTCCTGTGGTATACTGATGCCCGGTACGATTTTCTGACATTCGACACAGGAGGCTCCAACCATGTACCCCTACGACACAGTCATCTTTGATTTAGACGGCACGCTTCTGAACACCCTTCAGGATCTGGCCGACAGCACCAATTACGCTCTGGCGCTTCAGGGGATGCCCGCCCGAACGCTGGAGGAGGTTCGCCGCTTCGTGGGCAACGGCGTGGGGCGGCTCATCCACCGGGCCGTGCCCGAGGGGACGCCCGAGGAGGTGGAGGCCCGCGTCCTGGCCGACTTCCGCGCCCACTATACCCTGAATATGGAGCATAAAACCGCCCCCTACCCCGGCGTTCTGCCCCTGCTGGACCGTCTGGAGCAGGCCGGTATCCGCACCGCCGTGGTGTCCAACAAATTCGACAGTGCGGTAAAGGGCCTGTGCCACGCCTATTTTGGGGCGCGCATCCCGGTGGCCATCGGCGAATCCCAGGGGGTAGCCCGCAAGCCCGCGCCGGACACGGTATTCCGCGCGCTGGAGGAGTTGGGTGCCGGAACCGGCCGGGCCGTCTACGTGGGCGACTCCGATGTAGACATCCAGACCGCCGCCAACGCCGGGCTGCCCTGCCTCTCGGTGAGCTGGGGCTTCCGGGATGCGGAGTTTCTCACCGCCCATGGCGCCCAGCGCATCGTGGACACCCCCCAGGCATTAGAGGCCCTGCTCCTCGGCGCATAAGGCCAAAAAGCACCCGCCATAGCTTTGCTATGGCGGGTGCTTTTTTTAATACATCAGGTTCTTCTCGGTCTCAGGGTCAAAGAGGTGGATGAGGTCGGGGCAGAAGGCAAAGTTGATCTCCGTGCCGTAGGGGATGCCGGCCCGGTGCTCGGCGGGCAGGT
>OWID01000654.1_pt1 | contig 12118 bp, 9 predicted proteins | sample 1732661 | NCBI WGS metagenome assembly OWID01 (sample SAMN05065739, study PRJEB22554) | human gut metagenome | biome: ENVO:2100002; feature: ENVO:00000062; material: ENVO:00002003 | host: Homo sapiens | place: USA
GATTCTCAGGGGCGAAGGCCACGTCCTCCTCCACCACGTTGGCGACGATCTGGTTGTCCGGGTTCTGGAATACCATGCCCACGGTGCGGCGGATGTCCAGCAGTTTATCCTCGTCGGCGGTGTCGATGCCGTCCACGTAGACTTTGCCGCCGGAGGGCAGCAGGATGGCGTTCAGGTGCTTGGCCAGGGTGGACTTGCCGGAGCCGTTGTGCCCCAGCACAGCCACGAAGGAGCCCTCCTCGATGTCCAGGCTTACCCCGTCCAGCACAAAGGGGTTGACCGCCCCCTCCTCCGCATAGGCGAAGCGGAGCCCCTCTGTTTGAATGATTGCATGGTTCATATAGCACATCACTCCTTATTCGGCGGTCCAGCGGCCCGTGGCCCCGCAGGGGAGGGCCAGGCCGGTGGCAGTTACGGGCAGGCCCAGCTCCTGGCTCTCGGTGCGGCCGCCGTACCGGCGGGCTACCAGAGTCTCCAGCAGGTAGGTCAGTACCGAGGGGGCTAGCCCCGTAGTATAGGAGTTAATGAGGAAAAACAGGGGTTCGTCCGAGAGCACCCCGGCTACCAGCTCCACAAAAGGGAAGAGGTTCTCCTCCAGCTTCCAGACCTCGCCGGAGGGGCCCCGGCCGTAGGAGGGGGGGTCCATGATGACTGCATCGTACCGGCGGCCCCGGCGGATCTCCCGCTCCACGAACTTGGCGCAGTCGTCCACGATCCAGCGGATGGGCGCGTCAGACAGGCCGGAGGAGGCCGCGTTCTCCCGCGCCCAGCTCACCATGCCCTTGGCCGCGTCCACGTGGCACACGGCGGCTCCCGCCGCCGCGCAGGCCACCGAGGCCGCGCCGGTGTAGGCAAAGAGGTTGAGCACCCGGATGGGCCGCCCGGCGGAACGGATGCGCTCCATGGCGAAATCCCAGTTGGCCGCCTGCTCCGGAAAGACGCCGGTGTGCTTGAAGTTCATAGGCTTGATGTTGAGGGTCAGCCCCTTGTAACCCAATGTCCAGCGCTGGGGCAGTTCCTTCTTGACCCACTGGCCCCCTCCGGTGGAGGCGCGCTGGTACCGGGCGTCGTGCCTCCGCCATCCGGGATGCCGTCCCTCCGGACGCCAGATGGCCTGAGGATCAGGCCGCACCAACAGATACTTGCCCCAGCGCTCCAGCCGCTCGCCGCCGCCGCAGTCCAGCAGCTCATAGTCCTTCCAGTCACTTGAAATCCACATAAAATGATCTTCCTACCATAGTTTTTGTCATAATCATCCTATTATATCATTCCCTACTAGGTCAGTCAACGAAAAGAAGCGCAAACAGCAGGGGCGCGGGGTGAAAATTTGAATCGACCCGCGCCCCTATGCGGCGTCTCCTGCAAACTGACCAAGCGCCCCTGTAAGACAGTTCAATCCACGCACCCGCGAGGGGTGCGACTGAATACACCACAGAGATCTCGGGTGCCCTGAAATTTCAATCCACGCACCCCGCGAGGGGTGCGACAGGTAGCCGAAGCTGTTGGCCCCCGTCTCAATGCCATTTCAATCCACGCACCCCGCGAGGGGTGCGACTGGACTGGCTGCCGTCGTGAATCCCGACGGTAGCTATTTCAATCCACGCACCCCGCGAGGGGTGCGACTAACCCACTCATTTTCTTCCGACGGCAGTTCTGGATTTCAATCCAAGCACCCCGCGAGGGGTGCGACTTGTTCGTACTGCAAACATGGCCCGATTAACGGCGATTTCAATCCACGCACCCCGCGAGGGGTGCGACGTGCGACCACCGACCAGGGCATGACACCACGTACCATTTCAATCCACGCACCCCGCGAGGGGTGCGACGGATGGCTGCTCAGATCCTCCGTGGGTTCAGCATTATTTCAATCCACACACCCCGCGAGGGGTGCGACCGCCTCGGCTGTTGTGATAAAATTCCCTGTTTGCCATTTCAATCCACACACCCCGCGAGGGGTGCGACGTCCCGGTTGTTATCCTTGTAAGCGCCCTCGGCATTTCAATCCACACACCCCGCGAGGGGTGCGACGTTCCGAGAGGACTTCGGGGAGCAAACGTTCAACATTTCAATCCACACACCCCGCGAGGGGTGCGACCAGCGCCCTACCCGTAAAGGCGAAAGTGCGGGACATTTCAATCCACACACCCCGCGAGGGGTGCGACTCTTCCATGGCTTCAAGGTAGCTGTGATAGGCGGATTTCAATCCACACACCCCGCGAGGGGTGCGACCCGTGCAAATGCCTCACTATACCACATCTCCGGTGATTTCAATCCACACACCCCGCGAGGGGTGCGACGGCAATACAAGCAGGGAAAACAGCTAGAATCGAGAATTTCAATCCACGCACCCCGCGAGGGGTGCGACTCGGAGTCTTTACAACGGGCTTGGAGTGTGGTAATTTCAATCCACGCACCCCGCGAGGGGTGCGACGCAGGTAGGAGAGCACCCTGTGTTCCACAAGCTCATTTCAATCCACGCACCCCGCGAGGGGTGCGACGGCGGAGTCGCTCAGCATCTCGTCGGTGCAGTAGAGATTTCAATCCACGCACCCCGCGAGGGGTGCGACTAGCCCGCCATAATTGCTGCCATGAGGGCCTTACATTTCAATCCACGCACCCCGCGAGGGGTGCGACGTTTTGGTGCTGACCGACCAGATCCGTGCCCGCTTATTTCAATCCACGCACCCCGCGAGGGGTGCGACGCCAGTATGACCGCCTGACGGCCGCCCAGGAGCAATTTCAATCCACGCACCCCGCGAGGGGTGCGACAATGCTACGGATGATGAGGTCTTCGGCTACCAGGAAATTTCAATCCACGCACCCCGCGAGGGGTGCGACGTCACCACCACCATCAACGGCAAGCCCCTGAGCGGATTTCAATCCACGCACCCCGCGAGGGGTGCGACTTCTCGTCACGTTCATGCCCACACCCCCTCCAGATTTCAATCCACGCACCCCGCGAGGGGTGCGACCGGCCTCCAGGGAGGCCAGGTTCTTTGTCGCCAGATTTCAATCCACGCACCCCGCGAGGGGTGCGACCGCAGGCCCGCTCTACCACGGGGAGGATCTCAGAATTTCAATCCACGCACCCCGCGAGGGGTGCGACCGTCATAACCATACTTTTGCGCGGCAGCATGGATAATTTCAATCCACGCACCCCGCGAGGGGTGCGACTGTTCGCAGCGGCTTCCTTACTCCTACTGTCGATCAATTTCAATCCACGCACCCCGCGAGGGGTGCGACCGTTACAGACTGGAGGTATTAACTTGTCTCGTAATATTTCAATCCACGCACCCCGCGAGGGGTGCGACGGGATGATGTGTACGAATACGCCAGGTTCAAGGCCATTTCAATCCACGCACCCCGCGAGGGGTGCGACTATTGTCTGGCAGCATTGGCGCGAGTTGATGGGTGAATTTCAATCCACGCACCCCGCGAGGGGTGCGACTATGCGCTCATTATGAACGAGTGGTTCCGTGATGAATTTCAATCCACGCACCCCGCGAGGGGTGCGACGGACCTGGAGGAGCTGGGGGCACCTCTGCTGGAGGTATTTCAATCCACGCACCCCGCGAGGGGTGCGACCCGCGGCTACGCCCATGATGATGTTCACGCCCGATTTCAATCCACGCACCCCGCGAGGGGTGCGACCTGGGACAGCGAAATGTTCCACCGCACGACGCGATTTCAATCCACGCACCCCGCGAGGGGTGCGACTGAGTTTTCCGAGAGGAGCTGACGGATGATGGGCATTTCAATCCACGCACCCCGCGAGGGGTGCGACCCTTTCTGGCTGGCGCCGGAGGCGGCATATCCTCCGATTTCAATCCACGCACCCCGCGAGGGGTGCGACGTTGATCGCCGCCATTGAGGGCGGTATCCTCCGGATTTCAATCCACGCACCCCGCGAGGGGTGCGACAACAACTGGTTTGTCAAGAACGCCATCTACAGCGAATTTCAATCCACGCACCCCGCGAGGGGTGCGACTTGGACGCCAGGTCCTCCAGGCCGGTCAGGCTGTAATTTCAATCCACGCACCCCGCGAGGGGTGCGACGCCCGACCCCGCCAACGCCACCCGGAAGCTCTTTATTTCAATCCACGCACCCCGCGAGGGGTGCGACGAGGCCCCGGCCCTGACGCTCCGGATGCGGTTGATGATTTCAATCCACGCACCCCGCGAGGGGTGCGACCGCGGCCAAGCTGATGGACGAGTGTGACGCGCTCCAATTTCAATCCACGCACCCCGCGAGGGGTGCGACCGCATCGACAGCCTATATGCTGATAAGGCGACACTGATTTCAATCCACGCACCCCGCGAGGGGTGCGACCAGTGCGTCCCGCGCTTTGAGACCCTTTACCAGATTTCAATCCACGCACCCCGCGAGGGGTGCGACGGGAGGAGTGATTACCATGCCGGAGGAATACCGATTTCAATCCACGCACCCCGCGAGGGGTGCGACGCCTACGTGCTGGTCACCGGGAAGCCCATCGAGCTATTTCAATCCACGCACCCCGCGAGGGGTGCGACGCTTGGCGAGCAGCTTATTTTGCAGGTCGGCGGAATTTCAATCCACGCACCCCGCGAGGGGTGCGACAGCAAACTTTACCAAAGAGCAGGGAGTTTGCTTGGCTCAATTTGCTTATTTGCACAAGGGGAAGAAGGCTGAGCATACGAAAACAAACGCGCCTATGCTCCATGAAGCTTTCCTTTATGCTTTTTGGGTGCGAACCGGCCGGAGAAGGCGTGTCATCTTGGACTTCGCACGCTACAAAATCAAAGGTTCGTCTGGAAGGTAGGTCTGCTTACAGCCAAAGTGCTCGATCTTCTGCTCATAGCGATTTCCCAGGGAATAAAAGCGGAGACTGTCCCGTTCGGGGTCCATGATTGCGCACAGCTTGGCTTGAAGCAGCTTGTACTGGGCTGGATCCAGCTTACACTCAAAGACGGAGTTCTGAACCCGCTGGCCGTAGTTGACGCACTGCCTGGCGATCTGCCGCAGGCGTTTGCGCCCGGCGGCATCCGCCGTATTGACATCGTAGGTAATCAAAACCAGCATAATGGCCTCACTTCCACAAAAAGGGCGGATAGGCGTCCAGATCGCCGCGGAGGCAGCGGGCCAGAAGCAGCGCCTGGAGATAGGGAACCAGTCCCCAAGAGAGCTTTTCCTGGAGATAGGGGTGGGTCAGAGGCTCCTTTTTCCGCTCCTGCCAGCGCTTCAGAACAGATCTGCGGCCGGAGTCGCTCAAAAAGACCGCCCCATTCTCCAGAAAATCAAAGTCCTGCCGCCCCACCATTCGGTTGTTTATCAGGGTTAAAACGAACCGGTCGGCCATACAGGGGCGCAGCTCCTCCATCAGATCCAGGGCCAGAGAGGCCCGGCCAGGGCGATCCCGGTGGAGAAAGCCCACGTAGGAATCCAGCCCCACGCTCTCCAGTGCAGAGGCGCAGTCGTGCGAGAGCAGACTGTAGACAAAGGAGAGCAGGGCGTTGACAGGGTCCCGCGGCGGACGGCGGCTGCGGCTTTGGTAGGAAAAGAGGGGCTTTTCACCCAAAATCAGCTGGTCGAACTGACCAAAATAGAGGGTTGCTCCGGCGCCCTCCAGGCCGCGCAGATGCTCGAGAGAGGCGGCCGCGGCGATTTGAGGGAGAAGCTCTTTCAGATGAGACGCGGAGGCCGTCAGGCTGGCGGCGTCCAGCCGGAGCCCGTGATCCCTTCGGGTGCGCTCGATACTCCAGCGGGCGTTATAGACCTTGCCGAAGATCATACTGCGGGCAATGCGGCAGCTGGCGGAGAGCTCGTCCGCCGTGCGGTACTGGACACGCCGGAGCAGGACGTTTCCCGAGGTGCTCCCGGCGATCCGGGCCAGAAACCGCCCGCGCGGCGTGCAGAAGGCCAGAGAGATTCCGCGCTCGGCGCAGGCGCCCATCAGGGCTGGAGAGGCACCGGGGTAGGAGAAGGAGATAATGCCGCTCAAGGTATGGAGCGGGTAGCGGGCGGCCTCCTGATGCTCCCGGCTGGCGACCACATTTTCGCCGTCCAGGGACAGATAGATGTCCTCCGAGGTCACGAAGAGGGTGTTCAACAGCTGTCTCATGGCGTTTCCTCCATGGCCCGGTTCAGATAATCGGATACGGACTCCCGCCGGATCAGCTGCGGCAGGCACAGCTCCTTCAGAGAGCAGGCGCCGCAGAACTTGCCCGGCCTGGCTTTGGGGGTGTGGCCCCGCCGGAAGAGCTGATGCATCTCCTCTGCGGCGGACTGAACCTGACGGCGCAGCTCTGGAGAGAAGCGCACCGGAGTGCGCCGGCGGGTTTCGCCGTAGTAGAGTGCGCCTTCCGGGACGGGGCAGCACAGCATTTCCTCCAGACACATGGCCTGGGCGCACAGCTGAAGCTCGTCCGCCTGGTGAGGCTTTGGCCGGCCGCGCTTGTACTCCACGGGAAAGGGCAGCCAGCGGCCCTCCTCGCCCGCGAGGGGGACGCCCTCTGGCGCGGCGCGAAATTCGACCACGTCGCACTGGCCGGACAGTCCCAGGGTAGGGGAGGCCACCGCCAGACTGCGGAGAACCAGAGTATCGCCCCGCCGCTCCCGAAGGGAGGCGTCGTGGGCACGCTCATGGAAGAGCTGGCCCTCTATGGTGCGCAGATTTTCCTGCCACTGCTGTTCCAGATGGATCAGCGCCCACTGGCGGCGGCAGAAGGCAAAGTGCTGAAGGCCGGAGAGGGGGAGGAACTCCTCCTCACGGAAGTTCACCCCATCCGCCGGCAGGTGATTCCGGCGGGGAGGGCGGCCTCGTCCACCGTGACGGAGTAATCCTGATAGGAGCGGGCAGGGGCGGGATCACCGGGATCCCTCCGGGTGGCATGTACCGCTTCAAAGAGCTTCCAGGCCGGGGCGCAGCCCAGCTCGCTGTCGTGCTGGAAGACAATCAGCTCCCGCACGGCCATCTTGCCCCGTGCGGCGGAGTGGTCGTGCTCGAACATATTGAGGATTGCCTCCCACAGCAGGGACAGATCCTCCTCGGAGAAGCCGGTGGTCTTGCGGGCCAGGTTGGCGGAGACGTAGCCCTCGCAGCGATAGAGACCATAGGGGATGACATACTTTCTCCCCATCTCAGTGCCCTTTTTCTCCGCGTCGGCCTCGGTGGTGATGGCCACGCGGGTGATGGTGACCTCCTGAGGAATGACGGGTTCCACGCTGCGGGCAAAGCCCAGCTGCACCGGCCCCCGCACCTGGCCGCAGTTGAGAGCGGCCTTCACAAAGGTGGTCATCACCGCGCCGAAGGTGCGCACATCGTAGAAGTTGGCGCACATCCAGTCCCGGACTTTCCGATCCAGGTCGGGATCGGCCTTTTTCTTTTCCTTGACGGTTTTTTCGTCCACGTCCAGGGCGGCGTAGGCCTCGGCGTCGCTGCGGTTGAGAGGCACGCCGTCCTTGACATAGATGCGGTAGCCGGTGGCGTCCTCCTTCACCGTCTCCACATAGTTGCGGATCTTCCGCTTCAGGCACACGTCGGTGACAATGCCCAGGCCGGTCTCCGGATCCACCCGGGGCATATTGCCCGCGTCCGGATCCCCGTTGGGATTGCCGTTCTCCACGTCGAACAGGATGACAAATTCATAGCGGTTTTTGATAGGCTCGGACATATTACTTCTCCTCCTTCTTCTGATAGCGGGCCTGAGTCTGGAAATAGTAACCCAGCTGGAACGAACCCTGCTGGGGGAGATTCAGGTGGGCGGGGTATTCCGTACCCAGCTTGGAGAGCAGCTCGGTCATCTGCTTCTCATAGGCGATGGAGAGACCGCGGTTGGCGGCGTTCAGCTTTTTCAGATGCTTCTGAGCCAGATTGACCAGGACGGGGAATACCGCGGCAGGGGTAGCCGACGCTCCGCTGAAATACTTGTCGCGGATGGTGGCGTTGATGCCGGGGTTGGCAGCGGCCTGGACGGCCTCCAGCACGGAGAACAGCCGCCCCAGGAGATAGGGGACATTGGTGGCGTCAGGATTGAGAGACACTTGTAAGACCTCCTCCGGTATATCAGGATGTTCGCGGCCGGTACTCTCGGCCAACTTTGTGTAATAGGCTTTCAGAATGGCGGCCCGGCCCCGGGTGACCTCCCGTTCCGCCCGGATGCGGAGGGCGACGCCGTTGAGCAGCGTGGCCGGATATCGGGTGTCGTTCAGCACCGCCCGCAGAACCTCGCCGGCCAGATCGGGGGCGGGGGACTTGTCCCGGGCGTTCTGGTTTACCGTTTCGTCCAGCAGCTTCCAGATGGGCAGGGTCTCAAACTTGTCATAGGAGGGGCGAATGATCTCCAGCCGCCGGTAGTGGGACTGGATGTGTTCCAGGAATCCCCGGAAGGTATTGTGGAGGAAAAAGCGCACTGACAGCCGGGCGGCGTTGGGGGAGAGGCCTAGGATATAGAAATCCATGTTGGGGTCGAGCTTGTCCTCCTGAAAGTCCACGGGGATTCCCTGGCACAGCTGTGCGGTCATGCCGCGGAGATCCGCGGCGCTGTACGGCGTCGGCGCCCCCAGCAGAGCCCCGCCGAAAAAGGCTTGGTAGGCGTCGCCGCCGCCTCTGGCCCAGCAGACGACGGTGGCGTCCCCGAGCCGGTAGACGTGCTCCCGGTCGGCCAGCAGGTAATTGAGGGCGGCCGTATAGGCGAAGGCGGCGTATTTGCCGGTAGGGGCGTTGAGGTTCTGCTCCTTGCCGTAGGAACAGAACGCCGGTGCGTTGAAAGAGACCAGAGCTGCGCCGCTGGATTGGGCGCCGGACACATTCTTGATGGCCGGGTGAACGGACTCCACCGGCCCTTCCTCGCCGGTGACGAGGCAGATGCCTCTTGGGCTGTCGGTATCGGCGCGATAGCGGCGCTCCCAGGCACGCCGAATTTCGGGATCTTCATGGACATAGCTTCCATTATAGCGGAAGAGCAGATTGGCCCCGGACAGTATGTCCTCCCGATACTCTGCCAGAGCGGGATGCTCCAGTGTATACTCCGGGATCCAGGTGCGGAAGAAGGCCAGCAGGGCCTGAGCGGAGGGGGAATCCACACCCTCCAAAACAGAGGTATGAAGCGCCTTGCAGGCGGCAAAGCACGCAAGGGAGCGCTGAGGGTTGCCCTTATTGTCTGCGCCCAAAATGTAGCCGGAGTTATCGCACAGAAAATTGGCGGCGATCCCTACTGTGCGTTTGACCGGGGCAGGGAGCGTGAGCACCTGGGGGGCGAGCACAGTCTTTTTCCCTCGGAGCTGCTCCGTCTGAATGGACGTAACCTGCTCTAGCGTCCCGTCTGCGGCGATAGAGAGTGCATAGGAGGCCTTGACCGGCCCCCAGCCGGGGCCGGCAAGCACGCCTGCCTGCACCAGAGTTTCGTAATACTGGGTCAACGCCTGCAAAATCATCCCCGCACCTCCCCGCTGTCCCGGGCGGGCACCTCCAGCACCCCGTCCCGCAGGGTGCCGCGGAAGAACAGGGGACGGATATCCTCCGGATTTGTATAGTCCATATCCCACAGGATCCAGCCCAGATCGCGCTCTCCCAGCAGCTCCTTTGGGCAGGGGGGTAGCTCCTCACACCAGTGGAAATGGGCGGGAAACTCACGGCAGCCAAAGCAGGGCTGGTGGTAGAACTGCCCCTTTTTGATGCGGCGCTTGACAATGTCCTGGAACTTGCCCGGATTGTCTCCGGGGGCGGCCTGACTGGTTATGTCGAAATGGGCCTCAATGACATACCGCACATCCCGCAGCAGCAGGGCGGCCCGCTGCTGAATGTCGTCGGATGTGCACAGATACAGCTCTCCCTTGCCCCGCTCCATCACCGTCCGGGCCGAGCGGGCGGAGAGAGTGGACTTGACCTCGTTGCGCCGCAGATTGGTGAAGCGGATGGGAGCGCACACATGGATGCGGTCGATGATCCACCTCAGCCCAGGATGCCAGTAGATGGCCTCCACCAGCCCCCGGGCGGCGGAGGGGGTCATGATATCGTAGCTCACCCGTTCTACTTTCATCTCCGGGCGGGTAAAGAGGGCATAATCCCCCCAGACCTCCAGCTGAATGGACATAGGCGTTCACTCCTTTCATAATACATAATATATTGTTTGGACAGGGGAAGCACCGGCAGACGGAGTAGAGAGTGAATGAGACCTCGCGTCTGCCCGGCGTTCCATCCTGCGTCTATTCATTTAGACGACTATATTATACATCAGAGTTAGTCATCCGTCAAACTCTTTAAAATACATATCTATGAATTTTTGTTGACACATGTAATATAATATTTTCTGTCGCAACATGCGTGGATTGAAATATAGAAATGTATATTAATTAGGAGGCACAGGGGAGCGGAGACGGAAGCGTCTCCGCTCCCCTGCTGTTTAGACAAAGAAGGCTTTCCCACAGTCCGCCTCCAGGGACAGCCCGGTTTCCTCTGAATAGAGGGACAGGGTGGCAAGGATAGCGGAGCCATCCTCCAGCCGCTCCAGATCCCCGGCCTGATCCAGGGCGGCGAAGTGCTCTTCGTAGATAGATACGCCGTATTGGCCGAGCTGGCGGAACAGCGTCCGGCTCCGCTCTCCGGCCCGAAGCCATCCGACCAGCTCCGCGCCCGCGCCCAATGGGATGTAGACCGTCCGGGTGGGGCTGTCGATCATGTGGAAACGCTCCGCCACCGACTGGAAGGGGAGCAGCTCCGTGCGAATCTTGGGCAGAATACCATATATGTCCTGCGCTTCCGCCCCCTTCAGCTCCAGGAGCGTATGGAAATAGGCCTGGATCGCCTCCTGGGAGGCGATGTCGTCATACTGCTCCAGCACCATGCGGCCTGCGCCGATGGCGGTCTGAAACAGAGGCGGCGGGGCGGCCTCCCCCTGGAAAAGGGTGACGATGCTCTCCGAGACGGGGCGTTTGCCCTCCCGGTTGCACCGGCCGGCGGCCTGGAGGATGGAGTCCAGGCCCGCCTCTTCCCGGAACACGGCTGGAAAGTCTACATCCACCCCGGCCTCGATCAGGGAGGTGGAGATCACCCGGCAGGGGAGCCCCTCCTTGAGCCGGCGGCGGATCTCCTCCAGCTTGGCGCGCCGGTGGGCGGGATACATGAGGGTAGAGAGGTGAAAGTTCCCCTCGCCGGAGAGCCGCGTAAAGATCTCCTGGGCGCTCTTGCGGCTGTTGACAACGCAGAGCACCTGCTCGTGCTGCTGGAGCTGTCCGGACAGTGTGTCCCAGTCCAGCCGGCCCGCCTGGCGGAAGCACACCCGGCGGAAGGGTTCCGGGGGACACAGCTCCGGCGGACAGAGCTCCACCGCCGGACGGCCGGGCAGGAACTCTGCAAAGAGCGGCCCCAGTGCGGGCTGGGTGGCGGTACAGAGGACGGTGGAAGCGCCGTAATGCTGAACGAGCTGGGCGATGGCGTGGACGCAGGGCCGCAGGCAGGGGAGGGGGAGCAGCTGGGCCTCGTCGAAGAGAATGACGCTTCCGGCCAGGTTGTGGAGCTTGCGGCACTGGGAGGGGCGGTTGGCATAGAGGGATTCAAAGAACTGCACCGCCGTGGTCACCACCACGGGCATGTCCCAGTTCTCCGCGGCCTGGGCCAGGCGGACCGTTTTTGGAGTGGCCTCGGCGTCGATTTCATAGGCGGCGTTGGAGTGGTGCTCCAGCACGTTCTCCGCCCCCAGGATGGTTTGGAACTCCTGGGCGGTCTGCTCGATGATGGAGGTGTAGGGGATCACATAGATGATCCGCCGCAGTCCCCTGGCCCTAGCCTGGGTCAGGGCGAAGGCCAGAGAGGCCACCGTCTTTCCGCCCCCGGTGGGGACGGTGAGGGTAAACAGGCCGGGGGACTGGGTTTTGCCCATCCGGATACACTGCTCCAGAACGGCGCAGCGGCGGGAGTTCAGCTCTCCCTGAGGGGGAAACCAGCCGGAGATATGGCGCTGGAGCCGCTCCCAAAGGTCATCCAGAGGAGCGGGGTGCTCCGGCCGGGGGGAGCCGTCCATAAAGGCCTCGGTGTCCAGGAAATCCGCGTCCGTCAGACAGGAAAACAGCATCCGGGTAAAGAACATCAGGGACCTGTCTCTTATACACATCTCCGAGCCCACGAGACCGGAGCCTATCTCG